>Ga0256405_10001765_pt1 | contig 55752 bp, 30 predicted proteins | sample RumenRJG_02DNA_FD_189096 | JGI IMG/M metagenome (GOLD analysis project Ga0256405, IMG submission 189096) | Bovine rumen microbial communities from Lethbridge, Alberta, Canada - RJG_02 | ecosystem: Host-associated > Mammals > Digestive system > Stomach > Rumen | place: Canada: Alberta... | reverse complement strand
CGGGTCTTGTTCAGCGTGTTGGCGCTATTGAACTGAAACAGCTCGAAACGGACAAGCGGATCGACACGGTGTTTGATGCCCTTGATCGCGGCAACTTGCTCCCAAGCGGTATTTTGCCCGCCGAGTCGGAGTTTGACTCGATGCGGTATGTCTCGCGTCTGGTCGAAAGCGCGCAATAAGCGTGTCTTCCAGACCGCGTACTTGCATTTATGACGGAAAAAGTATATACTATTTCCGTCATGCAAAAAAAAGATTATGCCGATCGGATAAAGGAACGGATAGATAAGTCGGATGCGGGAACTTTGTTCGTAATGTCCGATTTTAGCGATATTGCCCCAAACAATGCGGCTAATCGCGTTGTTCTGCGCCTGTTGTCCGAAAATAAGTTAAGGACGATAATGCGCGGAATCTATCAGAAACCGAAGATCAATACTCTGCTTGGTGAATGTGAAGAACCATCATGCGATGATATTGCGGCGGCTTTGTCTCGGAAGAACGGATGGACAATCTGCCCAGATGGTGACACGGCATTGAATCTCCTTGGACTTTCAACGCAGGTTCCTGCTGTGTGGAAATACCTAAGCAGCGGTCCCTACAGGACATATCCCTATGGGGCTGGGACGATTGCATTCACCCATACCGCCAACAGAATGATAAACCGCCTTTCTGGTCCGACCGCATTGCTTGTTCAGGCAGTGCGGGCACTTGGCGAAAATCACGTCGGAGAAGAAACCATAAAAAAATTGGCTGATAGATACACGGCGCGGCAACTTGAGGAAATGGAACGTGAAACCAGAAACGTAACGGACTGGATCCACACGAAGATCATGAAGATGAAGGAGCTGAAAAATGCGTAGTCTTGCCAAGGAAAACGCAGAGAACCTGAAGGCCCTCTTCGATAATACGTCGGTAAAATCCGGACTTTCGCCTGCAATAGTCGAAAAGGACTTCTGGGTATGCCTCGCTCTTGATTATCTGTTCAAAGATTCGCCTTGGCGAAAACATCTCGCTTTCAAAGGCGGCACAAGTCTTTCTAAGGCGTTTAATCTCATCAAAAGATTTTCGGAGGATATCGATCTCATTCTCGATTGGCGTCTTATAGGATATGGCATAGACGAACCTTGGAGGGAAAGGAGCAACACACAGCAGGACATCTTCAACGAACAGGCCAACGGGAAAAGTGCGGATTTCCTCAGAGACGAGTTTGCCCCCAAACTTAAACGCGGACTTGGTGAGATTGTTGCCAGGGAACTTGACATACGCATAGATGAGGACGATCCTAATACGGTGGTGTTCGCCTATCCGTGTGTATTCACCGATAGCGCCATACTGAGGGAAATACGCATTGAGAGCGGCAGTCTCGCGGCGTGGACTCCGGCAAGACCGCGCCCAATTTCGCCATATGTGGCCTCGTTCTATCCTGCTTTATTCCGAAGTAAGGAAACATTGGTATATACCGTTGACGCCGAACGGACGTTTTGGGAGAAGGCGACAATTCTTCACCGCGAGGCGATGCGTACCGAACGGCAAGGGATGATGCCGTCCAGATATTCACGCCACTACTACGACCTCTGGAGCATGTGCTCAAGCCCGGTGAAGGATTCGGCCCTTGGACAGATTTATTTACTGGACGCAGTTGTGCGATTCAAGCGCAAATTCTACAGATGCAATTGGGCGAAATACGAGCTGGCTACGGCAAAATCCATCAAGCTCCTTCCGCCTGACGGCGCAATCCCCCCGCTTGAGTCGGACTATGCGCACATGAAGAACATGATCTTTGGCCCGAAGCCGCCGTTCTCCGAAATATTGGACACAATAGCCAGTCTTGAAGAGGAAATACACTCTCACGCATAATCTGGTGGGCGGAGAAATCTGGCTTTGGAGGTGCGTTTGATGGTCCGAGCTGCATGGCCTTGGCTCGTCCATCAACTGCCTCGGCCGTCACGTAACTTCCTACACCACCCGCGACGCGAAGGAGATCGCCAAGCTGCTGGCAATGCTGCCATGAGCGCTGCCGCGCAGAACGCTTCGCACCACGAAGAAGGGGAGGACGTTTGCGAAATGACACTAGCCGTATCACATTGATCGAGGCCCCCTGCTTTGTCGCGCCCACTGTTCGTATTCTCCGCTTGGATGTGGTGAAGGCGGATGGACACTGTGGCAATCGGGTGAGGCAATCAACTGTGAGCCTTTGGGCTTCAAGCCGCATCAGCTCACGCCTTCAGCAGCTGCTTGCGGAGGGCGACGGTGATTGCCTCCGTCCGGTTGGTGACGTCGAGCTTGCGGAAGATCGACGTGAAGTGCTTGAGAACGCAGCTTACCGATATGCCGTACTGCTTGGCTATCTCCTCTGTAGTAAGACCCCGTGTCGCGGAGTGCAGAATGTCTTTCTGCCGCTCGGTGAGAATTGCCGGCCTCGGCGTCTCGGCGACGAATTGGCGCACTTCTGGCGGAAACGACTCGCCACCGGCATGGACGGTTCTGATGGCGTCCACTATTTCTTCTATGGGAGCGGATTTTATCATCGCTCCCTTGACGCCGTTGGCTACGGCGCGCACGAGGTCGTCCGACGTGCCGTACGACGTCAGGATGACGACCTTTGCGTCCGGCGAGACGTCGAGGATGCGCTGCGTGGCGTCGGCTCCGTCCAGCTTGGGCATCATCAAGTCCATGACGATGACGTCCGGGTCGAGCTTTTCGGCCAGGCGGACGGCTTCCATCCCGTCGCGTGCCTCACCGATGACCTCCATGTCGGGCTGGTGGGAGAAGAGTGCGTTGAGCCCGACGCGCATCAGGGAGTGGTCGTCTGCGATGAGGATTCGAATCGGTTTCGTGGCTGTTTTAGGCATTTGACGATTGATTTGGGGGTTGCTGCTTGTTGGACAGGAGGGGAATTGTCACGCGCGCGACCGTGCCTTTGCCCGGAGCGGACCGGATATCGAACGATCCGTCGAGGCGGTTGACGCGATCCTGGATTCCGGCAAGGCCGAAATGGCCTTCCGAGACGCCGCGCCTGGACGCAACTTCGAAACCGGTTCCGTCATCCCTTACCGAGAATGCAAGACAGGTGTTGTCAATGCTGCCTGCCACCTTCACGGTCCGGGCCTTGCCATGCCGGACGGCGTTGGATACGAGTTCTCGCACGATGCAGAGAATCGCATGGGCCGTGGAGTCGCTGACTCTTGCGCGCGGAATGCTGAATCGCACATGGATCGTCGCCGGGAGAGCGAGCAGCTCGAGGTTCTTTTTGATTGCGGCGTCGAAATCCGGCTCTTCCAGCGTGTCGCATCTCAAATCGCTGATACAGCGCGTCAGTTCCGTGCGACTGGACTGGAGCATCCTCTCCGCCGTCGCGAGCAGTTTCTTCGTCTCGCCGTCGCCTGCGGTCAGCTTCGCCACGTTGATCTGGCAGGCAATTCCGGAGAGGTTCTGAGACAGCGAGTCATGCAGCTCCGCGGCAAGTCGCGTACGCTCGTCCACGCGCAGCTGTGCGCTTGCGAGGGCGATCTGCTCGCGGTAGAGTTCGCGTCCGCGCCTGTTCGCGAGATGCCGGAGCGCGCGGTTCCAGACGACGAATCCGGCGAGAGCGGCGAGGAGAACCGCGATTACGCCAAGCAATCTTCTGGGTGTCCACCACGGCGGGCGCGCCAGGACTTTGACGTCGGCGGGCGACCGAAGCACGACAAACCACTCGCCGATGCGAGGGAAGGGGACGTCCGGATGCCAGTTGTCGCCGTCGGTGACGAACGCGCCCGTCACTTCCACCCTGCTCCCGATTTCCACTTCGGCCGGGGGCGTGGACCGCGCATCCGCGACCGCCGTCATTTTCGCGTATCCAGTGTCGATGTTTATGCGGACTGTCGTTCCGCCAGTCTGCTGGATGCGCTCGACGGTTCCCGACGCGCGCACCGTCCTGCCGAGATAAAGCGCCTTGTTTCGCGGAACCATCATGTCGGCGGCGAACTGCTTTTCGCTGATGACGGGCTCGGGCGCGACGGACGGCGTGTCGTATGGAGCCTTGCGCACGACGGCGTCGGCAAGGTTCAGGCGGAAAAAGTCCGTAGTGACGGTCCCTGCCACTTCCACGATGTCGCCGGGATCAGGCCTGTCGGCGCCGACCGAGAGGTGTGTCCGCACGACGCGTCCGTCCGGCGTTTTGACTAGCAGATGGTCGTCTTCCCATGCGGCAAGGACTTGTCCGCGCACTTTGCGCCGCCCTAGTCTGAGCACATCGGCGATAGGCATCGTCTGGGTGTCTTCAAGTTCCGGCACGTTGAAGGGGTCAGGGGCCTTTCTAAGTATGCGGATGGCGTCGGCGTTGTCCACCCGCACGCCGGGCTGGATGAATCGTCTGAGTCCGAAGAACGAACAGCAAAGACCAGTTGCTTCGATCGTGGCACCAGGCAGGTCTCTGGTCCAGGCGGGAACGCCAGGATTGGATCTGACGGCAAGGTGGATGCTGTGCCGTCCGTCGCTCAGGATGCAATAGTGCCAGTTGTCGTCAATCTCGTCGTTGAACACGGCGGACATCTCTCCGCGCACGGTTACGATCTTTAAGTTGTGGAATCCGCCGAGAATTTCTTCGACCGTCGCATGTTCAGGGGGTGGAGGAGCGCCGTGTTCCAGAGTTTCGACATTGTCGATTCTGAACCTGTCGTAGATTCCGTTGCGGAATTCCGTCTGACCGCGAAGGACAACCGTGTCGCCTGGCTGTGCGGGGATTTTCACCGGGCGCTCCTTTGAAGTGTGCAGCATAAGGCGCTGTCCGTTCTGCTCGATCACGATGGAGCGGTCGCTTGGGGCTCTATACTCTGTCGGGGCGGACAGGAGTATTCCGCGCAGTTCGAAGTCAACTGGAGAGACAAAGTCAGCGTGTGTCAGCGTCTTGGCTTCAGGTATCGAGCGAACTGTACGCGCCTGCGCAGCTGAGCAAAGCGCAGACACAAGCGAGACGAGCGCGATATGGACGAAGCGTGACATATGTGAATTATATCAAAATACCAACTGCCCCAGATACTGTAGTTTTCTGTAGTTGCGGCAAAAACCAAGAGTGCACCTATTCTAAATAATGCGGGATAGGTGCACTTTATTGGTATGCAAAAAAAGTGCACCTATTTGCTAAAATATGAGATAGGTGCACTCCTATCGTTGACTTGCGTCATGAGAAAATGGTATAATTTGCATGTTTTGGTGAAGTAACATGAATTGTACAGGAGGGGCAACATGAAGTTTTTTGGTCGTGAACGGCAGTTGGACGACTTGAAAGGTCTATGGGGAAAACGCGTCTCGTCCCTCTGCACATGCCGTGGTAGAAGGCGTATTGGCAAATCTACGCTAATTGAGCAGTTTGCCAAGATGTCCAATGCCCGCTTCATCAAGGTGGAGGGTGTGCGTCCAAAGGATGGCTATACGAACGATGACGAACTATCCGCCTTTGCGGTTCAGCTTTCGGCGCAGACAGGCTCGGAAAGAACTACGCCTGAAAACTGGCTAAATGCATTCATCCGCCTGGACAAGGAAATCCGCGACGATGAAAAGACCGTCGTTCTCATAGATGAGATTTCGTGGTTTGGATATTATGATGCGATGTTCCCCGACATGGTTAAAATCGTGTGGGACAACTATTGGAAGAAACACGACCGACTTATTGTCGTGCTTTGTGGAAGCATATCAGGGTGGATCAAGGAAAACATCATCGACAACGGCGCATTCTACGGACGACGCTCGCTTGACATGGTTGTAGGCGAACTGCCGCTTTCGCAATGCGTCAAATTCTGGGGCGCGGCTGCTTCGCGGATAGAGACGCGTGAAATGCTTGACGTTTTGTCAGTTACTGGTGGAGTTCCGCGCTACCTGGAGGAAGTGGATCCGTCATTGTCCGCTGCGGACAACATAAAGAAAATGGCATTTCGGGCAAACAGCACGCTGCGGACGGACTTCGATGAGATGTTTACCGACGTCGTGACTCGGCAACCGCGTCTTTCCGGGCGTGTCATAAGACGTCTTGCGGAAGGTCCGATGACCGTGTCCGAACTGGCGGAATCTCTTGGAATGGAAAAAGGCGGCAAGCTTTCCGCCGCGCTCGGACAGCTGTGCGAGGCCGGATTTGTCGCACTTGACGCAGGAAGGAATCCAGAGACAGGGGCCAAGATCCGAGAACGTCGTTATCGCATAAAGGACAACTACGCTCGTTTCTATCTCAAGTACATCGAGCCGTCGAAAGAGTCTATAGACGATGGGTCTTATTCGTTCGTATCGCTGTCTGCGCTTGACGGGTGGGAATCCGTCATGGGGTATGCTTTCGAGAATCTCGTGGTGAACAACTACGCTGAACTGATACCGCCGCTTCATCTCGGCAACGCGTTGATAGAGTCCGCCGCTCCATATCGCCGCGTGGGCGACGCCGGACTTCAGATTGACCTTCTCATACAGACCCGCCGCGCTATGTACGTGGTCGAAATCAAGCGACAGCGGGAGATAGGACGCGAAGTCGAACAGGAAGTGGAGCAGAAGGTTGAACGTCTTGGGAAGCATGCGGGAAGGTCGGTGCGGACGTCGCTTGTGTACGAAGGCCACCTTGCGCCGATTGTCGAGGCGGACAACTATTTCGATTCCATTGTTCCAATCCGGGATCTCATGGGTCTGTCGCGTTAACGACCGCTCTTGACGACTTTTCAGAGAGTAGCTGTCTGCCGAATTCAGCATGACGGCCTGCCGTCCGTTCCCCCTCCGCCAGATACTGTAGTTTCCTGCAATTGAGACTTGCTGGACCTCTTTGGTATAATTGCGTCCGAAAGCAAGTTGGATAATCCAGTCCATAAAGGAAGGAAAAGCAGAAATGAAACAAATGATTGCGGTTTTCTGTGGAGTCTTCGGTGCTGCCGCTTTAGCCTATGATACGAGCTTTGATGCCGTATACACGGCAGAGACGGGCTATGTAACGCTGGAAGGGAACGATACGGGCAATGGCGCGAATTCGTCGTTCCATTCCGCGAAGAACTGGTCGGACAAAGACGTTCCGCCGGACTACGGCGTTCCGCATGCCGGTACGAACTACTACGTCAAGACTGGGAAAGTCCTCTATTTAGATTATGTCGCGAGCGCCGAGACGCCGACGGGATTCGCAGGTGACAGTCTCGTTGTCGGCGGCCAGGTGCTGATGAACGGCGCATGGGGGACAAAGGCGGTCTGCGGGCCGTTGACGATGCTGCCGGATTCGATTTTCCACTGGATCAACACTGGGAACATAACCGGAGGTTCTGTTCATATAAAGGGAACCGGGACTACTGCGGGCAAGCCTGTGGTTTTCAGGTCTGGCAGACGTAATGAAACAACCTTGCGCGCGATGAACGCCATGATGACGTTCAGCTCCGATGCGGACGGCGAACTGAGCTGGACGCTTTTCGAGGGGAATGACATAGGTGTGACGTTTACGGTTCCCGACGACTGGTCTAACTTTAATGGCACGTTTCGGATGGGGCGCAATCTCACGTTCAAAACGCAGGACGGACGCTATCGGATACCGGGACATGCGGTTGTCGGAACCAACGCGATGTTGCAGCTGACCGCCTCTTCGGGACAGTCGGAAATCGGCGCGTTGACTATTCAGAGCAACGGTGTTCTCAATCTTTCAGCGGTGAACGGGACGCAGACGATCAAAATCGATAATAAGCTTGAGCTTGAGTCTGGCGCGCTGGTTATCCCGCAGGCATTCAGTGGCAATCATCTGCTGGCGAATGAGTTTCATCCCGTTTTTGAGCTGTCACCGGGGGCTGTTGCGGAGGGACTGCCAGATTTCGCGGAAATCTCCGCGCCGATATGCGGCCGTACGCAGTCCATAATAAACGGGCACGAACCGAAAGTTTCGATATTCCCCGAAATGGCGTGGGTTGTACGCGATTCGGATGGCGGCGGCAAAATGGTCGGCTTCTCGTACAAAGAAACGGTCGCCGTCACGAACAACATGACCTATGCGGCGCACGGATTCGACAGCAACGGCACCGGGAACAAGGACCCGGCCAGGTTCTGGAGCGACGGACACTACCCGCAGGAGGGTAAAGGGTACTACAGCTCCTACAATCTCGTGATCACCGGAGTCGGAAGTCCATATGTCTTTCCTGGTGATTCGCTCATGGTGAACGGCAGCCAGTTCCTCATGTATTCGAACTCCGGTGACATTACGATAAATAATCTCGCTTTGTGCGGAAACGGCAGAATCCGTCTGCTCAACAAGGATTCCACCTATCATCTCCGTGGGACAATGCGGGTGGTTGGCAACGGTGTCTCGCCGGCATACAGATTTCTTGCTGGAGACAGATGCACGCATTATATCGATTCCGATATCTCCGGCGACGGCCTGCTGCGGTTCACCATGAATTCCGAGGTGAATTCTTCATCGTGGGAGCGGTCGCTGCCTCGCGGTACGTTCGAACTGACCGGTGACAACTCTTCCTTCGGCGGCAAGATGATGGTGGACTGCTGGCAGACGGCAGATTCAAAGTATGACAGTTACTTCGAAGATGAGCCTTTTGCCGCAGGTTCAGACTCGAACATCACGCTTCGCGTATCCACGCAGTCGAACCTCGGCGGACCGCTCACGGAAGCGGCCTACGATGCGCTGACCATCAGCAACGAGTGTCGTCTCACGCTTCTCTCCACGGCGGAGTTCAACGAACAGACGCGTGGTTGGTTCTTCCCGGAGAACGCTTATCTGAGGGTGGCGGAAGGTGCCGTTGCCACCGTGACGAGCCCAATTACGTACGGGACAAAGCTGGTGAAAGAGGGTGCGGGAACGCTGATGCTTGGCGGAACGGCCGCCGTCTCTCCCGATATCGTTGGCCGACCGCGGCTCGAGGTCGGAGAAGGAGCATTGGGATTCGTCTCGGTGAGCGCGATCAGAGGCATCGACGTCTTTTTTGCCGAGAACACGACGCTTCGTCTGATGGCCAAGCCGACCGACCCCGCCATGGCGAACCAGGGCGTCGATCTGACGGACGCCTCCCTATCATGCGATTCGACGATTCCGGTCTCTTTTGACATGGCCGACGTTGATGTTGAAAACGGGGAGCGGGTTTCAATTGCCATTTGCACGGTGCCGTCGGCGCAGGTTCAGGCTTACAACGATGCATTTTCATTCAGTGAGCTCCCCAGGAAGTATGAAGCGAAAATTGAATGGTTGTCCAACCCGGCAGATTCAACGAAAACTCTCGTCGTAACAATCGGGAAACCGTCTGGTTTTGTTCTGGTTGTTCGATGATAATTTTTTTTTAAGGGGCGGTCATGGACAAAATTAAATATGTTTTCGGCTTTAGCCTTCTTTTGTCAGGCTGTGTGAACAATTTCGAAACCGGAAGATCGGCTTTTGTCGTGCGCGACTTCTCAACTGTCGCGATTGTAGAGCCGATAGAGGCGAAGGGGTCATCGCCGCTTGCCGTCAAAGAGCTGCGGCACCACCTGAAAAAAGTCTGCGCCTCTGAATTTGCCGAAAACGCGCCCGTGAAGTTCGTCTTTGCCCGGCCGCCGGATGGGCGGGAACCGGCACCATTTGAGTCGATCTATCGTGTCGACGGGGACTGCGTATATTTCTGGGGGGATGACGCCGGTCCGGTTATGGGCTGGGAGCTTGGAGATAGGCAGAGCCAGCAGGGTTTGATTCACAATGGTTCTCTTTTTGCCGTGGAGCTATTTGTCGAAAATGAACTGGGCGTTAGGTGGATATGGCCTGGCGACGATGGGTACATATTCACGCCGCGCACAAAGGTGAAGCTGCCAAAGCGCAAGGAGGCGTCGTATGTCTCCAAGCTCGCCAAGGCGGAATTCCGAGCTGGCAGAAAGGCAAGGAAGTGCCCGTCTTACGCAGACTGCGCAAGGTTTGTCCCTGGGCTTCCCGAGGAAATCCTTTCCTTCGATCCGCAGCTTGACGAACGAAATTACATCGAACGTCTGCTCTGGCGCTGCCGCATGAGACTTCAAGACCGGGAGCATTTCCGCTACGGCCATGCCTTTACCGACTGGAAGAAGCGTTTTGGCAAAACACATCCCGAATATTTGGCGCTTGTGAACGGAGAGCGTGGAAATGTCAGAGGCGAACGAGACGAATTTGTCCATCTGTGTGTATCCAACGAAGAAACGGTAAATCAAATAATAGCCGACTGGCTCAAGCGCGGCACAAACCGCTACATCAACGTCTGCGAGAATGACGGAACAGCCTATTGCCAGTGTCCTGAATGCGAGAAGTTCGACGTGAATCTGCCATCGGACGGAAAACTCATCCACCGAAGCGACCGCTACGTGCAGTTCTGGGATCGCATTGCCGAAAAGGCGATGGCGATACGGCCCGACGTGATGTTGGTTGCCTACATATACAACGAATATCGCCTTCCGCCGCGCAAGCAGAAATTAAGACACGGCGATCATGTTCTCCTTGGAGCGGTGCCGTCGATGATGGACGACACGACGGCGCTTTTCAACGGCTGGAAGGAGATGGGGGCGAAGCGATTCTTCCTGCGACCCAACCATCACCATTTTCTCGGATCGATTCCGCGTGGCATGGAACAATATCTCTACCGGAATTTCAAGGAGGCGATCGACAGCGGCGCGATTGGCTTCGACTACGATGCGCCGGCGAATCGCCTGGTGATGGACATCGAGTATTACGTGACCGCGAAGATGCTGCAGGATCCAGACATGGACTTCGAGAAAGTGTGCGACGAGTTCTATTCCGGGTATGGCGCGGCGAAGGCGGAGGTGAAGGAGTATTTCGAGGCGGTGCGCAGAGACGGGGAGCATGCCCGCGAAGTTTTTCTTGCAAACGGCGAGAAGCTTGACCATTCGCAGCTTTCGATGTTCGGTCCGCGGGCCTGGCAGGCATACGGGCGCAACGAAGTGGAGCTGAAGGAGAAAGTTGCGATCCTCGAGCGTGCGCTTGCGTCGCATCCCGAGATTGATGCCGCCGCTAAAAAGCGTCTTGAGACGCTTCTGCTTGTCGCAAGGCACGCGGTCGTCACCTTCCGCTTTTGCGATGCGGCCGTCAACTATCAGACGGACATGCAGTCCTTCTGGGACCGTTCTCGCGAACTGCTCGATTTCCGCAAGAGGCACTATCGTGATCTGCCGGATAACTATGCGAGCATCTTCCGCGGATGGTGGGGCGAGGTGCAGCAGTGGAAGTTCCTTCGCAGGCCGAAGGGTGCGAAAGATTCTGCGCCTGCCGCAAAGCTGACGCTAGAAAACAGCCTGTGATTCAAGGCAAATAGAGAAATGTCTAAGAAAGGAAAAGTTGGGATGAAAATAGTTGTTGCGGTGTTCTGCGGAATCATAGGCGTTGCCGATTCTGCCTATGGAGCCAGTCATGCTACCACCTACACGGCAGAGACCGGCTATGTCACGCTGGAAGGCAACGATTCGGGCAATGGAACGAATTCGTCGTTTCATTCTGCCAAGAACTGGTCGGACAAGGAAGCTCCACATGCAGGCACCAACTATTTTGTGAAAGCGGGAAGAACACTGGATCTTGACTGGGTTTTGCGAGACGAGACGCCTGCCGGATTTGTCGGGGACGACATTGTCGTCGGTGGACGGGTGCGGATGAGCGGATATTGGGGAACGACGGCGATTTGCGGCCCTCTGACAATGTTGCCGGGATCGGTTTTCCACTGGGTGAACCTAGGGAATATTGTCGACGGCTCGGTGCATGTCAAGGGCACAGGAACTTCTGCGGTCAAGCCCGTAGTATTTAAGTCTGGAAGGCATAATGAATCCAAGCTATACGTGGTGTCTGCGCTGATGCGGTTTACTTCGGATCCAGACGGCGTGTTGACGTGGGAACTCCATGAGAGAGAGCAGTCTGGCGTCGTTTTTATTGTCCAGGATGATTGGACGTCGTTTTTGGGTACATTTCGAATTGGCCGTTGTTTCACGTTTAGAACGCGAAACGGGCGATACAGAATGCCTGGACATGTGATAATCGCTTCAGAAGCGATGCTTGAGCTCGGGAGCGCGACAGGACAGTCGGAGATTGGGGCGCTCACTGTCTGTCCCGGAGGTGTGCTGAATCTGTCTGCTACAAACGGCGGACAAACGGTGAAGATATCTAAGAAACTAGAGTTGGAGCCTGGTGCTATAGTGATTCCTCAGTCTTTTGGCGGCGAGATTGAGGCTGAAGATTTTCATCCGGTTTTTGAACTGACAGCGGAGACTGTCGCGGCGGGACTTCCGGATTTCAAATCGATACCTACGGCCACAGCTGGGCGAAAGGCTGGCATTCGTGGCCCAGAGACGACGGATGCACATTTCCCTCGGTTGAAGTGGGTGGAGCGCAATACTCGGGATGGTGGCAAAACGGTAGGTTATTCGTATAAATAGTCAACGGGCAATGGAGAAGTGATGCGAACGTTCTGGCATAATCTATCGATAATCTCGGTGGTAATGGCACTTCTGCCGCGGTCTGCGATAGCTGTGGAGACGCCGGACGGCAAGGACAAAATGTCCAGCACATCAGGCGGCGGAATGCTTGGAGATGGCGTCTTCCGCTGCGGCTGCAATTATTGGGCAAGCCACGCCGGGATTTTCATGTGGCGGGACTGGAATCCCGATCAGGTGGAGTCCGATCTCGACAAGCTTGCGGAAAATGGCATGTCTGTGCTTCGCGTTTTCCCGCTTTGGCCGGACTTCCAGCCGCTCACTTCGCAGTACGCCAGCAAGGGCAAATTTCGTGGGTGGTCGCAGAATGGCGGACCTCTCAAGAACTATGCGGCGGTGGACGATGAGATGGTGGAGCGATTCCGGTTCCTAAGCCGATCCGCAGAAAGACGCGGGCAGGGCCTTGTCGTCGGATTGATCACTGGCTGGATGTCGGGTCGTCTATTTGTCCCTCCGGCTCTTGAGCGGAAGAATCCAATTACGGATGCCGAGTCCATCATGTGGCAAACTCGGTTTGTAAAGTACTTCGTGGAGAGACTTCGTGACGAAAAGGGCATTGTTGCATGGGATCTCGGCAATGAATGCGATTGCCTTGGCGACAGCGACCGTGCCCAGTTCCGCAACTGGATGCACTCAATCGCCTCGACGATCCGGCTGGCCGACCCTACGCGTCCAGTGGTGAGCGGAATGCACGGCGTGAAAAGCGTTTCCGATCCGGATTTTGCGCAAGAGCGCGTGAATGCGCGCGACCAGGGGGAATTGCTGGACGTGCTGACGACGCATCCCTATCCGCTTTGGACTCCAGGCATGAACACCGAGCCGTTTGACGGAATTCGTAACGTCTGTCACGCGGCATGCGAGACGACATACTATGCCGACTTGTCAGGGAAGCCGGCATTTGTCGAGGAGGCTGGCTCGATGGGGCCGCAGATAGTCAGCGACGAGAGGGCTGCGCGGATGCTGCGAGCATCGCTTTTCAGTTCTTGGGCCGCGAATTTGGACACATACTGCTGGTGGTGCGCGTTCGACCAGAACCATCTTGACTATTCGCCGTATGACTGGACCGCTATTGAGCGTGAGCTCGGGCTTTTTACGTGTGTCGGCGAACCGAAGCCAACCGCGCTGGCGATGCGTGAATTTGCGGCGTTTCTTAAGTCGCTGCCATTTAAAACCTTGCCGAAACGTCAGGTCGACGCGGTTGTTGTGGTGTCTGAACGCGAGAATTTCTGGCCTCAGGCAATGGGGGCGTGGACCCTCGCACGCGAGGCGGGATTTGACATCCGCTTTGCTGGTGCGGAGCAGGAATTACCTGAAGCAAGTTTCTACATCCTGCCGTCTGGCTCAACGTATCAGACGTATTCCGCCAAGGCCTTCCATCGGGTGATGTCCAAGGCTCGCGAGGGTGCGACTGTGCTTGTCACGCTCGGCAACGGTGCTGTCCTTTCGGACACCCGGGAGTGTTTTGGCATTAAAATCGAAAACCACTATCGTTCGCAAAACACAATCGAAATTGACCTTGGCAAGGATTCGTTTGCTTTTGCCGAGCCATGCCATCGTACTTTTACGGTTGAGAAAGCGAAGTCATTGCTCTGCGACAAATCAGGCGTGCCGGTGATGACGTCAATGGAATATGGCGCAGGGAAGGTGCTATATTTCAATGGCGCATTGGAAGTAAACGCAAAGATTTCGGGCTGGCCTGTCTATGCCATCGCGGCGAAGGAGGCGGGAGTCGTGCGCCGGGTTGGGAAATGCGACCCAATGCTTGGATTGTCGGAGCATGTCGCGGACAACGGATGTGTCTATGTTGTTGCGGTCAACCACACCCCGGAGGAGAAGACATTCCGTCTTGAGATTGCGGGACGGCTCGGCAAGGTGTGGCGTGGTAAGTTCGACGGGGCGGCGCTTACGATCGCCGGACTTGACGCGGCGGTATTTGAGATTGAGCAAACGCAGATGGTGCCGATGGAGGTAAAACATGCCGACAAGTAGACGGGTGTTGCTAAGGCAACTTGGATTAATGGGCGCGCTGTTGCTGTCGCCGGCGATTCTCTGTGGCGAGACAAAAACCAAGGTAGTTTTTTTCTTCGACACCGAGGACTTCATCCAGCCGAGAAGCGCGGATGCTATTCGTGATGTGGCCGACATCCTTGCGTCCGAAGGGGTGCGAGGGCATTTCGCTATGATTGGATATCTGGGCAAGAAGCTTGTTGATTGGCGTAGATTCGACGTCATTGACGCGCTTAAGCCGCATCTTGTCGGGACTCAGACATTATACCATTCCCTCCACCCGAACATAACAGAATCAACGGACATAGAGGACTACGCGAAGGCGCGCGAGATTGCATTTGACGAAGAGTGTCGCGCGATCGGCATGCTGCAGGCTGCGACTGGTAAGGAGAAGATGTGGTGTTCCGTCCTGCCGGGGAACGGCAATACAATTGTGGCGATGTATCTCTATGCCGATCTTGGAATACCTTTTTTTGGCGGCGGCACTGGAATGTACGAGGACGAGACTAAATGCGGCGACATCTGGTACTGCAACCAGCGACACTTGACGTATGCCTATCGAATGCATCTGGAAAGCTTCATACCGAACTACATTGAGCCCAGGGACGTGGACAGGGAGCTTGATGCCCTTGCGAAGCAGAAAGTCGCAACGCTGTACATGCATCCACATATGGCAGTTTGCACACAGCATTGGGATTACGTGTTCAAGGGGGGCAACAAGTACCCGTTTGGCGAATGGCCTTATGCCAAGGCCCGAAGTGAGGCGGATACCGCAGTCTTCTACGAACGGCTTCGAGCGTTTATCCGCAAGCTTAAGGCGGACGATCGCTTCGAGGTGACTGACTGCGAGCGTCTTTATGCCGAACAGAAGCCTCGTCGTGCAATCCATCTGGATGACGTCCCGGCGATTCGAGCTTCACTGCGGAAATCTCTCGGGCCTGTTCGCAAGCCTGGAGAATGGTGCATAGCCGACTGTTTTCTTGCCGCCGTGCGGTTTCTCCGAGGAGAGACGCGTTATGAGCCAGGCAAGGTGTACGGATTCCTCTATGCGCCCGAGGGCGTCAAGACGACTGTGCGCGTCAGGTCGGCCGATCTTGCCGCGGCGGCAAAGCGGATGGACGTCTCTCGATTTCTGCCGACGACCATAGATGTCGGTGGCGTGAAAGTCGGCCCGGCAGACTTCCTTTTCGCGGCGTTGGAGGTCTTGGAGACAGGCGCAGAGGAAGTGGAGATTGCCCCGCATGATCAGCTGGGAGATGTCGCGCGTTATCTGCCGAAGATGGCAACGGCCAATTTCAAGGGTACGTGGATCTATGCACCTGAATACAAAGATGAATGGACGTCGAACCGCTTGCGCTGGCAGTTCTGGACCTTCCGCTACGAGTGAGTGACGTCGGTAGCAAAAGATGAGGCAATTGATTCGTTTGTTTTGATTAAATCTTTGTGTCTGGGATACGTTGAAGGGAGGGTTCATGAAAAAATATATAGCAGTGGCGGTCGTGGCGAGCGCATCTTTGGCATTCGCATGCACGGGCATGTATGCGGGTAAGAATGTTAGCGCCGACGGCACCGTGCTTATAGGCAGAACCGTTGATACGCCGCCGTGGACTTGTTGCTTTCGGGCGACGAGGATTCCTCGCGGAGAGGATGTTAAGTACGCCTATGTCTGTACCCCGGCCGTCACCGCTGTCGGGAAGGGATTTTATCCAAGTGCGTGCGCAAATGAGGCCGGGCTTGTCATCTCAGGGACTGTTACTGGCCATACGCGCAAAGAGATGCTTGATATCGATCCAAAGACAAACAGGAAGGGAGTGGGGGAATTCAACTTGCCTGGGCTTGTTGCGGGGAACTGCGCTACTGCCCGCGAGGCACTCGACTATTTCGCAAAGGTTATCGCTGAGCGCGGACACTTTGGCGCGGAGATATACATGTTCGCCGATAGGGATGAGGCTTGGTATCTTGAAGCGTACACAGGCCACCAGTGGGCTGCTGTGAAGATGCCTGAAGACAAGGTCGCGTGCTTCGGCAACCAGTTTATGATCCGGTCGTTCGACCCGGACTCGCCAGATGTGCGTCATTCTCCAGAGCTCATCTCCATGCCGGAGAAGCATGGACTCCTTGTGCGCGGTGCCGATGGCTTGCCAGACCTTTGCCTCACATACGCGACTTCTCTTGGCGACTATTCCAACTTCCGCACTTGGTTCGGGCACAAGACGTTCTCTCCGTTCACAGCCGGGGTGTACGAGACGAAACGCCCGATGCCGCTGTTCTACTCGCCGGCGCGCAAGGTGTCTATAGACGACATGTTCGAGCTTATGCGTTCGCGCTTCGAAGGAACGGACATGTGTCCTGACGAGGGCGGCAGTCCGAAGGTGCGCACGATTGGCACGACCAAGCAGGCGACGAGCCACGTCATCTCGCTAGACCACCGCCTCCCCGCGAAGTTCGCCGGAACTGTCTGGTTCTCCCTTGCCAATGCGGAGCACTCGGTCTTCCTGCCCATGAACGCCGCCGTCACCGAGACCGACGAAGCGTTTTCGCAAGACGATGTAGAGAAGCCATTTTCGTACAATCCGGCTCTCGCCGGCCATGCGTTCCGTCGTCTCTGTGCGCTTGCCGAGCAGAACCGCCGATTCTACGGGCGCGGCGTCCGCGCCTGGTGGCGGGCTCGCGAGCGGGAGCTGATTGCAAGCTATTCAAGGGTGCTCGCGGAGGCCGTGGCGAAAGACAATGCGTCGATAGTAACGGATTTCGCCAAGTGCGAGCAGACGAGGGCGCTCAAGGACGCGAGGCGAATATTCGACGAACTCATGTGGTACATTATGGAGAACAACCGCATAGAGGGCGACGGGAGCGGCGCGACGACTCTGCCGGAGAAGCCATTCCGTCCGAAGGGTCTTGGCGACGATGACCCCGCCGATGCCGTCTATTCCTGGTGGCCATCGCGTGCGGCGAGGAAGCGCAAGGAGATCGCGGAGTCCGGGGGCAAGTTTGATTTGGTGTTTATTGGAGATTCAATCACGCACTATTTCGGGGACGACAACGGACGCGGCATCCCGGTGTTCCGCGAGTTGCAGAAGACATACTCGATCCTGAATCTTGGCTACAGCGGACAGAAGACGGAAAACATGATATGGCGCATGACGCATGGTGAGCTTGACGGCTACGAGGCAAAGGCCGTGATGATCATGGCTGGAACCAACAACGGGAATCCCGCGCCAGACGTGGCACGTGGCATCAGGCGTCTTGTCGAGGTCGTTCGCGAACGTCAGCCGAAGGCGAAGGTGCTGTTGCTGCCGGTGTTTCCGCGCGGCGAAAAGCCAGACAGTCCCATCCGCTGCAAGTACGAGAAAGTAAAAACGATGATACGTGGCCTTGCGGACGGCAAGAACGTCATCTGGTGCGACATCAACGACAGATTCCTCGAGTCAGACGGAACAGCGACGAAGGAGGTTTTCACCGACTTCTGCCACTTGACGGAGAAAGGCTACCGCATCTGGCGCGATGCAATGCTGCCGTACTTCCGCGAAATATGCGGCAAGTGACTAGGGGGGGGAGAGCTTTTCGTTATAATGTACGCCGATATGAAAATGATGACAATCGCTTTGGCTGTAGCCATGTCGCCCTTTATGGGCGTACGGGCGCAGACGCTGTTCGGCGCCGTTGCCACTCCGGAGTCGCAGGGCGTTTCGTCGAGGGCTATTCTCAGCTGGATCGAAGTGTGCGAGGAGACTGCGGCCACAAACGGGTTCCGCCACGGTTTTCTCCACGGCTTCGTAATCGTGCGACATGGAAAGCTTATCGCCGAAGGCTCCTGGCGTCCGCACGACACGCTGAACGAGCCGCACATGCTGTATTCGCACTCGAAGAGCTTCACATCCACCGCTGTGGGCTTCCTTGTTGACGACGGCAGGCTTGACCTCGACGAGAGGGTGGTTGATCTCCTTCCAGACTCATTGCCAGGAACCTTGTCGGACAATCTGCGGCAGCTGCGCGTCCGCGACCTTCTGACTATGAACATGGGCGCGGACAGGACGGACGCCGAGCGCGACGACACCGCTGGCGACTGGGTCAAGGCGATTTTAGCGAACGGTTTCCAGCATGCGCCGGGTACACGATTCAAGTACGACTCAGCCGCGACGCATCTTCTCGCGGCGATAGTCGAGCGGAGGTCTGGCAAGAGGCTGATGGATTTCCTACGCGAACGACTGTTCGTTCCGCTCGGCATGACAAGTCCGTGGTCAACGACATCGCCAATGGGGATTGCCTGCGGCGGCTGGGGGATGAACATGACGACGCGCGATATCGCCGTGTTCGGGCAGTTTCTCCTTCAGAAAGGCGTCTGGGAAGGACAGAGGCTCCTGTCGGAGGATTGGATATCCCTTGCGACGTCGAAACAGACGCGGTCGAAGGATATAGTCGTCGGCGCGAAGGCAATCGGCGTCGGCGACGACTGGGCGCAGGGGTATGGTTTTCAGTTCTGGCGTTGTCAGCACGGTGCGTTCCGTGCGGACGGAGCGTCGGGGCAGCTGACGGTGGTTTTTCCATATGAAGACGCTGTTGTTTCAGTCAATGCGGGACTTGGCGATATGCAGAGGGAGTTGGATCTCATCTGGAAGCACCTTCTTCCGGCTTTTGCCGCTTGTTCTCTGCCTCCTGACGGTGAGGCGCAGATGGAGCTGAAGAGAAAATGCTCGTCTCTTGTGCTGCCTCTCTCTGATTCGCATCCAAAAGTCTTCGAGGGGATGGACGCAGCCAGAATCGTGGCGGTGGACGGCGGATGGAGGCTACGGCGCGGCGATGCTGTTCTCAATGTCGGCAATGGCGGATGGAAGATTACGGAATGGCGCTTCACGAATGATAACGTGGAGCCTCTTTTCGGCAAATGCGGTGTTCGCAAGATTGCAGCGACAGGGAAAGCCGACGATCTTGGCCGGCTTGCGGTAACTTGGCATATGTTGGGCGGCATCGAGCACGGCAGTTTCAAAGTTGTAAGCAAGGAGGCATGTCATGCAGATAAGTAAACGCGAGTTTCTGAAGAAGCTTGGGCTGCTCGGTGTAGCCGGCGTGTCTGGCGCGGCGCTTGGCGACGAATATGTCGCAACGGTGAAGAAGCTGCCTGAAGGCTCTGTCGGTGATCCTGACAACGTGTGGTTCGGGCAGCGTATATTCCCCATCGGACACACGGTCGAGGACGGCCCGAGCTGCCGGATGGAGAACGGAAAGATTATCATGCCTGCGCGAGAAGTGCCGCTCTTCCATGAAACCGATGTCGTAGTCGTCGGCGGCGGCCCCGCCGGATTCGCTGCGGCCGTTTCTGCCGTGAGGGCGGGCGTGAAGGTCGCTCTTGTCGAGAGGGCCGGTTCGCTTGGCGGGCTTTTCACGAACGGCATGGTGCTAATCATGCTTGCAACGTCGCGTTGCGACGAAGGCGATAGATGGGAAGTCGTCACGCGCGGCATATGCAAGGAGTTCATGGACCGCGCGTCAAGTCTCGGCAGGCGCTATTCGTGGTCAAGATTCGATGACGACCATTCGCGCGGCCACTGGCAGCCGACGGTCGATCCGGAGGCGGCGAAGTATCTCATGGATAAGATGGTCGCCGAGAGCAAGATCGAGATGTTCTTCCACGCATACGGGGTCGATGTGGTTCTGGACGGCGATAAGGCCATAGGGGTCGTGTTTCAGTCCAAGCAGGGGCTTCAGGCGATTCTCGCGAAGCAGGTCGTCGATTGTACCGGCGATGGTGACATCGCATTTTCCGCCGGGGCGAAATACCGCCAGATCACGCATGGCATCGGTTTTGTGGCACGGCTTGCGAACATGGACCGCATCACGGCGAAGAAACCGCCGGAAAATGTGGAGAAGGATGTTTACGGGCTTAACGAATACTGGGCGACAAGGGGAAACGAAGGCAATCCCTCTTCAGCCTGGGCGGGGCGACTTGGGCCAAAGGGCGACGGACTGTCGGTCCGCGATCTTTCCGCTGCGGAAGTTGCCCATCGCAAATACTGGTTTGAGCATGTCCAGAAAATGCAGAATACCCCTGGATGGGAAGAGGTGTACATCGCCAACACATGTTCGCAGATCGGGCCTCGCGCCACGAGGATATTTGAGTGCGAGTATGTTACGGATCGAGCGGAGATTCGCAGGCCGGACTATGCGCCGAAAGATGCCATCGGCTGGTTTGGCGTTGATGGCGTCCATGCGGCTTTTCCTGTTTCGTACAAGCAGCTTGTTCCTGTCGGATGCGAAAATGTCCTTTGCGCAGGGCGTATGATTGGCGCGCCCGACACCATTGATACGTTCCGCCTGATATGCCCCTGCTTCGTCACTGGGCAGGCTGCCGGTGTTGCGGCGGCGCTTTCCGCGAAGAAGAACATATCTCCTCGGGCCATTGTCTATGCTGAACTTCGCCGCGAGCTTGAAAAACAGTCGGTTTTTGTCGGATCCTAACGGGAGTTGTCGATTGAATGCGTGGCATACTGGGGAAAGAATTGTGAAAATTGAGGCAGGAATTATGAAAAATGCGGATGTGACATTTCCGGCATCAGAGCGGCTCTTCTCCCTTGACGCGTTGCGTGGCCTGGACATGATTCTGCTCACTGTCGTGGGACCGCTTACATGCGCTGCGCAGAAAGGGTGGGAGTGCTTCCCCGATGGGGTCATGCGCCAGTTCTTGCACGGATGGGAGTGCTTCACTCTCTGGGACATAATCATGCCGCTTTTCATCTTCATGTGCGGAGCGGCCGTGCCGTTTGCGCTTGAGCGCAGGCTCAAGGAGGGGCGGGGGGTGTTTTGGCGACATGTACTTGGCCGCGTAGCGCTTCTCTGGATTCTCGGGGGTCTTGTCCAGGGGCGCTGGGTCACTCTCGACCTGCTGCAGGTGTCGCCGTTCTCCAACACTCTCCAGGCGATAGCGATTGGATATCTTGCGGTGGCGGCGGCGATGTCGTTCCGTTCGCGCATGCTGATGATTGCCGCGCCGGTTGTCATGGTTGTCGCGTACACCGCGCTCCTGGCCTTAGGGGGCTATGGAAAGTTCGACAATGTCGCCTTCAAGATTGACCATGCCATCCTTGCTTTTGTTCTGCCGGAGGGCAGCGCATGGGTCGTAAAGCCCAGCCACTACACATGGTTTTCGACATCCCTCATGTTCGCCGCGATGACATTCGCTGGTTATCACGCTACGAAGATTATCGTTTCGGACAAGGCCAAGTGGCACAGGGCCTTCGAACTTGCCATATACGGCGTTGCGCTTCTTGCGGTCGGCTTCGTGAGCGAAATCTGGATTCCGTGCATCAAGCCGATATTCACGCTGTCGTTCACGGCCGAGGCTATGGGCTGGTGTGTTCTGTCGCTTGCGGCTCTATACGTAGTGAACGACATCCTGATGCTTCGCAGGGGGCTTGGCGTTGCCCTCTTCTTCGGGCGGATGGCGCTCTCGGCATATTTTATTTCCCATTTCTTCGCTCCAGTGCTGCGCGCGGCGGCACATCTTTTCGGTGACGGACTTGTCGCGTACTTGCCGTCGTCGTCGGCGTCGTTCGTGCTGGCGCTGTTTGAAGTTGCCGCGCTCGTCGCGGCAATGGAAATCTGGCGAATGTCGAAAGCGAATTTCAGGAGGGGAAAACATGACTGCCGTTAAGACAGGATTGAACCGTCGCGACTTCTTGAGGGGCACGGCATGGATGGGCGTGGCGGCGGTGGCAGCCGGCTGCCGGTTGAACAGTCTCGGGTTCGGCGAGGGTGGAGTCATGCAGGATTATGCGCTCAAGCCGATGAAGCGCGTCCGTGTCGGCTTTGTCGGCATCGGGAGCCGCGGCACCGCCGCCGTCCATCGCGTCTCGATGCTCCCTGGTGTCGAGATTGTCGCGCTGTGCGACAAGAAACCGGAGCGCGTCGCTTTGAACCAGAACTGGCTCAAGGCGAACAAGTATCCGGTCGTTCCCAAACCATATGTCGGCGAAGAGGCGTACAAGAATCTGTGTGATCTTGGAGACTGCGACGTCATCTACTGCGCGACGCCATGGGCGCTGCACCAACCTGTTGCCTTGCGCGCGCTTCTTGGCGGAAAGATCCCGCTTGTAGAGGTGACGAGCGCACTGACGGTCGACGAATGCTGGGAGCTCGTCGAGGCGAGCGAGAAGCATCGCATTCCGTGTATGCAGCTTGAAAACTGCTGCTACGGTGAGATGGAGCTGCTTGGACTGCATCTCGCAAGGCTCGGCATGCTCGGCGAAATCATCCACGGGGAGGGCGCGTACATCCACGATCTGCGCGTCGTCTGCTCGACAGGCGGCAAGAACGGCGAATGGGAGTGGCGCTACGACGAGAACATGAAGCACAAGGGAAACCGATATCCCACACATGGGCTTCTGCCGATCATGCAGGCGATGGACATCAATCGCGGCGACGCCTTCGACTATCTCGTTTCGCTCGAGTCGAAGCAGGCGAACTGCGAAAACTACCGCAGGTATGCGATGGATGCGGATGATCCGCGCAGGAACGATCCGGTGATGGAGATGGGCGACATGAACACAACGCTCATCAGGACGAAGCGCGGCAGGTCGATCATGGTGCAGCACGACGTCTCGAGTCCGCGGCCCTACACGCGCGTCAATCTCCTTTCCGGCACAAAAGGCGTCTGGTGGGGCATGCCTTGGCGCACGTATGAACCCGAACCGACGGTATTCAAGGTGGGTTTCGAGCAGGAGGTGGGCAAGGGAGTTCACAGATTTATGAAAGACGCCGATGCCGAGGCGCTGCGCGAGAAATACGCGCATCCTCTCTGGAAGAAGGTTGGTGAAATCGCCCAGAAGGTCGGCGGACACGGCGGCATGGATTTCATCATGGATCTCCGCTGGGCGTACTGTCTGCAGAACGGACTGCCGCTCGATATGGATGTCTACGATCTCGCGGTTTCGAGCTGCCTCTGCGAGCTGACGGAGACTTCGGTCAGAAGCAGGTCGAAGTCAATCGACATCCCCGATTTCACGCGTGGCGCGTGGCGGACGGCAAAGCCGCAGGGAATTGCCGACATAGACATCGCCCGCATGCAAATGGGGGACGTCAGGAGGGACGAAGCGGCACTGAATGTCTGAAAGAAAGGAGTTTGGAAACATGTATCAGGCCCGCTATTTGCTCTTGACGGCTGCTTTGACAATGGGGTTCGTCTGCTTTGCCGCCATGCTGGGTGCGCACTCTGCGCGACCTGAGACAACGTGGTCCGTGATGCATCCGACTGAACTCGATCCTGCGTATATGGCGCGGGTCGCGAACAAGGCCGTGGAGTACGGCGGCGTCGATTCGTTCGAGGTATGCGGCACATGCCATTCCGGCATGGGCGGCATGGACGGGCTTCTCATGATGGAGCCGTATCCGACGGCCGCGGCGCGGCGCGACGCAGCCGCCGTGCGGAAGGTGCGCGCAGACCTGAAGGGGTGCATCGCCGCGGCGCACAAGGTCGGCAAGAAGCTCTACTACTGGCACCGCGAAGGGTATCTCCCGGAAGGCATCCTCGAAGACCTGCCGGGCCTTAAGGACGCGGACGGCGAGATCGACCTCCTTGGCGAGACCTTCGCGTCCTATCTGTGCTGGAAGGTGCGCGCGGCTTTCGACGCCGTGCCGGAACTTGACGGCTTCGTGCTGACGCTGACCGAGGCGGATTTCTCCGTCGTCCACAACTCCAACGCCGAGCGCTATCCGCCGCCGAAGGTCGTCGAGAGGATCGTCCGCGTTTTCTGCGAGGAGCACGAAAAGCGCGGCAAGCGGTTCGTGCTCAGGTCATTCGGTTCCGTCGCGAAGGACTACGAGGACATCATCGCGGGCGGCGTCGCGGCGGCGAAGGACCATCGCTTCGAGATCGAGACGAAGGCGACGCCCTACGACTTCAGTCCGTTCCTGCCGGACAATCCCTTCCTGAAGCGTGAGCCGGGGACGACGCTGGGCGTCGAGTGTGACTGCATCGGCGAGTTTCTCGGCGCGGGCTATCCACCATGCGCACAGGTGGATACCATCTACCGTTATGTGAAAAACGCGCGGAAAGCGAGCGCCGACCGCTACGTTGTCCGCATTGACAGAATCGCCAATGTGATCTTCGATTCTGCACAGGAAATCAATCTCTACGCCTACATGCGCTTCATCGCAGACCCTGCGGCGACACCTGAGACGGTCAAGGCTGAATGGGCGGCGCGGCGCTGGGCGGGATGCGAGAAGGAAATGATTCGCCTTTCCGACATGAGCTACGAGATGGTGACCAAGATGGAGTTCCTGGACGGGAACGTCACGTTCCACCAGCATCCCGTCGCGCCGAGTTTCAAATTCCTGAAGGCCGGCGGCATGTTCGCGGTAATGAGGGACGGATCCGACCTGCATATGGCAAAACGACTTTGGGGAATTAGGGCTATGGAAAGGACGCCGGGACGTGCGGCGCTTCTCGCCGACAAAGACCGTTCCGTTGCGCTGGCGGACGAAGGGCTTGGGCTCCTTGAAACCCTGAAGGGGCGTCTTGACCCGCAAGAATATGCGAGGCAGGAGCGGGCATGGAAGATTGCGGTAAAGGCAACACGTGCGACGCGTGCGTTCATTCGTTGCGGCGCTGCGTATTTTGATGACATGGATTCAGGACTTGACGTGCCGAGAAAGCTGACGGCTGCCGCTGCGAACGCCGACGCGGAGATATCGGCCATGATGACAAATCCAGACTCCGGCATAGACGGGCTGAACGTCCGACACAGCGAAGCAGTTGGACAAGATCTCGACCGTGTCTACTTCATTCCGCTCCGATGGCTGTGTCGCGAATTTCTCACCGAGTATGCCGCTGAGGCGAATGTGCGTACGAAGCTTAAGGCGCGCAGGGACGTTGTCGATTTTGTCGTGCCAGGCGGCATATATGACGACAACCGCATTGACCGACAGATGCATGGTGCATATCCCGAGCTAGTCGATGGCGAACCAGTGCGGTGGGTTGGCAATTCCATCTTTCCCAACGGAACGATACATGTCGAGTTCAAGGATGTTCCAGGCGCACGCGTCGAAGTTATGCTGGCCAAGAAGGGCTCCAAGGACTATATCATCGAGGATTTCTCCGCTAATGGCACGCGGCATGTGACTATTGGCAAGAAAGGTTCCAACTTCCCCGCCGTCATTGCCGTTGCGCTCGTCAGGGAGTAGTGCTTGGAAGCCATGGCGTGGCGGTTGCCAAGATTGAGCGTTGTGTCGCTGATTGTGTTGTCCTCGACGGTCGCAATGCCGCAAGGAGCCGAGGAGATTTCTGCGTTCAAGGGGCGCATTGATTGGTCACTGGACTCCGCTTGTGTCTCAAAGGGGCGTACAATACATGACGCCCCTGTGACATGCATGAGGGGTTTTCTCTCGGACTTTCGCGCCTTGGATACGACGATTCCAGCGTTCGTCGGGTGTGTGGGGAAACTCTCGATATCCAATACGGATCGCTATCCAAGGGAGAAACCCGGGAAATGGGTTGAGCTTGATCCCACGGCCGGGTTTAAATGGGGCCGCTACGTAGGGCTGGAAGATGACTTTAGACTGACAACCCGGTGGTTTCGCTGGACGTTCCCTTCGGCTCTAGGGAAGGATCCGAGCGACGCCGCTATTCTTGACGTGACGTACAAGACGTTCCTGAATCCGACAGTTTCGCTGTGGTACCGCTTCCATGGTCCGACGAAGGGGAGAGTGGAGTTGCTGCTTTCGTTGAACGATGAATGGAAGGTCTGGGAGGACTTCAAGGTGTTCGGACTCTTAAACACGTGGTTCGTCGACTACAGCCACGAGAACGCAGACAAGGAGAGCGGCGCGAGCGCGGGCGAGTTTGCGCTTGGTCTTTCATGGCGATGGTTCTACTTCAAGACGACATACTGGTTTCCGCTTGATCGCCGCGTCCTAAGCGGAGACAATCCAACATACGACTACGACAAGAACCTGATCTTCTCGCTCGGCACCCGTTTCTCGTTTTAACGCTTGCCGGAGCGAAATGAACCTACTGCGAAAAAGTATACGTTAACTCTTATTGTGTCCTTGAAAGTGCTAAGGCCGGGTTGCCCCGGCCTTGCGCCGCCTCGGCAGTGTCTTGGCGGGTGTATGTTGGTATAGTACCAAACATTCCTGCCGCACGCAAGGGGGCAAAACTTGAATTTGGGTAAGGCGTGAACTGACGAGGGACACACCCCGCGCAACGCGCGTTTTACAGGGCTTTCCGCGATTTCAACCCTTTGAATGACCACGGAATCGGGCAGAATCCCCGCGAAGCGGCTGTGGCGGAATAGAGTCGTATAGCGTCTTGTAGCGTCGGCAGCGTGTTGTGGACGCGGCGGGAAGTGAGGCGGGGGAGCGAAGGTCCGAGCGAATGGATACGGCGTATTCGCCGAGGGTTCCCCGAGGAGGAGCCTTCGGCCGCCGCCTCACGAATCCTTTTGCGAGTGGTTGGAGCGTGGTTGTAATCGGTACGCATGCACACGTTTTCACGATATGATATAATACCACTATGAAAAAAATTCTTTTATATGCTTCGGTTGCATGCGCCGCCTGTCATTTGCATGCTGGGGTACTGGACAACGCCTGGATAAAGGGCACTACCGACAAGGATCCGCTTTCGTACGGTCCGAACGAGGAGATGGTCTTTACACTTGAGCCCGTAGGCGTCGAAGGCGAAATTCCGGCGGGCGAATATTTCCTTTCGTGGAAGCGCACCGATGATTACGGAAAACTCGAGAGCGGCGAAGTACCGTTCACCGGAGAGCCTTTCGTGTACAAGACCAGTCTCGACAAGCCGGGCTTCGTGCGGCTCGATGCGTATGTCGTCGACAAAGACCGCCAGCGCGTCGTCAAGACGTTCACTGGCGATGCGACGACGCCCGAAGGCAGGAAAGCCATGAACGAGTTCGAGAAGAGGAAAAAGAACGTGTTCTTCGACGGCGGCGCGGGGGTGAATGTCGATTCGCTCGCACTTTCGCCGGACGTCGAGCCGAAGGACTTCGATGAATTCTGGGCGCGCCAGTTTGCGCGGCTTGACAAGGTGCCGATCCGCGACGAACGTATCGAGATTCCGTGCCGCAATTCCAAGGCCCGGCTGTTTGCGGTGCGTATAGACTGCGCCGGACTGAGACCTGTCACCGGATATCTTTCGGTTCCCAAGGCGGTTGACGAAGGGGCGACTTTCCCGTGCCGCCTTGAGACGCATGGCTACAGCGCCGACAGGTGCACTCACCAGGCGCCGACATGGGTGAGCGACGGCGAAATCGTCCTGAACATCAATGCGCACGGACTGAAGCTCGTCGAATTCGGCGCGACCGATGCCGACACAAAGGCGCTCAGATGGGAAGTGCGTTCGAACGGAAAGACTTACGCGTTCGACCCCGAGCAGAACAAGGATCCGGAAACGGCGTATTTCAACGGCATGGTCCTGCGCGTCAAACGCGCTCTCCAGTACTTGAAGACGTGCAAAGGCTGGAACGGAAAGGATCTCTACGCCTCTGGCGGCAGCCAGGGTGGGCTTCAGACCATCTGGGCGGCGGCCTGCGGCGAGGGGGTGACCCGTGCGGATTCAAGCATTACATGGTGCTGCGACATGGTGATGAACGATGTCCGCAACGCTTACAAGGCCGCTTCAGGCGGATGGTACATTCCTTTTACGAAAGGCATTGCCTACTACGATGCCGTCGTGTGGGCGAAGCGCATCCCGAAGACCTGCCGTACAATCATTCCCAGAGCCGGACTTGGCGACTACACCTGTCCGCCGATGGGCCTTGCCAAGCTGTACAATGCCATTCCTGGAAACAAGTCCATCGTCTGGGTCCAGGGATCCGAACACGGCTATGTTCCGCCCATGTACGAAGGCCGCGATTTCAAACGCGAGTGCGACATCGCGAAATAGCCATTTGACTGCCTTGCGCATGACGATCACCGGGAAGAATATTCTTTCTGTGTTTAGACCTTCGCAATATGAGCGATTTAATTTGCGTAATATAAGCGATTTGTGTTGCGTAAAGGGGTTGGTACGTGATACAATGGTTGCGATATGAAAAAACACTCAATTGTTCCCTTCTGTTCGTCGGCTCTCATCGTCGTTTCGTTCGCGTCTTTCGCCGTCGAGATACCGGTTGATGTGCCGGAACGCGGCTACGTGTCGATCCAGGTCTGCGACGCGCAAGGCGCGATCGTGAGCAGCGCGGTCAGTCCGGAACCGCTTGAAAAGGGCGCGCGCACAGTCGAATGGGATATGCGCGACACGATCGACGGCAACAAACTCGGAACGGGCGAATACACGTACAAGGCGGTGTGGATTCCAGATCACACGCTCACCTATCGCGGATGCTTCTACCCGACGCCGCTGCCGGACGGCCAGACGCCTTGGCACAACGCCCGCTCAGGCGGCGGCGGATGGCTCGCCGACCATTTCGCGCCGAAGTCGATCGTGCGCGTAGGCGATTTCATGTACATCACCGCGATGTGCGAGGCCGCGCATGGACTCATCAAGTGCGACAAGGACCTCAATAAGCTCTGGGGCACGCGGCACTGGGTCTTCAACACGCCGTTCACGTCCGCCGCGGAAGGCGATATCTACTACGGCTTCAAGAACGGCGTCAAAAAGGTAGACTCGCGCACCGATCAGCTTGGCGGCGTGAAGACAAAGGCGAAAGGGCAGTCCTTCGCGGTGATCGGCGACAAGGCGTATTTCAGCGATGGCGACGCTGTAAACGTGTGGGACTTCTCGGAGAAGGCGGAGGCAGAAACGGAGAAACCGCTCGACACGATTCCCGTGCCAAAGGCCGGGCAGATTAGGAAGATGCCGAACGGCAAGCTTCTGCTCTGGAGCGACAAAGACGTCGTGCGCCTTGACCCAGAGACGAAGACGCTGAAAACAGTGCTCAAGGACGCGGCAGAAAATCCAGGAGGGCTTGCTGTTCGCGAAGACGGCGTGTTTGCCGTGGGCGACTGCGGGAAGCATGTCGTGACCGTCTATGGACGCGATCTCAAGCCGATCCGCACACTCGGGAAGGGCGGGAGGCGTCCGGTAGGCCCGTGGGACGAAGACACGCTCGAGGATCCGTTCGGCATCGAGTTCGGCCCCGACGGACGGCTCTGGATATGCGAGCAGAGCCAGCAGCCGAAGCGCGTGGGCGTGTGGAACATTGATACCGGCCATTGCGAGAAGTCAGTCGTAGGCCCCACTAATTACGGCGGCGGCGGTACGCTCGACCCTGATGATGCGAACCGCGCGTTCTGGGGGTATCTGGAGCTTGTAAAGAGCGAAGACGGCAAGTACCGTCCCGCGCGGATATTCTTCCGTCCGGGCGAGGAAGGTTGCGGTCCGTGGGGCGGCGTACCGACTTACGCGTTTCGTGCGAAGGGGAAGCTCTGGTTCACCGATCAGCAGAATGTGATGGGCAACGGCGGGAATATCCTCTACGTCTACGAGAACGACCGCGCGCGTGCTGTCGCCGCGTGGGGCAACGCGAACTTCCTCGCATCGAAGCTGCCCGAGTTCAAGGGGAAGAACTTCGCCTTCTCGTGGACAGACCTCAACGACGACGGAAAGATCACCGCCGACGAATGTGTAATAGACGAACATGTGAAAGGACTCGGCACCGGCTGGGTCAACCGCGTGAACGAAAACTTTGAAATCGCGTTCGGATGCGACGGGTCGAAGATCGTCAAGTTCACGCCTGAGCGCTTCACCGAGAAGGGGTATCCCGTGTACGCGCATCTTGGCGAGCCGATTCCTGCGCCGTTCGTTCCCGCGCACCACCAGCAGCGTTCGGCAAGCTCGCACCTCGTCGACATGAAGGGGAATATCCTTACGCTCTCGAAGCCGCTCATGTCAATCGCCCCCGACGGCAAAGTTAACTTCCGCTACCGCAACCGCTGGCCGTCTCTCCACGACAGCCACGAGACGTCGGAGTCCGGTCGAAAGCTCGGCGAACTTATCGGCACCACGCGCTTCTGGGGCGCGACGAAGCTCAATGACGACATCGGCGAGATCGTCTGCTTCAACTCGAATCTCGGCTGCGCGTATCTGATGACCACTGACGGCATCTTCCTCGCGCAGCTCATGCAAGACCAGCGCTGCGGGCTTCACTGGTCGTATCCGCAGTTCCCCGACTCCGACACACTGAAGAAGACGTCGATGCAGGACGAGCACTTCCTCGGCGAGTTCCAGCGCACGAAGTTCGACGGTCGCGACGCGCTCGCGATCGTCTGCGGCAAGACGCATGCGTCGGTGATCGAGATCGGCGGACTTGAGCGCGCGCGGCGGCTGAAGGGCGGCAAGTTCACCGTTTCCGCAAAGTCCCTTGTGGCGGCGCAGAAGTCGCAGGCCGACGCTGCGTTCGGTTCGTTCAGACCGCCGGAGCTCGTCGTGAAGAAGACAGCGCCGCAGAAGCTTGACAAGAACGGACGTCCGCCTGAGGCGGTCTGGAGCGCCGGCATTTTGGTAGACGGACCGGCGGGCGACAAGTTCCGTCTCGCGCACGACGGCACGTATCTCTATTATGCCTACACCTGCAAACGCAATGGCCAGCCGATGAAGAATGGCGGAAAGGATCCAACGACGTATTTCGAGACAGGCGGTGCGTTCGACTTGATGCTTCAGACGTCGTCTAAGGCGAAACCAGACCGCAGGGAAGGAGCGAAGGGCGACATACGGCTTCTCTTCGCACAGGTTGGCGGCAAGGTGGTCTGCGTAAAGTACGACTATGTCGGCGCCAAGAGTTCAAAGGACGCGCATACGTTCGAGTCTCCAGTCGGCAAGCTCAAGGTTTCGTCCGTCTCCATAGAGCCGTCTGTCACCACATGGACCTACGAAGGTCGCGGACACTGCACACTACGCGCTGTTATCCCGCTGGCGCTTCTCGGCAATGTCGACCTCCTCGGCGAGACGCGCGGCGATTTCGGGCGCATCGTAGGCGATTCGACTGGCACGGTGTCCGTCGAGCGCAGCTACTGGAGCAACAAGGCGACGTCGCTCATGAGCGACGAACCCACGCAGGCCGGCGTCGACCCGCGGCTTTGGGGCAAGGTGCGGTTTGAGTAGAAGTTTGATGTTTGAAGTTTGATGTTTAAAGTTTGAGGTTGAACTTATGAAAACATGGAACATAGTTGCATTGGTCTTGTCCGCCGCATGCGCGGCGGTTGCTAATGGAGAGATAACTGCGCCAACGGCGATGCCGATACAGCGCACGCTGAATGCGCTCGAAAAGTCCACCGCGGCGAATCCGGCGCGCGTGAGAATGCTGTTCTACGGACAGTCCATCGTTGAGCAGGGCTGGCACACGAACATAGTGCGACAGCTGAAGGAGCGGTATCCAACCGCAATTCTCGAAGTCGAGAACCGCGCGATAGGCGGCTTCACTTCCCCTGACCTCATCAGGACGGCAGAGAGCGATCTCTATCCGTACTATCCCGACATCCTCTTCTTCCACGTCTACGGCTCGACCGAAAAGTACGAGGCGATAATCCGCAAAGTACGCGAGACGACTACGGCAGAAATCGTCCTCTGGACGAGCCATCTCGAAAAGAAAGAGGCCGAGTCGCGCGAATCGATAGAGCAACTTCTTGCCGAACCCGACGGACGCTCAAAGGCGATCAAGGACATCGCCGCGCGGTACGGATGTCTCTTCGTTGACCTTCGGAAGAAATGGTGCAAGATGATGCTCGAAACGGGCAACACTTGCGACGTGTTGCTGAGAGACGTGATACACATGCGTCCCGACGGCCCAGCGTTTGGCTACTATTCCAATTTCATCGCCGAGGAACTTGTGCGCATCCCTGAAACTAACGGCGAGCCCAAGTTTAGCGGGACGATCACCGAAATCCCCGTCACCGACAGCCGCGTCAAATCTGCCGCGGACGGTTCACTGCGCCTTGAATTTGAAGGAAACCGCGTCGTCGCCGTTTCCGACGGAAGCGGCGTTGGCGAATCTCGCATACTGCTTGACTGCGAACCACCCCAGGAATATCCCGACATGTATTTCACGACGCGGCCGTCGAAGATGCTTTCGTGGATGCCGATGATCAAGCACGTTGAGATCGCGCCCGATGGCGCGGGGCCTCTTGTCGAAGACTGGACACTTACATACATCGACGGCACTATGCCGCTCGGCAACCCGATACACTACAAGGTCGAGGGATGCGTCACTGGCTTCGACGGCGAGGGCTGGAACACGAACGACTTCAGGTCCGTGTCTGGCCGTGTCGTTATAAAGAAGGCAGACTTTCATTCATGGCAATACAGGTATTTTATCAAGGAGGGTCATGGCGACAAGAAGCGCGATTCCGTTCCGGGTCAGAAGATTACCTGGTCGACAAGGGCGCTCTTCACGGATCCATTTCCTGCGGGCATGCCAGACGCGCGTACAACGCTCGTGCAGAACTGTGCAAACGGACGGCATCTGCTATCGATACGTCCGCAGGTCGGCGGCAAGGTCGGCGTAAAGTCCTTCATCGTCTACGCTCCAGCAAAGAAATAATTACGAAAGACAATCAAATGAAATACATTGCAAGACTTGCATTCGTTTTCGCCGCCATCTCCCTCTCTGCGTTTGCGACCGAGACGGAAAATGTCCGGCTCAGGATCATAAAGGCACCAGGCGCGGTAAATGTTGACGCCGATTCCTCGGACTGGGATCTTTCCTGCTCGATATTTTGCTGCCCCGACGTCGAGAAGTTCCGCACAAGCTATGCCGTGTGGATTTCCGCGATGTTCGACAAGGACAACCTCTACTTCTTTTTCCGCTGGCTTGACGCTACGCCGATGAACAACCCAGGCCTTGCGGGAAGCGACTATCCGTGGCAAGGCGACTGCATGCAGGTGCGCTTGGCAACGAGCCCTCAGTCCAAGACCGCTTTCAACGGACTTCGTCACAACACTGATGTCTCGAAGCTGCCTATGAAGTTCGCGCACTTCGAGTTCTGGCGCGACCGCAACGCCACGGCCGCCGCAAGCGCAACTCTCGCCTTTGCCGCGCAGCCGAAGGGCGAGGATGTGATGTCGAAAGGCGTGAAGGAGGCGTTTGCTGAAATCCCCGGTGGCTACGTCCAGGAAGTTTCGATACCGTGGTCGCTTGTCTGCGCAGGCGCGTATCGCCCGAATGCGGGCGACAGGATGCTGCTCACTTTCGAGCCAAACTACCGCACGAACGGTGACCAGCGGCTTTCGACAAAGGAGTTCTTCCGCGAAGGCATCGAGCCTGACCGCGTGATGACGTTCATGCGCGCCGACGTATGGGGGCTTGCAGAGTTTGTCGAAAAGGGCGGTGCGCCGCAGCCGCTTCGCCTTGCCGATGGAAGGACGCTTCCGGTTGTGATGAAGGACGGACTTCCCGCTGTTGACTGGAGTTCTCTCAAGGCAGTCAAGGTAAAACCCGGCTTCAAGCCGATCAAGTTCAAGCTCGACGAGCCGGCGAATGTCTCTGTTATCATAAAGAATTCCGCTGGCGATGTCATTGCGTGGCCGCTCAACAACCAACCGCTTCCCGCGGGCGAAAACGAAATATTCTGGAATGGACTTGATGCTTGCTACGACACGCATGTCGGGAATCCCGTGCCGGTCGGAACCTACACATGGGAAGGCCTTGCGCACAAGCCACTTCACATCGAACTGCAGGGTTGGGCACACGCCGCAGGCCCCAATCCCTACGACTTTGCCGGCGGCGGCTGGGGCGGCGATCACGGCGATCCTTGCGCTGTTGCGTGTGACGGCGAACGCGTCTATATGGGCTGGCATCGCGCCGAAGCGGGACAGGCGGTGGTCGCCGCCGATCTCGACGGCAACATGATCTGGCACCACAAACGCGGCGGCTTCGGTTCCGCGCGTGCGCTTGCGGTCGACGGCGAAGGACATCTGTATGTCTATGATGCCGGACAGGGCAACACGGTCTATCGCCTTGATGCGGCGAAGGGTACCTACGACAACTTCCCGGGCACGAAGAGCGCCGAGTTTTCGCTCGATCCGTTCAAGCTCGGTCTTGCGAAGCGCATGCGCTTCGTGGATGGACGTCTTGAGTTCGTATTCGAGAAGGAAGTTGTCTCGGTTGCAGTGTCGAAGCTTGGTGACACGAAGCGCCGTCCGACGACGCCACGCGACTTGCAAGCACGCGCTGTCGCGCCAGACGGCACCGAATATGTCGCGACCGGTGCACCAGACCACCAGGTGAAAGTAATGAAGAACGGACGCGAGATCCGCCGCATCGGCCGCAAGGGCGGGCGGAGGCTCTCCGGCAAGTGGGACCCGGATGGAATGTACAATGTTGCGGACATTGCGCTTGATTCCAAGGGCTTCCTCTGGGTTGCAGAGGCGGACGCGCTCCCGCGCCGCGTCTCGAAGTGGAACGCCGCGAGCGGCGCATTTGCCGCGGAGTTCTTCGGGTCGACGGTCTACGGTGCGCTCGGCGGCGCGATATGCCCGACCGACCCGCGCGTCATGGTCGGACAAGGCTGCGAATGGCTTCTCGACGGCAAGTCGACGCGCGCAAAGTGCGTAGGCTACGTCTCGCGCGCGGCTGGCTGGGGTTGTACGCGTTTTGGCCGCGGTCCGAAGGGCGAAGTGTATGTCGCAATCGCGGGATGGTGGATGACGGACGCCTCGAAGGTGAAAATCTACCAGCGCCTCGGGCCGGGCGAATGGAAGTTCCGCGCCGAACTTGACCACTCTGGAAAGGGTCTCAAGGCATGGGCGGATGAAAATGGCGACGAACAGCAGCAGCCGAACGAATGGCGCGACTTCTCTTCAATGGACCTCGGTTCGTGGATAACGGGCTGGTACATGACGATGAACCAGGCGATGACTTGGTTCTCCGGCAGATACGTAATACCCGTGACAGGCTGGACAAAGTGCGGTGCGCCGGTCTACGATCTTGCCAAGGCGAAGAAGATGGGCGATGATGCCGCGAAGCACTCGGGTGGAATGGGCGCGACGGCTGGCTCGGTTTCCGAGGACGGGCGCTTTGCGTTCTATAACGCGCAATACAACACGAAACATTCGTACTCGCCTTGCTACGACATAGCGACTGGCCGGTGCGTTTTCAAGATTCCGAGCTGCTATGTTGGCGTTCACGGCGGGCACTCTGCGCCGCCCGCGAAGCGTGGACTTATCCGCGCCGCCTACGACATCATCGGCACAGCAAAGTTCCCTGGCGCTCTTGGCAATATCTTCGTGATCGGCACCGACAAGGGCGAGTGGCACATAGTAAACGACCGCGGCTTCTATGTGGCGGGTCTCTTTGAGCCTGAGCCGATGAGCGTCGCGTGGCCGGAGAAGTTCGAGGTTGGAACTGTTCTCGACCGCACTCCGCCCGGACAGGGCTCGGAGGACTTCGGCGGTTCCATAATCCGTGCTGACGACGGCGAGCTCTATGCGATGTTTGGAAAGACTGCCTTTATCAATGCGAAGATTGCTGGGCTCAAGACGGCGAAGACGATTCCTGGCGGCAAGATTGAAGTGACGCAGGCAGATGTGGCGACGGCGAAGAGTTTCCAGCAGCAGCTTCAGAGCGGCAAACTCGCCGCGTTCACTTGCGACTTTGAGCCGGAAGGTGGCGAAGAGGCGAGGGAGCTCTTCACTGCGTCTGCGAAGTGCGCTGGCGGACGAGTCAGCTTCGAATACGAGGTCGAGGACAAGACGCCGTGGGTAAACGGCGCGAGCGACTTCAGGAACATGTACGCGATGGGCGACACGGTTGACTTCCAGCTTTCGGACGCGAACGGCGACCTGCGGCTTTCGGTGGGATCCCTTCAGGGCAAGGCCGCGGCTGCGCTCTACAAGCCGAAGAGCAAAACGGAGAAGGCGCCCCACACTTTCTTCTCCGGCGTCTACAAGGATGGCGTTACGTGGGAGCTCGTGAAGGAGATTCCGGTCGATGCGAAGGTCGAGAAGCGCGACGGCGGCTACAAGATCGCGTTCTCCGTCGCCGAGAAGGACTTAGGTCTCGCCGCGCCGCTCGCGGGGCGCACGGCGAAGGGCGACTTCGGCGTAACGTTCGGCGACACTGCCGGACGCGACACAGTGCTTCGCGTCTTCAAGTTCAACAAAGAGACGGGCATCGTCTCCGATGAAGTGGAAGAACTTAAGCTCCAGCCGAATAACTGGGGCGAGATAAAGTTTTAGCCGTGTAGAACATGCAGAACGTGTAGAAGGAAGGAAACAAGATATGAGACGGAAATCAATAACATCAACAACCAAATTCGCTGCGTGCGTGATTTCGCTCTTTGCGGTGGGCGGAGCGTTTGCCGCGGAGCCGGTGAAGGTCGAGACGGCGAACACGATGATGCTCTTCGAGCGCGAGAAGTCTGGCGCTGGCGAGCGGCTCTACATGCGCCACTTAGGTCCGAAGATCGCGGACGAAGCCGGTGCGCTCGCGCTTTCGGTGCGTCGCGGACCCGGCAGCTCGCTCGGCACGGATAATCCGCTCGCCTATTCGGTGTTCGGCGAGTCCGGCCGCGGGCTCAACCGCTTTGGCGGACTTAAAGTCACGCATGACAACGGCACGGTTACGCTTGATCTCATAGTAGAAAAGATTGAGCGCGATGGCGACGCGCTTAAAGTCCGCTGGCGCGATGCGGTACATGATTTCCGCGTCATCCAGACGTTTCGTCCTCGTGCCGACGCGGATGTTGTCGAGACCTGGGTCGAGCTTGTGAACGGCGAGAAGGGCGCGGTAAGAATTTCGCGCATGTCGTCGTTCTCGCTCGTTTTCCCGATGCTCGCCAACGACTGGCGGCTTATGAGTCTTACCGGCGAATGGGCTTCGGAGGGAGAAGTCGTCGAGACGCCGATTGAGCGCGGCAGGAGGATCGTTCTCGATTCGCGTTCTGGTGTGCGCGACGCATGGCTCAACAATCCAGCGTTTATGCTTTCGATTGGCGGGTCTTCGACTGAGACTGACGGGCGCGTAATCGGATGTGCGCTTTGCTGGTCGGGCGCGTGGGAGATGTCATTCCGCAGGAGTGAAGTCGATCTTCTCGAAGTCGTCGGTGGCCCTGCCAATGTCGCAGGCGACTATGTTCTCGATTCCGGGAAATCGATCAAGCTGCCGGTCGCCGCCTTGACCTACTCAGAGAAGGGCAAGGGCCAGGTTTCCCGCAACTTCCACCGCTGGGCGCGTCGCCACTGGCTGCCAAATGGCGCGAAAGAGAGGCCGACGCTGCTCAACAACTGGGAGGGGACGGGGCTTGCCTTCACCGAGCCGCAGCTCGCGACGATCATGGACGGCGCGAAGTCCGTCGGCGTCGAAATGTTCGTTCTCGACGACGGCTGGTTTGGACGCGGTGCGAATGCGCGCGACATCGACGACCGTGGACTTGGCGACTGGTATGTGAACAGGGATAAACTCCCGAATGGCCTTGGCGGTCTCGCCGCTGAAGCGAAAAAGCGCGGACTTAAGTTCGGCTTCTGGGTGGAGCCAGAGATGGCCAACTGTGGAAAGTGCGATCTTCTTGCGAAGCATCCCGACTGGGCGCTCCAGGAGAAGGGTAGACCGATGCGCGGTGGACGCGGCGGCACGCAGGTCGTCCTTGACTTCACCAATCCGGCAGTGCGCGACGAGATCTGGAGCCAGCTCGACGCGGCGTATTCTTCCGTTCCAGACCTCTCGTTCATAAAGTGGGATGCGAACGCGAACATCGACAATGTCGGCTCGACATATCTCGACGCGGCGCATCAGGGCAATCTCTATTTCGACTACACAATGGGCTACTACGACGTCCTTGCCCGCCAGAGGGAAAAATATCCAAACCTCGACATGCAGGCGTGCTCTTCCGGCGGCGGACACATGGAGTACGGTTCGCTCAGGTACTGCGACGAGTTCTGGACTTCCGACAACACCGATCCGCGCGACCGCGTGAAGATGCAGTGGGGCGCGAGCATGTTCTACCCCGCTTGCGCGATGGCGAGCCACGTGACTGTGACCGGGCGCCAGGTTCCCTTCAAGTATCGCGTAGATGTTTCGTTCTCCGGTCGTTTCGGGCTCGAGATGAAGCCGAAGAGCATGACGCCGAGAGAACTCGAATTCGCGCGAAACGCCGTGAAGGAGTACCACCGCATACGCCCCGTCGTGCAGCAGGGAGATCTCTATCGTCTCGTTTCGCCTTTCGAGCACGACTACTCGGCGCTTATGTACGTGAACGAGGATAAGTCGCGCGCCGTCGTCTGTATGTACGGACTTTCCCGCGACACGCGCAAGAACTACCTGCCGCCGCTGCATCTGCAGGGACTTGATCCGGCGAAGCGCTATCGTCTTCGCGAGCTCAATACGGAGAGCTGGCGCAGGCCGCATTCGCCGCTGCTTGGCAAGTGCACCGATTTTGTCGCGGAGATGGAAAAGGGCGCGGCAGTTCCGACGGGCGAGGCGCTGATGAAGATAGGGCTCCCGGTTTCGCTTGGCAGCAAGGACTACGACTCCGCCATATTCGAGCTTGTTGGTTTATAAACAATATATTAGGGAAACAACATTGACAACTGATAAAAACAACTTCTGTTTCTTCCGCGCACAACCGTGCGCGGTTACAGGAACGCCGCGAAGTTTCGCGGCGAAAAAGAGGATGTTGTTTTTACACGTTGTTTTAGTTGTTTTCACAAAAATGAAAATAATTATAAAGCTCGCAACATTAACTGTGTCGCTTGCGGTGGCAAGTGCTGCGGGTGCAGGCGATACTCCGCCGTCCTCATGGGCATGGCTTGGCTTCGTCCGCGAAGGCGGCGCAGTTGTCTCGCCTCGTCCAGACTCTCGCTTCGACTGCCCCATGCGCGGCAGATCCGTCGCGTGGGAGGCGCGCGACACGTTCAATCCCGCGGCCGCAACTTTTGCCGGAGAACTTGCGGTCCTCTACCGCGCAGAAGACGCGTCAGGCGAAGGAATCGGTGAGCGGACATCGCGCATTGGCCTTGCACTCTCGTCTGACGGTTTGTCGTTCAGACGGCTTGGCAAACCGGTTCTCTTCCCGGGCAAGGACGGTGCTGAGAAATGGGACGCGCCGGGAGGGTGCGAAGACCCGCGCGTCTGCGAGACACCGGACGGACGCTATCTCATGCTCTACACGATGTGGAACAGGAAAGTTCCACGTCTTGGCGTTGCGACGTCGCGCGACCTTTTGAAATGGACGAAGCACGGCCCCGCCTTTTCAGGACGCTTCCGTGATCTCGCCACGAAGTCCGCGTCCGTGGTGTGCGAGCGCAGGGGAGATTCGCTTGTCGCGGCGAAGGTCGGCGGCAGGTATCTTATGTACTGGGGCGAAGAGTTCGTAAATCTCGCCACTTCCGACGACCTCGTTAACTGGAGTCCGGTTTGCGCCGCGAACGGAGACTTGCTGCGCGTAATCGAGCCGCGCAAAGGGAAGTTCGATTCTGCGCTCACCGAGTGCGGCCCGCCGGCGGTCCTGACCCAGAAGGGAATTCTCCTCCTCTACAACGGAAAGAACAAGCCGGGGACGGATGGCGATAAGCGATACGCGGCGGGCGCGTACTGCGGCGGGCAGGTGCTCTTTTCCGTAGACGATCCGACCAAGGTCATCGCGCGTCTTGACGAGCCGTTTTTCGTCCCAGAGGCGGAATACGAGAAGTCAGGGCAGTATCCGTCTGGAACGGTGTTCCTCGAAGGCCTTGTTCCGTTCCGTGGCAAGTGGCGTCTTTTCTTCGGCTGCGCCGATTCGCGCGTCGGCATGGCGACGCTGCCCTGTGATGGAATGGAAAACAGGGCTGTTGGGCTTTCATCCTTTGCCGAGCCCAAGTCCGTTCCGCCCGGAAAGTTCACATTCATTTCGCCATTGGGCGAATGGAAGGGCGATGAGCTCAGGAAAGACGAAAAGTCCGCGGCGTTTTCAAGCGAAGTCGCAAATGTTGCAGACGTATCCCGCGTAGAAATTTTTGCATCCGCGCTCGGATCGTTTGAGCTTTACGTCAACGGCTCTCTTGTCAGCGTCGATGAAGACGGCAACAGGGCAGACTTCCTCAGGCCGGGAGCGACCGATGTCAGGCGCAGACGTCATTTCCTCTCGTATGACGTCACGCATCTCTGGCGGCGAGGCAAAGGCGACAAGAACGACGTCTCCGCGTTTGTGGCGCGTTCGTGGTTCTCCGATGCCGCCGGTGGCCGAAAAGACGTAAAGCCCGCCTTCGCCGCGAAGGTCAAGATCGTGTTTGCCGATGGGTCGAGCGCAGTCATGGAAACCGATGAAAGCTGGAACGCGTCTTTCGCTACGCCTTTCGAGCGCGCTGGAATCTACTTTGGCGAAGTGCGCGACGCGCGGGTGAAGCAAGACGCCGCAACATGCGCCGGAAGCACGCCTGCCGAGGCAAACACCAACTTTACCGGCGCAGTCACCGCCTTGGAAGGGCCGGGCGTGTCGCTTAGACGAGACCTTGCGCTTGATCCCAAGGAGGCGTATGTCTACTCAGACACGGATGTCTCGGGTGCAACGAGCAATGCCTTTGGAAAAGTCGCGGCGAGAAAGGTTCGGTTGTGCGTTGGCGAAAGCGTCTCTCTCAAAGCTGGCGAGCGTCTCGTCGTCGACTTCGGCCAGAATGCCGCGGCGGTGCCGGAGATCGTCGCACGGGCAGAGAAGGGTGCTGTGCTCTCCTTCAGGGGCGGAGAGATGCTTAACGACGGCAATGGCGAAAAGTCGCGCGGCAACGACGGCCCCGGAGGAAGCATCTACCGCGCGAACCTCCGCAAGCTGGCGGCGGACGGGGCGATGGCCAAATACGTCTTTGCGGGCGGCGGTGCGGAGCGCTACATGCCATCGTTCACATTCTTTGGCTATCGCTACGCCGAGATTTCCACAACCGGCCCGGTTGAGATTCTTTCCGTGAGGTCGATTCCGGTTACCTCTGTCGCGAGGTCAATGGAGCGCGGCACAATCACGACTGGTAACGCCGATGTAAACCGTCTCGTCAAGAACGCGCGCTGGGGGATGTATTCAAACTACCTTTCAATCCCGACCGACTGTCCGCAGCGCGACGAGAGGATGGGCTGGTGCGGCGACACGCAGGTGTTCGCGCCGGCGGCGTTCCGCTTCGCCGATGCGTACGGTTTTCTTGCCAAGTGGATGGCGGACATGCGCGACGCGCAGGGCGAAAACGCGGACGGCCTCTATCCCGCCGTTGCGCCGATGATGGGCTGGGGCGCGGTTATGTGGGGGCGCCTCGGCTGGGCAGACGCGGGTGTTGCCGTTCCTTGGACGGCGTGGCGCATGACGGGCGACACGCGGATAGTCGAGGAGAACTGGGATTCGATGTCGCGCTATGTCGACAGAATTGCCCTGACACAACATCGCACGACCGACGGCTTCCAGTGGGGCGACTGGGTTTCGTACGAGCAGATTACACCAACTGGTTCATGGCCTGCAGACCACCAGTGGGACGGACGCTATCTTTTGCCAGAGGCGCAGAAGTACTTCGACTATCTCGGCGGATGCTACTGGTTGATGGACGCGCAACGGATGGCAGATATGGCACTGGCGACGCAGCGCGGTGACGACGCGAAGAGATACTTGCAAATGGCATATGAGGCGTGGAAATACCTCAAGGAAAACTTCCTCGAACCAGACGGGGGTCTCCTGAAGATATTCCGCCACATGCAGACGCCCGCTGTCTTTGCGCTGCAGCTGGGGCTTTACGACGACGCGGCGAAGGCGAGCGCCGTCGAGGGCCTTCTAAAGAACATCGAGGACCACGGCGGATGTCTGCAGACGGGCTTTCTCGGAACGGCGAAGATTCTCGACGCGCTGACGTATGACGCCAACCGTCCCGACGCCGCGTATTCGCTTTTGCTCCAGGACAAGGATCCGAGCTGGCTCTTTACGGTGCACCAGGGTGCAACGACGATGTGGGAGCGGTGGAACAGCTACACGGTCGAGAAGGGGTTTGGCCCAGTGGACATGAACAGCTTCAACCACTACGCCTACGGATCGTTCACGGACTGGCTCTTCGGCGCTGCGGCGGGGATACACCCCGACCCCGCCGGAGGCTTCGACGACCGCTTCGAGCTTGCGCCGCTGCCCGACAGGCGTCTCGGAAGCGTCGAGGCGACATACAAGACGAAGAACGGCGTCATAAGGAGTGCGTGGCGCTACCACGACGACGGCACGCTCGTCTGGGAATTCACCGTGCCCAAGAATTCCGTCGCTTCTGTCTCGTTCAACGGCACGACGCGCGACTATCCTGCGGGCACATACACGCTGGAGACTGTGCCGCGCCCACTCCGGCCGCCGGCAGTTCCGCTCGTGACGTGCGATCCGTTCTTCTCGGTGTGGTCGCCGCACGACCGGCTGACGGACGGCGAGACGACGCACTGGGCCTCGTGGAAGACGCAGCCGCTCAACGTAGTGCTTGAGGCTGACGGCGTCGCCTATCGGCTCTGCGGCACGGAACCCGGGTCCGCGCCGCCGCTGCGGCAGGTCGACTGCGAGGTGCGTCCGCTCACGACGATCGTGCGGTATGCCGGCGCGGACGGTCTCTGTGCGACGCTCGAGTTCCTGACGGCGAAGGATCCCGATGACCTCGAGGCGTTTTCCCGCCCGGTGACGTACCTTACCGCGTCCATTGAAGGCGCGAAGACGTGGAAGCTTCGCGCCTCGTTCGGCCCGAACATCTGCCGCGAGGACGAAAGCGCCGCGGTCGCGACCAACGCGCTGACCGTGGCGGGACATCCGGCCGTGCGCCTCGGCCGCGTGGAGCAGAATCCGCTTGGAAGCTCTGGTGACACGGTACGGTGCGACTGGGGGTATGCCTGGACGGTCGACTGCGGCGACCATTTTATCCTTGCGTACGACGACGTGAAGTCAATCCGCTGGTTCGACCGGGATCTACAGGCATACTGGCGCAGGGACGGGAAAAGCTTCGAGAAGATGCTGGAGGATGCGGTCGGCGCATATGCCGCGGTGCGGGAGCGCGCGCAGGCGAAGGACGCCGCGCTTCTGGCGGCGTTCCGGCTGCGGGGCGGCGAGAAGTATGCGCGACTCTGTGCGCTTGCGTGGCGTCAGAGTTTCGCCGCGTGCAAGCTCGTGACGGCCCCTGACGGGGAGCTTTTCTACTTTTCGAAGGAGAACGGCTCGAACGGATGCATCGGGACGGTGGACGTATTCTATCCGCAGCTGCCGCTCTTGATCTACACCTCGGCAGAACTCACCCGCGCTACGCTGCGCCCGATACTCGAGTACGCGGCGTCGGACAAGTGGAACTACGACTATGCGCCGCACGACCTGGGGCAGTATCCGCTCGCCACCGGGCAGGTGTACTCGATGGGGACAGACCCCAAGACCGGCAAGCCGCACGCCGACGCGGACCGCATGCCGGTGGAGGAGTGCGGCAACATGCTCATCGCGCTCGCGGCGCTCGCGCAGAAGGAGGGGAACGCCGGTTTCGCCGAGCAGTGGTGGCCGACGGTGACGAAGTGGGCGGAATACCTAAAGCGATTCGGCTTCGATCCCGGAGACCAGCTCTGCACCGACGACTTCGCAGGACACCTCGCGCACAACGCAAACCTTTCGCTTAAGTCGATACTCGCCCTCCGTTCTTATGCGATGCTTTTGGAGATGCGAGAGCGGACCCGCGGCGCGTCGTCGGATGAGTCCGACCGCCTCAAGCTCGACTCGCTCATCATGAGCATGCAGTGGGTCAAGGCGGCGCAAGGCGGACGCGACGGAGCTACGCGCCTCGCTTTCGACCAGCCGGAGACGTGGAGTCTCAAGTACAATCTCGTGTGGGATCGCGTGCTTGGGTTCGACCTCTTCCCGGACGATGTATTCCGCGGCGAAACCGCCGCGTACGTCCGGTTCGCAAACAAGTTCGGCGTTCCGTTAGACAGCCGCAGGACATACACGAAAGGCGACTGGACGCTATGGTGCGCGGCGATGGCCGACAATCGCGAGGAATTCGACTCTCTCGTGTCGGGCGTATACCGCTTTGCCGACGAGACGCCGTCGCGCGTGCCGCTTTCGGACTGGTACGAGACCGTGGGCGAGGGGAAGATGGTCGGGTTTCTCGCCCGCAGCGTGGTCGGGGGATTTCTCATGCCGATGCTCACTGCCGCCACCGAGGACGACGTCCGACGCACCAGGCAGCCTCATGACGAAGGGAGGTGTTCAAGATGAAGAAGCGCGATATCCTTTTTCTTTCTTCTTCGGCGACAATCGACATTGCCGTTCTCCTTTCGGGAATAGCCGCTCTGCGCGACAAGTACGGATGGAGTGTTCATATCATAGGCGACATCGACTCGCGCAAGACGCTTTTAAAACTCCTCGAATTCTGGAATCCGGACGGTTGCATAGTCCACTGCGCACTTGACGACAAGGCGTTCAATGCCGCGGACTTCGCGAGCGTGCCGACGGTGTGGCTCGACCGTGATCCGGCGACGCTTCCGCCGGGCGCTCTCTGCGTCATGCAGGACGCGCGATCGGTTGGAACCATCGCCGCGAAGGAACTGCTTCGCTATGATCTCGCGTCCTATGCGTTTGTAGACCGCGCCGATGCGCCGTTCTGGTCAAGGGGCCGCCGCGAGTCGTTTAAGGAGGCGGTCGAGCTTAACAGAAGTCCGTATTTCGAGTTCTGCGAGAAGGGCGCTTCCTCGTGGGCGAAGAGACTTTCGGGCTTCATCCGGTCGCTGTCGCGCCCCGCTGGCGTTTTCTGCGCGAATGACACGGTCGCAGCGGATGTGATATCCGTCGCCTCGCGTGCGGGAATCGCCATTCCGGAAGAGCTTCTCGTTGTCGGTGTCGACGACGTGGAGGCGTACTGCGAGGCGCTTTCGCCGACTCTGACGAGTGTGCGACCGTCCTTTGCCGAGGAAGGGCGCGGCGCGGCGGATCTTCTCGCGGAGCGACTCGCGAATCCAAAGCTGAGAGGCATTGTCAGGGCGTTCTCAGCGCACGAAATAACGCTGCGTCAGTCGACGCGTCGGATCTCCGCCAAGGGCGGTAACATCGACGCCGCGCTCGAGATGATCAGGCGGCGGGCGGCCGATGGAGTGACGGTCGGCGAAGTCGTAAAACTGATGAAGTGTTCCCGCCGTTCCGGGGAGATTCGTTTCAAGCAGTATCTTCACTCGTCCATTCTCGACGAAATACATTCAGCGCGAATAGAACTCGCGAAGAAGCTGATTTCCGACGGCGACGGCCAGATCGGCGGGCTGCACCTTCGCTGCGGATTCTCTTCGCCCGCGACTTTCCGCCGCGTATTCAAGTCGTTTACAGGCGTCTCGCCGCAGGTTTATAGGCAAAAGTCCGCCACTTCGTTTTCTGAGCGGTGATTTTTGCGCGATATGAGCGCAAATTATATTGCCGGTTCTTCCGATATTGTGTATAATGTAGACGTACAAATGAGGAGTAATATAATATGAAGACTTCTAAACTGCTCATTGCTGTGGTGGCGGCCGCTTCCACTTTGTTCGTTGCACTCTCCGCACGTGCGGAATTCACGTGCGAACTTTCGTTCCCGCAGGCGCCGTCAACCGCGCTCGCGAACTTCCCGGTGCTCGTGCGGCTCGCGGAGGACGCGCCGACGGGCTTCCACTATGCGGACTGCCCGACCGGCAGCTGCATCTGGTTCACGGACGCGGGGAACAGCGTGCTTCCCTTTGAGTCTGACACGTGGAACGCGTCGGGCGAGTCACTCATCTGGGTCTCGGTGCCGTCCTTTTCCTCTTCGACGACCATCACTATGCACTGGTCGAGCGACGCGGGCAGCGTCGAGGATTCGCCCGACGCGCGCGAGGTCTGGACGCGCGCCGGCTACAACGCCGTCTGGCACTTCAGCGGCAGCAACGCGGAGTCCGTGACGAACCTCGTCCCCTACGCGATGCGCGGCACGCCGACCTACGACGGCAACGTATCCTATCCCGGCCCGGTCGGCAAAACGCTCTGGCTCAACGGCTCGTCCGACCTGCGCTACGCCCCCGATCCCGCCTGGACGACGCTCGGTGATGGCTCGGCGCTTTCTGTCTCGTTATGGGCGCGTGTCACGGGGAATGCGGGCTTCACGCGCCTGGTCCCCTGCAAGTCCGATTGGAACAAGTCGGCCGGCTACGAAATCACGCTCCAGAGCAGCTTCACCCAGATTACGGTCGGGTCGTCGGGCAGTGGCCAGCTCAAGACGAACATCACGACCGGGCCGAACACCAAGTGGAAGCACTTTGCGGGCACATGGTCCGGAGGTGCGGTGAAGTTCTACGACGACGGTGCCAAGAAGAATGAGCAGACGCTGGACGCGGTCGTCTCGCCGACCGAGGCACTGACCCTCGGCGGCATGGGCGGAACCTCGACCCTCAACCCCCTTACCGGCGGGCTCGACGAAATCCGCATCCGCGCCGCCGCCTCGTCGTCCGAGTGGGTCGCGGCGGAATACGCGACAATGGCTACTGCGAACTACGTCTCCTTCGGCGAAGTGGAGGAAGCCGCCGTCGTCGAGTCGTTCGAGTTCGGAACGCCGTCCGTTTCGTCCGTCTCGGCGACGGGCGCGACCATTTCGGCGCGTCTCAAGGGGATTGGCGATAACGCGACGTCCGCTAACCTCTGGGTTGTCGTCACCGGCTTTGGCCAGACGCGCGCCTATCCGCTTGATCCGGCGACGGAGCCGAAGGTTGTCGAGGCGACGCTTTCGGACCTCCAGCCGGGCGCGGACTGGACCGCCTACCTGACGGCCACGAACAATCTTGGCGCTGGCGTGGATTCCGCTCTCGCCGCGTTCACAACGCTCTCCGATGCCGGCGCCAGCTCGGCGGGTCTCTATCAGGCGGTCACGCACACGCAGGCGACCGCGCAGGACGCCGCGGCGAACTGGGATATCGCCGCGTCCGACGTCGTCACGCTCGGCCCGCTCGCGATGCGCTCTTCCGGGACCAATCATGACATCTGGACATCGGTCAATGGAACGTTCTTCACGTGGGCGGACAGCACGGGCTTCGGCTACGCCGGCTACATGTACATGGAAGGCGGCAAGGATTACTACTTCGGCGCCTCGGCCGACGACTATGGGTATGTTTGGGTCGACAACGGTGCGTCGGACTGGGACGCGAAGCGCACGGCCACGCAGTTCGGCAGCTACGGGAACTGGAAGGCCGCCGGACCCTACGCCATTGCTGAGACCGGCTATTACCGCGTCGTCTTTGCGAGCTGGAACGGTAGCGGCGGCGCGGGCGCGGAGCCGACGACCGCGGTTCTTTACCCCAAGATGCGCTACCTCGCGCTCGAAAGCGGCGCGTCCACACCAACCGCGAATACTGAAGGGTGGCAGGAGGCGGTCGATCCGGGCGACGGCTCGGTGTTCATCGCCGAGGCGCCCACGCGCACGGTGTCCGTCATTTCGGCGGTGCGCGACGGTGCGCTTCTCTCCGCGAAGGTCGCGCTGGGCGAGGTGTTCCCCGGCGAGTCGAGCGTCCTGCGGTATGTCTATGGCGCGACGAACGGCGGGAACGACCCGACGGACTGGGAGGGCGGCTCGCTCGTCGCCTCGTCGCTCCCGGCGGGCGTCGTGACGAACGACTACCTCGTCGGCATCGCGGCGGACACGCGCTATGTGCGCTTCTACATGCAGGACGGCGACGCGTTCACGTGGTCCGCCACCATCTCGCTCGACTGGGCCGGCGAAGGTTCGGTAGCGGGCGGCTTCATCTTCCTCGGCGATCCCGACGCATCCGCCGTCTCCGGCGACAGCGCGACCCTCTCCGCGGTCCTCAACGCGCCCGGCGCGGACGCGACCTCGGCGCAGGCGTGGTTCGTCCTCTCCGGCGGCGGGGAGGCGCGGACGATCCCGGCCGGCACGGCCACGGCGCGCACGAACCTCGCCGTCACGGTCACGGGGCTCACGCCCGAGACGACCTACACCTTCCACGCCACCGCGACGAACAACGCCGCGACGCCCGTCGGCATCGATTCGGCAGTTGCGACCTTCACGACCGGCGCCGGCGCGTCCGCGTGGAACACCGCCAGGGCGATCTTCACGCCCGACGGCAAGTCGCTCGTTGCGACGGTTCCGGTCACGAGCCTCGGCGTCGGCACGACGACGCTCTACCTGATGACGGGCGGCAACTGGAACAGCGAGAACACCGTCTCCGCGTCGCAGGTCGTCACCAGCCCGGGCGAGCAGACGCTCACGGCCACCTTCCCCGATTCGCCGTGGGGCACGAAGGTCTACTACTCGCTCATGCTCGTGAACGGCACGGCGGAAAGCGCGACCACCAACTGGCCGAACGTGAATGTCGCGGGGAGCAACGTCTTCTACAACAAGTCGTTCGACCTCTCGGACAACTCGACCTACACGTGGGTCGGCGGCAGCGCCGGCGTGTGGAATGTCCCTGCAAACTGGGAACGTACGACTGTCGGCACACTAGCCGCCACGCAACCGGCGGGATATCCCGTCTTCGCCTCCACGGCGCTCTTCGCCACGGCCGAAGGCGACGATCCGATTACCGTGACCGTCCCAGCGGCCGCGGGAACCACGCGCTACAGCAGCGAAACGCGCTGGTGGGTCTCGACCTTGAACCTCGACGGCATGCACGAAGAGCTGATCTTCACCTCGGAGGACATCGCCGCCGCGAACTGCAGATTCACCATTTACTCCATCGTCGCCGACCAGACCTACAACCGGCTGACCTTCGACGGCTGCAACGTTTACATGGACGTGACCGGCAATCTCGGCGCGACGGCGGCTGACGCGAATGGAGAGAACTTCACAATCACCATGACCGATGGAACGACCGCGCAGTTCAATGGTTTCAAAGCAAACCGTCCGGGCGTGAAGGTCCGCGTCGAGGACGGGGCCACGCTCAATGCGGGCGGACTGAACGGCGGCTCCGCCGCGCCGCCGCCCGTCCTCGAAATCGACGGAGGCACCGTGACCGCCGGCAAGCTCGAGCCTGATACCAACAATACGCAGAACGGCACGACTATCCGGCTCGTCGGCACGAGCTCGGTGTTCACGCCGCAGTGGCTACAGGTCAAGTACACGACGAGCACGAACGTGTTCGAGTTCGTCGTGCCGTCCGGCGGTTATACAGCCGTGCCGGTGCGGTTCACGAGCAGCTCCAACAAGTTCCCGAACAACACGACCGACGCGAAGATGACACTTCGTGTCTCAAAGGACAGCCCTGGGATTTCGGGGATTCCAAGTCGTGGCATACAGCTGTTGCAGTCGCCTGCGGGCATCAACGCGGCGAATGTCAGGTTCGAGGACGTGAAGCCAAACCGCAGCGGCTTCTTCTTCAAGGATGCGGACGGCAACGAATACGCCGACGCCGCGGCGATCGAGGCTGCCGGCAAGACCGCCGCCCAGATCACGCAGATCTGGTACCGCGGCTCATCCCGACCGCTCTGCATCATCGTGCGGTAAATACCTTTGTGTATAATATTTCCATGAAAATCAACAATCGATTTTTCGCCTTGGCTTGCGCAGCTCTTTTGTGCTCGTTTGCCGACTTCGCGTCTTATGCGGCGGAGAAGCCGTTCCACGCTGCTTTAGCCGATGCGATGGAACAGGCGAACACGCGGCTTGCAAACGAGTTTGTCTACGGGCCGGGGCTGCTCATGGACTACGTTGGCCCGATGCCCACGCCCGAGGAGGCCGCGCGCGCGTTTCCGAACGCGATGGGCTGGTGGACGCCGGTCGAGAACGGCGCGATGTTTACGGGACAGTGGATGCCCGCCGTCGTGCAGCGCGGCGACACGGTTCTTGCGAAACGCCTGGCGGAAGGGCTCCTCAAGCTTTCCGAAGTCTCCGACGTTCCTGGATTTATCGCGCGCTGCGTGCTCGAGGACGGCAAGTCGCACTGGCCGTGCGGCTCGAACGACCAGACGACGCCGTGGCTTATCGGGCTGTGGTCGTACTGGCGCGCTCCGTTCGCCGAGCCCGCGCTAAAGGCGAAGATCGCCGCGCGGTGCGCAGAAGTCGCGAAGGCACTTGAGAAGAACGGCTGGTGGTGTCCTTGCGACGGCATCTTCAAGGGACAGAACCGCGGCGGACTCAAGGACGTCGTCCTTCCGTACTACGAGGTGGCGCGGTTCCTCTTCACCCTGCGCGCGCTCTATGAAATGACGGGCGACGAGCACTGGATGGAGCTCTACCGCTCCGAGCGCGTCGCCGTGCGCGATCAGATGGCAAAGGGGCTTGCCGAATGCGAGAAGGACAAGGCCGGGCGCACGGAAGGACACTGGATCTACGTTTCCGTCGCGATGGCGCTTCGCGATCTCATCGCCCTTGAGGAAGACCCCGAGTGGCGCAAGGTCTACCGTGCGGGCTTCGCCGACTTCGCCGCACGCACCGCGCCGTTCATGGCGGACCGCAAGGACTACGACAACCAGAAGCGTCCGTTCGCATACGCAAACTGGCGCGAGGCCTATCCGTGGCATCCGCACACGAACCAGGACGTATCCGTGTCCTTCGCGGCCTCGCCGCGGTCCGAGGTCGTCGGCGTACGCAAGTGGTTCGAGCGCCACACCGTGACGCATCCCCTGTGCGCGGCCGCCATCTGCGCGGCGACGGGCGATCCCTGCTACGAGGAGGAGATTGAGAAGACGCTACGCTTCTACGACTATTCGACGCCGAACATCTCGGAGTTTTTCTGGGGTGCGCTTGCCGGCGCGTATCTTGAGGAGAACAGGGCCGCTCGCCGCGCGAAGCGTCCCGCGCCGCCGCCGGAAACGGACTGGATGGCCGGCAAGGTCGGCGCGTTCGTCCACTACTGGCCGGGCATCGCGCAGCGCGAGGCGCGGAAGTTCGACGTGGAGCGTATGAAGAGCGACCTCGTCGCCACAGGAGTTGACTACTTCTTCCTCACGCTCGGACAGAACGCCGGCACGTACATCGCGCCGAACGAGACGTTCGAGCGCATCACGCGGCGCAAGCGCGGCATCGCGACGTCGGCCTGCAACGGACGCGACATTCCGCGCGAGATGATCGAGGCGCTCAGGGGCACGGGCATCAAGTTCTGCCTCTACCTGCCGTGCCGTCCGCCCGCGCGCGCGCCGGAAGACTGCGAGCGGATGGGCTACATTCCATCATTGGACGGCGTCGCCGACTGTACCGAGACGCCGGAGGGCCTTAAAAACTGGTGCGAGGTCATCGGCGAGTGGAGCGAACGGTACGGACGCGACGTCCACGCGTGGTGGTTCGACGGCGCGGGTGGCCCTGGGTTCGGCGGCGACCGCTCGACGATGGCGATACGCGCCGCGGCGAGGCGCGGCAATCCCGACGCGGTCTGCGCCTTCGCGAAGAGGATAGTCGACTACGACCACGGCTATCGTTGGGTCCTCGGCATGGAGCGCAAGGAGGGACGCGAGCTCGAGACGCGCTTCACCGACTTCAACTGCCGCGGCGAGGCGAAACACGACGTGTGGGCGGGATGCGACTTCACGGCCGGTGAATCGACGAATCCGATGCGGCTTAAGTGCGACGGACGCGAGGCCATGGGTCGCCAGTGGTTTACACTGACCTACATGGGCGGGATGTGGGGCTGGACGGACGTCCGCCACACCGACAACGTCTGGTCCGACTGGATGAAGCGCGTCCTTCCGCTCGGTGCGAGCGTCTGCTTCGACGTCGGTTTCGTCCATGAGCTCGGCTACTGCTCGCCGGAGCAGATGGAGCAGCTCCGGCGCATCGTCGCGCTCGCGCGCGGCAAGGCCGACGCCGAGACCGCCGTGCGGCATGAACGCGAGATGAAAGTGATCGACGCGCTCAAGGACGTCGAGCTTTCCTACGGCCGCGGCTGCGAGCATCCGCTCTGTCTTGAAGACAGGGACACGGGCGACGCCGAGATCCGCGCCGCGCTCGAAAAGGACGGCGCGGTGTTCGTGAACGAGCGCGAGAAGACGACGGTGGTCGAGGGCGATCTCGCGCTGAAGAAGGGGCAGATATTCATCGGAGACAAGGATTCGAAGTTCGCCGCGCCGGAAGGGAAGCGCATCACGGTCAAGCTTGCCGACGGCGTGATGTTCGAGGGCGGCACTTGGAAGGGCGTAGACTTCGATCTCAGGGGATGCAGGCACTTCATCTTCCGCCGCGTGTGGACGGAGGACTGCCGTGTGCTCACTGACGGCGCGGAGGAGTGCGTGATAGAATATCTCACATCGTCGAATCCGACGCCGAAGCAGGTTTTCGAGATAATCGGTTCGGGGGAAGAAGCATCACACAGAGTCACAGAGACACAGAGTTTTTTAACTCCGATGGTTGGGGTTCTCGCTACCGCTCCACAGCTTCGCATCTCGCAACCCCAATTCAGATCCACGGCAGGTTTTGTCAGCCGCAAAGAACACAAAGAACGCAAAGGTTTTTTTAACTGGGGGCGCAGCCCCCAGACCCCCATGAAAGCCCCCTGCGGCGAAGCCGCAGATATAAAACATGGCAAAAGTGGCCGTGTAATGACGAATGTCAAAGGCGAAGCAGAGTCCATTCTGCGGAGCGGTAGCGAGAGCCACACGGATCGGAGTTTCATACACTGCGCAGCACACAGACCCTAACCCCTCTGTGCCTCTGTGTGAACAAAATCCGTCAAGGTTTTAAAGAACTAAAAAATCTTACAGAAAGGAAAACAAACATGATCAGCAGAAGGGGTTTCATCGGCGCGGGATCTGCGCTTCTCGCGGTCGCCGGGTGCGCTACCGTCGGCAAGAAGAAAGACGAGATGCAGGGCTTCGAGGAGCGTGACGCCGGCAAGCTCGCCGACGTGAAGTGGACGCCTTTCTCCGACAGGAAGGTGCGCGTCGGCATCGCGGGCGAGGGCGTGTGCAGCTTCGGCTCGCAGTTCGCCTACCAGTTCCATCCGAACGCCGAGGTCGTCGCGGTCACCGATCTCGATCCCGCGCGGTGCAAGCTTCTTCAGGAGCGCACCAAGGCGAAGAAGACGTATCCGAGTTGCGAGGAACTTATCAAGAACGCCGCGGCCGACAAGATCGAGGCGCTCTACATCGCGACGGACGCGCCGAGCCATGCGCGTCTTGCGATCATGGCGCTCGAGCACGGCCTACATGTCGCAAGCGCGGTACCGGCGTTCTTCGGCAAGGACCAGCTTGAGCTCGTCCCGAAAATCGTCGAGGCGGCGAAGAAGAGCGGCCGGCTCTACATGATGAACGAGACGACGGCGTTCCGTCCCGAATGCGTCGCGATGCGCGCGCTCTTCGAGGGCGGTGCGATAGGGAAGCACGTCTACACCGAAGGTGAATACTTCCACTACTGGGGACAGAACGGAATCCCGTCCTACAACGGCTGGCGCCACGGTCTTCCGCCGCAGTACTATCCGACGCACTCCAACGGCTTCTACACCTGCACGACGCACGGCTCCTTCACCGAAGTCTCATGCATCGGCATCACGAGCGACCTGCCCGATTTCAAGGACGCGAAGAATCCCCACAACAATCCGTTCGGCAACGAAGTCGCGTTCTTCAAGACGTCCGACGGCGGCGCGGCGCGCATGGCCGTGATGTGGGACTCTCCCGGTTATCACGGCGAGACCGGGCGCATCAACGGCTCGAAGGGAAGCTACGGCACGTACACTTCGGTCTACGGAGGACTTGAGAAGGAACTCGCGGCGAAACTCGACACGCTGAAGAAACCGCTTCCGCCCGGAGTCTCCGCAGGAAGCCACGGCGGCTCGCACGCGTACCTCACGGACGACTTCCTGCGCGGCATACTCGTTCCAGGACACAAGGTGTGCTGCGGCCTCAAGACGGCGCTTGACACGACGCTCGGCGGCGTGTATGCGCACATGTCGGCGCTCAAGGGCGGCGAGACGCTGAAGATACCGCAGATATGAATTTAGCCGTGTAGAACATGTAGATCGTGTAGAAAGTTCTACATGTTCTGCATGTTCTACATGGTTGGACATTCTGATAAAAACAAGGAGAAGGCAATGTTCAGCAGACGATCATTTCTCGGCGGAGGAGCGGCACTTTTCGCGGCGTCGGGCTTTGCGCAGTCGCGCGAGGAGCACCGCAAGCAAGGCGACTTCGACGACATGTATGCGGGCGAGCTCGAAGACCGCGCATGGACGCCTTTCTCCGACAGGAAGGTGCGCGTCGGCATCGCTGGCGAAGGCGTCTGCGATTTCGGCTCGCAGTTCGGCTACCAGAACCATCCGAATGTCGAAGTGGTTGCAGTCACCGATCTCGACCCGAAGAAGTGCGCTCTTCTCCAGGAACGCACTCGCGCGCCGAAGACATATCCAAGCTGCGAAGAACTTATCAAGAACGCTGCGGTGGACAAGATCGAGGCGCTATACATCGCCACCGACGCGCCGAGCCATGCGCGTCTCGCGATCATGGCGCTCGAACACGGGCTCCATGTCGCGAGCGCCGTCCCTGCCGTTCTCGGCAAGGAGCAGCTTGAGCTCGTGCCGAAGCTCATCGACGCCGTAAAGGCGAGCGGCAAGGTCTACCACATGAACGAGACGACGGCGTTCCGCGAGTCCTGCTACGCGATGCGCAAGCTATACGAGGCGGGCGAAATGGGGGACATCGTCTACTGCGAGGGCGAGTACTTCCACTGCGCAGACCTGAAGAACGGGCTTGGCGTCGGCAGCTACAAAGGCTGGCGCGACTGTCTGCCGCCGCTCTACTACGCGACGCACTCGACCGGCTACTACACCTTCACGACGCACAAGCGCTTCACCGAGGTGACGTGCATCGGACGTCCGAGCGCGATTCCGTGCTACAGCGCCCCAAACCGCTACGGCAACAGGTTCGGCAGCGAGTTCGCGTTTTTCAAGACCGAGGAAGGCGGCTCGGCGAGAATGCTCGTCGCATACGACGTTCTCGCACGAAACGGGGAGCGCGGACGCATCTACGGGACGAAGGGGTCCTACGACGACCTCACCATGTCGTTTCTCGGCGACAAGACTGCGCTCGAGCGCGTCGAATGGCGCAAGCCGAAACTCCCGCCCGGTATGCCGGCCGGCGGACACGGCGGCAGCCACGGGTACTTGACGGACGACTTCATCCGCGCCATCCTGCTGAAGGACCACCGCCACTGCTGCGATCTCAAGACATCCCTCGATGCAACGCTCGCGGGCATCTACGCGCACATCAGCGCAGAGAAGGGCGGCGAGACGCTAAAAATTCCGCAAGTATAGAGAGACGATAGGCGGTTGGTGGTTGGCGTCGGCCGAAGGCTCCTCCTCGGGGAGCCCTCGGCGAATACGCCGAATCCCCTCGCTCGGACCTTCGCTCCAACGCCAACTTCGCTCTCCAACTCCAACTCCTAACCCCCCGGTTCGTCAAGTAGAACGTGCACCCGATAGTTGATGTGCGTTTTTCTGGTTCGTCAATTGCTGGACACTCTTGAGCTTGCGTTGGCGGGTGCTGAGAGGGCGAGGGTGGAGGTCGACGGCTCCG
>Ga0256405_10001764_pt1 | contig 55753 bp, 47 predicted proteins | sample RumenRJG_02DNA_FD_189096 | JGI IMG/M metagenome (GOLD analysis project Ga0256405, IMG submission 189096) | Bovine rumen microbial communities from Lethbridge, Alberta, Canada - RJG_02 | ecosystem: Host-associated > Mammals > Digestive system > Stomach > Rumen | place: Canada: Alberta... | reverse complement strand
CATGAATGGCGGTTAGAAATGGCCTGATAGGGGCCGTTTCTATCCTTTGTTATCAATAAAACACTCACGAAAATGAAAAATGGTCTTGAGAGCTGCGCTCTCAGGACCACTTTGTCTACAGTCTGAGGAACGCAAAACTTGCGTTCCTTTTTTGCTTTCATTATAATAGATGTTAGAGTATCAGGGGGTTTGACCAATGAAAATATGGTACATGGGAGCGTTGATCCTGGCAATATTGGGATTGCTCTTCCAACTTATTCGAATCGTACATGACAAAGCGCCGCTGAGTAGGCATTTTATCAGCGTTAGTATCTGTGCGATTTTTTTAATTGATTTTAACTTATTTGCGCTACAAAGCGAGAAAGAGACATGGGCACTGTTTTTCCAGGGGTGCTACTACGCATCGGTAGATTTTCTGTTGATATCCCTACTAGCGGTGATTAAGCAGTATCTGAATGATAAGCCTACCAAGCTTCCGATTCTGTTTTTCCTAAACGGCGTAGCCACGTTGGACTCCGTGTCGCTGATTTTGAACTTTAAGTTCAAACATGCTTTTTTGGCTGTTCCAGCATACCTTCCAAGTGGAGAGATGGTGTATCGATATGATACCAGCTTGCCTTTCTACCAGGCCCATCTGGTTTACTGCTACATCATAGCAGGACACATTGCCATCTACTTGATTCGGAAGATGCTGAATGTACCCAAGTATTACTATAGGAAATACACAGTAGTACTGGCCATGTTCCTGCTTGTTTTGGCTATGGATGGCGTGTATGTATTTACGAAGTCGCCCCTTAACTGGTCGCTGTTCTTCTATGCCATTTTAAGCATGGCACTTTACTACTATACGGTACGCTTTATTCCAAAGAATATGCTGAATAGCATGCTGGGGGTTGCCGTATCCGATATGCAGGAAGGTATCCTGATTTTTGATAATGAGGACAAACTCACTTACCAGAACCGTACCTTACGACGAATGTACAAGGACGAGGTACCGCTGGATATCAAAATTAAAGAGTGGCGTGAAACACTTAACCGCTATCGTTATAGCCGTGAAGAATTGACCTGGGAAGAAATCCTTGGCTCCGGAGAAAATATCCGCTACTACGAGATCAAACTCCGCAGTCTCTTTGACCGCAAGAATGCATATATCGGGTGTTATCTTATCATCTATGACCGCACTTTGGCTCGTAAGAAGTACCACGAGCAGAAGTATAAAGCCACACACGATTCTTTGACCGGCACCTTAAATATGGACGGCTTCGAAGAAGAAGTGAATCGCATCCTGAACCAGTATCCGACAGATGATTTCTACCTGATTTGCTCCAACATCATCGACTTTAAAGTGGTAAATAACCTCTTTGGCTATGAAAAGGGAGACGAAATCCTGATTAAAACCGCTGATTTAGTGGGAGAGTACCTCCATGAGAAAAATGCTTTTGGTCGTGTGAAAGATGACCGTTTTGCACTGTTGATGCCTAAGAATCATTTCTTCCAGGAGGAGTTTGAAGACCGTGTGGATGATGTGATGAAGATGCTGGTTAGCTCCTATTATGCATTGCAGATCCGCATGGGTATCTACGAGATTAAGGACAGAGGTATCCCTATTCATACCATGATTGACTGCTGTAATCTGGCAATCAGCTCCTTTGAGGACGACGGAGACTCTTGCTTTAAATTCTATGATGAAAGTATGATGCAGGAAAGCATCCGTGAGAAACGTGTTCTGACTGAGTTTGAAAGAGCTGTACGGTCAGACGAATTCGTGGTATACTTGCAACCACAGGTGGATGCCGTCACCGGTAAGGTGGCAGGAGCAGAAGCCCTTGTGCGCTGGAATCATCCAAAGCAGGGAATCCTTCCACCGGGTGCGTTTATCGATGTGCTGGAAAGCAAAGGTGTGCTGGCCAGATTGGACCGCATCATTTGGAATAAATCAGCTAAGATATTAAAATCATTTGAAAACACCTCCCTGGAGGATATCTATTTATCTGTGAACCTGTCCAGAAAAGACTTCTATTATATGGATGTCTATAAGGAAATCACGGATTTGGCAGCCAACTACCATATCCCACCGGAGAAGTTTAAACTAGAGATTACGGAGACTGTCCTCATGGAAGAACCGGAGAGACAGATGAGTACTGTAAAGAAGCTTCGTGAAGCCGGTTTCCATGTGGAAATCGATGACTTCGGAGCAGGATTCTCCTCTCTAAGCATGTTAAAGGACTTCGAATTCGATGTACTGAAAATCGATATGAGTCTGGTACGAGCCATAGAGCAGGATGAAAAGTCCAGAGAAGTATTGTCGCTGATCATTAGGTTGGCTAGAAAGCTTCATATGGAAGTAGTGGCAGAAGGGGTTGAAACAGAACGGCAGATAGAGTTCCTGAGGAAAGAAGGCTGTGACCTGTTCCAGGGATACTATTATTCCAAACCTGTTTCCGTAGAGGAATTTAGACAAAAGTACCTGTAGACAGAAAGGAAACACCATGGATTACACACTACTGAATGCACAAATCAAAGACTTCGCAGAAGAAGAACCCTATTACATCCCACTGATGTCCAATGTATCTGCTATCCTGATGGAGATGCTTCCGGACCTGAACTGGGCCGGCTTTTATCTCATGAAAGATGGACAGCTGGTACTTGGTCCCTTCCAGGGCAAAGTAGCCTGCATCCACATTGCGGTAGGCAAAGGCGTATGCGGCACAGCCGTAGCCGAAGACAAGACCCAGCTAGTGGAAGATGTACACGCTTTCCCGGGCCACATCGCTTGCGATGGCGCCTCCAATTCCGAAATCGTCGTCCCTATCCACCACGATGGTGAAATCGTCGGCGTCCTGGACATCGATAGCCCTAAGCTATCCCGCTTTACCGAAGAAGACCGCGATGGCCTGGAGCTCATCGTATCTACCTTGGAATCTTATCTCCAATTCTAAACCATCAATACCCGAGTGCTTATCCTCGGGTATTTTTTTTAAAAAGGATTAGCACTCACCTCTTGACAGTGCTAACAATTGGGAATAAGATGGGGATAGAAATAGAAATGATGCGAAAAGGAGGTGTTATCATGAATATTTCGAAGTTTACACAGAATTCCATACAGGCCGTCCAGATGTGTGAGAAACTGGCCTATGAGTACGGACATCAAGAGATTAATGAGGAGCACCTGCTTACCAGCTTGCTTACCATAGAGGATTCTCTTATCTTGAAGCTTGTAGAGAAGATGGAGATTCAAAAAGAGTACTTTGTAAACCGCGTTAAGCAGGGCTTGGACAAATGTCCGAAGGTCCAGGGCAGCAATGTGCAGGTATATATGGGCCAAAGCCTTAATAAGGTGCTGTTAAGCGCTGAGGATGAGGCCAAGGCCATGGGAGATGAGTATGTCTCCGTAGAGCACCTTTTCCTGTCCCTTTTGAAGTATCCAAATAAAGAAGTCAAAGAGATTTTCAGAGAGTTTGGTATCACCAGAGAGCGTTTCTTGCAGGCCCTTTCTTCTGTACGAGGCAATCAGCGTGTCACCAGTGATAATCCGGAAGCCACTTATGATACCTTAGAGAAATATGGCCAGGACCTGGTGGAGCGAGCGAGAGAGCAGAAGCTTGACCCTGTCATCGGTCGTGATCAGGAGATCCGTAATACCATCCGTATCCTGTCTCGTAAGACCAAGAATAACCCTGTCCTCATCGGTGAACCCGGTGTAGGTAAAACAGCAGTAGTTGAAGGTCTTGCCCAGCGTATTGTCCGGGGAGATGTGCCGGAGAATCTGAAGAATAAAAAGATTTTTGCATTGGATATGGGTTCACTGGTAGCCGGTGCCAAGTATCGTGGTGAATTCGAAGAGCGTCTGAAAGCAGTGCTGGAGGATGTGAAGAATTCCGATGGTGAGATCATCCTCTTTATCGATGAACTGCATACCATCGTAGGTGCCGGTAAGACAGATGGCGCCTTGGATGCCGGCAATATGCTGAAGCCTATGCTGGCTCGTGGCGAGCTGCACTGCATCGGTGCTACTACCTTAAATGAATATAGGGAGTACATTGAGAAGGATGCGGCTCTGGAGAGACGTTTCCAGCCTGTTCTGGTAGAGGAGCCTACCGTAGAGGATACCATTTCCATCCTCCGTGGTTTGAAGGATAGATATGAGGTATATCACGGCGTAAAGATTATGGATAATGCGCTGGTCAGTGCGGCCATGCTGTCCAACAGATATATATCCGATCGTTTCCTACCGGATAAAGCCATCGACCTGGTAGATGAGGCCTGCGCCCTGATTAAGACAGAAATGGACTCCATGCCTGCAGAATTGGATGAATTGACCAGAAAAGTCACTTTGATGCAAATGGAAGAAGCAGCGCTGAAAAAAGAGGATGATACTCTTTCTAAAGAGCGTTTAGCTGATTTGCAGAAAGAATTGGCTGAGTTAAATGCAGATTTAAGTAATAGGAAAGCTAAGTGGGAGAACGAGAAAACCTCAGTAGATAAGCTGTCCAAACTCCGTGAACAGATTGAGCACTTAAATGGTGAGATGGAAATCGCTCAGCGAAACGGTGATTATGAGAAAGCCGGTGAGTTGCAGTATTCTCAGATTCCTGCATTACGAGCAGAGCTGGCCAGAGAAGAAGAGGCCTTAAAGAATAAGGATTTATCCTTAGTGCACGAGAAGGTGACAGAGGATGAAATCGCTCGTATCGTCAGCAGATGGACCGGTATTCCGGTAGCCAAGTTAGGCGAGAGTGAGCGTAATAAGACCCTGCATCTGGATGAGGAATTACATAAACGTGTCATCGGTCAGGATGATGCGGTGACCAAGGTGTCTGAAGCTATCATCCGTTCCAAAGCAGGTATCAAGGATCCTACGAAGCCAATCGGTTCCTTCCTGTTCCTGGGTCCTACCGGTGTAGGTAAGACAGAACTTGCAAAAGCTTTGGCCGCTAGTCTTTTCGATGATGAAAAGAACATGGTGCGTATCGATATGAGTGAGTATATGGAGAAGTTCTCCGTATCCAGACTGATTGGAGCGCCTCCAGGATACGTAGGATACGAAGAAGGTGGGCAATTGACTGAAGCAGTCAGAAGAAAACCTTACTCTGTTGTGCTCTTCGATGAAATCGAAAAAGCCCATCCGGATGTCTTCAATGTACTGTTGCAGATCCTGGATGATGGTCGTGTGACGGACTCTCAGGGCCGTACCGTAGACTTCAAGAATACCATCCTCATCATGACTTCCAATTTAGGTGCCCAGTATCTGCTGGATGGCATCGATGAAAATGGTCAAATTGATGCAAATGCAGAGAAACTAGTCATGGAGGAATTACGTAGTCATTTTAGACCGGAATTCCTGAATAGACTGGATGAAACCTTGATGTTCAAGCCATTGACGAAGAAAGATATAACGGGCGTTATCGAACTCATTTTGCAAGATTTGAATCATCGTCTGGAGGATAGACAGCTGTCCATAGAATTGACCGATGCTGCCAAAGCCGCAGTAGTAGAGGATGCATACGATCCTATCTATGGCGCTCGTCCTTTGAAGAGATATATTCAAAAATATGTAGAAACCTTAGCCGGAAAGATGATATTATCAGATCAGGTACAAGAAGGTGATACAATCAAGATTGATGTGAGAAATGGAGAGTTATATGCTACCAAATGATCCGGTAATGCTGCTAAGCATGGTGAATCTGAAACTGAGAGACTTCTATAGCTCCCTAGACGCTATGTGTAAGGATATGGACGTCTCTAAGAAGGAAATTGAGGAGAAACTGGCCTCTATTGACTATCATTACGATGAGAAAATGAATCAATTTAAGTAGATATAATAAGCAGATATTATAAAACTAGAAAGAGTTGTGCACCATGATTTTTATATCATGGGCGCAGCTCTTTTTGCATGTAAGACAGCCATTTAAGAATTAACAACGTAAGAGATTTATAATTTGAGCAAATTGTATGACATATGGTTGAATTGTACCCGGGGGGGGGGTAAAATTAAGACATGTTGTTGTAATATATAATTCAATTTGAAAAGTGGGAGAGTAATATGGAACAAGAAAAGGATTTGATTTGTGCAAAAGTCCATTGGTGTGTGTATGTGAGAGATACTTGCTTGCTATCAGGAATGATATTGCTTGGACTTATGCTGAATTTGATGTATTTACTTTACATTGGTGTAGCTGTTGGTATAGCTTGTTTTTTATTAACTGCATTAAAATACAGTAACCAAAAACTGGCTGTAACGCGTCGAAAGGTATATGGAGTATATGGTAAGGGTTTTTTAAATTTAGATCGTCAAAATTTAAATATGCCTCTTGATAAGATTGATAATTCGGCATATAAATCAGATTTTATGGGTAGCATCTTTGGATATGCAACTATTTATATTCAATCTAATCGTGTGACTCTTAGATTTGATAAGATTGCAAACTACAAGGAAGTAATAAAAGTTATGGAAGACGCACGGGATGAGTATAACATCCGCGGCGATAGGATGCTTGCTAGTTCTGTAAATGGGATAACTGGTGTGCTTGAGCAAAATGGCCAGATTCAAATGCAAATGATGCAGGCACAAACTATGGCACAAATGAAGATGATGGAGATGCTTGCCGGTAATCAACAGAGTCAGACTAGTGGAGCGGCTGCAGGTATAGCACAGGCTAGTAATAAGGCCTTGTTGGATAACGCTATCGAAGGAAATCAAACGGTGGGGGAACTTGAGAATTCGGATAATATAGAAGAGGATGTACAAAGAAATAATTGCTTAGATGGCGTGGCTAGACGAATTGTTAGGAAAAAATATGAGTATCCGATGTGGCAAAAAGAATGCCCTCTGGTTATTACAAACTGTTTTATTGCGGAAACAAATCATAATAAGATTATAGATTTGAATATGGAATTCTGTAATTTGTCACAAAAAAAAATAATTGCAATTTATGTTGATATTAAAGGGTATAACGTTTTACGAGAACAAAAGTGCGATATGCGCGAAGTATCTTTCCTTGATTTGGATATTAAACAAGGCCAAAAAGAGGCTTCAATTCAACCGATTGACTTGCCGGACAACACCATTCGTTCCGTTGAGATATATGTACGACATATTGTATTTGATGACGAAAGTATTTGGAATTACGATGGGGAAAGCCCATTGGGGCTTGCAGAAGTTGTACAGGAAACAATTCCGCAGATTTATGAAGCAGATATTCGGGTAATTGCTCATGAAAGATTAGCACATAAAACATTGGGTGAGAAGTATGTATTCTATCCGTTGGAGGAAAAAGATTACTGGATGTGCTCGTGCGGTCAGTTTAATACAGGATTAATCTGTGTAAACTGTGATGAGGATAAGGAAGCAATCTTCAAAAACTTCAGTAAAGAAAACATTGAAAGTATATACTCGACAAGAAAGATAAAGGAAGAGGAAGAATTTAAACAACGTAAGCTTCGATTAGAAGAAGAAAGAATTAGACGAGAAGAGGAAGAGAGACTTCGCCAGGAAAAAGAGGCTGCAGAAAAAGCTGCTAAAGAAGCGGCAAGACGAGAAAGAATTGAGAATATAAAACGAGCAGTCGGAAAAACAGTAATTAAAACAAAAGAAAAGGCAACAGTTGTGGCTAATGGTCTAAATAGTGAAATGCAGCAACATTCGCAGAATCATATCAAGATGGTATCCCAGTTTTGCCCAGAATGTGGACGACAAAATCCTGACGGAGCAATTTATTGTGCAGAGTGCGGGAAAAGAATAAACGGAACACAGGAATAGATATATATAGAAAGAGGAAATAGAAATGAAATGTAGCCATTGTGGAAAAGAAAATCTGGACGAAGCTTTGTTTTGCGCCGAATGTGGTCAACCGTTAACAGAATCTACTGACGATAAGCAAAGAAGGGGAGGAAAGGCACCTTTGGTTGTGCTTTCCATAGTAATTATACTGTTATTTGTTGCTTTTATGGTAGATGTGACAATTGCCAATAGGTTTCGCAAATCTATTAATGCCTATCAGGAAAAGATAGAGACTTTTGAGTCTACTGGCAAATATGACGCGGCATATAAAGAAATCCTAGAGTCGGCGAATTCAGCAAGAAAACATATGGAATTTTGGAAATATGATGAGTTAAATAAGCAGATGAGTGAAAACTACGCAAATGTGGAAAAACTAAACGCCACAATTGCGGGATATAGACAATCCTATCTGGAGATTTCAAATGATATAGATTCTGGCGTGTATGTGCTTGGTGACATGGAAAATACTCTTGCGACCAAGAAGACAGAAATGGAGAACGCACTTACAAACTTTGATGAGGAAAAATGTGAGGAGGCGCTAAAGGCATATCAGATTGATTATGACAAGTTATTGGAGAACAATAAGAAAATTGAAGAGAATTGCAGAAACTTAATTGAAGATGCGCAAAATAAAATTTCGGGGTATTCTGATTTCACCAATTGCGAATCTTACCTAATTAATACGTATGTGAATGATGCAAAGACGATTCTGGATTCTCATAATTATGTGGAAATCAATACAGCATATAATCTGGTAAATGATGTGCTGAATCGATTCCAACAAAACGGGATAGCAACTTATACTCTTAACAATTATGTGCAAGCAGATGTTTCCCAGGGGAATACTGTCAAGTTGTATTTTGATAATGCAGGAAGTGATAACTACCCATTTAAATTGGAAAATTTTGTGGTATATGAGCAGAACGGAAATGTATGGGATCCTTGCAAAGCTATAGATGTATCTGCTATTAAAGGAACCATGACGATTGATATTGTAGCAGATGTAAGCGGTAGTATGGATTATGAGTTTTACAATATGCAAAATGCATTAAGCGGATTTGTTGATTATACTGATACAGATACAAAACTTGGTCTATCTACGATTGGCACTATTTATGAGAGAAAGCAGGATTTTACGCTAGACAAGAGTGCAATTAGAAATGATATATGGAATCTTGATTGCTATGGCCTTACAAGTTTATATCAGTCCTTGTATTCCTCGGTGATTTATACTGCTTCTGCTGAGGGCGCCAGATGCGTTGTGGCTTATACGGACGGAATAAACGAACCGTATGGGACAGGCTATGATTACGATGCAGAGGATGTTATTCAGGTGGCTAACTATTACCAAGTCCCAGTGTATATTATCGGTCTAGGTAGTGGAGTGGATAGCTCAGCCCTACAAAATATTGCACGTTCTACCGGAGGTGAATATTATTCAGCGTCTTCTGCAACAAGTTTACAGGATTTGTACACCGATATTTATACAAAACAAGGGAAAATGTATCAGTTGACATATGAGACCGCTCGCTCCAATCAGCAAGATAGAAATGTATATGTTATGTATAATGATGGTACATTTTCTGTTCATTGCGAGCAGATGTTAAATGCAGAGGCTTTGTATGCGGCATATGAATTGAAGGAATTTGAATCAGGAAACTATTTGGTATACTACAAAGATGATAAATATCTATCTTCAGATAATTTGAGTCACTTGGGCAGTGATTTAGAGGCAGTTCAGACAGTTATTAATATTTACTATGCTAAAAATGGATTCAAATTTTCAGATGAAAAACAATTGGAAAAAATGATTTCCCTAGGTGTTGTGAGTGCTAACGGGACACTTGATGGAGACACGGTTACAAGTCTAATTAGGCAGAACCCGATTCTATGGCAAAACTATAGTGCACTTTATAACTACAGGTATGAGTTAATCTATTCAGCTGCTTCGGATTATTATTTTTCAAATCCAGGGATTACTTACGAGGAACTAAGAAAAGCTGTAATGGATTATTATAATGAACCGAACGAGAGGAGATTCAACCCTGTAGTAGAGGCTGCATGGAATGCTTTACTAAAAGGATAATAGAAAGCTCCTTACATCTTTGACATAAAGCCCCTTGCACCGAATTGTCTGGTGTAAGGGGCTTTATGTAGAGGTTTTACTAGTTTTTATTATTTTTTTTGCGGCTTTTGGAAACAGAATCCTTTAGAAACTTCATGTGTTCCTTGATCTTCACTTCATAGCCATTTCCGGATGGCTGATAGAATTCTTTGCCGTTTAATTCATAAGGCAGGTACTGTTGCTCCACGTAATCATTTGGATAGTCGTGAGCGTATTTGTATCCGTCACCGTGTCCAAGCTTCGCGGCGCCCTTATAATGGGCATCCTGCAAGTGGGTAGGAATCGGCAAGGAACCTGATTTTTCTACTTCTTCCATAGCGTATACCACTCCCATATAGGATCTGTTACTTTTCGGGGCTGTAGCCACATAAGTGGCTGCTTCTGCCAGGATGATCTGAGCTTCCGGCATACCGATGCGTTCGATGGCAAGGGAAGCATTGGTAGCCACTACCAGAGCCTGAGGATCAGCCATGCCCACATCTTCTGCAGCACAAATCATGATTCGGCGGGCGATAAAGGTGATATCCTCGCCGGCTTTTAGCATGCGGGCTAAATAGTACAGCGCGGCATCCGGATCGGAACCTCGCATACTTTTGATGAAAGCGGAGATGGTATCGTAATGATTATCTCCGGTTTTGTCATATTTCAGAGAACGCTTTTGGATGCATTCCTTGGCCACTTCCAGAGTGATATGAATCTTTTCATCTTCGCTGCGCTCTGTGGTCAGGACACCTAGCTCGATGGCATTTAAGGCGTGTCTTGCATCCCCACCGGAGTACTCTGCCAGGAAATCTAAAGCGTCTTCTTCAATCTCTGCACGGAAGGAACCAAGTCCCCTTTCCGTATCCGTCAGGGCACGCTGTATCAAAGATTTGATATCCTCGATGGACAGTGGCTTTAATTCAAAGATGATGGAGCGGGAGATGAGAGCGCCGTTTACCTCGAAGTAAGGATTCTCTGTGGTGGCACCGATGAGGATGATGGTGCCGTCCTCCACAAAGGGCAGGAGATAGTCCTGCTGTCCTTTATTAAAGCGATGAATCTCATCGATGAAAAGGATGGTCTTCTTGCCATACATCCCCTGATTGTTCTTGGCTTTTTCCACCACTTCCTCCATGTCCTTTTTGCCGGAGGTGGTGGCATTGATCTGCATGAATTCAGAACTGGTGCTGGCGGCGATGACTTTTGCCAGGGTGGTCTTACCGGTGCCCGGCGGTCCGTAGAAGATGATACTGCTGAGCTTGTCCGCCTTGATGGCACGATACAGTAGCTTATCTTTGCCGATAATGTGCTGCTGGCCTACTACTTCCTCCAGAGAGCGAGGACGCAGCCTGGCTGCCAGGGGAGACTCCTTCTCCATATTATTTTGTCTCATATAATCAAATATATTCATGTCCATTTTAAAATAAGGTCTTCACTAAATATTGGTATACTTCCTGATTTTTATCTGTCCAGTGGTCACAGATGGCAGAAGCACTTTCTTTATCCGGTACGGATATGGTGAGCTGCAGAAGCGGGATATCCTTTTCTTTGGCTACCAGATGGGCTTCATACTCGCCGGTGGTGGCTTTGTAGTACTCGGAAGTGATAGACACCTCATCTCTTAACTTTAGCTTGTTATCCTGTAGAAAAGCATCGATTTCTTTGCGGATGGTTTCACCGATACGATCTTCGAAGAAGTTCAGGGTATCTTCCCCTTCTTTGGTGAGAGATAGGTTCGTACGATTACGCACCGTCTCTGCCGTGATCATGCCGGCATCCACCAGGTCTCCGAAGGACTCTTGAAGGGTCATATAATTGGTGTATCCCTTATCCAGGATAAATTCGCTGATCTGTGCTTTGGTCAGGGGAAACTCCACCTTCCCTAGCATATACAGAATCATAAGTTTATAGAGTGTCTGTGGTTCTTGCAAAATAATACCTCACTTGTGTCTTTCTAGATGTTTTCTTTGACTGCCTGAGCGACGATGTCTGCAACACGCGGATCAAATGCTTCCGGCAGGATATTATCTTCATTTAAATCTTCGTCGCTTACAAGAGAAGCGATAGCCTTCGCTGCAGCAAGCTGCATAGGAATGGTAATCTGACGAGCACGGCCCTCTAAAGCACCCTTGAAGATGCCCGGGAATGCTACTACGTTATTGACCTGATTCGGGAAGTCGGAACGGCCGGTACCTACTACCTTTGCGCCGGCTTTCTTAGCCAGGTCAGGCATGATTTCCGGTACAGGATTGGCCATGGCAAAAAGAATTGCATCCCCTGCCATAGAAGCCACCATCTCTTCGGACACGATGCCGGGTGCAGACACGCCTACAAAGATATCAGCACCTACCATGGCATCTGCCAGAGTACCTGTTTTGCGGTCCAGATTTGTGACTTTCACCATCTCTTCCTGCATCCAGTTCAGGTCCGGACTGTCAGGGCCTAGGATACCACTTTTATCACACAGGGTGATGGCAGGAAAGCCGTAGTCTAAGAGCATCTTGGTGATGGCGATTCCGGCAGAGCCTGCGCCGTTTACCACGATCTTTACGTTTTCCTTTTCTTTTCCCACTACCTTAAGGGCATTGATGATACCGGCCAGTACCACGATAGCTGTACCGTGCTGGTCATCATGGAAAACCGGGATATCCAGGATTTCCTGAAGTCTTTTTTCTATTTCGAAGCATCGAGGAGCAGAGATGTCTTCTAGATTGATGCCGCCAAAACCGGGAGCCAGGTAGGTGACTGCTTTGATGATTTCCTCTGTGTCCTGAGTATCCAGGCAAATGGGAACTGCGTTCACATCACCGAATTCTTTGAACAGGACAGCCTTTCCTTCCATAACAGGCATAGCAGCGTAAGGACCGATATTGCCAAGGCCAAGTACGGCGGAACCGTCGGATACAACAGCGATGGTGTTCTGCTTCCAGGTATAGGTGTAGGCTTTCTCCTGATCTGCCGCGATTTCCTTACAAGGTTCTGCGACGCCGGGAGTGTAGGCTACTGCCAAATCTTCACGGCTGTTTACCTTGGATTTTGCGACTGTTTCCATCTTACCCTTCCAGGTGCGATGCATTTCTAGAGCTTTTTCTTGAACTGACATGATGACCTCCTCGATAACTGTTTTTTCTACTTAAATAATCATATCGACAGCAAGTGGAAAAAGCAATACGAAACGGATTGGTTGATGAATTTTAACAGATTGGTTGAAGAACTTTCACTTGCCCTAGTTGATAAATTGTGATATAAACAGTACTTGTGTCTTTAGAATTAGGGAAGATAGTTTAATTTTTATGAAAATCACGTTACTTTTATTGTTAATGGAATACTTTATAGTAGTCTTTTCCATGTCCGCAGGGGACAGCTTCACAAAGCGAAGAGCCTACTGTGATCCGGCGGTCAGATGCTGCGTCGTGACACTGAGTTTTGGTATGATTTCAGAGACCATACTCATTCTGAGACAGCACTTTGCGCCGCTGCCTACCCCCAGATATTACGAGATTAATATGAACCTGTTTCTCGTAACGTTGAATTTCCTCATGGCCTTTATCCTGATTTATATCAAGCTTTTTGCCAAGGAAGTGAAGCGTATTTGGATCGCACTGTATTTTCCAATCGTCCAGACTGCACTGATTCTTTTGAATCTGAAATTTGATGTGCTGTATAGAGTGAAGGATGGCGGTTTGCTTGAGGTATATCCCGGCACCATCTTATTGTTAATCAATGGCATTGTGAACTTTATCTTCATCCTGGGTAAGCTGTATTATCACCGCGTACGCCTAGGAAGAAACTATATCACGGTAGTACTGATGTACATCGCTACCGGGTTTGCGTCCTGCGTGGTGTCTTATTTCACCCATACGCTTCTGTTTGCCCAGACCACCTTTATTTATGGCTTTATCGTCATGATTTTTATCCACTTCTATGTAGATAATCCTTTGAGTAATAGACTGGGACTCTACAATCGAAGAGGATTCTACAGAGCTGTTAAAGAATTGATTCACTACCATCCGGATGTGGAGTATGCCATCATCCAGCTGGATATCAATAACTTCCAGAACTTCAATGAGAAGTATGGCTATAATACAGGAAATGTGCTTCTTAGAAGCATTTCTGATTATTTGCAGAGCAAGTATCGCCCCATTGGAGAAGTGGGGTACTTTGGCGAGGATGACTTCATCCTTTGCTTGCCACGTGGCGTGTTTGGAAAGAAAGAGCTGACAGAGCTCTCTGATGTAATCGACGAGGTTTCCGGAGAAGGATACAGACTGCACTTTACGGCAGGCGAGTATCAGGTCACAGACCGTAATATGCTTCCGGAGATGATGTGTGACCGTGCAGATTATGCCCATTCTAAGGTACATCACGATGTGCTGAAGGATAATTACGCAGTATTTGCCGGTAAGGAAGAGGAAGAGTTTGAGATGCGCAACTACATGGTACATTCCATGCAGGATGCGGTAGAGCAAAACAAATTCTTCATCGAAATTCAGCCAATCTATGATGCATGTACGCAAAAGCCTGCCTATGGCGAAGCTTTGGTACGCTGGAATGATGATAGATATGGCCTGATATCACCTGCTTACTTTATCCCATTTGCGGAGCAGAGTGGTGTCATTACAGTGTTGGATCGTTATGTGTGGAATGAAGTATGTAAGTGCCTGCAGACCTGGAAGGCTGAAGGGCTTGAGACTACTCCGATTTCCATTAATATTTCCAGAGTAGATATCGAGCAATTCGATGTGCCTACTTATATTGCAGGACTGATTGAGGAGTATGACCTTGCGCCATCTGATTTGAAGCTGGAGATCACAGAAAGTGCCTTTACCAGCGTGGATGATGTGCTGATTGAAAGCGTCAAACGTTTGCACGCCATTGGCTGCCAGATCCTCATGGATGACTTCGGTGTAGGCTACTCTAATTTCAATATTTTCAAGAGGCTTCCTATCGATGTCTTAAAGGCAGATATGGGATTCATTCAGGACAATGGTGAGACAGAGAAGTCTCGCGTGGTAATTGAAAGCATCGTGTCTATGACTAAGAGACTGGGCATGCCTATCATCGTAGAAGGCGTAGAGACCAAAGAGCAGTATGACAGCCTAAAAGATTTGGGCTGTGAGTACGTACAGGGCTTCTATTTCTCCAGACCGATTTCTGTCGAGAAGTTTCACGATTTGTTGAATAATTAAGAATTGCAGGCGCGTCCTCAAGCGGCGGACTGCCTGCCCCGATGGAACATCGGGGCAATAATAAAAAACCCTTCACTTACGTGAAGGGTTTTTCGCGTTCTGAAATTATTTACCGTTTACGAGGTCTTTCAGAGCTTTACCTGGTTTGAACTTAGGTGCTACAGAAGCAGGAATCTTGATTTCCTTACCAGTCTGTGGATTCTTACCAGTTCTAGCTGCTCTCTTAGCAGTTTCGAAAGTACCGAAGCCGATCAGCTGTACTTTGTCTTTTTTCTTAAGCTGTGTGGAAACAACTTCTACGAAAGCTTTAACAGCTGCTTCAGAATCTTTCTTAGAAAGACCGGTTTTTTTTGCAATTGCTTCAACTAATTCTGTTTTGTTCATGATAATTAGTCCCCTTTGCTAAAATAGTATTGTATTGCTACAAGTCTGATTTTAGCCTTATTTACGGGGTTTTTCAACCCTTTTGTAACAATTTTTACATTTTTTTGTAAAAAAAGGAACGAAATCTGAAAAAATCGATTCCGTTCCTTCTATAATAAGTGTTTTCTGTCAATTTATAAAGTGACGACTTTAATGATCTCTCCTTCCATGCCGTCAATGAAATTCACCGTACCGGAACCATCTTTGACACTATTGAAGACCTTCTTGTCAACGATAAATTCAGCTACGGAACCATCAGCTACATCATAACGATTACTAGAATCGGTGTGTACAGGTGCCTTTAAAGCACCGACTACACAGCGCACAATACTTCCGTCTTCAAGCACTAGGGTGACTCTGTCACCGATGTTTTTCGTGTACCCTGTGCCAATCGCGATGCAATAGCGATTGTTGTATTTGATTAGACCGTTAGGGTCGGTATAGCAATATCCACTATACAAAAACTTATACTGATCACTTGTCTCATCAGTTACAGCCGAGCAGTACATATAGGTCTTCTTTGCACTGACACAGCCTTCCAAATGATTTGGAACATTTACGCTGCTCATCTCACACAGCTCCGCTTCGGTAAGAACCAGCTCTTCTGCGTGGGTCTGAGCGGAAAAAGTAAATGATAGGACAAGTGCTGCTACCAATACTTTTCCCATATTCTTTTGTAAACTCACGGTGACCATTATGCCATCATTTCATTTTAATGTCAAATTTACCAAAAACGATATACGAAAACTGTGCAAAATGCCCGAGAATACTGGTGGAAATTGGTCAACAAATAGTATATAATCAAATGGTTCATAACATGGGAATGGTGTATTTACGGCCTTTTCCGAAGAATGTTAAAAATTTTTGAACTTTGTTAGAGAGCGGGAATACAAAATGATAAGACAGAATTTTAGAAAAGCATTACTAGCAACGGTAATGAGCCTAGCTTTGATCGCCAGCATTGTACCGGTGACCTTCGTTAAAGCGGCAAATGATTATGTTTACGAAGAGCAGACCGGTTCCATTACACCTGGCGAGACAGTAAGGCTTGATGTGCAGACCTTTGCAAAAAACGGATGGAGAATCACACAATACTCCAATCTTTCTGCGTCAGGAACCGGCACTATATCCGACCTGAGCAAAAGCGGAGATATTATCCAGTTCACAGCTCCTCAGATGGACGATGAAGGTACCGTCAATATCAGCTTTACAGTCACAGAGGTAAGAATGGGGGACGAAGGAGGCAATGGCGGTGCAGCCATGGTCGGTGGTTTATCGTTACCCTGCGTCATGAGCTATTCGGTGCAGCCAAGTGGAACAGAGCCTAAAGAACCTACAGAACCTACGGAAGAGCCCCAAGTAGATCCGCAGGATGTTGTGGATCCTTCACAAAGCCCGAAGCCGTCACCGGATCCTTCAGCAACGCCCAAGCCGTCACCGGTTCCGGATGAAAGTAAAACAGTAGTACCGGCACCAAAGCCAAGTCAGCAGCCGACGACTACAGACAACACTCAGCCGACGACTACAGACAACACGCAGCCGGCAAATCCGGCACCTGCAGCTAGTCAGAACACAGCTTCTGCAGCTAGTGAGAACACAGCTTCTGCAGCAGACACACAGGTTGCAAGCGCAGCCCAGGTAGCAGTAGAGACTGCACCGGTTCAGGTAGCAGCAGTAGACCCTGCTCCGAAGCGGGAAGAAGGTGTAGTAGCCGGAACCAAACATGCAAAAGAAGGCTCCGAAGCTACTGTAGTAGAGAAAAAAGAAGATGCAGAGCCTGAAATAGTGACTCTGGACTTAACAGATATCAGCGAAGATAAGGCACAGGTAACCAAAGACATCCTGCTGGAATATGCAGGACAGAATGTGAAACTGGAGCTTACGCTTAGCGAAACAGCTAAGTGGGTCATCGATGCTTCTACCATTGATGCAGAGAAAGTACAGGATATTGACCTGGGTATCGTGAGACAGGCAGATAGCATTCCTACGGAAACCCTGGATACCTTTATGGAGAATCCGAAGCTTTCCGAGGCTACTTTGACAGAACAGATTAGCCTACGTCATGATGGACCTTTTGGATTTAGTGCTGACCTTTATCTTTTGGTAGGCGAAGAGTATCAGGGTAAGTACGCAAACCTTTTCTACTACAATCCGGAGACGAAAGCTTTGGAATTCGTAGCAGCACAGGAAGTGGGAGAAGATGGCTATGCATCCTTCCCCTTCGTACATGCATCTGATTATGCAGTTATCGTAGATCGAGCTCCTTTAGGAGATTTGATTTCTGATCCTAATGAGGGCGTGAATCTGGTAGATGATTCTCAAGAGGCTGTACAGTCCAGCGAGATCAATGTAGAAGAGCAGACAGTAGAAGGCGGCGCCAGATGGGTGGGCCTGATGATGATTCTGCTGATTATCACTGCGATTATAGTGGTATTCTTGATGGTTCACATGATCTACAAAGCAGATAACCCGGATTATGATAACCAATATGCAGGAAAAAAAGCATAACGACAACAGAATATACATCGCAATCGACCTAAAGAGCTTCTATGCTTCTGTGGAGTGTCGTGCGCGAAGCCTGGATCCTCTGAATACCAACTTAGTGGTGGCAGATGATTCCAGAACAGAGAAGACGATATGCCTGGCAGTTACACCTTCCTTGAAATCCCACGGGGTTTCGGGAAGGGCCAGGCTTTTTGAAGTTATACAGAAAGTTCGCGAAGTGAATGCCTACAGACGTACCATGGCAAAGCATGAACTGACGGGAAAATCTGTCTTCAATCATGAGCTAAAGGAGCACCCGGACTGGGAGGTGGATTTCATCATCGCCAGACCCAGGATGGCGCTGTACATGGAAATCAGCACGGAGATCTATGACATTTACCTCAAGTACGTGGCACCGGAAGATATGCATGTGTACTCGGTAGATGAAGTCTTTCTGGATGTGACCCAGTACCTGCGCACCTATGGCCTGACAGCTCATGAGCTGGCCATGCGCATGATTCGGGATGTCCTAAACCAGACCGGCATCACTGCCACAGCAGGCATCGGTACCAATATGTATCTGGCAAAAGTAGCCATGGACATCGTGGCTAAGCACATGCCGGCAGATAAAGACGGGGTGCGTATCGCGGAACTGGACGAAATGTCCTATCGAAGAGAGCTTTGGGACCACACCCCTTTGACAGACTTTTGGCGTGTGGGCAGAGGCTATGCCAGTAAACTGGAGCGCTATGGTCTCCATACCATGGGAGATATCGCCAGAGCCTCCCTGGGGAAAAAGGGCAAAGACTTCTACAACGAAGAAATGCTCTATGACATGTTTGGTGTCAATGCCGAGCTCCTCATCGACCATGCCTGGGGGTACGAGCCTGCCACCATCCAGCAAATCAGAGCCTATAAGCCGGAGAATAACTCCCTTAGCTCAGGACAAGTGCTGAGCTGCCCTTATGAAGCAGATAAAGGCCGTATCATCGTGCGAGAGATGACGGACCTTCTGGTACTGGACCTGGTAGATAAGGGCCTGGTGACAGACCAAATCGTGCTGACCATCGGCTATGACGTGGAGAACCTTTTAGACCCGGAGCGGGCAAAGCAGTACCATGGCCCTATCACCATCGACCATTATGGCAGAAAGGTGCCTAAGCACGCCCATGGTACGGCGAATCTTGGAAAGCACACTTCTTCCACCATGAAAATCATAGATGCAACTATGGAGCTGTATGACCGCATCATCGACCCTACGCTGCTTCTTCGCAGAGTGACAGTGGCGGCCAACCACGTCATCTACGAGGCGGACATGCCAAAGGAAGAAGTGGTCTACGAGCAGATGGACCTTTTCACAGACTATGCAGCCAAGTCCAAGGCAGAAGAAGAGGAAAAGGCTAAGCTGGAACGGGAAAAGCGTATGCAGAAAGCCATCTTAGAAGCCCAAAAGAGATTTGGCAAAAATGCCATCCTAAAGGGCATGAGCCTGCAGGAAGGCGCCACCACCATCGAACGTAACAGTCAGATTGGCGGCCACAAAGCGTAAGAAAGACAGGAAATGGCCAGCTGAAGAAAGACAGGAAAAGACATGGACGAAGTAATGAAAAAATACGGGGACATCATCGATTTGCCCTACCATGGCACCACCAGCAGAGACCCTATGGACCCCATCAAAAGAGCGGCGCAGTTTTCTCCTTTTGCAGCCCTGACAGGACATGAGGAAGCCATTGAAGAGACCGGCAGACTGACAGAGCGCTTCCGGGAGCCGGATGAGGATGTGAAGGCCTACCTGGACAGACAGATTGCGCAGATTATGGCAGACCCCACCAGGGAAGTGGAAATCCGCTATTTTAAGCCGGATAGCAGAAAAGCAGGCGGCGCTTACGTGACAAAGAGGGGCAGAGTCCGGAAACTGGATTCTATATCGAAGGACGTCATCATGGAGGATGGCGGTATCATACCGGTACATTACATCGTAGACATCTCAATTTTAGAGTGATAAAATAGAAAAGAACCGTTGAGACATGCAGAGAGGAGAATTAAGAAGCATGGATAGAAATGATTTAATTAAAAGCTTAAGTGCGGCAATGGCAGGAGACTTACTTCCGGATGTAGAGGATGTAAATACCGGCCATTTTAATTCTTCTACCGGTACCTTTTACTGCAACTTGCAGGGTAAACAGGTGGCTGAAGCAGAGATTGCATCCGCAATCCGCTACTTCCGTTCCGCAGCCAACGAATTGGCTTCCAGCCCGATGCAAGAGAAGAAAGATAAGGCTCGCTTCTGTGTCATGGCGGCTGAAGCACTCGCGCAGGTATCCGGCGTGAACGCTTAATCATTGGTGTAAAAGAATAAAGTAGGAGGGGAACGATGGCAGAGGTAAAAAAGACTGCTGCGAAGGCAGCTCCGAAGAAACCCGCAGTGAAGAAAGCAGCTACAAAGAAAGTTGCTCCTAAGACCGAGGTGTTACTTCAGTACCAGTACCAAGAAGTGACTGCAGCCGAAATCGAAAAGAGAGTTTTGGCGCAGTACAAAAAGGACAAAACTGGTGAAGATGCCAAAACAGTGAAAATTTACGTGAAGCCGGAAGAAAATACAGCATACTATGTTGTAAATGACAAATTCCGCGGTAGCGTAGCACTTTATGCATAACAAAAAGGGGGGACGGGACTTACCGTCCCCCAATTTATTCTTGATAAAATTCTAAAAATTTTAAAATTTTAAAAAAAGTACTTGCATTTCGATTTTAAATCGGTTATGATTTGTTCTCGTACAGAAATTTGATTCTAAATCACTTCTTGACACCATGTGTCATGAAAGCACTCCGGAGCCTTTCGGTTCTGGCATATTCCACTGACTATTATTTTTACAGAATGTAACAGTTGTGCGGCAAGCCGCGTGAGTTTTTTATGATTAAAGGAGTATTTATTTATGGCCGATATGCGTGCTAAATACGAAACGCTTTCCCTTTTGGATTTAAAGGAAATCGCCAAGGGAAGGAAAATCAAAGTAACTGGTCTGAAGAAAGAAGACCTGATCGAAAAGATGCTGGAGATGGATGAGGCTGATGCAAAGAACGGCAAGCCTGTTGAAGCAAAAGGCGTCATGAATGTAGGCACCGGTATGACACCGGAAGAAGAAAGAGAAATGGCTGAACTGGATAGTGGTATCCGCGCAAACGGTATCATCGAAGTCATGCCTGACGGTTTCGGATTCATCCGCTGCGAAAACTATCTGCCGGGTGAGCAGGATGTGTATGTGGCACCTAGCCAGATCCGCAGATTTAACTTAAAAACCGGTGATATCGTGGAAGGTAACACCAGAATCAAAACACAGCAGGAGAAGTTCAGCGCACTTCTGTACGTAAGTCGTGTCAATGGAATGGCACCCGAATTAGCACTGAACAGACCTAATTTCGAAGATCTGACTCCTATTTTCCCGGATGAAAGATTGAAATTAGAGACTCCAAAGTCCTCCATCGCCATGCGCGTTATGGACCTGATGAGTCCTGTAGGTAAGGGACAGCGTGGTATGATCGTGTCTCCACCAAAAGCAGGTAAGACAACACTTTTGAAAGAAGTTGCCAAATCCCTGAAATACAACAATCCTGAAGTGCACCTCATTATCCTTCTGATCGATGAGCGTCCTGAGGAAGTAACAGACATCAAAGAAGCGATTATGGGTGATAATGTGGAAGTCATCTATTCTACCTTCGATGAGCTGCCTGAGCACCACAAACGAGTATCCGAAATGGTAATCGAGAGAGCAAAGAGATTAGTTGAGGGTGGCAAGGACGTATGTATCCTCCTTGACTCCATCACCAGACTGACCCGTGCGTACAACTTGACAGTTCCACCGTCAGGCCGTACTTTATCCGGTGGTTTGGATCCTGCATCTCTCCATATGCCAAAGAGATTCTTTGGTGCTGCTCGTAACATGCGTAACGGCGGAAGCCTTACCATCCTTGCTACAGCCCTTGTAGATACCGGAAGCAAGATGGATGACGTAGTATACGAGGAATTCAAAGGAACCGGTAACATGGAAATGGTTCTGGACCGTAAGCTGTCCGAGCGCCGTATCTTCCCTGCTATCGATATTCCAAAATCCGGTACCAGACGTGATGACCTGCTGCTATCTCAGGAAGAGCAGGATGCAATCAATTATGTACGTAAAGCCTTGAATGGCTTAAAACCAGAAGAGTCAGTGGATAAAGTTTTGGATCTGTTCGCAAAGACCAAAACCAACAAAGAATTTGTGCAGATGGTACAGAAGATTCGATTCTAAAAGTGTTGCAATTCCGAAGCTACTGTGTTATGATGTATGAGCTGTCTATTTTGACAGATGTTCGGGATAAAATGCAACAAAAAATAGATTGAGTGTCATGACCAAGACCATGGCATCGAGATGAGAGGTGTAAAATGAAAGAAGGACTTCATCCAGAGTACTATCAGGCAACTGTAACATGCAACTGCGGTAACACATTCGTTACAGGTTCTACGAAAGAAGAAATCCACGTAGAAATCTGTTCCAAATGTCATCCATTCTACACAGGCCAGCAGAAAGCTACTAGAATCGCAGGACGTGTTGACAAATTCAACAAGAAATACGGCATGGGTACAAAATAATTGTCTAACTAAGTTGAGGGGTCGAAACGCCCCTCAATTTTTATTATCACGGATTTTTAATCCGTGATGTAGCCCCGCTCATCGCGGAGCGATTTTCATAGCGGGGTCTCCCGCAGGATTAGGGAAATTATGAGAAAAAGACGGAAACAGTGCTATTCCGGAGTCGGCGGTCAGGCCGTACTGGAAGGCATCATGATGAAAAATAAAAATAAATACGCAGTAGCAGTACGTAAGGAAGATGGAGAGATCGCTGTAGAGACCGGCACCTATGATGGCGTGCTGGGAGATTCTAAGGTGATGAAGATTCCTTTTATCAGAGGGTTCTTTACCTTTATCGACTCTTTGGTACTGGGTATGCGCGCCCTGAATAAAAGTGCAGAGTACTATGACGATGAAGAAGAGACCAAGGACGATTCCAAGAATCAGCTATCCGCTATCTTCACCACAGTCTTTGCTATCGCCATTGCCCTTGTGATTTTCGTAGGGATTCCTTACTTTGTGGCAGATGCCATGAAGATTTGGGTGCGTAATACATCCCTGCTTGCTTTATTGGAAGGCATTCTGCGTATTGTGCTTTTTATTGGTTATGTGGCAGGTATCTCTTTGATGAAGGATATCAAGAGAGTCTATATGTATCACGGTGCAGAGCATAAGTGCATCAACTGCATCGAGCGTGGACTTGAGCTGAATGTAGAGAATGTATCTAAGTGCTCCAGAGAGCATAAGCGCTGCGGCACCAGCTTCATGCTGTATGTCATGCTGATCAGTGTGGTACTGTTCTTCTTCATCCGTGTGGATGCCCTTTGGCTGAGACTGGCTCTACGTATCCTGCTGATTCCTGTAGTAGCAGGTATCTCCTATGAGTGGATCCGATTTGCAGGAAGTCATGATGGCGTGGTAAGCCGTGCTATGTCCTACTTAGGACTGAAGCTCCAGGGCCTCACCACCAGAGAGCCGGATAAGGACATGATGGAAGTAGCCATCGCTGCAGTAGAAGCAGTGTTTGATTGGAAAGCTTTTCAGCAACAAAATGAACTATAGAGAATTATACCTATATGGAATTCAAAAGTTAAAAGACGGGGAAGTGCCGGATGCGGACTACGATGCCAGACTCTTATTAGAGAAGGTATGTGGTACGGACCGGAATACCCTGATTCTGCATCCTGACAGAGAGATTACAGAAAAGGAGCAGCAGGACTACGAAGCTTTCCTCACAAGGAGAGCGGGCAGGGAGCCCTTGCAGCATATCCTTGGGGATACAGAGTTCATGGGCCTTTCTTTCTTAGTAGATGAGAGAGTGCTTTGCCCCAGACAGGATACAGAGGTGCTGGTGGAGGAAGTACTGCGTCATCTTATGGATGGCAGCAGGATTCTGGACATCTGCACAGGAAGTGGATGTATCCTTCTTAGCCTTTTACACTTTTCCAATGACTGTGAAGGTGTGGGCGTAGACCTGTCAGAGGATGCCCTGGAGGTGGCGAAAGCCAACGCGGAGCGCCTTGGTATCGACGCTACCTTTCTCCACAGCGACCTATGCGAAAAGGTAGAAGGACAGTTCGATATGGTGGTGTCCAATCCGCCTTATATCGCCAGTGACGTGATTCCGGGACTGATGCCGGAGGTAAGAGACCACGAGCCTATGATGGCCTTAGATGGTGGCGTAAGTGGCCTGGATTTCTATGAGCGGATCATTCCGCAGGCCAGAGAGCACCTAAGACCCGGCGGTATGCTTTTCTTTGAGATCGGCGCAGACCAGGGAGAAGCAGTGAAGGCACTGATGGAAGCACAGAAGTTTGCAGAAGTGGAAGTGATCAAGGACTATGCGGGATTAGACCGGGTAGTGAAGGGTTACTTCATGAGATAAATGAGGAGTTAAGATGTTTGATAGATTAGAAGATTTAGTACGCAGATACGAAGAAGTGATGAATCTCCTAGCTGAGCCGGATGTGGCCAATGATAATGCCAGATTTCGCGCCCTTATGAAGGAGCAGTCCGACCTCGCACCTATCGTAGAAGCATATAAGGCTTACGCAAGCCATAAGCAGAATATCGAAGATTCTTTGGCACTCTTGGATGAAGAGACAGACGAAGAGATGAAAGAGCTGGCCAAAGAAGAGCTGAACGAATCCAAAGCCGAAGTAGAGAGACTTGAGCAGGAACTGAAGATCCTCTTACTGCCAAAGGACCCTAACGACGATAAGAACGTCATCGTGGAGATCCGTGCAGGTGCCGGCGGTGAAGAAGCAGCTTTATTCGCAGCAGAGATCTACCGTATGTATGTCCACTACGTAGAGTCCAGAGGCTGGAAGATAGAGCTGCTGGAAGCAGAAGAGACCGGTATCGGCGGTATGAAAAATATCGAATTCATGGTAAAGGGTAACGGCGCATACTCCATCCTGAAGTATGAGTCCGGTGTACATCGTGTACAGCGCGTGCCTGAGACAGAGTCCCAGGGCCGTATCCAGACTTCTACCTGCTCCGTAGCTGTCATGCCGGAAGCAGAAGAGGTAGATATCCAGATCGATCCAAAGGACATCCGTATCGATGTCATGCGTGCATCCGGTAACGGTGGTCAGTGTGTCAACACCACAGACTCCGCAGTACGTTTGACTCACTATCCTACAGGTATCGTCATCTACAGCCAGACTGAGAAGTCCCAGCTGCAGAATAAAGATAAGGCTTTCGCCCTGCTTCGTGCAAAACTCTATGACTTAGAGCTGCAGAAACAGCAGGATGCAGAAGCAGCAGAGAGACGTAGCCAGATCGGTACCGGTGACCGTGCAGAGAAGATTCGTACCTACAACTTCCCACAGGGCCGTGTCACAGATCACCGTATTAATCTGACTTTATACAAGCTGGATAAAATCATGAACGGTGATCTTCAGGAAATCCTGGATGCTCTTATCGCAGCAGATCAGGCAGCGAAACTTGCGAAAATGAATGAGAACTAGAATCATTAGTTGCATCTAACTGGGATTCTCTCTATAATAGAAAATGTCAAAGATATACGACAATACATGGAGGACGACATGGAAGAAGAAATCGAATTCAGATATGATACCCAGCTTCTGCTGGACAAATATGGTCTCGATGAAGATGAAGCAGATGATCTGGTAGATGAGATCCGTGACTACATCATCGACAATTTCAACGGCGACTGCCTTTTAGTAGCAGGCGACGGCGGTGAAGACGAAGTAGGCGGCGAGAAAGCCACGATCAAACTTCACTATCACACCAATGAGCCTTGGATGGTACTGGAGTACTGCCGTACCCTTGGCGAAATCTATGACATCGTAGTAGAAGATATGGTAAGACAGAGTGCTGGTCTCCACGGATAAAAAAAGAACCCGTAAGGGTTCTTTTTTATGCATTCGGTTCGTATACAGCCCCTTCTTTCACCACGTATTTGATATAGGGTGCTAAGTCTTCCGGTGAAAGGACGCGGCCCTGATTATCCAAAGGATTTTTGGTGACGGCGATGAGGTTGGCGAGAGTGCCTTCCTGTAAGTCTCCCATGAAATCCTGCATACCAAGGACTGCGGCATTGGACCAGGGACTTTTGCCCTCCTGCTCCGGATAGATGAAGTCTGCTTCTAAGATGTGAAGCAGGGCTAAGTAGTCATCGGAGTGGGCCTTTACCATGACAGGATAGCCTAAGTTATGGGCAGTGGTGATACCGCGGCGCAGCATATCCTTCGGCATTTGGAAGCCATGCTCCCCTTGGTACTCAGCTACGATATAGATGAAGTCCGGATCGTCACGAGCTACCTTACGGACTCTGGCGGCGATTTCCTCTGCATCCTTTACTTTATAGCAGACAGATGGAGAGTGAGGATCCTCCGGCATAGTGATGGCCATATTGGAAGCCAGGATCTGCGGACCGGGAATCTCCTCTGCAGCGATGGCATCGCGAATAGAAGTATCATAGTCTTCGATACCATATACGGTACAGATACAGGTCTTGCCGGCGAAAAGGGCTTTCTGCACATTGCCTGCATAGAGCTGCTGCACCTTCTTCTCACGGCGCATGGATAGAAATGCCCGGAGGGCACCTAGCGCAGAAGCAGAAGAAGTGTTAGACTGAGTCTGTGGTAAAGGACATCCTTCAGACAAGGACTCCATCAAAGACACATAGCCCGGGAAGAGATAGCACTCCTCCGAGTCTAAGATGATGGTGTCATCATCCTTGGGGGCATCCTGCAAAGGGATGCGGCTTTCGATGGTATGGTCCGACAGCACCAGGGCACCGAAGTCCCAGGTAGTGCGGTCTGAAGATAAAAGTTTACCGGGTATCACGATAGACATAAAACATTTCCTCGTAGATTAAGTAGTATTTAGAACCTTAGGTTCCTTTTTATTTTAGCATGAATCAAGAAAAAAATAACATCACAGAGGGTGTGATTTGGAAGCAGATTTTGATTTTCTTCTTCCCGATTCTCATCGGCACCTTCTTTCAACAACTTTATAATACAGTAGACGCCCTGGTAGTAGGACGATTTGCCAATAAAGAAGCACTGGCAGCAGTCAGCGGCTCTGCCGGCAGCTTTATCAACTTCGTAGTAGGGTTCCTCAGCGGCCTGTCCGCAGGAGCCACCGTCACCATTGCCCAGTTCTACGGCTCCAAAGATAAGAAGAAGCTGGATGAGGCCTTGCATACAGCGTATGCCTTCGCCGCAATCAGTGGTATACTATTTGGTATATTGGGTGTGGCACTGGCGCCTCGCATCATAGACTGGATGCATACGGATCCGAAACTGGTGGAAGCCAGTATCGTATACCTGCGCATCTACTTTAGCGGACTGATTTTCGTCATCATTTATAATATCGGCGCAGGTATCCTAAGAGCCATCGGAGACTCTAAAAGACCTTTGTATGTGCTGATCTTTTGCGCCATGCTGAATATCATCCTGGACCTTTACTTTGTGGCGGTTCTGGGACTTGGCGTCATCGGTGTAGCAGTAGCTACTTTGATTTCACAGGCAGTGAGCTCCGTTATCGTCACTTATCTACTGATGAAGCGGACGTCGGGCCTGCAGCTGGTACTGAGCAACATCCGCATCCACAGAGACAGCTTATGGCGTATCCTGCATGTGGGCCTGCCCAGTGGACTACAGTCCAGCCTGTACAGCATATCCAATATGCTGATTCAGTCCACCATCAATGGCTTCGGTGTAGATACCGTCACAGCCTGGGGTACCATCGCCAAGATCGACAACCTGATCTGGATGGTCTACGGTGCCTTCAATGTGGCTGTCACCACCTTCGTAGGACAGAACTACGGCGCGAAGAAGTGGAAGCGTATCAGAGAAGCGGTGAATGTATCCCTGGTGATGTGCTTTAGCTCCGCAGTGGTACTTTCCATTTTGATTTATAAATACGGCGCATTCCTAATCGGTATCTTTATCCCGGATCAGGCGGTAGTGCAGATCGGTATGGAGATTTTCTCCATCATGGCCAAGGGCTATGCAGTATTTGCCTTCCTGGAGATTTACTCTGCAGCCCTGCAGGCAGAAGGCAGAGTCATGGTGCCTACCATCATCTCCCTCCTGGGAGTGTGCGCATTCCGTGTCATTTGGGTACTGTTCATCGTGCCTGGCGGTACTTTGAGCCAAATCATCATCTGCTACCCTATGACCTGGATCATCTGTAGTATCTTATGCACCATCTACTACTTCTATAAGCAGAAGCGTATCGAAGCAGCAGGGGTATAAAGCAAGTAAGCGGCATGAGCCGTTACGATAAAGAAAGGGCTAGGGCCCAAAAGAGAGGTAAACTATGGCAGAATACAAAGACGTATTAGAGCGCTTCTTGCGCTATGTAAAGGTGGATACCCAGTCTGACGAAGCGATGGCTGAGAGAGAAGACGTATTCCCCAGTACAGAAAAACAAAAAGATTTAGGTCGCATGCTGACCAAAGAATTAGAAGAAATGGGCGCAAGCGACGTGTACTTCGATGAGAAGAACTGCTATGTCTATGCAAAGATTCCTGCAACGGATCCAAACTCTAAGACTGTAGTAGGCTTCATCTCCCACATGGATACCAGCCCGGCTGTATCCGGTAAGGACGTAAAGCCACAGATCATCGAGAACTATGACGGAGAGGACATCTTCCTTGGGGAAAATGAAGACGGCAAGTGGATCCTGTCTCCAAAGGATTTCCCGGACCTGACTACCTTAAAGGGCAAAGACATCATCACCACAGACGGCTCTACCCTTCTTGGCGCTGATGATAAAGCCGGTGTAGCAGAGATTATGACTATGGCTGACTATCTCCTGCGTCATCCGGAGATCCAGCACGGCACCATCGCCATCGGCTTTACTCCTGACGAAGAAGTAGGCTGCGGCGTAGACCACTTTGATTTAGAGAGATTCGGCGCAGATATCGCCTATACCGTAGATGGTGGCCCACTGGGCGGCCTTGAGTACGAGTGCTTCAATGCAGCAGGCGCTACCGTCATCATCAAGGGACGCAGCGTACATCCAGGCGATGCTAAGGGCAAGATGGTAAATGCCATCCTTTTGGCAGCAGAATTCGCAGGCAGATTCCCGGCTGATGAAAGACCGGATACCACAGAAGGCTATGAAGGCTTCTATCACTTAGATGAAATCTCCGGCGGCGTAGACCAGGCCAAGATGACCTACATCATCCGTGACCATGACAAAGCCAAATTCGAGGCGAAGAAAGCTTTCATGGAACAGCAGGTAAAAGAAATGCAGGCCAAATACGGAGAGGAAGCTTTCACCCTTCGTATGAAAGACCAGTACTACAACATGGTAGAAAAAATCGAGCCACATATGGAGCTCATCGATGCAGTCAAGGAAGTCATGACAGCCATGGACATCACCCCAAGCATCGAGCCTATCCGTGGCGGTACAGACGGGGCCAGACTCTCCTTCGAAGGACTTCCTTGCCCGAATCTGTGCACCGGTGGCCGTAACTATCACGGTCGCTTCGAATACGTATGTATCAATGATATGATTGCAATTGCTGAAATGCTTGTCAGACTCAGTGAGAAGCTTCGCTAGGCCTTCACAGTTTTTTCACAGTTCTAACACAGATTCACCATAAAACAGACTTACAATTGGTTTAACAAAATGAAAAAGAAAAACGTAATTGGGTGAATAAAGGAGTGAGAGACATGGATTATCAATTTGGACAAAACGAACCGAATGATGAAAACGGAAGACCTACTTGGAATCAGGAATGGGAGCAGAACCCATACAGAGGTGGTCATTCTTCCGGACCATCCGGAAATGGAAAGAAGCCGGGTGGCGGTAAGATTTGGACAGTAATTGCCCTGATCTGTGCACTGACTGTAGGTATCGTAGGCGGCGCTTACGGAAGCCCTATGATCAGCGACTTTATGAATCGTAACCAGGGAGAAGCACTGGCTGCACTGGAAAGCACTGAGACAGAAAGCAGCAGCGCAGAATCCGAAACGGAAGAAAAATCCAAAGAAGAAAGCAAAGTGGTAGAGACCATTCAGTCTACCAAAGACGGCACAAACTTATCTGTACAGCAGATTGCAGAGACCTGTATGCCATCCATCGTAGCCATCACAAACCTTGGCGAACAGGAAATCATGAGCATGTGGGGCACTGTATATAAACAGCCTACAGAAAGCGCAGGCTCCGGTGTCATCATCGGCGAAAACGATGACGAACTACTCATCGTCACAAACTTCCACGTAGTACAGAGCAGCGAAACCCTTCGCGTACTCTTTAGCTATCAGGAAGACCAGGACGACCCTGACATCGTAGAAGCCAAAGTCAAAGACTATGACCAGTCCAAAGACTTGGCAGTCATCGCAGTAAAGATCAAAGACTTAAGCCAGGAAACACTGGACAATATCAAAGTAGCAAAGATGGGTAAATCCAGCGACCTTGCTCTGGGCGAGCAGGTAGTAGCCATCGGTAATGCCCTTGGCTATGGACAGTCTGTCACCACAGGTATTGTCAGCGCCCTGAATCGTAGTTTACAATTAGAATCAGAAGATAGTAGCAGCACGACCAATAATACTTACATTCAGACGGATGCAGCCATTAACCCTGGTAACAGTGGTGGTGGACTTTTCAACATGCAGGGTGAGCTGGTAGGTATCAACTCCGCGAAGATCGCTACAGAGACAGTAGAAGGTATGGGATACTCCATCCCTATCTCCAATGTAGAAAACGATATCCAGACGATGATGTCTACAGAGACCAGAGAAGTGGTAGACGAAGACAAACGTGGTTACTTAGGTATCCAGGGCTCTAATGTCACAGACGATATCAACAGTAAATACGGTATACCAAAAGGTGTCTTTGTCAGCGCTATCACAGCAGGTTCTCCTGCAGAGCGTGCAGGCATCCAGAAAAACATGGTCATCACAGCCCTCAATGGTAAGTCCGTAGCTACCATAGAAGCTTTGAAAGATTACCTCAGCTACTATGCAGCCGGCGAGACAGTACAGCTGACTGTCATGGTGCAGAGCTCTCAGGGATATGAGGAGCGCACTATCGACGTAACACTGGGTACTTCCGGTGAAGCCGGAATCGAAAGCTCCGGTAGCAATCAGCAGGAATCCCAGAACGGTGATAATGGGGGAAATGGCAATAGTGACCAGTACTACAACAACGATTACTTTAACAATTTCGACTACTTCTATAATCAGAGACCGTAGCAGGGTGCTACGGCTCTTACAATGCCCAGAAAGCTCTCCTGTGAAAGGGGAGCTTTTGCAGTTATTAGACAGATTTCTGCCAAAGGCAAAGGAAGAAATACGGCCTATGGCGGTGCTGGGCATCCTGGACGTGCCGGAGGATATGCAGCAGTATATGGGCAAACTCCGGGGCCAAAAGAGAATCGGCGCAGCCATCTATACCATAGGGCCTGCGGTAGACAGACAGATGCAGTTCTATGAGAAAAAAGGCGAACTGCAAAAGGCCATGGTGTGGTCTGCCATAGGAGACGTGGCCCTCTTTGACATGGAAAAGGAGGCTACGGAGAAAAGACACTCCTTCTTCCGAGGGGAGAAGGTAGGCATCGCCGCCATGGTGGAAGCACCGGAAGAAGTAGGCATAGAAGCCCATAGATGGATTTACACCGCCCTGCAGGCAGAAAAGCTCCAGGGACTTGGTATGACAGAGGCTGGCATGTTCACTCCTACTAAGACCATGTGCAAATTCTTTGAGCTGACAGAGGATGTGAGAGTCTTTGAAGATGCGCATAACTGCCTGACCTGTAAGCACCCTTGCGGCCTGCAGGAACTACCGGGAAATGCGGAGCCGGTAGAAGATGACATGCCGGATATGACGGTGCTACAGTCCCTGCGGGAAAAGGGCGTCATGATCGATGCTGCCTGCAACGGCTCAGGATTCTGCGGCAAGTGTAAAGTCCGCATCCTAAAGGAAGTGCCGGAGCCTACCACACAGGACCTGGTATTCCTCTCTCAAAAGGAACTGCAGGAGGGCTGGCGCCTGGCCTGCAAGACCAAGGTCACAAAACATATGGAGATCCAGACTTCTCCCTTTGCGGAGCCTATCCGGGCAGCCTTGGACGGGGAACACTTAGAGAAGTGGAACAGAGCCGGTATCCAGAACCTGGGTATCGCCATCGACTTAGGAAGCACCACCCTGGCTTTTGCCCTGGTGGACTTAGACCAGCAGATCATCCTGCATACTATCCAGACCATGAACCACCAAAGAAGCTTTGGCGCCGATGTGGTGTCCAGAATCCAGGCTTCTATGGATGGACAAGGATATCAGCTGTATAAGACCATCTGGAAAGATATCAGCAGAGGCATCCATGAGCTCCTGAAGGAGTCTCAGGCAGATACCCTGCAGTGCGTATTAGAGAAGAACCATATCCGGAAAATCACTTTGGCAGGAAACACCACTATGCTGCATCTCTTGCAGAACCTGCCATGTGATGGCCTGGCCAAATATCCTTTCACAAATGTGGAACTGTCTGCCAGAAAGGTGCATATCCCAAAGACTAGCGAGACTACCCTGTGGAATGAAGAAGTGAGAAGCCACAGTGTGGAGCTACTGCCCGGCATCTCCGCCTTCGTAGGAGCGGATATCGTGGCAGGTATCATAGAACTGGACTTAGAGCATACAGAGCAGCCGGTGCTTTTCCTGGACCTGGGTACCAATGGAGAGATGGTGCTGGCTACCAAAGAGAAGTACTATGCCACCAGCGTGGCAGCAGGACCGGCCCTGGAAGGTGGCAATATCAGCTGCGGCGTGGCCAGTATCCCGGGAGCCATCGACAGAGCAGACATCCTGGATGGAAAGCTACTGTGTCATCAGATTGGGGACTTACCCCCTATCGGCATCTGCGGTAGCGGTGCCATCAGCCTAACCTGGCTGCTGTACAGTTATGACCTGCTGACAGCAAATGGCACCTTCGTAAACTCCGGCTACCTGCAGGAAGGACTGCGGTTTGGAGAGACACCGGATGGCAAGAAGCTCCTCTTCACCCAAGAGGACATCCGAAATATCCAGATGGCGAAAGCAGCCATCTATGCCGGCATCCATATCCTCCTAAAGAAAGCAGGAGTGAAAGCAGAGGAGGTAAGCTCTGTGTATGTGGCAGGAGGATTCGGAGAGGGCCTGAGAGACACCGGATTCTTCGAAGCGGCAGCAGAGGGACTGGGCCTCATGCCCAAGAGCCTGGCAGAAAAAGTAAAAGTAGTGGGAAATACTTCCCTGAAGGGTGCAGTGAAAGCCCTGTGGAAAGAAATCACACTACATAAGCCGGTGGATGTGGTAGAATTATCCCTGGAACCGGACTTTGAAGTGACCTATCTGGAACAGATAGACTTCCCAAGTATATAAAGATAGGCCTTCTCGTGCAGGAGGCACATAGGAGAAAAGTAATGAGAATAGGTATGGGATATGATGTCCACAGATTGGTAGAGGGCAGAAAGTGCATCATCGGCGGCGTGGATATCCCTTATGAAAAAGGCCTACTGGGCCATTCGGACGCAGATGTACTGCTGCATGCCATCATGGATGCGCTGCTGGGGGCAGCAGCCCTGGGAGACATCGGCAAGCTCTACCCGGATACAGATCCTGAGTGGGAGGGAGCAGACTCCCTGAAACTCTTAGAGGACGTAGGCCGTAGGCTGGAGGAAAAGACATTCCTCATCGAAAATATCGATGCCACCATCATCGCTCAGGCGCCAAAGATGCGCCCACACATCGATACCATGAGAGCCAACATCGCAAAAGCTCTGGACATCGACATCGAGCAGGTCAATGTGAAAGCCACCACCGAAGAAGGTATGGGCTTCACCGGTAGCGGCGACGGCATCAGCGCCCAAGCCATCTGCATGCTAAACACCCCCATGGGATTATACTCCGAGGACGTAATGGCCAGAGGCTGTGCTGGGTGCAGTGGATGTGCGAGAAATCAGTAGAATAGAGATATATAAGATAATAAATATAATATTATAATCAATGCTGTATGAAAAAGCTTTCAAATCTAGTGGAGGTAATTACAAATACAAAAGGCAGTCGTACTCGGGAAACTGCCTTGTATAGTATCAAGAATACATAGTCGGAAGAAAGTAAAATTTCCAAATCGCATTATTATTATGACATTTGGAAAAAATAAGGTCACATTACGAATGAGACCCGCAATCGATGATTGCGGGTTTTTTCGGGTGCAAAATAGTGTACGGTTTAATGGACATTGAAAGGACGTATAATCAGTATATATAAATATAGCTAAAAACACGCGTAAATACTGAACTCATCGTCCTTGTTTGATAGCTGTTGTGTTATAATTAAAAGCATGATGTAGTACCTTGGAGGAACTTATGATTACAGGTGAATTAAAGAACAAGATTGATAGAATATGGGAAACGTTTTGGACCGGTGGAATCACAAATCCATTGGATGTAATCGAACAGTTTACCTATTTGTTATTCATAAAACAGTTGGATGACGTCGAGACTACGAAGGAAAATGAGGCAAACTTCTTAGGAGTTCCTTTTGAGTCTATGTTTCCTGGTGAATGTCAGAGATATAGATGGAGCAAATTTAAAAATCTGGGATCAGCGGATGAAATGTATGACGTTGTAATGAACGGTGTATTTCCATTTATTAAGAATTTACATCAAGACGGAGATTCTGCTTATGCCAGATATATGGGGGACGCTATCTTTAAGGTGCCAACGTCAGCAATGCTGACTAAAATAATTGATGGTATTGACAATCTGAAATTAGGCGATGAAGATACCCAAGGCGACCTCTATGAGTATTTGTTGTCCAAAGTTTCTACTTCTGGAACTAATGGACAATTCCGAACTCCAAGACAAATTATCGAGATGATGGTGGAACTAACAAAGCCGCAACCGGATGATATTATTATTGATCCGGCAATGGGGTCAGCTGGTTTTCTAATTACAGCGCAGTCTTATCTGAGAGAAAACCATGCAGATCTTTTTTTAGATGAGAAGAAGAGAAATCACTTCAATAATGATATGTTCTATGGTAATGATATGGATAGAACCATGCTCCGTATTGGGGCAATGAATATGCTTCTTCATGGTGTTGAAAATCCTAATATTTCTTATCGAGATAGCTTGTCAGAACAGAACGTAGATGTCGAAAAATATACTCTAGTATTAGCAAATCCACCTTTCAAGGGAAGCTTGGACTATGAAGCTGTTTCTGCGGATTTACTAAAAGTGACAAAGACGAAAAAAACCGAGCTTCTTTTTCTGGCACTATTTCTTAGAATTCTAAAGAAGGGCGGAAGAGCTGCGGTTATCGTTCCAGATGGAGTACTGTTCGGATCAAGTACTGCACACAAGCAGATTAGAAAAGAACTGATTGAAAAGAATAAACTAGATGCGGTTATTTCCATGCCAAGTGGTGTGTTTAAACCGTATGCAGGTGTATCTACAGCGATACTTATCTTTACTAAAACTGGGACTGGTGGAACGGATAATGTATGGTTCTATGATATGAAAGCAGATGGGTATAGCCTGGATGATAAACGACAGGAAATTACCGATAACGATATCCCAGATATCATTGAAAGATTCAATCACATAGAAGAAGAAAAGAATCGAGAAAGAACGGAACAAAGTTTCTTTGTACCGGTTGAGGAAATAATTAATAATGACTACGACCTTTCTATCAACAAATATAAGGAGGTTGTATATGAGAAAGTAGAGTATGAACCAACAGATGTGATATTAAGCAAGATAGAAAGTATGGAGTCTAAGATTCAGAACGAATTATCGGAATTAAGGAAAATGTTGGTAAAATAAGTGAGAAACTCAATATACAAATTGAGATTTGTAGGGATGATAGATGGAAAAAATTAGAATAGGAGATGCTTGCGAATTACTAAATGGTTTTGCTTTTAAAAGTGAAAACTATGTTAAGGAAGGAATTAGAATCATTCGTATTGCGAATGTTCAGAAAGGGTATATAGAAGATAATTCACCAGCGTTTTATCCAGCAGATTCAGAAGGATTAGATAAATATATGCTAGAAGAAAACGATCTATTGATGTCGTTGACTGGAAATGTTGGTAGAGTAGCAATTCTGCAAAAGGATATGCTTCCGGCTGCTTTGAATCAGCGTGTTGCTTGTTTAAGACTTAAGACGGATAGAATAACTAAAGGATATTTGTTTCATTTATTAAACAGTGATTTCTTTGAACAAAAATGTATTCAATCATCCAAAGGTGTTGCTCAGAAAAATATGAGTACAGAGTGGTTAAAAGACTTTTTAATACCTGTTTACTCAGTGGAAAAGCAACAGGAAATAACAACTACTCTAGATTATTTACGTGACATTATTGATAAAAGAAAACAAGAACTAAATAAACTTGATGAACTCATCAAAGCCCGATTTGTCGAGCTCTTTGGTGATCCAGTTCAAAACCCTAAAGAGTGGGAAGTACATTTGATTGAGGATGTTGTTTCAAATGAAAAAAACGCGCTTAAAGCAGGACCTTTTGGATCGGCATTAAAGAAAGAGTATTATGTAGAATCTGGCTATAAGATATATGGGCAAGAACAAGTGATAAGTGGTGATCATACATTTGGTGATTACTATATAGATGAAGAGAGATATAAGTCTCTAGAAAACTGTGCTGTAAAAGCGGGTGATGTGTTAATAAGTCTCGTTGGAACTTATGGGAAGTTACTAATAATACCTGAAATTTTTGAGCCGGGAATAATAAACCCACGACTTATGAAGATAACTTTTGATAAAGAAAAGGTTAATCCATATTATTTTAAATACTTTTTCCAATCAGAGTCATTGAAGAAATCTTTATCAGTGAATACCCACGGTGGAACAATGGATATTTTGAATCTCGGAATTGTAAGGAAAATAGCTATGCCGTTGCCACCAATGAAATTACAGAACGAGTTTGTAGCATTTGCAGAACAAGTCGACAAATCAAAAGTTGCAGTGCACAAATCGTTAGATGAAACACAGAGATTATTTGATAGTTTAATGCAGGAGTATTTTGGATAAATGGTCGAAAAGAAAAAATTACCAGTGTCATCATCTGCAGCTGAGTACCTCACATATATTGCCTCAACCGGGGATTCAACAGAGAGCTTTGAAATGCGGTATGAGGATGAAAACATTTGGCTAACGCAAAAGATGATGGCCTCATTATATGATGTAAAAGTTAATACAATTAATGACCATATAGAAACAATATATAAAGACGGCGAGTTGACTGAAGATTCAACTATTCGGAATTTCCGAATAGTTCAAAGAGAAGGAAATAGGGATGTTACAAGAAATCTTCTTCATTATAATCTTCAAATGATTATTGCTGTTGGATTTAAAGTAGACAACGAGAGAGCAGTACGCTTTAGAAAGTGGGCTGGTCAAATCGTTAAGGATTACACCATTCAGGGATGGGTTATGGATCCGGAGCGACTCAAGAAAGGTCATAAGTTTACAGAGGATTTCTTTGAGAGACAACTCCAGCAAATTCGTGAAATTAGGCTTTCTGAAAGAAGGTTTTATCAGAAAATTACTGATATTTATGCAACTGCGTTTGATTATGACAAAGATGCTAAAACTACTCAGTTGTTTTTTAAAACAGTTCAAAACAAAATGCACTATGCTGTGCATAGACATACTGCAGCTGAATTGATTATTGAGCGAGCAGATGCTGAAAAAGAGCATATGGGGCTTACTACATGGGAAAATGCTCCAGATGGAAAAATCCTAAAAGCAGACGTTACAATAGCAAAGAATTATCTATCGAAAGAAGAGATGAACTATCTCGAACGAATTGTTACCTTGTATTTAGATTATGCAGAACTTCAGGCGCAAAGACATATTCCTATGAGTATGGAAGATTGGGCAAAGCGATTAGATGGTTTTCTAGAGTTTAATGGTAATGAGATTCTGATAGGTCCAGGCAAAATAAGCGCTGAGGAGGCAAAGCTTCACGCTGAAACAGAGTATGAAAAATATAGGGTTGTTCAGGATCGTCTATTCCAAAGCGACTTCGATAGGTTTCTTGAATTAGAAAATAAGATATCGGAATAACAAAATGGCTGAAGGAGGCTGGTACAAGGGAGATATGTACCAGTATGGAAGAAAAGTTCATTACAGTTCTCAATGAGATGTCTGAATACTTATCATTGGAGCAATTGAGGAAACTACAGGAAGTGATGCTGAAGGCATTTGCTGCTGATGAGGTTGAGAAGAGAGAGGTTTCAAATGGTGAATACCTTAAAATGTTTCTGGAAGCCAAAAGAATAGAAGGATGTTCAGATAGAACAATACAGTATTATCGAACCACCATAGAAAGGATGCTTTCATCAAACTCCATACCAATTAGAAAAACTTCAACAGAAATGATGCGTGAGTACCTAGCTGAGTACCAGCAGATTAATAATTGCAGTAAAGTTACTGTGGATAATATAAGACGTAACATTTCAAGTTTTTTCTCGTGGCTAGAGGAAGAAAATTATATCCTAAAGAGCCCAATGAAGCGTATTCACAAGATAAAAACGAATCAACAAGTAAAAGAAACAATTTCAGATGAGGATATAGAGAAACTAAGGGATAAATGCACTTGTAAACGCGATTTAGCAATGATTGACTTGTTGTATTCTACGGGAATCAGGGTTGGGGAGCTAGTTAACATAAACGTGGAAGATATTGACTTTGAAGCAAGGGAATGTGTGGTGCTTGGAAAAGGCGGTAAAGAACGACGCGTATATTTTGATGCAAAGGCAAAGCTACATATGCTGGATTATCTTGATAGCCGTTGCGATAATAGTGAGGCACTATTTGTAACGCTAGATGCGCCATATGATAGATTAAAAATAAGTGGTGTGGAAATAAGAATGAGATCGCTTGGGCGAAGCCTCAACCTACATAAGATACATCCACATAAATTTCGGAGGACAATGGCAACAAGGGCTATAGATAAGGGAATGCCTATAGAACAGGTACAAAAGATACTTGGTCATTCGCAGATAGATACTACGATGCAATATGCCATGGTGAATCAGAACAATGTGAAGAATTCGCATAGAAAATATATATCAGGGTAGAGTAAAAAAATGGTGAGAATAGTAAGCTGTAAAATAAATAAAAACATAAAAAAACGAAATATAAATATGTTGATATATATCACTACTTTATTTATTTCAGTGATACTAATTATTTTGTCGTTGTTCCCTGGCGGCTATGCAGCAGTCGGAGATGTGATGATGGGGATTGGCTGCAGTGGACTTGCAGCAGCGATAATGGCTATATTCCTTGAACGAGCAAATAAAAAATCAAATAAAGAGATGAACGAATTTTATCGCTATACGTATTTTAATGATCTTAACCAACAATTGAAAAAACTATTTGAACGTTTACTATGGTTTGATAAGGCTATAGTTTATTTAGGTGTAGATAAAGATTTGGATTATTACCTTTCATATGACTTTTTATTGGAAGCGGGTAGGTTAGAAATCGATGAAATATTACACTTTGAAGAAGCCGATACGTGTGTAAAAGCCCTTTTAGACAAATATGATGAGGATAACTGGGATGATGTGAATGTTTCTTGGAATCAAGTAAATAAAATGCTTCAGATAATTGGAAAAGCAAGTGAAGGAGTTTTCTCCGAATTGGATAGGATTAAGAAAGATAAGTTTTTCTTAATACACCGGGGGTTAATTGAGGTGGAAGATATAGAAGAAATAATAGGATTGTTAGAGGGATATCCTCGCATGCTTTCAACGGGAAAATCAAAATCTATTACCTATTTAGAATTTCCGTGGAAAGTATATTCCAAACTACGTAGTATTTGTGGATACCGTGATGAGTTTTATATATCGTGGCACAGTTGTAAGGACTTTATAAATACATATGTAGACTCCAAATTAGCATAATATGAGAATCCCTCCAAAAAATTGAGATTTGTAGGGATGATAAATGAGAAAAAAACTAAAGGAAGTATGTAATTTCTATTCAGGTACAGGATTTCCGGTTAAGTATCAGGGTGAAAATGATGGCGAATTACCATTTTACAAAGTTGGAGACATCGCAAACAATGCTACTATGGGAAATGTTTACTTGAGCCTTTGCAATAATTTCATATCACATGATGTTGCAAAAGAAATAAAGGGAACAATTATCCCTGCAGATGTTGTTGTCTTTGCTAAAATCGGGGAAGCACTAAAATTGAATAGACGCGCAATTACTGCCTGTGATTGTTTGATAGACAACAATGCTATGGGCATAGGAAGGTAAATGCTCCATAGCGAGTACTCTGCCTTAACTCGCGTTCATTTGAGATAATCCTCATAGTATATAGAGACTTCGCATACTATGCGCATAGTATGTAGAGGGTCATAAACGGAGGACATCTCATGAAAAGTAAATCAGCAACTTTATCCAGGCAACTTCGATATCAACGTTGGGCAGAGGAAATCAAATCCTGTGAAAACAGACCAATCGGAATGTCTGTGGCGCAGTGGTGTCGTGATAATAATATCAAGGAGCCGACTTATTATACGCATCTGCACAAAGTAAAAGAATGTGTTTTAGATTCAATTCCGGTCGAATCAGAACAATCGCTTTCGCTTATGCAAGAATCCAAACCTGCATTTGTGGAGCTGCCGATGCCGCAACCGTCTAACAACCAGCCGATTGTAACTATTACATGTGGAAATGCTACATTAGAAATCACCGAGAATATATCCGATGAGTTCTTAGCCAGAATAATAAGGGCAATCAGCCGTGCTTAATAATGCAACCGGATTTAAGAAAATATACCTGGCTACCGGTTACACCGATTTAAGGCGGGGCATTGAGGGGCTGGCCTCAATTGTTCGCTTTCAGTTTCATCTTGATCCGTATGATAAAGATACCATTTTTCTGTTTTGCGGTAAACGATGTGACAGAATCAAAGCACTCATCTGGGAAGGCGATGGTTTTCTCTTATGCTATAAACGCTTAGATATCGGCGCTTTTAATTGGCCGCGAACTGCTGATAGCGCATTAGAGATTACAGCGGAACAATATCGCATGCTTATGCTTGGGCTTGAAGTGGTAGCAAGACGCCCGATTTCTGAACTATCTAATCCACCGATTGCATTATGATTTTTTGTGCAATACGTAGAATTTAAAATCGCTGAAATATGAAGTTTTTAAGGAGTTATCCACGATTCCGTAGAATAAGGTGCATTACTGCACGCGGATAAATGAACTACGGATTGGATTGTGGATAACAACTCTAAAAAGTCAGGAAAACGAAATAAATCATGACTTTTTAGAGCTGTTATCCACCGTCATTTTGACGGTGCGGAAAAAGCCGCGAAGTCGCTTAACAGCGCTGTATTTGCTATAATTGAACCAGTGAAGAAAGGTTCTTGTTATGGCAATGATATATACAGAAGAACAACTGAATACTGTAGATAAGTCGCTTCTTATTCAGCTGTTTTTAGCTGAACAAGAACAATCTGAAAAACTATCCAAGCAGGTAGATGAATTAAATGCCAAGCTTTCAGAGATGGATGAAAAAATGCAGCATCTTCTGGAGCAGGTTATTTTATCCAATAAGGCTAGATTTGGTCGCTCTTCCGAAAAGATGGACGATGCAAACCAGTTATGCTTCACCGAAGTGGATGGTAACATCGTATTCTTCAATGAAGCTGAGGCAATGGCAGATTTTGACGAACCAGAGCCTGATGATCTGGAGATAAAACCACGCCGCGGTAAAAAGGAAGTTGGCAAAAAGAAAAAGGATTTACAAGGTCTTCCTGTTCATCGTGTAGATCATTACATGACCGACGAGGAACTTACCGCTGAGTTTGGTGAAAATGGATGGAAACAGTTATCGGATGCCATTTCTACCAGATATCTCTTTACGCCGGCAAAAATCGAAGTTGAGGAACATCACATCGGTGTTTATTCTAGTAAAAAGGATAACCACATGGTGAAGGCCAAACATCCAAAGACTCTTTTACATGGAAGCTTAGTATCAGCTTCACTTGGTGCTGCACTTATGAATGCCAAATATGTGAATGCCACTCCGCTTGCACGAATGGAACGCGAAATGGAAAGATACGGTTTGGCAATCAGTAGAAAAAACATGGCCAACTGGATGATAAGGCTTGGCGAGGAATATATCGCTGTCATGTATGACTATCTTCATAAGGCCCTCTACGATTATCACGTAATACAAGCCGATGAAACACCGGTTTTGGTTAATCGTGATGGTAGGCCAGCCGGAGCACACAGTTATATGTGGGTGTACCGCTCGAGCATTATGCAACCGGAACGTCAAATCGTTTTATACGAGTATCAAAAAACTCGTAACACCTCGCATCCAAGAGAGTTCTTAAAGGACTTTAAGGGCGTCTGTGTAACGGATGGTTACCAGGTCTATCATACGCTTGATAATGAACGCGAAGATTTAATAGTTGCCGGATGCTGGGTGCACTGCCGACGTAAATTTGCGGATGCCTTAGAGGTTATTCCTAAAGATGCTAGAAAAGGAACAATCTCATATCTGGTTATGAAGCAAATCCAGGCCATCTATCGCGAGGAAAACAAGCTTGCAGGTGAAACACCAAAAGTAAGATTGATGCAGCGACAAGTCGTAATCAAACCTCTTGTGGATGCTTTATTTGTGTACCTTAAACAGCATGAACATGAAGTAGCAAAGTCATCAGCGTTACACCGGGCATTTGTTTACGCATTGAACCAGGAAAAATACTTGCGTGTATTCCTGGAGGATGGTGAAGTGCCAATCGATAACAATGCAAGCGAACGTGCCATTAGAGGCTTTTGCATCGGCAAGAAAAACTGGGAAGTAATTGATACCATTAACGGTGCAAAAACTTCTGCGATGATTTACAGTATTGCAGAAACAGCCAAGGCGAATAATCTAAAACCTTTCGAATACTTCCAGCACCTGCTTGAAGTGATACCGGAACATATGGAAGATACATCCACAGAATTCCTGAAAGATTTATTACCTTGGTCACCAAATTTACCAGCTAGTATCAGAAAGCCACTGAAATAATCCATGATAACACGGTGGCTTTTAAAAACAAAGGTACTTGCTATGGAGCATTTACATAGGAAGTAAAAGCGAATACTTAAACTCAATGTATTTCTATTTTTTCATGAAGAACCTTAAGATGGAGACACTTGCAGAATCTACAACAGTACCATCTGTAAGAAAAACCAAACTTGAAGAAATAGAAATGGAAGTGCCAACACTAGAAGAACAAAACGAAATAGTTGATATACTCGCAAATCTGCAGAATGTAATTAATAAGAGGCAAGTGCAACTAGAAAAGCATGATGAACTCATCAAAGCCCGATTTGTCGAGCTCTTTGGTGACTTGAAAACTAATACAAAGAACTGGCCTACAGTGGGCTTTAATGACTGTGCAGCTATTGATACAAACATGATTCATGATTTTGACGGTTATGAGAATTATCCACACATTGGAATTGATAGTATTGAAAAGGACACAGGGCGTTTAGTGGGATATAGGACAATCGCAGAAGATGGTGTGATTAGTGGCAAGTATTTGTTTTCGCCAAAGCATATTATTTATAGCAAGATTCGTCCGAATTTAAATAAGGTTGCTTTGCCTGATTTTGATGGACTTTGTTCCGCAGATGCATATCCCATTTTGGTAAAGGAAGAGGTATGTACAAGAGAATTCTTTGGGTATACGTTGAGAAGCAGCTATTTTCTGGACTATATTCTTGCTTATAGCAATAGGACAAATCTGCCAAAAGTTAATAAGAATCAAGTCGAAGGGTTTACCTTACCTCTTCCAGAGATAGGGGTTCAACGCCAGTTTTCAGACTTTGTAAAACAAGTCGACAAATCAAAAGTTGCAGTATAGAAGTCATAAAGAGAAGCTTAGAGATTATTTGATAGTTTGATGCAGAAATACTTTGGATGGGTTTTATGAAGAAAAATCAACATTATGTTCCTAAAATGATATTAAAACGGTTTGAAATACCGACTCAACGTGAAAAGTCTTGGGAATACAATCTACACACGAAAAAAATAACAGTAAAGTGTATCGATGAGGTATGTTCTTCGAAATATTTTTATGAGATAAGAAATGAGGCAGGTGAATACTATTATCCTGATGGTAAGAATAAACTGGAAGACGGTTTTTGCAAGATAGAAACTATTTATTCTCCGTTTTGGGATGAATTAATAGCTCGACTTGATGGATGCACGGACTCAATTAAACTAAGCATGGAGGAGATTGAGTCGATTTGTTTATGGGTTTCAATTCTTATTATGAGAAATCCAGTCATAAAGAACGTTATTCCTGAAGTGGCGAAAGAATTTGGAGAGACTGTTCAGGATAAGATGAGTAAGTCATATCTATTTGTAGATTTGTTACCAAAAGGAATAGAATTTATGACGCGTGATTTATTGAAAGGCCATATAAGCTTTCTTCGAGCACCAAAAGAAAGTGGATTCGTGATAGCAGATATACCAGTAATTCTAGGCGAGCCACCTGTGCATGAGTTTAGCTATACTCCGATTTCAAAAAACTATGCAATACAGATTACAGCACCAAAATCTGTGGCTGTGGATGTGAGACATTGCGTAATACGTGATTTATCTCGAGTAGAAATGGTTGATTATAATAATAAGGTATATTCCGCAATGCTGAACGCATATGATTTTGGGTATTTACAAGGGGCATCAATACTGTCTCATAGTCGAGATCTTTTAGAAAGCGTAGTGTTACCTGGTTTTTTTAATAATATATAAGAGGGAGAAGAACAATAATGAAAACGGTGATTTGTTCAGGGTGTGGGAAAACAGTGAGATATAGTGATGAGTCGGTAATAGAAGGATGCAGAGACTTTGAAAATGTAGTATGTCCAAATTGTAAATATATTATTGCCAGAGTGTTTACTAATGGACATCCGAATCCACATATTATTGAAGATAATAATCCTTGAATACTCTGAAGGCTGGTCCAGAGGAGTATAAGACATAAAATGGGTATCAAAAAGCAGTTGGATAAGAGAGGGCTTTTCCATGGAAACAAATTTTGATTATCTTTTAGAGAAAGAGGAATATAAGGATTTTGCAGCACAGGCGATAGAAGCGGAAAATAGTTTATCAATATCACCGTCTACATGTGCTATCCTGGCACGAAGAGCATTAGAACTCGCAGTGCGCTTTGTGTATACTTATGATTCTGATTTAAATCTTCCGTATCAGGACAATATATCCAGTTTGATTCACGAGGATACCTTCCGAAAAATAATAGAACCTAGACTGTTTCCAATGCTGAAGTTCACAATCCACTTGGGTAACGTGGCGGTTCATACAAATAGCATTATAAAGAGAGATGACGCAATTATAGCTTTGCGTGATCTTTATGAGTTTTGCGATTGGATAGATTATTCCTATTCCACAGAATATGTTGAGAAGTCTTTTGATGAAAGCATTTTGGCCTCCGGAGATGAAAAACGTGTAAAGGCTGAGGAACTCCGTGCGCTTTATGAAGATTTAAGCAGCAAAGATAAACGGCTAGCAGATGTTTTAAAAGAAAACGAAGAACTAAGACGTAAAATGTCGCAAGAGCGTAAAGCAAATGTGCTAAAACGTGAGTATCACATTGATAAAATTAGTGAAGCGGAGACGCGGAAAAAATATATTGATGTTGCGTTAAAAGAGGCTGGATGGAGTATAGGCACAAATTGTACGGTGGAAGAACCTGTTACCGGTATGCCAAATCCGTCCGGAACGGGCTACGTTGATTACGTGCTGTGGGGGAAGAATAGTTTGCCATTAGCAGTCGTGGAGGCGAAGAAAGCGGCTACTAATCCTATTGTTGGTAGCCAACAGGCCAAGCTATATGCTGATTGTTTACAGAATCAGTATAATCAGAGGCCACTGATTTTCACAACTAATGGTTTCGAGTTCTATTATGAGAATGACGTGGTAGGGTATCCGAAACGCGAAGTGTCTGGTTTCTTCACTCAGGACGAAATGCAGCTAGAAGTGGACAGAAGAAAATCCAGAATCCCATTAAACAGAATAGATATCAAGGATTCTATTACGAACCGTCCTTATCAGAAAGAGGCGGTTACAGCTGTATGCGATGCAATCATGAAAAACCATAGAAAAATGCTTATTGTACAGGCTACGGGTTCTGGAAAAACTAGAGTAAGCATTAGTATTGTTGATGTCTTGCGTAGTCATAACTACGTGAAGAATGTCTTGTTCCTTGCAGATAGAACAGCACTTGTAAAGCAGGCGAAGAACAATTATAACCAGCTGCTGGAAGATTTGTCTTGCTGTAACTTGCTAGATAACAAAGATGATCCAGAGAACTGTCGGATGATTTTTTCAACATATCCAACTATGATGAATGCCATTGATGAGAAAAAGAATAAGTTCGGTGAGCGTCTGTTTGGACCAGGTCATTTTGATTTGATTATCTGTGATGAAGTACATAGATCTATTTACAAAAAGTATCAGGAGATTTTTGAGTATTTTGATGCGATGCTTCTGGGTATGACCGCTACTCCGAAGAATGAAATTGATAAGAATACATATGGCATTTTTGATTTGGAAAGAGGTGTACCTACCTTTGCATACGAGTTGGAAAAGGCTGTAGAAGAGCATTATCTTGTGAACTATTCGACGCTGGAATATAAATCGCAAATCATGGAGGATGGCATTCACTATGACCAACTCAGTGATGAGGATAAGCTTCAGTACGAGGAGACTTTTGCGGAGGATGATTCCATAGGTGATGATATAGCCAGTGAAGCTGTCAATTCTTGGTTGTTCAATGCTGATACAATCGATAAGGTGCTTCAGGAACTTATGGAAAAAGGATTGAAAATAGAGGGAGGAGATAAGCTTGGTAAAACAATTATTTTTGCCAAGAATAGTTTACATGCACAAGCTATCGTGGATCGTTTTCATAAAATCTTCCCAGAGTATGATGGAAGTTTCATCAAGCAGATTGATTATAGCATTAAGTATGTAGATACTTTGATTGACGATTTTAGTACAGCTGATAGAATGCCACAGATAGCTGTTTCCGTTGATATGCTGGATACGGGCATTGATATTCCAGAAATTCTAAACTTAGTATTCTTCAAAAAAGTGAAAAGCTATGCAAAGTTTTGGCAGATGATTGGACGAGGTACCAGGTTGTGTCCGAATTTGCTAGGGGAAGGATTAGATAAAGAAGGCTTTCTTATTTTTGATTTCTGTAATAATTTTGAATTCTTTAGAGTAAATAAAAATGGAAAAGACACTGGAATTCAGATTAGTCTTACAGAAAAAATCTATAATACCAAAGCACGTATTTGCCGGGAACTTCAAGCACCAGCATATACTACGGATGAAAAATACGTGGAATATAGAAATGTCATCGTAGATGAATTGCGAGACATGGTGATTGAATTAAACGATGACAGTTTTGTTGTTAAAAGACATCAAAAATATGTAGAGGCGTATAGAAGAAAGCTGACCTGGCAGCTCCTCGAAACGAAGGAAATTTCAGATATCAGTGAACATATAGCACCGCTGGTTAAGCCAAAGAGTGATAATGAGTTAGCAAAACGATTTGATTACCTAATTTATAGCATTGACCTGGGTATGCTTCAGACTAAGAATGTTCAGTCCTCTATCCAGACGGTAATTCATACTGCAGAGTTGCTCTCAAGGCTTTATACGATTCCGCAGGTCAAGGCACAGCGAAATACTATTGAAAAAATAATGACTCAGGATTTTTGGAACAATACTAATGTGCTGGAGCTGAATGAGGTGCGTAGGGCATTAAGAGATTTATTACAGTATATTGAGGGCAAGGAGCGTAAGATTTATTATGTAGACTTTGATGATGCAATTACTGACCCAATAGATGGGGAACCATTAGTTCTCGGTGTGGGAATGGAGAATTACAAGAAGAAAGTCGAATTCTATCTCAAGCAACATGAAAACAATCTGTGTGTCTATAAGCTACGAAATAACAAAAAACTTACAGAACAGGATATGAGAGAATTGGAACGAATTCTGTGGAAGGAATTAGGAACGAAAGAAGATTATCAGAAGGAATATGGTGATAAACCTGTTGGAAGGCTAGTAAGACAAATCGTCGGTGTTGACCGGGAAGCTGTAAATGAGGCGTTTAGTAAGTTCCTTTCTGATAAGCATCTTAATGTGAATCAGATTCGATTTGTGAATCTGATTATCGATTATATCGTAGCTAACGGTAATATTGAGGACAATTCTGCACTGCAGCAAGAGCCCTTTAAGTCTGTTGGAAGCATCACAGTATTGTTCAAAGAGGATATGGCTACGGCAAGAGGTTTATTGGATACGATTGCGGAGATTAAGAATAATTCTGAGATGATGGCGTAAAAAGTCATGCTCTATAATAAAGCTTTTTAACGTCATCGAATTTGGGGAAAACTATGGAGAAACATAATTACGGGTGTCTAATCGAACAAGATGAAATTTATGACGTTGTTCACTATGATGAGTATGATTTTGATTTTATAAGGAAATCAGATAATTTCAACAGTATAGATATATGTCCAAAGAATGATTATCTTAAATGTAAGATGCTAGATGGTTCAGACATACTTATTTATGCTCGAAATAAGTTTCATGTGTCTGGAAAAATGTGGCATTTTTCCCCTGGATTATATATAAGAGGAGGGATAAACGAGGATAATTTAAAGGGAATCGAGTTTACAGGAGGGATACTTTCGAATCTTTTTATTCCAAATTCTATTGAAACTAGGCATTCAGAAGGTGGGACTGTTCTTAACTATAAAGATGATTCCATAGTATACACTGTACAAATTGGCCAAAAAGAAATTGAAATAAGAGTTGCATCTCAGATTTCTGAAAGTCTAGGAGTATCTGGAATCGACATAAAGAATAATAACGTTGCACTTGATGTCATATTCAAAGACGGCCTTAAACTAGATGATATTAGAACTGTAATTCAGGCTGTGAATGAAATGTGTCAGTTTATGACAAGTAGGAAGAATATAAAATTTGATAGTATGAAGGTCCTTGAGTGCTACGGTATAGAGGATGAGTCATCTACACTTCCAGGCGCCGATATATTCTATAAATCTAGTTACACCTGTTTTACAGAGAAAGATTGGATTCAATCCCTGTCATTTTCCGATTTGGGAGAGGCGTTACCAAAATTGTTTAGAGCAATGTATTTAAAAGGAAAAGAGAAAACAGATTATTTCACCCTTGATTACTTAGCCAAGGATGACAATGAAGATATTTGGTTTGATGAACGGAGAATTAAATCAATCTGTACTGCTGTAGAAAGTGAAGCCGAAAGACAAGGATTTGTAGCTGAAACAAACGACGAGTTTGAGGAATTAAAGAAAAAAACAAAAAGTTTAATTAATGAATACAAAACAAAAGAATGGATGTCTGATCGAACATACAACTTACTGGCTTCAAATATAAGAAATTGGGATTTTTCCGCCTACGATAAATATATTCGGTTATTTCGAAAATATGAAGAGTATATTGTGCTAAGTGAGGTTTATAGAGGAAGTGCAGTGGCTTTCGAAGATGCGATAGGAAAAATAATAAGTTATCGTAATTCATCCACTCACGGGACGTATAAACAGGTGACAGCGGAACTTGCAGAGACAGCGTATTCTTTGATGCTATTGGTATATTGTAGCCGTTTAGATTACTTGGGTATTTCTAAAGACATACTTTGGGAAAAGATAAGGAATAGAGCTTTTGCTTAAAAGGCGAAGGAAAGTATAACGAATTTTAATTATATCTGGGAGACGACTTATGGCAAACGGAAACTATCAAAGGAAGTATTGGGACGAGTACTTCAAGGCTTGTAAAAGATATCTTAAAAACGATGACAGGAGCGATTCCGATGCTAACACGGAAACTGTTGTGAGAGATACTTTTTATTTAGAACGTAATTGTGAAAATGTGGACTTTTTATCCTGGTTTAAAGATAAAGAATCACTAGCGTCTGCCAAGGGTAAAATTGAAGAAGTTTTAAAATCAGCAAATCGTAAAAATAGCAACTTGAAGAATGATATTAAGGCTTATAGCCGTTGTCTTGATTATTTCTATAAGTTTTTACATGAAAAAGAAAAGCCAGATAACCTAATCGCAGAGATTATCGAAGAGTATAAGGAAAATTTTAAAACAATCGATGAAGAAGAGCGTTACAAGTGGGAAGCTATTAATCATTATAAGAAATATTGGAATATAGAAGCGGAAGATTTTGCTTCAATGTTTAGTGAGGCTTTTAAGGAACACTACAATTTACTAGCTTCATCATATTATTATCCCTATGCGGTAATGATAGAATTTGCAAAAAATAAACCAGAAGAGGCTAGAGACTTGTTCAGAACTATACATGATGAATCAAAGAGTCTAGAAGAGCGATATTCTAGCTTGCGCACGACTATTGAAGGTTATGTTAAGGTAGTTGCGGCAGAGGGGGTTTTGAAATGGAGAAATAGTTTTCAGGATTTACATGCATTTTCCGTTTACTTAACGTTTGAATATCCCGAGAAGTATTCCATTTACAAATATGGCATTTTTAAGCACTTTATGGAACTCATAGATTATCATCAAGAAACTTTCTCTAAAGATTCTGAAATCAATAAACTGGCAAATTGTAATGCGCTTACAAAAAGGGTATTAGAAGAGGTGGTTAAGGATGAGGAACTGTGCAGTCTTAGCAGAAATCGTCTTACGGATAAATGTTATCAGGACGAGAATTATAATTTATTAGCAACGGATATTATCTATTTTGCGAGAAGGATTAAAAAAGAGAAGAAAAGCACGGAGAATATCGCGATGACGGATATAGCAAAGAATACAATTTTATATGGCCCTCCGGGTACAGGAAAGACATATAATACAGTGGTTTATGCTGTTGCAATAATTGAGAATAAAACACTTGAAGAAGTTATGAAAGAAGCTGAGCAAGATTATACTGCAGTAAAACTGAGATACGATTCATATAAAAATAGTAAAGACAGTCAGATAGAGTTTACCACTTTTCATCAGTCCTATAGCTATGAGGAATTTATTGAAGGCATAAAGCCGAGAATGGAAGAGGACAGTGAAAGCCAGTTAGAGTATAAAGTTGCACAGGGTGTCTTTAAAAGCTTTTGTGATAGAGCGACAATTAGCGAGCAGGTAGAAGGCAGAGATTATGGATTGAACGATACGCCCGCAGTATGGAAGGTTTCGCTAAAAGGTACTTACCAGAATGAAGTTCGTAAAGAGTGCCTTGAAAATGGACATATTCGTATAGGATGGGATAGCTATGGCGAAGAACTGCCAGAGGAGATAGGTTCTGGGAAAGCTGTTTTAAATGCATTTGTAAATAGAATGCGGGTTGGCGATATTGTTTTGTCATGCTATACCGCATCTACCATTGATGCAGTCGGCGTTGTGACAGGTGAGTATGAATGGCATGATGAATACCCGGAGTATAAGAGACTGAGAAAAGTCAATTGGATTGCCAAAGGATTCGAAGAAAGTATTGTTGAGATTAATAACAATAGGAATATGACGTTATCGACGGTATATCAGATGTCGATTTCTGTAGCGGATGCTTTGAAAATAGTTAAAAAGTATACTGAAACAGAACAGCCGGCAGTTCCGAGCGCAAAGAAAAACTATGTGTTCATTATTGATGAAATCAATCGTGGTAACATTTCAAAAATATTTGGTGAGCTGATAACGCTGATAGAAACAACAAAACGTGTTGGAGAAAAAGAAGAGGTTACGGCATTACTGCCATATTCTGGACAAAGTTTTGGTGTTCCAAATAATGTATATATCTTGGGAACTATGAATACTGCAGATAGGTCTATTGCATTGATGGATACAGCACTTAGACGTCGTTTTGATTTTGTAGAAATGATGCCAAATACAGAAGTTTTAAGAAAAGAAGTGGATTCAATCGAGGTTAACGGTGAAGAATTAAATGTGGCTGATATGCTTAATGTGATAAATAAGCGTATCGAATACCTATATGATCGAGAACATACGATTGGTCATGCATTCTTCATGGAATTGAAGGAGAATCCAACGATAGATAAACTAGCAGGTATTTTCAAGACCAAAGTGATTCCACTTTTACAAGAGTATTTTTATGAAGACTACGGAAAGATTCAGCTTGTTCTTGGAGATAATAACAAGACGGGTGATAATAAGCAGTATCAGTTTATACGAGATGAAGAAATCGATATAACGGACTTGTTTGAAGGTAATCCAGATCTGAACGAGTCCGGTAAACAGTATTATATTCAATCATCAGCTCTCAATGAAATAATGAGTTATAAGCTGATAGGAAAAGGGTTGTAATTCTGTGAAGAAGGGTATAACAACTGTAAGAGAGTTCGATACAATTACATTTAATGAGCTTTACAGAGACAGCGAATGGTATAAGTTTGTGGAAGAGAGGTACTTCAATGAACTTGAAACGTTCATTATGGAGTATACCGCCGATGCAGGAAATGCAGACATATTAGACTTTCTTAAGGTGAGCTACAAACGTAATGTCGGGAAGATAATTACGTTTAAAAACTATGTTGGGATAATAGAATTACCAAGTGGTTATCAAATTGAAATTCTTCCCAAAATAGATTTGGATGAAGAAACAGATAAGTATTCAGAAACAAAAAAAATCTTTTGCAACATGCTGCGATGTCTGGAAGATTTTGATGGGAAGATTTTTAAGGCAGCATCACTTGATACCGCTAAGATGGGCTTATATGAAATCTTCATTAAGATGTACATTGTGGAAGCGCGTAGAGTTGTAAAGCATGGGCTGAAATCGAATTATTCTAGTAACGAGGACAATCTGAGATTCTATAAAGGCAAATTGAATGTGAGCCAGCAAATTAGATTAAATGCGGCGCACAAAGAACGCTTTTACATGCAGTACGATGAGTATCAATTGAATCGTCCGGAAAACAGAATCGTAAAAACGACTTTGTTATATCTGCAAAAGAAAACAGCAAGTGAGTCTAATGCAAGAGAAATAAGACAGCTATTGTGGGCATTCGAACTGGTAGATGTTTCTTATAACATTGACAAAGACTTTGCGTCAGTTAATTTGGGTAGAGATACATCGGAATACACGAATCTTATTGCCTGGTCAGGAGTGTTTTTAAAGAATAAGAGTTTTACTTCTTTTTCTGGTTCTCATGCAGGAACAGCACTTTTATTCCCAATGGAAAAAGTATTTGAAGACTTTGTAGCTATTTGGGTTAAGCGTATTTTTGCTGAAGAATCAGAAGAAATGGTTAGAGTATCTGCACAGGACAAGGGACATTTCCTGTTTGATAGCCCGAAGCGTTTTAGAATTCGGCCTGATTTGGTTGCAAAAAAAGGTGATACGATTATAGTGCTTGATACGAAATGGAAACGTCTTAAGGATGACATAAGTCATAACTATGGTATATCACAGGCTGATATGTATCAGATGTATGCATATGCCAAGAAATATGACACAGAGAACATATGCTTAATCTATCCGTTACACGATGAAGTGAAACATTTATCAGACATAAGCTTTACTGCAAATGAAAAGGACGATGAACATATAAAAATCAAAGTCTTTTTTGTTGATCTCAAGGAATACAAAACCAGCTTAAAGAAATTGTATGAAGAGGTGGCAATAAAATAGAATACCATCAGAAGGATTTTTTTTATATGCTAGAGCTTATATTTTTCACACATCGGCGCTAGCCGATTTATTCCTTACTTGCGGGCGCCAGCCCGTGGTCTGTGGAGTTCGGGCAGACCAGGCCCTGGAAGGGCCTGCTAGGAATGGTAATTTAAACTAAGAGAGAGTAATGGAATAATAAGCATAAATTGTAAGGGGGACAATTAGATGACAAGAAAAGAAGCAATCGAACTGGCTGAAAAGGAAACGAAGGAAAAGGTTGTAGGTGGTATTGAGTACAGGCAATGCTATGTATTCAACACAAATGTAAGCATAGTTTCTGCGACAACATGTGGTTTTTACTTGAATAAGGAGTCTGGTAAGTGCGGTTGGATTAATTATGGCGACGAAGTGCTAGACAATGAAGGTAAGAATTTGGTGGATTTTAGCGAAATGATTGATATTTTCGATGATATCTCCACTAATTCTAATAAAGAATCCAAAAGAAGGGGAAAAGACATGAGTAAGCAAGGAGTAAAGGAGAATCTAAGGAAGGCTGCTAGTAAAGCTGCAAAGGGAACCCAAGCAGCTATTAACAAAACAGTAGAAGTGTCTGAGAAAACCAAACGAGCAATCATGAGGAAGATGGATGTAAACGGGGATGGACACGTGGACAGTACTGATATCATTCTCATGGCGATGCAGGTAAAGGGGGTTAGAATTAGTCGTGAACAGTTTTTGAGAAAAGAACTCTCTTTGAAATATACTGAAGATGTTGTTAATAAAGCGATAGAGACAACACCTGCCCAAGCTGGTATCACGAATGAAGAAGTAGATAGAATCGCAGATGAAGTAATAAAGTTTGAGCGTAATGCGGTATCAGGTATCTCTGCAGCTTTAGGTGCACCGGGTGGCGTAGCTATGGTTGCAACCATTCCAGCTGATATAGCTCAGTACTATGGTTATATGTTGAGAGCAGCACAAAAGCTCATGTACCTATATGGTTTTCCGGAGTTAATTGAATCCGAGGGAGATGTAAATCTTGATACAGGTACAATCAATAGCTTGACGGCTTGCCTCGCAGTTATGAATGGGGTAGCTGGTGCGAATAACTTTATCAAGGGTATGTCTAAGGCATTGGCTGTTGGTGTTGAAAAGAAGCTACTTAATGCAGCGCTTACAAAAGGTGCGATATATCCGCTGGTTAAGAATACCGCTAAATGGTTTGGCGTGAAGATGACAAAGGATGTCTTTGCCGGATTTTTCAAAAAAGCGATTCCAGTTGTGGGTGGTGTAATTGGTGGAGGATTAACCTTTGCAACCTTTAAGCCTTGTTGCTATCGTCTGAAAGATGCTTTAATGGACACGATGCTTAGCAATCCAGAGAACCATGTAGCAACAGAGGAGGAGAATGCTGTTTTTGAAGCAATAAAAAAGGGCGTAGTAATTGATTTAGATGCCGACGATATAAGACCAATTGAAGAGCCTGACGAGGAAGACGAACTCAAAGAAGATGATTTTGAACCAATCAGTTCCTGGAATCATACGGAGGAGTAGTCATGGGGATTTTTACAGACGGGGATGATGAAGACGACGAATTACTTGATTTGTTTTTCTTGAATGAAATACATAAAAGCAGTAATGAAAGCGGAGGTACAAATCATTCAGGCGGGTGCCTGACAAGCTTTTTACTAATCATGGCTGTTCCAATCGGAATAGTTTTAGGAGTGGTTTCAATATTGGTATAAATGGGTAATGATTGCTACTGAATAAGTTTACCATCGGCGTCAGCCGATTTATTCCTTCCTTATTAAACAGCAATCGTTAAACTTTTCACAAAAAGAATCCTTAATAAAATAGAAGTAAGTCCTCATTCATGAGTACTAGATAATAAACAACCCCGCATTCCTGCGGGGCTGAGATGAAATCTTATGTAGATTGATAATTTAAGATTTTTTAAACTTACTGGGGCATTTCTTCTGTACGC
>Ga0256405_10001763_pt1 | contig 55768 bp, 48 predicted proteins | sample RumenRJG_02DNA_FD_189096 | JGI IMG/M metagenome (GOLD analysis project Ga0256405, IMG submission 189096) | Bovine rumen microbial communities from Lethbridge, Alberta, Canada - RJG_02 | ecosystem: Host-associated > Mammals > Digestive system > Stomach > Rumen | place: Canada: Alberta... | reverse complement strand
TCGGCGGTATCGGCGTTATGAACATAATGCTGGTATCCGTTACCGAGCGTACCCGCGAGATAGGTCTTAAAAAGGCTCTTGGCGCAAGAAAGAAGCGCATACTCGCACAGTTCCTTACAGAAGCCTCAGTGCTTACCACCATAGGCGGTGTACTGGGCGTACTGATAGGCATAGGCTTATCAAAAGTAATTGCGAATATCGCAGAAGTGCCTGTATCTATATCCACACCTGCGATCATCGTATCCGTTGCATTCTCTATGGTAGTCGGTATCGTCTTCGGACTTATACCCAGCATAAAGGCTGCAAATCTCAATCCTATCGATGCACTCCGCTATGAATGATAAATTTTTTCCCAAGTACAAACAGAGACTGTCGCTTATGCGGCGGTCTTTGTTTGTATATATCACTTTTCGGCGGCTGTATTTTTTTGTCAAAAATGGGAAATCAGAAGCAATTTTTGGGTAGACTTTGAGAACTCATCATGCTAAAATCATAGTAATGAAAATCAACACGGAGGTGCAGGATGGAAAACAGAAAATACCGCAATGCGTTTGCAGAGATAGGAAAAACAGATGAAGAGATATCAGCAAGGCTGAATGATATCGTACAGGAATTTTTCTGCGGTGAGGACAGCTTTTATCACGAAGACGGCGATACAGGCTATTTTGAGGATACAGGAAACCACGATGCAAGAACAGAGGGAATGTCCTACGGCATGATGATGGCTGTTCAGCTGGATAAAAAGGATATCTTCGATAAGATATGGAAATGGTCAAAGAAGTATATGTACCTGACAGAGGGCGACAACGAGGGCTATTTCAGGTGGTCATGCGGCGTTGACGGCAAAAGTTTTGCCGAGGGTCCCGCACCCGACGGTGAGGAATTCTACGCTATGGCACTGTTTTTCGCTTCCCACAGATGGGGCGACGGCGAAGGCATATTCAACTATTCCCATGAAGCAAAGGAGATACTCCGTGCCTGTGTCCACAAGGGCGAAAACGGCAGGGCAGGTGCACCGATGTGGAACAGGGATAACAAGCTGATACTCTTTGTGCCCGGTTCTGATTTTACTGATGCTTCCTATCATCTGCCCCATTTTTACGAGCTTTTCGCAAAATGGGCTTATGAAGAGGACAGAGATTTCTTCGCACAGGCAGCAAAGGCAAGCCGCGATTACATCGCAAAATCGTGCCACCCTGTTACCGGTATGAATCCCGAATACGGCGAGTTTGACGGTTCACCCATGTCCCGTCCTCTCCCCTGGGCTACCGAAAGACATGACTGGTTCTACAGCGATGCTTACCGCACTGCCGCAAATATCGGTCTTGACAGGTCATGGGGCGGCAAGGACGACCGCCTTGAAGATGCTGTAAAACGTTTGCAGTACACTCTCGGCATCGTAAATAAAAACTCTCCTTTCATGACCTATGAGGTGGATGGTACTCCCCTTGATGAACCCGCAAGACACCCTGTGGGTCTGCTTGCAACAACAGCACAGGCATCACTTGCCATAAGCGGACAGCTTTCCCTCGATGCAGAGGATAAATCAGTCCGCCTTGCCGCTGAATGGGTAGAGCGTTTCTGGAACGAACCTCTCCGTAAAGGCGACAGACGTTATTACGATAACTGCCTGTACCTCTTTGCATTCTTAGCCCTCAGCGGAAATTATAAGATATGGTAAATTCACAGGAGACAGCACTCACCCGCTGTCTCCCATTTTTTTATGCCTGCGCAGGTCGGTCTCGGATTGATACAGATGATGGTTTATCTTACAAACTGCGAGCTTTATTGAGGAAGACCCTTTTGAAAAAGGGTCCTCCTCAAACTCCTCCCCGAAAACTTTTAACTCTTTTTGGCAGGGGGCAGACTTCTTTATAAAGTACACCTAGTACGGTCACTTACTTCACTATATAATAATAGCTGCCCCCTGCCAAAAAGAAATAGAAGTCTTTGGAAAGGGGTCTGGGGAATAACCTTTCTTCAGAAAGGTTTTCCCCAGCAGAACCCGCAGTACGCAAGATAAACCATCATCTGCACCGAACTGGGACTGCTCCGCGGGGGCATAAAAACGGCGGACAGAATGTGTATCTGTCCGCCGGAAATATTATTCAACAGTAACGCTCTTAGCAAGGTTTCTGGGCTTGTCAACGTCAAGACCCTTAGCTACCGAGATATAATATCCAAGCAGCTGGAGAGGAACTACCGCAAGGCTTGCGGCGAAAAGCGGGTCGGTCTTGGGAACGTATGCGGTAAAGTCCGCAGTGTCCTCAACACTGTAATTGCCGTAGGAAGTCAGACCCATGATATAAGCACCTCTTGACTTGCACTCAACCATGTTGGAAACTGTCTTCTCAAACAGTTCCTGCTGAGTCAGCACGCTGATAACAAGAGTACCTTCCTCGATAAGGCTGATAGGACCGTGCTTCAGCTCGCCTGCCGCATAAGCCTCCGAGTGGATATAGCTTATCTCTTTCATTTTCAGCGAACCTTCAAGGCTTACTGCATAGTCGATACCTCTGCCAATGAAGAAAGCATCGCGGATATTTGCAAACTTGGAAGCGAACCACTGTATCCTTTCCTTGTCTTCAAGTATCTTTGCTACCTTGTCGGGAATGGTCTGTATCTCTTCAAGAAGTTCAGCCAGTCTTTCATCGGATATCTCACCGCGTACCTTTGCAAACTGCATAGCCAGCAGATAAGTTGCGATAAGCTGAGTGCTGTATGCCTTGGTTGTCGCAACAGATATCTCGGGACCTGCCAGTGTGTAGAACACGCTGTCGGCTTCACGGGCGATATTCGAGCCTACAACATTTACGATACCCAGTGTCTTTATGCCGTTTTCCTTAGCAAGAGTAAGTGCGGCACGGCTGTCGGCAGTTTCGCCCGACTGACTGATTATTATAACAAGACTGTTCTTGTTGAAAGGAGTCTTTCTGTATCTGAACTCGCTGGCAAGTTCAACCCTCACAGGGATAGTAGTAAGTTCCTCGATAACATACTGCGCCGCAACACCAACATGGTAAGCAGAACCGCAGGCAACGATGTATATCTGTGAGAGTGCCTGTACTTCCTCATCGGTAAGACCGAATTCGGAAAGCACGATATCGCCGTCCTTAACAACGGAGTTTATCGTATCCTTTATAACCTTGGGCTGCTCGTGTATCTCCTTGAGCATGAAGTGCTCATAGCCGCCCTTTTCAGCTGCTTCGGCGTTCCACTTTATCTCGGTGATCTCCTTGGTGATCTCCTCGCGCTCGATATTGTAGAAAGTAACATTGCCCTTTTCAAGCTTTGCTATCTCGTGGTTGCCGATGTAGTATACGTTTCTTGTATATTTCAGTATAGCGGGAACGTCGGAAGCCACATAGGTCTCGCCGTTTGCAATACCGATTATCATGGGGCTGTCCTTACGTGCGGTATATATCTCCTGCGGATATTCCTTGAACATAACGCAGAGAGCGTAGCTTCCGCGAATACGTATCATAGCTCTTGCGATGGAATCAACAGGACCCTCACCGTACTTGCGGTAGTAGTAATCGATAAGCTTTACAGCAACCTCGGTATCGGTCTGGGATTTGAAAGTATATCCTGCCTTTACCAGCTTGTCGCGGAGTTCCTGATAATTCTCGATGATACCGTTATGTACAGCGATAACATTTTCATCATCGGTAGCATGAGGGTGAGCATTAAGTGCGGAGGGTTCGCCGTGGGTAGCCCATCTGGTATGACCTATACCGCAGCAGCCTTTAACTGCCTTGCCGCCGTCTGTCATATTTATAAGGACTTCCAGCTTGCCTTTTTCCTTAATTATCTCGGTATCGTTCCCGCCGTCGCGAACAGCTATACCTGCGGAATCGTAACCTCTGTATTCAAGCTTGGAAAGTCCGTCAAGCAGCACAGGAGCAGCCTGATGGTCACCTGTAAAACCAACAATACCACACATTATATATTACCTCCAATATACGGTTTTATTTCTTTTAATATGGTAAACAATATCCAGATTAATTATATCAGATAATAAACTAACTGTCAATAGTTTGATATACGTTTCGGATGTAATAAATTATATATAAAGGCAAATTTCGGCGATTTCGCGGCAGCAAACCGGTGCACCGGACAAACTATGACGCGAAGAGAGCTTTTGGTCAAGCTTTTCGCGAAAAGCTTGCGGGGAGCCACAGTCAGCAAAGCTGACTGTTGAGGGGCAGAGCCCTCGCATCAAGGCGCAAAACCAAAATGCAAAGCAAGCATTAAGAGCCCAGCAAACTACCGACCTAATAAGGCGCGGCAATAATCAAAAAATCGAGCGTGTGCAAAGCTTATACCACGCACAAACTATGTGCAGAGATATTGCCGCGCCTGAAATCAACGGCGATAGCTCGTTGATTTCTCGACCCGACGGCGCTGCCGACGCAGTCGCAGCTGAGGGGCGAAAACTCGCAAAGCTACGTCCCAAAACCAAATCATCGACTAGTCCAGAAAACCACTGATCTATATTATCATACAAGAATCTGTTTTTTTACTGCAAGAGTGTGGAACTCTTATCTGACGTACTGCGCTATCAGGTCGCCCCTGACGGGTCGAGCCGTCAAAAACACTTACGCTGTTTGACGGCGGGCGCGGGCAATATTTACGCGGGTAGTTTGTAGCGGTGACTTCGTCGACCGCGTGACGCGCCTTTTGACAGGGCGGAAGTTCACTATTATTTAAACACAAAGATATTTTCTATCGGCGCATTTTTTTCATCCCATTCCTCATCAATATCATTATCCTGTAATCCAAAACTAATACCGGGAAGATCTTTTATTATATATACCATCTCGATGATCTGCCCGCTTTCTACAGGTTTCCCAATGTACTTTTCAACATCCCTCAGATAAGAACCAATACCGACCTTTCCATTTACTTTACCTTTGAAATCATTGCGTACCATTATCTGTATCAGTTCTCCATTTTCAAACCAGAAAATAATATCAGCTGTGATTATTTTTTTCTCATAGTTATTATCAGCTGTTTTATATGGTATGTTTTCAATACGAAGGAGTTCAATAATACCATCATAACCTGCACCTATATCGTATCTGCCCACACTTTTACCGGGAATTATTTCATATGGATCCATTTTTAACCCTCCTGAAATTAATTATAATGCCCTAATAGCAAAACAAATTACTTACTACCTGTAATTCGCAGTATAAGTATATCATGTTGGGTATAGATTGTCAATAATCAGCACTCGGTTCAGGCATAAAACAGCTTAGTTTATTTAGTACGCAGGTTAATTACCGCGCCTTATAACCTTGTCAACCCCTAACAAAAACTTCTATGTTTTCAACAACCACATTCCGTTTTTTTTGTTTACTCCACTATACAAACTATTTAATCTGCATCCGTAAAACCCCTATGATTCGGGAAATTTTCGGAACTGTTACAGTTTTTTGTTACTATTTGCCCGCGTTAAGTAACAAATGGTTAAAAAACGGTAACAAGAACTTTTTTGGACAGTTAAAACTCAACATCCCAATTTTCAAAATTGTTGAAAACTCTGTTGAAACTGTTGAAAAGAGGGTGTATAAACTGCTATAACCCATTTTTATTGTTGAAAACTTTTTTCCTTTCAACAATCGTCCCATTTTTCTCCCTTGAGTGTTACCAAGTTGTAATCAAAGAGTTACACAGCCTGTCCCAAAAGACGTACTTCAAACCCCCATCGTCAAATTGACATCAGTATTCAACTGTAATAAAACAGTAATAAAAATGACATTCCGTTAACGCCCGAAAATCCCATTTTTGGGCGTTTTTGCGTCACTTTACAAAAAATTCACAAAATAAATTCTACCTTAAATCGATTACAGCTGTTGAAAATCCTGTGGATTTCTGGTACAATTGTGAAAACGATAATTTTATTCTACGGAGGTACCATCATGAGTATAACCTACAACGAAAAATCCCGCTCTTTCAAACTTCGTGCAAATAACACCGACTATATGTTCAAGGTGATAAACGGCGAATATCTCGGTCACGTCTACTACGGCAAAAAAGTCCCCGATGAGGATATGGACTGGCTGCTGCGCCTTGATGAAAGCCCTTTCACCCCCGAGACCAACAACCGCGACAGGGCGGTATACCTCGATACCACACCTTTTGAATACCCCTGTTTCGGTATCGGCGACTACCGCGAAAGTGCCCTGAAGATCCTCGACAGCGATGGTATGTCCACCTGCGACCTCAGATACGTTTCCCATAAAATATATGACGGCAAACCCGCTCTCGAAGGTCTGCCCGCAACTTTCACCACCGATAAAAGCCCCGCTCAGACTCTTGAAGTCACCATGCTTGATGCCCACACAGGGCTCGAAGCCGTGCTTGTTTATTCGGTTTTTGAAAACCTCGATGCCATCACCCGCTCGGTGAGTTTCAGAAACACTTCCGACAAGCCCCTGAAACTCACCCGCGCCCTTTCCGCCTGTGTTGAATTCGATACCGACAAATTCGATATGATAACTCTGAATGGTTCATGGGCGAGAGAACGCCATATCGAACGCGCTCCCCTTCACCACGGCAAGCAAAGCATCGATTCCTGCCGCGGCGAATCCTCCCACCAGAACAACCCCTTCGCCGCCCTCTGCGAACATAACGCCGACGAAGATATGGGCGAAGTCTTCGGCTTCAACTTTGTCTATTCGGGAAATTTCATCGCTCAGGCAGAAGTCACACAGCACAAAAAGACCCGCTTCGTTATGGGCATAAATCCCCTTGATTTTGAATGGCTTCTCGAATCGGGCGAAACTTTCACCGCCCCCGAAGTCGTTATGGTACACTCAGATGAGGGCATAGGCAAAATGTCCAGAATTTTCCATGACCTCTACCGCGAGAACCTTATCCGCGGCGAGTACAAAAACAAACGCCGCCCCATACTTATCAACAACTGGGAAGCTACCTACTTTGATTTCAACACCGATAAGATACTCTCCATTGCAAAGGAAGCTTCAAAGCTGGGTATTGAAATGCTTGTTCTTGATGACGGCTGGTTCGGTCACAGGGATTCCGATAATTCCTCTCTGGGCGACTGGTTCGTTTACGAGAAAAAACTCCAAGGCGGCTTGAAGCACCTCGTTGATGAAGTCAACAAGCTGGGCATGAAGTTCGGTCTCTGGTTTGAACCCGAAATGGTCTCCCCCGATTCCGACCTCTACCGCGCCCACCCCGACTGGGCTATACAGATAAAGGGCAGAGATATGACCCTCTGCCGCGAGCAGTATGTGCTTGATTACTCCCGCAAGGAAGTCCGCGACTACGTATACTCCATGATGAAGAATATTCTCGACAACGCCAACATCGAGTATATCAAATGGGATATGAACCGCCAGCTGACTGAAGTCGGTTCAGCCGCACTCCCCGCCGAAAGACAGCGCGAACTCTGGCACAGATACGTACTCGGTGTCTACGACCTTATGGGCAGACTCACCACCGATTATCCTCATATCCTGTTGGAAAACTGCTCAGGCGGCGGCGCAAGGTTCGACCCGGGTATACTCTATTTCTCACCGCAGATATGGTGCTCCGATGATACCGATGCCATCGAGCGCCTGAAGATTCAGCACGGCACTTCCATATGCTACCCCTGTTCGACGATGGGCGCACACGTTTCCGACTGCCCCAACCATACCGTCGGCAGAAACACTCCTTTCAGAACAAGGGGGCACGTTGCCATGGTGGGAACTTTCGGCTACGAACTCGATGTCACCCGCATACCGCAGGAAGACAGAGATATGATACCCGCCCAGATAGATGAATTCAAAAAGTATAACCCCCTTGTACGCACAGGCGACCACTACCGCATAGGCAATATGTTTGAAGACAACACATGGGACGCATGGATGTTCGTTGCCAAGGATAAGAGCGAAGCCCTGTTCGAGTTCGTGCAGGTAATGGCAAGACCGAATATGCGCTCCCGCCGCATAAAGCTGAAAGGTCTCGACCCCGATGCCTACTACTATGAGGAAAGCGACCCCGATAAGCTGATATCGGGCGCGGCACTTATGAACGCAGGTATCAACTGCGCAAAAGCATGGGGTGCCGACGGCATAAGTGGCGACTACTCCTCGAAGATACTCCACTATATCAAACACTAAAAGGAGACCCCCATGCGTGATACATTAAAACCCAAAGAATATTTCGACCAGTATATCCAAAAAATGTCAGAAGGTATCCAAAAATTTGAAAATGGTCTTGCCGAGGGAAAATATCAGGCAGATAAGATACTATTTATAAAGGACTACATTCTGCAAAAAAAGATAGGTATAATCATCGCCAAGTATTCCAAAGGCGACCCTCTCAATGATATCAAACAGGAATTCGATTCCACTGTCGAACTTTTCTGCGAAGCATGGGACGATTCGGTCTACGACAGCAATATCATCTATGCCTCACTTGCATATCTTCTCGGTCATGAAGCCGATAAGCTGAAAAACATAAAAGACAAATTGCAAAACGCCGATACCTATGACTCTCTGCTGGAGTTTATCCTCACAGGAAATAAAGACAACTTCGATTCATCAAAAATATCCTTCCCGAAACCCTACAAAAATCTGGTAAAAAGCATCGAAGCCGAAGACAGTGAACCATTCCTCAAATACCTGAAAGGCTGGTATAAAGGTTCAAAAGGCAGTGCGTGGTACGGCACCCACGAACTGGAAAATAAATTCCAGTACAACGGCTACTGGTCGTTTGAATCCGCCGCCATCGCCAAAAGACTTTGTCTCGACGACAGTGACCTGCAAAATGAACAATACTACCCTTATGATCTTGTTCATTTCAACTGATCGATATACCATCTATAATTCCCTCGCCGTCGGCGGGGGAAAATATGCTAACTAAAAAAATAAGGAAGTGACCCAATGTTACAAGGATACAACTGCATGATAGTCCTCTCCCCCGAGGGCGACGAGTGGCTGATGTGCAAACGCAGAAAAGACCCCTACAAGGGGCTGTACAATCTGGTGGGCGGAAAGATAGAACAGGGCGAAGAGGGCGAACACGCCGCCTACCGCGAGCTTTTTGAAGAAACTTCCATCACCCGCGAACAGATAACCTTAGAACGCCTTATGACTTTCGATTACCCCATGGACGGCTGTTATGTGGAAGTCTGGGCAGGTCAGCTGAGTCAGCCCACCGAAGTCAGCGGCGATGAAAATGACCTCGAATGGCTTCCCCTCACGGAAGATTTTTTCGATATGAAAAAGTATGCAGGTGAAGGCAACATCGGTCATATGTTCGAGATACTGAAACTCCACCCCGAGCGATACCATATTAAATAACAGTCCCACTTTGAAAGGAACAAAGATGACCTACCCGAACATTATCAAAGCCGAATTCCTGTTCCGCACCAACCGTTTTATAGCCGAGGTAAATGTTGACGGAAATCAGGAGACCGTCCATGTAAAAAACACGGGACGATGCAAAGAACTGCTGATACCAGGCTGTGAAGTCTGGCTGACCGAACCGGGCACCCCGAACAGAAAAACAAGATACGACCTTGTGGCAGTCAAAAAAAGTACAGGCGTACTTTTCAACATCGACAGTCAGGCGCCAAATAAAGTTATGCGCGAATGGCTGGATACTCAGGGCTATGACAAGGTGATACCCGAATTCACCTACGGCGATTCAAGGATAGATTTTTATATGGAGCGGGGAGAGGAAAAATATCTGCTGGAGATCAAAGGCTGTACACTGGAGATAGACGGCATAGGATACTTTCCCGATGCACCCACCGAGAGAGGTGTGAAGCATATCCGTGAACTGATAAAAGCGAAGTCCGAGGGCTACAATGCCGCCATCGGATTTGTGATACAGATGGACGGCGTAAAAGAAGTCCGCCCTAATATAGCAACCCACCCCGAATTCGCAACAGCCATCGAAGAAGCAAAAGCCGCAGGAGTCAAAGTGCTGTTTTTCACCTGCCACACCGAACCCGACACCCTGACCATCACAGGAATGACAGAAAACTGAAAAACACCGACAGGAAATTTTCAACCTGTCGGTGTTCTTTATGTTGAAAATTCTGCGTGTTTTCGTGACGATATGACTTTGAAAATAAAATGTTCCACGTGGAACATTTTGCTGTATTCTTCTCACCAACGCATTCGGAAAAAGATCTCACATTTCATTGAAATTATGTTCATTCTCAAAACACCTCGATTTATCAACATTTTGCCCCATCATCTGTTGAAAATCAGACCCCTGAATTTTTGATCGTTATGGTATACTCTATGCAGTCTTCCCTGTCGATGCGTTTTGCAGTTGCGTCAACGCCTGCAAGTTTCATCACTTCCATTGCCTTGTTGACGGAGTTGAAAAACAGCCTGACATCTTTCAGCATGACGGCGCGTTTTTCATAGCTCGATTTTTTCAGTTCTTCCCTTTCAAGTCGGGCTATGTATTTTTCCAAAGCGTCAACTGTCCAGCCACCCTCGATAGTTTTCGCAAGCACTACTTTTCTCTGTTCGTCATCTGAAAGTTTCAACAGCGCTCTGGCGTGACGTTCTGTCAGACCGTGTTCGATAATAAGCTGCTGTTCTTCACGGCTGAGTTTCAAAAGTCTTAGCTTGTTGGCAATGGTAGATTGTGCCATGCCCAGCTTGATGGAAACTTCTTCCCGCGTGACTTCCCCGCCGTCGATAAGTGCGCTGATGGCTATTGCTTCTTCAAAACAGTTAAGGTCGCTGCGCTGGATATTTTCAAGCAAAGCCAGCACCGCCGACCTTCCGCGGTCAGCTTTGATAATGATACACGGAACGGTTTTCAGCCCCGCAAGCTTCGCCGCCCTTAGTCTTCGCTCGCCCGATATCAGTTCAATATTTTCATCGCTCCGTCTTACCGTCAGCGGCTGTATAATACCGTTGGCGGTTATGCTTTTTGCAAGGGACGTCAGTTCTTCAGCTGAAAAATGTTTCCGCGGCTGAGACGGGTTCGGTCTTATATCGCCGATGTTTATTTCAACAACTTTTCCCAGTTCCCGCAATTCTTCCTCGGGACTTTCCTGCATCTCCACAAAAGCCTTTGTGATAAAATCCGTTATCCTGTTCATCATCGCTCCTCCTTTTCATTAAGAAGATTTTACCACAGCCGCAGCAGATTTTCCATATACTTATACGGAGAATCTTTCGCTTTTTGCCGACATATTAATACCCTTGTCTTTTCAGTGTGACATCATTCACTTTTTTTGGCGGAACGTTTGTCGATTGAAATAAATAAACGTCAGCGTAAATTGTTCCACGTGGAACAATTTAAATCACCAAAATCAATACACGGCAAAAATGTTCCACGTGGAACAATTCAAATCACTAAAATCAAAGCACGACAAAATGTTCCACGTGGAACATTTACAGAAGGACATATATTAGTACGTGCAAAACGCAGAAATTTTCAAAAAGGGGTTTTCAAATCAGTAAAAATGTTGTATAATAAAAACACGAATTATTCTGAAAGAGGAGATACTATGGGTAAGATAATTGCCGTTTCAAACCAGAAAGGCGGCGTGGGAAAATCCACGACGGTCTGCAACCTTGCCGCAGTTTTCGGTGCAAGGGGAGAAAAGGTCCTTATTATAGATTTTGACCCGCAGGGCAACACCACCACAAGTTATGGTATACAAAAAAGAAGCATACGCAATACCGTGTATGATGTGCTGATGGGGGATTGTTCTCTGTTTGAAGCTGTGTGCGCAACTGCTTTCAGGGGGGTGTCGGTAGTGCCGACAACTCAGGAGTTGGCGGGCGCGGCTGTTCAGCTGATGACTATGGAAAACAGGGCTTATCAGCTGAGAAATCAGCTGAAAGAAGCTAAGGCATTCTATGACCGCATACTTATCGACTGTCCGCCGACGCTGGATATGCTGACGATAAATGCGCTTGTGGCGGCTGACTCGGTGCTGATACCTTTGCAGTGTGAATTTCTCTCGCTGGAGGGTCTGGTGGAGTTACATAACACCATCGACAGAGTTAAGCAGACATGGAACAAGTCGCTGATAATCGAGGGCATACTTTTTACCATGTGCGTTGACAGGTACAAAATAACAGGGCAGATAGTAAGCGAAGTCAAGAAGCATTTTCCGAAGGAAGTTTTTTCAACTTCGATACCGAGAAATGTTGCGCTGTCCGAGGCACCTAGTTTTGGTCAGCCTGCCATATACTATGATAAAAAAGCCAAGGGTTCAAAGGCATATGAAGAACTGGCAAAGGAAATTCTGAAACGCGAGAAGAAGCGTAGGGACAAATAATTTTTGTGACATCAGAAAATTGTTCCACGTGGAACAATTATGCAGCGGAGTTCAAGAACATGAAAATGTTCCACGTGGAACATTTTCACAGGAAGGAAAATCAGCAAGAAAAAATGATATTCTGACCTGCAAGGCGATACAGAAAGGATAAATAAATGGCAAAGAAAAACAGAATGGGTTCGGGACTTGATATGCTGTTTGCAGAAAACACTCAGCCCGAAATAAGTGCTGCCCCCGAAAAGGAAAGCGGCAACGGCATTACTATGGTAAAGGTCACTCTGCTTGAACCTAACAAGGATCAGCCGCGAGTGATATTTGATGATGATAAGCTTTCCGAACTGGCGGACAGCATAAAGGAGAACGGCGTGCTTCAGCCGATACTTGCAAGACCTCTCGATAACGGCGGCTATCAGATAGTTGCGGGTGAGAGAAGATGGAGGGCTTCAAGGCTGGCGGGTCTGACAGAAGTGCCTGTATACATAAAGGAACTTGACGACAGACAGACCATGCAGATGGCGCTGATCGAAAATATACAGAGGGCAGATCTTTCGCCTATTGAAGAAGCTAAGGCTTACAAAAATCTGATGGACAGTTACAGAATGACACAGGCAGAGCTGGCAAAGGCGGTAGGAAAGTCCCGCTCGGCGGTGGCGAATTCCCTTAGGCTGCTTGACCTTACTGACGAAGTCAGTGACATGGTGGACAGAGGTGAGATATCCTTTGGTCATGCGAAAGTGCTTTTGGGACGAGATAAAAAAGATCAGAAAGAACTTGCAAAGCTGGTCGTCGAAAAAGGGCTTTCGGTAAGAGAGTTGGAAGACGAGATAAAAAATATGGAGCTTCGTGCGAAAAAAGAAGAAGCGGCACTCAAAAAAAATATGCGGGAAAAATCTGTTAAAAAGTTCAGACCTTTCCTGTATGAGTTTGTGATGTCTGTAAATGTTTTATCTCCGTGTGATGTAAAAGCTAAGGAAGAACGTGACGGCGGAGTAAAGGTTGAACTGATGATACCTAAAGAAGCTGATGCAGAAGCGATACTTTCAAAACTGGGTGATCTGCTTACGGAAGAAATTTAAATATCAGGGATATCCCGTTTTTGAAAACGGTGCGAAAGGGCTTGACAAAACTTCGGTCAAGGAGTATAATTAATTGTTGTCAGAAGATAAGAAATTTTTGTAAATTAAGGATAGAAGGACAAGTTATGAATTTAAAGAAAGCAGCAAACGTAAAAAACATCATCTGTCTGGCGGTAGTAGCAGCGCTGGGTGTAGGTATAATTGTCGTTGAGAAAAAGGGCGGCAAGGATATCAAGCCAAAGAATGACAGCAAGTCATCTAGCAGCAGTTCATCAAAGGGTGAAACTGTTATCGGTGAGGACGGCCGTGAGAAAGTGATACTTTCGGCGGAGATACCCGAGCTTAGCTGTGAGTCCATCGATTTCGGCGAAAATGTAGTATTTGCTGATACCGAGGGTAATTACTCCTTTATGGAAAACGGCAGCAGTGTCAAAGACATAGCTGTTCAGGATGACAGCGGTGCTGAGATAGTGTTCTCAAAAGAGGACGGCAAGCTGGTACTGACGAGAGACGATCAGCCTGCGGCCGGGTTTGTTTATGAAAATCACATGATCGAACTGAAAGACGGCAAGCTGTACATTGACAGCAGTCCTGTTGAATACAAGGCTACGTCATTTTCATCATACAGACTCAGCAAGGATTACGTTATTGAGTGTACAGATAAGGGCAAGTACAGGCTGAAAGACAACGACGGCAAGATCACCGATGAATGCGAGCTGAAAGACAGCACAGGCGCTAAGATAAAGATCAAGGCTGACGATGAGGGCTTCTACACCGAGGGTGTGAACGATGGTCTTTTTTACAATGTATACAAGCTGGGTGATGATCTGCTGACGACATCGTGGAGCAATGTGCTTTACATCAACGGACAGGAGCTTGTGCCTTACGGTTACACCGATGATTATGTAAATCCCGATATCAAGGTAGATATCGACAAGGTGGATGTTGAGGCTAAGAGACCTCCGATAGATTACGGTGCAGCGGCTACGGCTAACGGTGATATAAGTGCGCTTACCGAAGAGATGCTGGGTTATGTCAACGAGATAAGGAAGCAGTACGATATGCCTATGGTATACGGACTTGACGAGCTGGACAAGGCATCGCAGGTAAGGGCTGATGAACTGGCACAGGATTACAGTCACACAAGACCCGGTGGAGATGGAAATGCATACAACACGGTGCTGACAGATGAGGGACTTATCTGGTGGCGCAGTGGTGAGAACATTGCTAAGGGCGGCAGCAATGCAAGGGAAGTATTTGACAGCTGGATAAGCTCGGAAAAGCACAGGGCAGTTATACTTGACCCTGATATGAAGTATCTTTCTTTGGCGAAGTCTGAGGGTGACGGTGAGAATTACTGGGAGCTTCTGATGTTCAACGATTGTTATGTACCTGTTGAGGGAGCGGAATAAAGCGTTATTTAATTCATAATTCATAATTCATAATTCATAATTGTTGGCAGGGCAACAACAAAGTTGGGTAAGAATGCCAAGGAGAAGAGCTTTTGGTAAAGCTTTTCGCGAAAAGCTTGCGGAGAGCACGAGAGGCAGAGCCTCTCGGTCAAGGCGCAAAAGCGACGCGGCAACAAAGCAATAAATAGCACAGCAAACTTCCGACCAACAAGGCGCGGCAATAACGAAAATTCAGAGCGTGGACAAATCAAATGTCCACGCTCTTTCTTTGTGCGTAAAATTATTGCCGCGCCCGTCATCGGACAGCGACAGCGTTTCCGATGACTCGACCCGTCAGGGGCGACCTGATACCGCAGTACTCTGTGATAGAACGACCTCACTCCGTTTTTTAGAAAACAGATGCCTGTCATAAATATAGATTGATGATTTGTTGGGCTAGTCGATGATTTGGTTTTGGGACGTAGCTTTGCGAGTTTTCGCCCCTCCTACGTCGGGTCGAGAAATCAACGAGCTGTCGCCGTTGATTTCGGGCGCGGCAATATCTCCGCACAAAGTAAGAGCGTGGACGATTGTTTGTCCACGCTCTGTATGCCTATATTGCCGCGCCTGTTTGGTCGTGAGTTTGCTGTGCTATTTATTGCTTTGTTATCGCTTTGGTTTTGCGCCTTGAGTTGAGGGCTCTGCCCTCAAACTCCCGCAAGCCTTTCGCGAAAGGCTTGAGCCAAAGCTCTTTTCCTTGGCATTCTTATCCAACTTCGTGGTTGCCCTGCCAACAATTATGAATTATGAATTATGAATTATGAATTTAACTTCACACTACGGAGTTATTCTTTCTCCACTCACTTGGTGATAGGGTGGTGGATTGCTTGAACTGTCTTGAAAAATGCACGGCGTTTTTATAGCCGCAGGTGAATGCAATATCTTCAACAGTTCTATCAGTATATGCAAGGTAATGCTTCGCTGATTCGATACGGCTGTTGATAACGTCTGCATTACAGGTAACACCAAAAGCTTTTTTATACAGCAAATGGAGATAAGGTTCACTGACACTTATCAGGTGTGCCATTTTTTCAACGCTCCATTCCTCTGCAGGCTGGGCATATATCCTGCGGCGCAGGTCGAGGAGTTCGCGGTAATGTACTATGCCTGAATCCTCCTGCTTGCCGTTTTCCGAAAAAACTTCTGAAAGCAGTGCTTTTATGAGAAAGCCTGCTGTCTGGAGATTATTTCTTCTGTAATAGCAATCGGCGATAAGTGTGAAATAGCTTGCAACGTCGATGGATTCGCCGATAAATATAGGTGTATCGTACCTGATATCGACACCCGATGATATATCCTCGCTGCATTCAAACTGTATCCAGTCGTTGATATACTCATCATCGCAGGCTTTATAATACTGAGGTGAATTTTTATCATATATTATAAACGTGTTGGGTTCAACATTTATGGTCTCGCCGTTTATCACGAATACTGCCTTGGTCTTGACAAATAGCATGAGGTAACCCTCATAGCCGCGGGGCTGATCCAATACAAAATTTCCGTCATGCTTACAACTGCAGCCCATACGGTTGATATAAAACATTTACTTCCTCCTTGAAATGAAAATCGGAGCATTTTCATGCTCCGATAATTGTTCTGCGATCATCAGAATATATCATCAGTAACAGTGATAACAGCTGCGTTCTTCTTTGCACTGTTATCCTTATCCTTGAATATCTGCTTTCTGAACAGTACAAATACGTCCACGAGTATCACCGCGATTATCAGGATGAAAAGTATCAGGGGAGCGAAGCTCTTTTTACCCGGTTTTACTCCGTTCTGGGGAACGTTGTTTATGGGCGCATTATTTATCGGCACATTATTCTGTGGAAACTGGTTCTGCTGATACTGATTGTTCTGCTGGAACTGGTTCTGGGGCTGTACAGGCTGCTGCTGGAACTGATTTGTCTGCTGGTACTGGTTCTGAGACTGTACAGGCTGCTGATACTGATTAGTCTGCTGGTACTGATTCTGGGGCTGCACGGGCTGCTGATACTGGGGCTGCGGTGCAGGCTGAGGTATCGGCGCGGGTGCGGGAGTCGGTATTGGTGCAGGAGCGGGTGCAGGCTTAGCCATCTGTACCGGCTTTGGCTTTGGTGCAGGTTCCTGACCGGGCATGAATATGCTGTCCATAGTGGGCATATCAGCCTTATTGGGTTCCTCATTCTGGAGCATATCATCAGTTATAACAGGTATCTCAACAGCGTCCATAGTTGGATTTTTAAGAGCTTCCTGCTGCTTTGCGAGTTCCTCGGCAGCGGTGGTATCCTGTGGTACGCTTACTGGAGTTCCGCATATATTGCATACTTTTGTATTTTCAAGTAAAGTATTTCCGCATACGGGGCATATCTTCTGCTTTATTGTAACAGGCAGCTTGCAGCCGCAGGTATTACAAAAAGCCTGACCTTCCTCATATGGAAAATTACATTCGGGACAATTCGGCATAATTGTTCTCCTTTCATTACTACCTATTTATATATAACGTTTGTAACATTTCAGACATTTATATACAATAATATAATACCTCATTTTTATCTTTTTGTCAAGCACTATTTTACCTTTTCTATAATATCGGGAGATAGTTTTAACAATATAATATCAAGGTTACTCTACGTATTCTATGCTGACTCCTTTTTCCTCAAGCGCTTCTGTCATTTCATCATTTAGCTGATCCTTTGATACGTTTACTTCATCCAGACTTTTGAGGTTTAGCAAAGGCTCAAAGTTTGTAATAGATGTTCCATTAAGATCAATTTCTTCAAGTTTATCCAGTCCGTCTACAAATTTCAAGTTATCAATTTTTTCACAACCACTTAAAGAAAGTATTTTCAATCCGGTACAGCTTGATAATGGCGTACAATCACTCAGCTCATTTGAATGAATAGTCAGACCATATATATTTTTCATTCCGCTGAGGGCATTTATATCTTCTAAGGTATTTATATATAACCAAAGTATTTCAATGGTGTTTTTTTGACGCAGAGGTTCAATATCTTTTACGCCGTCTCCTCCAATTTCGACCCATTCCAAAGAATTCAGATCATTAAGAAAATCCAGATTCTCATAATCCTCGCCGATCAGTTTAAGGCGTTTTAATCTAGTACAGCTTCCGATAGGTGACAGATCTTTTATGTTTCTTACATCTAAAGTGAGATTATTTAGTTTCGGCATATTTTTCAAAAATTCTATATTTGAAATATCACAAGTCGTTGTAGATAACCCTTCGAGATTTTTAAACTTTGATAAAGACTTTGCTTTTTCTTCATCTATATGATGGAAACTCAATCCTTTAGTTCTTACTGAAACGATGCGACCATCTAAAATAACAAAATTTGATCTGATAAAAATAAATGATACACAGAGTATCATCAAAAATGAAAGCAGAAACAATATGCGTTTTTTAGTTTTAGTCATTACTTATCTCCCTACTAAAAGAAATATAATTTTTAGAAAAGTGAATTTTGAGGGAAACCCTTTTAAAGAGTTTCCCTCAATGATTCTCACGAATATTCTGTACAGATAATCAATCCTCAGCTACGGTGTCTTCTTCGAGGACTTCTGCTTTTTCTTCTTCCTGGGCTTTGAGGATATCTTCCTCGCTTGCCTTTTCGACCTCAGCTATCTCGGCTTCGTCGTCGTGTTCGGTCCTGGTGAATGTTACCACCTTATTTTCACCTGCAACCTTCATCAGTCTTACGCCGCGGGAATATCTGCCCATGATGCTGATATCGCAGGCACGGAGTCTGATAACTATACCATCGGAGGATATCATGATGATATCGTCCTCTTCATCGACTACCTTTATGCCGCATACTTCGCCGTTCTTATAGTTCAGTACACCGTGACCGCCTCTGTGACGGATAGGATAGTTTTCAAGTGCCACACGTCTGCCGAGACCTGTCTCGCTGACTGTCAGGACAGTTGCACCCTCACGGATACGTGCCATTGATACAACGTAGTCGCCCTCACGGAGTTTTATCGCTCTTACGCCGTGGGCTGTTCTGGACATAACTCTTGCATCGGTCTCGCTGATACGTATAGCCATACCGTTATGGGTAGCTATAATGAGTTCGTTATCGCCCTCTGTAAGTCTTACGCCTGCTATCTCATCGCCCTCGTCAAGACCGATAGCGATAAGACCGTTCTTGCGGACGTTCTTATAAGCGGAGAGGGGAGTCCTCTTTATCTTGCCCTTCTTGGTGACCATGACGATATACTTATCCGCATCGAAATCATCAACCTTTATCATGGCTGTGATGAGGTTATCATCGGAAAGTTCAAGGAGGTTCTTGATATTCACGCCGCGTGAAGCCTTTGAACCCTCGGGGAGTTCGTAGCACTTCATCTTATAGGCAAGACCCTTTGTGGTGATGAAGAGTATATTATCATGAGAGGAGCAAACGCTCATTTCGGTGATGCAGTCGTCCTCACGCTGTTTCATGCCTGTAACGCCCTTGCCGCCGCGGTTCTGCGCCTTATACACGCTTATGGGCATACGCTTGATATATCCCACATTGGTATAAGTAACGACGCTTTCCTCAACGGGGATAAGGTCTTCGATATCAACTTCGCCGCTGACGTTCTCGATCTGGGTACGTCTTTCGTCGCCGAATTTTTCCTGTATAGCTTCGACTTCTTCGATGATGATATCGTATACTCTCTGTTCATTTGCGAGGATATCTTCCAGATCGGCAACTGTTGCGGTTATCTCAGCCAGTTCATCGATGATCTTCTGGCGCTCCATACCTGTGAGACGACCGAGGGTCATCTGGGCGATATGGTCTGCCTGAACATCTGTAAGACCGAAACGTGTGCAGAGTTTCTGCTTAGCTTCGGGGATACTCTTGGAGTTCTTCATTATCTCGATGACTTCATCGATATTATCAAGAGCGATAACAAGACCCTGCAGGATATGCTCGCGTTCCTTGGCTTTTTTCAGGTCGAACTCTGTTCTTCTGCGGATAACGCTTACCTGGAAGCTGATATACTCCTGGAGTATCTGCTTTAAGGTCAGCACCTTGGGCACGCCGTTTACCAGTGCCAGCAGTATAACGCCGACGCTGTCCTGAAGCTGGGTATAGCTGAAGAGTTTATTCAGCACGACCTGAGGATTTGCGTCCTTTTTCAGTTCGATGACGATACGCATACCGTCTCTGCCTGTTTCATCACGCAGGTCGTGGATACCGTCAACGCGCTTATCCTTTACGAGGTCGGCAATGGACTGGACGAGTCTCGCCTTATTGACCATATAGGGTATCTCGGTAACGATGATGCAGTTTCTGCCCTTTATCTCCTCGATGGAGGTCTTGGAGCGGAGGGTTATCTTGCCTCGACCGGTGCCGTATGCAGCTCTGATACCGCTTCTGCCCATGATGATACCGCCGGTAGGGAAGTCAGGTCCCTTGATAGCCTGCATAAGTTCATCGAGAGTACAATCGGGGTTCTGGATAACTATCTTCATGCCCTCGATAACTTCGTGGAGGTTATGAGGAGGGATATTAGTTGCCATACCGACTGCGATACCTACTGCGCCGTTACAGAGTATATTAGGAAATCTCGAGGGCAGCACAACAGGTTCCTGAAGTCTGTCATCGTAGTTGGGCTGGAAATCTACTGTATCCTTTTTGATATCTGTCAGCATATTTACTGACATCTTAGCCATCTTAGCCTCGGTATAACGGTAAGCAGCAGGCGGGTCGCCGTCCACTGAACCGAAGTTTCCGTGACCATCAACCAGAGGATATCTCAGTGAGAAATTCTGTGCAAGTCTTACCAGTGCATCGTACACGGAAGCGTCACCGTGAGGGTGATATCTACCCAGCACGGAACCTACGGTATCGGCGCACTTACGGTATGCCTGATCGGGAGTAAGTCCGTTCTCATGCATTGTATATAATATTCTTCTGTGAACAGGCTTCAAGCCGTCTCTTACATCAGGAAGTGCTCTTGATACGATAACAGCCATGGAATACTGAAGGAAGGATTCCTTCATTATGCTTTCCACGTCCTGATTTAAAAGATTATATTCGTCCACTTTATCAGCTCCTTTTTATAAAAAGCAATTTATGCTGTTAATTTCAGTTCTCACTTACCTCATAATCCTCACCAAGCACTTCTTTCAGCTTATTGCGGAGAAGTTTCTGGTCGGCTTCGTCTATCACGCGCTTTGAAAGCACGTAGATCGTCTCTTTCCTGAGTATGATTATGAAAAGTCTTGCATTCTCGATTATGTTGAGTGAGATATCTTCAAACCTGACGATACGGGGCTTTACGGGAACGAAGTCCTCTGCCTGCATTTCTTCCTCGGTGAATACTGTTTCTATCTTGAAGCAGTCGTCATAGAGTGTGAAGCGGTACTTATCGTCTTCAAGGGAAGCAAGTGCTTTCATCAGGTATTTTTTGATGCGGAATGTGTTGAACCATGTGGTGAAGATCATCACAAGGCACACAAAGCACAGCACCCAATTGAGATAGCCCTCGGGGTTCTTTATGATAGACGCAACGAACATCAGTGATACTGCTGCGAAAAGAGCTGTTATCACCCAATTGCGCTTATAAACATACTTTTTCTGGAAGATGGTGAATGCTTCCTCTTCCTCTTCGTTTTTAACGTTGTAATCAAATCCTGTGAGAGGTTCACCTGTGGGGACGAATTTCTTTTCTTCCTCGGGCTTTTCGGTATTCTCTTCTGTTTTATCGAGGATATCCCTCTCATAGACCTTTTCTGCTTTTACTATTGTCTCCTCGGTATTACCGCCGTTTTTGGATATATCTATTTCCATTAGGTACGCTCCTGTCCGATAGTATTATACGTCAAGGTTCTTGACATACTCCGCGTTCTTCTCGATGAATTCCTTACGGGGACCAACTTTATCGCCCATAAGTATGGTGAATATCTCGTCCGCTTTTACAGCGTCCTCCATAGTTACCTTTATCATCGTTCTGCGCTCGGGATCCATAGTGGTCACCCAGAGCTGTTCGGGATCCATCTCACCAAGACCCTTATATCTCTGAACAGCGACTTTCAGTTTGCCGCCGTCGGATAGCTCGTCTATATACTTATCTCTTTCTTCATCGGTGAAAGCATATCTTACTTTCTTGTTTCTTTCCACCTTGAAGAGGGGAGGCTGTGCGATGAATACGTGTTCCTCTTCGATGAGGGGTCTCATGAAGCGGAAGAAGAAAGTCAGCAGAAGGGTACGGATATGAGAACCGTCCACATCGGCATCGGCCATGATTATGACTTTGCCGTATCTCAGCTTGCTGATATCAAAATCCTCACCGATGGAAGTACCCAGTGCGGTGACTACGGGCATAAGCTTCTCGTTGCCGTATACCTTATCGATACGGGCTTTTTCAACGTTGAGCATTTTGCCCCAGAGGGGGAGTATCGCCTGATAGCGTCTGTCACGACCCTCTTTTGCGGAACCGCCCGCAGAGTCTCCCTCGACGATATATATCTCTGTCATGGACATATCTCTCTCGGAACAGTCTGCCAGCTTGCCCGGCAGGGAAGCGGATTCGAGAACTGATTTTCTTCTGGTGAGTTCTCTTGCACGCTTTGCGGCTTCTCTTGCTTTCTGCGCCTGTATGGACTTATCGAAGATAGCCTTTGCAACTGCCGGATTTTCTTCCAGATAATTGCGGAGTTTTTCTTTCAGCATCTTATCAACGAAGGGTCTTACCTCGGGGTTGCCCAGTCTGCCCTTTGTCTGACCTTCAAACTCGCAGTTTGTCAGCTTGACGGAAACGATGGCTGTAAGACCTTCACGGCAATCCTCGCCCATAAGTGCGTCGTCGTTATCCTTGATGAGATTATGCGCCTTTCCGTAATCGTTTAAGATCTTAGTCAGGGCTGACTTGAAAGCCATCTCATGTGAACCGCCGTCTGGGGTATGGATATTATTGGCAAACGAGAGTATTATCTCGTTATAGGTATCGTTATACTGCAAAGCGATCTCGGCGAACATATCGTCTTCCATGCCGTTTATGTAGATAACGTCCTCGCTGAGGGGTTCAACACCTCTGGTCTTATGGATATGTTCAACGAACTGACGGATACCGCCTTCATAGTGAAGAACCTCACTTATGGGTTTTTCGGCATCTCTCAGGTCGGAGAAAACTATCTTTATGCCTGCGTTGAGGAAAGCCTGTTCACGCAGTCTTTTCAGCAGAACTTCGTAATCGAAGGTGGTAGTTTCCTGGAATATCTGGGGATCGGGCTTGAACTTGACCTCGGTACCTGTTTTGTCGGTCTCGCCGATGATCTTCAGGGGTTCGCTGTAATGACCTCTGTCAAAACGCTGGAAATGAACGTTTTTGCCGTCATATACAGTGAGTTCGAGATATTCGGAAAGCGCATTAACGACCGACGCACCAACGCCGTGCAGACCGCCTGCCACTTTATATCCGCCGCCGCCGCCGAACTTACCGCCTGCGTGAAGAACGGTATAAACTACGGTCGCTGCGGAAATGCCCTCTTTCGGGTGGATACCTGTGGGTATGCCTCGTCCGTTATCCACAACTCTGATAACATCGCCTGGCAGGATATCTACTATTATCTCGGTACAATAACCTGCAAGCGCTTCGTCTATGGCGTTGTCAACTATCTCGTAAACGAGGTGATGCAGACCTTTCGGACCTGTGGAACCGATATACATACCCGGTCTTACACGAACAGGTTCAAGGCCTTCCAGAACTTCTATCTGGTTTTCGTCATAGTTGTTGCTTTTGTCGATCTGTGAGATAGATTCGGTATCGACTACCTCAACTTCCTTGATATTTTCGTTATCCAATATTATACTACCTCCTGCCTGTCAGGCTTTTTCTGCATACGAAATAATTTTCGTTTGCATGGATATATAATCTTTTATATCATTGCTATATATATTATCACATCATCTGAACGACGCTTTATATCTTTTCAGGAGAGTTGCGCAGTTCAGCTGGCTGATGTAGACTTTTTCTTCAAGATCATTGTCATCAAAACAGACCACAAAACTTTTCGGGAGTTCGTAAGTGCAGTAGATGACACGCTTATTCTTTTCGGCATTTGCCAGATAATCTCTGGTATCGGCTGATGTTGAACTGTTATCGAGGTCGAATATGCCGACTATATTTCTGCTGTTTACGATATAGTCATTGCCTATATGAAGATACATATTCTCACCTCATGACGGTCTTTATCTGAGCCATCTGTCCTGTTCACTCCGTGAAGTGCCCCTGTACCATTCTCCGTACCGGTTTTCATGTCCGGATTTGGCGATAAATCTTAAAGGCGCTGTTATTATTTTCAGGGTTGTCCATATAACAGAAAACAGCGTACCAAAATGTTCATCTATCCATATACAGAAGTTTTCCCATTTGGTATTCACATGGAGTTCGCGGGATTTTACTGCCTGAAGTCTTTGGGCTTCGGCTGCCTTTTTATCTTCATAAATCTTACAATAAGGGCAGCTTTTATATTCATTTGCTGCATACAGATGTCCTTTATCGCACTTTACTACATCTACTTTTTGGATCTCGTCCATATTGTTCATCTCTTTTCAAAAGTTCACACGTTTTTATTTCTACCTGTATAGATCCCAGAAGTGTGGATCACGAAAGGGATCTCCCTTATCTTCGTCCGGTATTTTATCTAAAACACGGGATATTATACCACCTATTTCTCTGAAACCTTCTGTGTTTTTATTGAAGGAATTCTTGAAATTCTCCCATGGGGTATTTATGTGAAGTTCGCGTTCATCAGATTTTTTGAGAGCTTCTCTTTTGGCTATCTCTTCTGCTTCTTTGATGCAGTAAGGACAGGTCTTGTAAAGATTTGACGGATAGAGATGTCTGTTCTTACATTCTGTTATCCTGATATCTTCCATATCATTCATCTCTTTCTTTTATCTCGGGGTCATTTTTTCTTTATCTGACCCTTCTCTATGTTGAATATCTTACCATGCTGTTTTTCATCAAAGGGGATATTCATATCACAGCAGGTTATGAATACCTGCATATCGTGTATTTTTGATATAACGAACTTCTGCCTTGAGGGGTCGAGTTCGCTGAGGACGTCATCGAGGAGGATAACGGGATGATCGTCTATCTCCTCATGGAGGATATACGCCTGAGAAAGCTTCATGATAAGTGCAACTGAACGGTGCTGACCCTGTGAAGCGTCCTCTCTCACGGGGGAACCGTTTATCCTGCATATAAGGTCATCGCGGTGGACACCTTTTTGCGTGAAGCCTGCGCGGATATCATCATCGATATTATTTTTCAGCACATTTAGGTACCGCTCGGTGAGTTCGCCTGTATAGACCGAAGCTGCGCCAAGAGATGCGGTATCATATACCGTGGAATAATAATCTATATCAAGTTCCTCGCTGCCGCCCGATATCTCGGAATAGAGATTTTTGGCGATAGCACAGAGCTTTCTGGTATAATTGAACCTTAGCAGGGATATATAAGCACCCATCTGGGCAAGCTGGATATCCCACATTTCCAGTTCTTCTCTTCTGCTTCTGCCGTAGGAGATATTTTTCAGCAGGGTATTTCTCTGTTCGATAAGCTTTTCATACTTTTCGGTAACTGCGCTGTATGAATTCTTTATCTGGGAAACAGAGAGGTCGGCGAACTGACGTCTGTTATCGGGTGAACCTTTGGAAAGTTCAAGATCTTCGGGGGTAAAGATGACGCAGTTCAGTCCGCCGAAGAGTTTCGACGGGGCTTTCAGCTTAACACCGTTCAAAGAAACGCTTTTTTCCTTGATATTCGGCTTTGCCATAGCGTATCTTATATCCTGTTCGCGGAAATTGTTTTTGAACGAAAGGCATATCTCCATGACCTGTTCATCGTCGCCTATCATGCGTCTGTCCTTGGTGCTGCGGAAGCTTCTTGCGCCGCTGCACAGCCATATTGCTTCGATGAGATTGGTCTTGCCCTGGGCATTTTTTCCGCAGAAGATATTTATTTTCTCATGGGGCTTGATCTCGATATTTTTGAGATTCTTGAAGCCGTTCACCGATAGATCCGTAATGAACATTACTTTATCACGAGTTCTGTCTTTATCTCGTCTATCTGGACTTTATCGCCGGGACGTATCTTTTTGCCGCGCATGGTGCAGACTTCTCCGTTTACCTTGATGCGCTCTTCAAGGATTATCTCCTTGCCGATGCCGCCTGTTTCGACTATTCCTGCGAATTTCAGCAGGGAATCCAGTTTTATGAATTCGGAAGTTATACTAACTTCTTTCTGTTTGTATTCCATATTTTTCCTTTCGGTATATTATTACTCTCTGGGCAGGCGGACGGGGAGAACGAGGTATGTATACTTTTCGCCCTCACAGGGAACTATCTTCATTGCCAGAAGGCTTCCGCCCATTTTGAGCTTGACTTTTTCATCATCGATAACTTTCAGGGGATCGAGAAGGTACTTGCACTTGAAACCTATCTCGATAACGGGACCTGAGATCTCGGCATTTATCTCATCGGATATCTTACCCAGTGCTGTGGTACAGTTTATCTTGACATGATCGTTCTCGAAGTAGCATCTTACGGGAGAGGGTGATCTGTCATTGATAAGCAGCATAGCTCTTTCAAGGGTAGAAATGAGCTCTTTTCTGTCTACCACTACATCGGTATTGGAAGAATTCGGTATAGCGGACTTATAGGGGTGGAAATCGCCCTCGAGAAGTCTGGAATATACCACATATCCGCCGATATCAAAGATTATATGCTTTCTTGACGGGTGTATGAACACTGTATCTTCTTCGTTATCGCTGAGAAGTCCCTGTATCTCGGAGAGAGATTTTGAGGGAACTACGAACTTGATAGGTTCGCTGAACTTTACGGGTTCGTATCTTACAGCCATTCTGTAGCCGTCGATAGCTACCATAGTCAGTGTATTGTTTTCGATATCGAAGAGTTCGCCCTTGAGGATAGGCTTATCCTCGGTGAGGGCTACTGCAAATTTTGTCTGTGATATCATATTCTTCAGCACGGGCTGAGCGATAGGTATCTGGGTCTCGCTGTCCTTTTCGGGAAGCTCGGGATAGTCCTCGGCAGAAGCTGCGAACATATTGAACTTTGTAACACCGCCCGATATAGTTACCTGATAGCTTTCGGATATATCTATCAGAACTTCATCAGCTGACATTTTCTTTATCATCTCGGAGAAAAGTCTGGCATTGATTATGCATGAGCCTTTATCTTCGCTCCTTACGGAGATGACTGTTCTTATACCCATTTCAAGGTTATAGCCTGTGAGTTCAAGCAGAGAATCCGCCAGTGAGAATTTTATGCCTTCCAGTGACGGGAGAGTTGACCTTTCGGAGACTGCTTTTGAAACGTTGACTATTGCATCGTAAAGCGTCTGCTTGGAACAGATGAATTTCATATTATCAATCCTTTCATTAGGTGCTGATGTATTTTTTTTCAGGACGGTTTTCCGTCTTGTTGAATATTCAACGCTGGGGTGAGAATAGAAGTGGAGTTTGCGTGATAAGAAAAACAAAAGTTAAGATATATTTGTAGTATTAGTAGTAGTGTGTGTTGAAAATGTTGGAAAGTAGGTGAAAGCCCTTTGAACTTCGGGTTTCGGTGGGGGGAGTTTTTGTTGGGTGAATGTTGGGAAGATGTTGACTTAATTTTCGGGTGTTGAATTGTTTAGAAATTGTTGGTTTAAAAGCTAAAACTTGGTTGAAAAAATGTTGGTATAAAAACTTTCAACTTTTTGGCTTTTAAAACAAATTTTTGGGTATGATGAAAATTTTGAAAATCTGTCAGATGTTGTCGGGATATCCCGAGATATATCGGATCGCTCCGATAAGCGAAATGTTGAAAAACCTGTTGAAAATGTTGAGAACTAATACAAATTTTAATTTGTTTATCAAGAATAAGCAACTGACATTGTTGATTATTTCTCTTTGAGATTTTTGATTATATCGTCAACGGTATCTTTCATTTCCTTATTTGATTTGAGGAGATTTGATACGTCGCGGTAATGAATGGTCATGGTAGAGTGGTTCTTATTTAGGGCATCGCCTATCTGGGTGTATGTCATGCCCTTGACCTCTTTCAATATATATATAGTTATCTTTCTGGCGATGGATATCTTTGAATGTCTGTGATTTGACCTGATATCATCGGCAGTAACATCGAATGCGTTTGCAACTTCGGATATTATCCTGTCCACGGTTATCTCGGAGGGCTGATTGGATATGATTATCTCCTTTATGACCCTCTGTGCCATGGATATTGACGGAGATTCGTTGGTATACACTGTAAGAGCTTTGATCTTCTTGACTGTGCCTTCAAGCTGACGGATATTGGTCTTCAGCTTTTCAGCGATAAGTCTTACTACATTATCTGAGAGTTTGAGCTGCAGAAGTTCAGCCTTGCGGTTGATGATAGCCATTCTGGTCTCAAAATCAGGTGCCTGAACGTCAGCCTGCACGCCGAGACTAAGTCTGGTGGATATCCTGTCCTGAAGTTTTGTCATCTTGGAGGGTAGGATATCGGAGGTGAGAACTATCTGCTTGCGGGCATTATACAGCTCATTGAATGTATGGAAAAATTCGTCCTGCATTCTCTCCTTGCCTGCGATTATCTGGATATCGTCTATCAGCAGGAGGTCGGCATTACGGTATTTTTCATGGAAATTTACAGTATCTTTGAATTCGAGGGCTTTGACCAGTTCGTTTATGAACGCTTCGCCCGTGGTATATATTATCTTGAGTTCGGGGTGGTTCTTGCTTACCTTATACTCGATAGCTTTCATAAGGTGTGTTTTACCAAGACCCGAATCGCCGTATATGATAAGGGGGTTGAATACCTTATCGGGGTCGATCTGCTCAGCGTTCTTATCATCGTACTTTTCGGCAACGGCGTTACAGAATGCATAAGCAAGGCTGTTTGAGCTGCCTCTTATGAAATTATCGAAGGTATAAACATCTGCTTCGTCTGAAAGCTCGGTATCCTCTATCCTGATCTCTTTCTTCTCCTCGGGTTCGTCATCACTGGATACCATGATATCCACCTTGATGGGGAATCCCATTACTTCCTCAAAAGCTTTGTTGAGAACGTCACCGTATGCGGTCATGGTCTGCTGCTTTACAAAATCGCTTTTCGCAAGCAGGTACGCCACATTGTTTTCCATCTTATAGGGCTTGAGCACCTGTATCCACATACGATATCCCGATTCGCTTATACGTTTATCATTGGGTACGTCGCTTCCTGTCAGACGATAGCAATATTTTAATACCTCTTCAAATACATCATTGAATGAGTTTATCAACTCTTACGACCTCCTTAAATCTTACCCGTATGCACCCGATGTTTATTCTCAGCTGAGGCACATTTATCAGACCCTCCCGCGATATGGAAAGCAGGAAGATCTTATATAATAAATATTTACAGATTTTGCCAAAAATAAAAAAGGGCACAAATATATAATTTATTATATCACATTCCAAATTAAATTTCAAGACCCCCTATATATATAATAGTACTGGTTTTTGTTTGCTACATTTGCGTTGATTTCCGTGTATATACAGGGATATATGCAAATCAAAATACAAATTTAATAAAAATTTTACTTTAATCTCAGGGGGGCGGCAGGTCAGAGAGGGGAAAGTGGTCTTTGAAGAAGTGTTCCGATGATAGGGGTTATGTCATAATAATAAAAATAATAAATATATAAATAATTATTAAATAAATTATGAACTGACTTGACAAACTATATGTAAGTAAGGTATAATGTTAAATTACAAGGGCTATGTCTACAAGACAGGCTATGGATAATTTTTTCCGACATTTTTTGCGGGTGTGTCCTGATAAGGGTACAGTTGTGAAAAGCTCGGGACTCATAAAGGAGAGTGAAACAGACATGAAGAGAACATATCAGCCTAAGAAGCTCCAGAGGAAAAAGGTCCACGGCTTCAGAAAGAGAATGGCAACTGCTAACGGCAGAAAGGTGCTGGCTCGCAGAAGAGCAAGAGGCAGAGCAAGACTGACTCACTGATAAAGAGCAATGACCGTATACCAGCAAACAGTGTCATACAGACGCTTTGCAGGTTATGCACAGAAAGGTCGCAGTATTTTTGCTGACCGTGATCCGCAGGTGTAACTGCGGGTCTTATTCGTGCATTTTCTGCTCGGCGTTATGATCGTATGTGTTTGTTTGGTATAAGGTCTTTATCTTTTTATGAGTAAATTAATTTTGTTGATAAATTAAAATTTTATAGTAAACAGCAGGGATATCTGCTGTTTGTATAATATACATTCGGAGAGGAAAGATATGCTGTTCACACAGGTTATAAAGGATAACAAGTCATTCCAGAGGTGTTACCGCAGTGGTCGGTATGCTGTATGCGGATATGTGTGCGCGTATTTTTATCCTAATGGTACGCCGTTCAACAGGCTGGGCATAACCGCGGGAAAAAAACTGGGAAATGCGGTATGCAGGAACAGGGTGAAGCGGATAGTCAGGGCTGCTTACAGGCTTTGCGAGACTGATTTCCCCATGGGCTACGACATAGTATTTGTCGGCAGGAACGACGCTGCTGAGAGGACTTCTGCGGAGATGGAGAGTTTTATCAGGGAAAAGCTTTTTTGCGAGATGGAGAAAGCTGCGCAGAACGGGGCTTTTGAAAAAGTCAGGAATAAGAAAAAAAGGTAAGGGAAATATCATGTCGCCCTTTGCATGGCTGGCAAGACTGCCTATAAAATTTTACAGGAAATTTATCAGTCCGATGCTGCCTGCGCAGTGTAAATATTATCCGACTTGTTCTTCCTATGCGCTGACGGCTTATGAGAAACATGGGTTTATCAAAGGTACGGTGCTTACGGTATGGAGGCTGCTGCGGTGCAATCCGTGGTCGCTGGGAGGGATAGATGAAGTCCCCGACAAGGTGAGGATAGATTATTTCAGGATAAAAAAAGGCATGGACAAGTAGGGAACTGTTTTGAAATAAGTTGTATGTTCATCTGCACGATGCTTATGTATCGCATGAATATATCGGATAGATATGCAAGTTATTTTGCAGCAGATATTTAAAGGAAAGTAATGTGTTTTCGCACATATTGCGGGCTTATGGGTTCGCGGTAAATGAATTAGGAAAAGAGGAGTTAAATTGTTCGACCTTATTGCTATCCCTCTGGGATGGATAATGAAGGGCTGTTACTATGTATTCAAGAATTACGGTATAGCCCTGCTGGTATTCACGCTGATAACCAAGATAATCGTATTCCCGCTGAACATCAAGCAGGAAAAGAGCATGGCAAGTGTGGCTATGCTGAAGCCTAAGATGGACGAGCTGGAAAAGAAATACGGCAAAAACAAGCAGAAGCTCCAGGAGGAGCAGATGGCGCTTTATTCCGAAACGGGTGTTAACCCTATGGCGAGCTGTCTGCCAATGCTGGTAATGATGCTGATACTGTTTGCGATGATACCTGTTATCTACGGTCCGCTGACGTATGTATCAAATCTGGACAAGGACGATGTCAAGGCTTCAAACCAGATGATCAAGCAGCTGCACATAGTAAGTGCGGAGGTCAAGGATCACGATACTACTCTTGAAGAGCTTATCGCAGGATATGAGGCTGACGGCAAGGATCCTTATGAGGAGCTGGAAGATCTTTTCAAGGACGAGGAGGAATATCCCAAGTCTGCAAAGAGCTTCAAGAAGGAGAACGGCATCGATAATGTAATAGATGCTATAAAGCTCCACAATGATATCGACACTTTCATACTTGATGAAAAATATTTCGCACAGAACCTTATAGAAGGCAGACCCGAGCTTATGACATTCGTGTTTGCACAGGATAACAGCGGCAAATATTCGGATGTACTGAGTGTTGCATCAAATGATGTTGAAAAATTCTCGAAAGATTTCAACTATGAATTCATGGGTATCTATCTGGGTACTACACCCAGCTGGAAGGACAAAAAGGTAAGCTGTCTTGTGCCTATACTCAGCTTTTTGCTGAACCTGCTGACTACTATCATCAATCAGCACTATACCAAGAAGAACAATCCCGCGGCTGCAAAGATGACAGGTTCAAACAATGCGATACTGTATATAATGCCCCTGTTCTCACTGTGGATCACATTCAAGTATCCTATCGGACTGGGTATATACTGGTGCTTCTCGTCATTGTTCGGTATACTGCAGATAATCATACTCAAAAAGATCTATACTCCCGAGCACGTTGCAGAGCTTGTTGAAAAGGATATGGCTAAGAAGAAGACAAGCGGCAGGCAGAACCTTATGCAGAAGATGGCTGAGGCTCAGCTGGTAGCTGCGGGCAAGGATCCTGCGGAGATAAGAAAGCAGGCAGGCGGCAGTGATTATGAAGAGCCCAAGAAGAAGAGCAAGAACGAGATAAAGCAGGAACAGCGCAAGAAGATCAACGAAGCGAGGGCTAAGGCTGCTGAGGAGATGGATGAGGAAGAAAAAAATCTCACCGACGAGCAGAGAGAGAAGCTCCGCAAGGCGCGTGAAAAGATGGAGAGAAAATACGGAAACTGAATTTCACAGGATATCCTGATGAGATATATTTACAACGAGAGGAGAGCTTGACTTATGAAGCAGGAATTTTCTGCCCCCACAGTTGAGGAGGCAAAGGCCCTGGCTGCACAGGAATTCGGTGTGAGCGAGGACAAGATAAACTTTACTGTTATTGAAGAGCCTAAGAAGTCCCTTTTTGGTAAAGTGAAGGGCGATGCGAAAGTTGAAGCGGAATACACCGAGACAAAGACCGATATCACTGTTAAGTACATCAGAAAAGTACTGACAGGTATGGGCGTCGAGAATATCACCATTGATGTAACTGAGATCGAGAACGGTATCTCACTGGAGATAAACGGCGACGGATTTAGCGAGATGATAGGTGGCAAGGGCGAACTGCTGGATTCACTGCAGTATCTGGCTTCGCTGGTATGCAACAAGGTCGACAGAGAATATTTCAGGATCACTACCGACTCCAACGGTTTCCGTGAGAGAAGAAAGAAGCAGCTTGAAGAGCTGGCTGCAAAGATCGCTAACAATGTCAAGAAGAGCGGCAGATCTTCTGCGCTGGAGCCTATGAACCCTTACGAGAGACGCATTATCCATGCGGCTGTATCCGAGATAGAGGGTGTTACCTCACAGTCCAAGGGTGAAGATCCTTACAGAAAGGTAATAATCAGCTCCACCAACCCCAGACGCGGCGGAAGAGATTTCAAGCGCGGCGGCAAGGGCGGCAACAGAAGAAACGGCAATGGCGGAAGAAAGGGCGGCAGACGTCCTCAGAGCACAGGCTTTGATTTCACCACAAGCTTCGAGAAGGAATACAAGAAGCCTAAGCCCGAAGATTCAATGCTGGGTTCGGGACTTTATTCCAAGATAGATATCTGATAATATCAAATATAAAAAGAGCGGAAATTTGGAATTCCGCTCTTTTTATTGTTTACAGTATACTATTCAAAATCAACTTCTATTCCGCTGTCTTCAAATTCTTCTTTTATCGACTGTTGTTTATCCTCCGGTACACATCTGTTTATATCATAAAGTTAGTTGTGGGTTATTCTTCCTTAATTTTCAACAGATTTATCTCGGGAGTGTTGAAAATTCGGAGGGGGTATAACGCTGTTGCTACGAATTATATATCAGACTTTCCCCTTCATCATCGAACAATTCTGCAAGGTCTTCTCCCCTGAACACAGCTGTATAACCATAGGGCAAGCACATAAAGTCCAGCAATTCCGGTCTTTTTACCATCAGCTTATATACGAACACAGGCTCAAATACCGCCGCATCATCTATCTCGGCTTTGCCTTTTTCGTCATAAGAATAGCTGTTCACCTGCCACCCTGATGAACCCATCTCCTTGAAACGGGTCATCACGAGGTTATCTTTTTCAAGTGCGCCTTTTGCCACAGCCATCTTATCGTAGAAATGCACAGCATCTCCCATAACGCCCAGCTTTTTCAGCAGAAGCACCTGCCTGTACTGTATCTCAAGGGCGGTGGTCAGGTCTGTGTTAAGGGCAGTGAGAGGGTCATCGGTGAAATCGGGGGCGGCTATATCGAAACCGCCGTTATGTTCACTAAGCAGGAATGTAGAAAACCCTGCCCTTATCCTGAAACCGTCCTTTATCCTCTCTGCGGGGATATGTTCTATCGCTTCAAGCAGAGGTTCAACAAAAGGGCGCAGGGCTATTTCTGCTGAAAATCTGAATTTTATTCCGTGTATTTCTTCTGTATAATTTACTACCATCGTTATCTCCTTAAAAAAACAGGCGGGAATTTATCAGCCCGCCTTATCGTTCATAAATTGTTTTACAGTGTTTTCAACAGTACCAACACTGTTTTTTTCGGTTATATCGACCCTGTACGCATAGGTCTGTTCCTTGCCGTCGGTCTCGGCTGTTGTGGTCTCGGTGAAGTATTCAAGTCCGCCGTCCTCATCAAAGTAATACTCTGCCGTAAAACCCGTGACTTCGCCGTTTTCGACTTTTGCGCCTATCTTCTGCGGATCGTAAACGTGGGTAACTTTTATACCGCCATCGATAGTTTCCTCTTTAGCCGAGGTTATATTCTTTGGGGTATATATCAGCAGACCCTTATCCGCCTGTGGGTGGGGCATTTTTCTTGTATACCTCACAAAATCCGCATCACTTTTTACTGAATGTTTCACCTCACCGTTCTCGTAGGTGAAACATTCCAATCCGTTATTATACTGTGCGTACTCGCTGTTATCGCTTTTGCCGTAATAGGAAAATATCAGTGTATCCTTTTCATCGTATTTAAAGGTGAAGCACTGTTCTTCCTCTCCCGAGGAAATATCTGTCATTATCACCTTTGCGCTGTCAAGAGAAGTATAATCCTCCCGTGCCTGCTTTATCAGCATTCCCCCTGCCTTGTCCTCGGCTTCGCCGCAGCTGCCCAGCATGACAGCGGCTGAAATACCTGCAAGCAGGACTCTGACAAATTTTCTCATAAGTTCTTGCCGATCTTAGCGAAGAGTATGAGCGCCAGTGATATAGTCACCATCTGTGAAAGGGTAGCGCGTATCATAAATCCGATATGGAACCTGATAACATACAGATCAACATTCCAGTTCTCTATACCGATATCCCTGCCCCATGACATCCAGTTGAAATAGGGTATATTCTGACATACCTCGGCGAGAAAACCACCAAGGATTATGCCTGATATCACAAAGAACAAAAATGCAAAGGTCTTTTTGAATTTATCCATAGCCTTACTCCGTACTTACTTTCTGCGAGAAGGTGAGCGTCTCTTGTTATCGGTTATCTTTTTGAGATCGGAGAACTTCTCATCGCTTGACGCTTTGAACTTGCTCAGCATATCTTCAAAATCCGCATTTCCCGACTTCTGGTTAGGATCGTATATCGGGGGAGGGTTCTTGCTGAAATCCTGAGGAGGTCTGTCATCACGGCGGGGTCTGAAACCGCCCTGAGGTCTGCCCTGACCGCCGCGGTTATTGTTTCCGCCCATAGGTCTGCCGCCCTTATCGCCCATTTTCTTCGGGGGAGCGGGCTGTGCCTTCTTTATGGACAGAGATATTTTACCATCCTCACCCATGCTGAGAACCTTTACCTTGACAGTCTGACCCTCCTGCAAATGATCCTTAATCTCGCTGACAAAGGTGTTAGCCACCTCGGAGATATGTACCATGCCGGTGGTGTCCTTGTCAAGTTCAACAAAAGCGCCGAACTTTGTGATACCGGTTACTTTTCCTTCATAGATCTTTCCTACTTCAAGCTGCATCTGGATTTTACTTCCTCACTTTATTATTTTATTTATTTGTACAAACGGCATATTATCGTACCCACAGGATACCGTACCATGCCGTTTGCAATATTTTATATCGTTTATTTTATTCCGACTTGTTCACTATGTAGTAGCGTCTTTCATTCGGGTAAGAATAGCCCAGCTGTTCAACAGCCACTCTCTCCATGAACTCGTCTTCGTCTGCTTCGAGCAGAGCGGTATATTCGTCGTTCTTCTGCTTTGTTTCTTCTATCTTGCCTGTCATCATTACAGTTTCCTGCCTCAGCTGTTCTATCTCATTCTGCTGAGACATCATATCCACTGCTGCAATTACACAGAAGCACACAATGATAGCAAACAGAACAGGTCTGAACACACTGCGTTTACGCTTGGATCCGACATTTTCACCGATATTTTCTTCATCATCGGGCAGAGGTTCATCGTCAGCTGTTTCGGGAATATTTTCGATATAGACATCTTCGGTATATTCATCTTCGGTGTACTCATCAGCCGATTCGGTATACTCGTTATCATCATCTTCTGTTTCATCGGCAGAATTAAGTTCAGCCGCCATCAAAAGCTCCGCAGCATCGCCGAGATCATTGTCATTTTCTGCATTTTTGTCATGGATATCAAGCTCATCGTCCCGTTTCATTGTCTGCTCCTTTCCGACTTCGCATACATTATTATAAAAACAGAAGTCTACTCCAATGTATTATACAACATTTTCGCCCAAAGTTTCAAGGGCTTTTCACAACTTTTTCTATTTTAAGACAAATTTAGGCGTTTTTAACAATAACAGCCGATATCGCAAATCGATTTTTGTGAGATAATTCTTAGCGCATTTTTTGTCCTCATTTCTGCCCAAAATAATTATTCACCGAATTTACATCGCGCAAACTTCATCGGGTCTTGACAAAACCTATAATAAATGTTACACTATAAGTTGATAAATTTCGGGCGAAAGCCTAAGGTGAGGAGTAATAAATATGATAGATATCAAGCTTATAAGAACCAACCCCGAGCTGGTCAAAGAAAATATCAAAAAGAAGTTCCAGGACGAAAAGCTCGTACTGGTTGACAAAGTAGCTGAATTCGATAAGGAATACAGAGCTGCACGTACAAAGGCAGATGAACTGAGAAATCAGAGAAACGTAAAGAGCAAGCAGATAGGTGCTCTGATGGGCAAGGGTCAGAAAGAAGAGGCTGAGGCTGTAAAGGCTGAGGTCAATGCTATGGCTAAGGAACTGGCTGACCTTGAAGTCAAGGAAGAAGAGCTGGAAGCTAAGATCCGCGAGAGAATGCTGGTGATCCCCAACATCATCGACGACAGCGTGCCTATAGGCAAGGACGACAGCGAGAACGTTGAGATTGAAAAGTTCGGTGAGCCTGTTGTTCCTGATTTTGAAGTACCCTACCATGTTGATATAATGGAAACATTCGATGGCATCGACCTCGACGCTGCACGTGAAACATCGGGCAACGGTTTCTATTATCTCAAGGGCGATATCGCAAGACTTCACTCTGCTATACTCTCCTATGCAAGAGATTTCATGATCGACAGGGGATTTACTTACTATGTACCTCCTTTCATGATAAGATCCAGCGTTGTTACAGGCGTTATGAGCTTCGCTGAGATGGAGAACATGATGTATAAGATCGAGGGCGAGGATCTGTATCTTATAGGTACTTCCGAGCATTCCATGATAGGCAAGTTCATCAAGACAACTCTGCCGGAAGCTAAGCTGCCCCAGACACTGACCAGCTATTCTCCTTGTTTCCGTAAGGAAGTAGGTGCTCACGGCATCGAGGAGAGAGGTGTATACCGTATACACCAGTTCGAGAAGCAGGAAATGATCGTAGTCTGCAAGCCTGAAGACAGCAAGACATGGTATGACAAGCTTTGGCAGAACTCTGTTGACTTCTTCCGTTCGCTGGATATCCCTGTACGTACTCTTGAGTGCTGTTCGGGCGACCTGGCTGACCTGAAGGTAAAGAGCTGCGACGTTGAGGCATGGAGCCCCAGACAGAAGAAGTACTTCGAGGTAGGTTCCTGCTCGAATCTGGGCGATGCTCAGGCAAGAAGACTCCAGATAAGAGTTAAGGGTGAAGACGGCAGCAAGTATTTTGCACACACCCTCAACAACACCGTTGTTGCACCTCCCAGAATGCTGATAGCTTTCCTGGAGAACAACCTCAACGGCGACGGCACAGTATCAATCCCCGAACCCCTCAGAATGTACATGGGCGGCAAGGACAAGCTGGTACCTACAAAGTAAGAGATATAAAACATTACAGTACATATCCCCCGTCCGCAAGGGCGGGGAATTTGTGATAAAGACGTTCTGTATATCTTTATGACTTCAAGTATATGAAATAACTGCCGCGCCTGTAAGTGGTGCGGCGTTTTTTGGGATAAGAGAGTTTGATATATTATCGTTAGGAGCAGACCGTATGGAAAATTTTGATATCATAGTAATAGGCGCAGGTCATGCGGGCTGTGAGGCTGCGCTGGCAGGGGCAAGACTTGGTCTTAAAACAGCACTGTTCACCATAACCCTTGATGCAGTGGCGAATATGCCCTGCAATCCGTCGATAGGCGGTACAGCCAAGGGACATCTTGTGCGCGAGATAGACGCACTCGGCGGTGAAATGGGCAAGGCAGCGGATAAGACCCTTATCCAGAGCCGTATGCTGAACCGCGGAAAAGGCCCTGCGGTACATAGTCTGCGTGCGCAGATAGACCGTATGGCATACCACAACCTTATGAAAAAGACAATCGAGGACACCGAGGGTCTGTATCTGAAACAGGCTGAGATAACCGATGTGCTGTTTGAAGATGACGGCAAGACTGTTCGCGGTGTGCGTACACATCTCGGTGTTGAATACGGCTGCAAGGCGGTGATAATTGCCAGCGGCACTTACCTTAACGGTGAGATACACGTAGGTACTACTACCTACCCCAGCGGCCCCGATTCGGTACTGCCTGCAAGAAAACTTTCCGACAGTCTGAAAGCCGCAGGAATGACATTGCGCCGTTTCAAGACAGGCACTCCTGCAAGAGTACACAAGCGTTCAATCGATTTTTCAAAGCTTGAAGTTCAGCACGGCGATGACGATATCACACCTTTCTCGTTTACCGACAGCGGAAATATCGAAAACAAGGTGGATTGCTACGTCAGCTACACAAACGCCGAGACCCACAAGGTAATAATGGATAATATCCATCTTTCGCCAATATATTCGGGCAGGATACACGCTATCGGCCCAAGATACTGTCCTTCCATCGAGGACAAGATAATGCGTTTCTCCGATAAGCCCAGACATCAGCTTTTTATCGAGCCAATGGGTCTTGATACCGATGAATACTATCTTCAGGGCATGAGTTCATCTCTGCCTGTTGATGTTCAGCTGCAATTCCTGCGTACTATCGAGGGTCTTGAAAATGTGGAGATAATGCGTAATGCCTATGCTATCGAATACGATTGCTGTGACCCAAACGACCTTCTGCCCACCCTTGAATTCAAGGAATTCCACGGCATTTACGGCGCGGGGCAGTTCAACGGCACCTCTGGCTATGAGGAAGCCGCCGCGCAGGGTCTTGTGGCGGGCATAAACGCCGCACTGAAACTGAAAGGCGAAGAACCTATGGTTCTCGACCGTGCAAGCAGCTACATAGGCACACTGGTGGACGACCTCTGCACAAAGGGAGTATCCGACCCTTACCGTATGCTTACCAGCCGAAGCGAGTACAGACTTCTGCTGAGGCAGGACAACGCCGACCTGAGACTTACCGAAACAGGTCACAGGGTAGGGCTTATCGATGATGAGAGATATGCGGCTTTCCTGAAAAAGAAAGAGCAGATAGATGCGGAGATAAAGCGTATTTCCGCCATAAACATAGCACCCTCAGAAAAGCTGAATGAGTACCTTGTATCACAGGGTACTGACGGTATAAACAACGGCATAAAGCTGACACAGCTGATACGCCGCCCTCAGTTGACTTACAAAGGTCTTGCATTCATCGACCCTGAAAGACCCGACCTGCCTGATGATGTTTGCGAGCAGGTGGAACTTATGATAAAGTACGAGGGATACATCAAGATACAGCTTGAACAGGTTGCGGCTATGCGAAAACTGGAGAATAAAAAGATACCCGAGGATATCGACTATTCAAAGGTAGGCTCACTGCGTCTTGAAGCGGCTGAAAAGCTGGCGAAGATACGTCCGCTCTCCGTGGGACAGGCAAGCCGTATCAGCGGTGTGAATCCTGCGGATATAAATGTACTGCTGGTATATCTGGAGACTATAAAGTAGCCCTGATAGTGACCGACCGAAAGGAAGATCTTTATGTCATTTTTAGATAAGCTTTTTGGGAAAGAACGCAAGCCCAAGCCCGAGCCTTATACAGTGGATACCGAGTTCGGGAAGTTCACTATGGAGTATTGGGACAAGGAAAAAACAAAGCCCTGCTATGCGTATCTCGGCTTTGCGGAATGGACAGATGAGAGCGGGACCTATGATATCTACAACGTAGAGATAGACTGTGACAGCGAGGAAACTTTCGAGATGAAGAATGGTCTTGCCACGCTGAAAAAGCTCATGAGCGAACAGGAATTCTGGCTTGAAAGGGCAAGGCAGGGTGCGGCAGAATATTTTCTCACCGAGGACGGTACAGTGCTGACATGGGTAGAGGACGAAAACGGCACAGAGGTGGAACTTCCGCCCGAGGAGTTCAAGAAACTGCTTCATGTGTTATCGATACATATATATGCCGATGACAATATCTGTCTGGTACTGGACGGGAGCTACAACGGAAATAGCTTGTACACTGACCACTGCATAAGCGTTTCGCTTAATAGTAAGGGCGAGGTCGAGGGATGCAGTCTTTGATTAGGGACAGGTCTATGGAGAAATATCTTGAAATGGCTGATCCTGCAAAGCTTAGTGACGAAGAATATCTTCGGCTGGCAGATCATTTTCTCGGGTATATATATGCAAGCAGTTTCGAGCTGAACGTAACGGGGATATGCTATCTTAAACTGATATATGACAATGCCCCCGAGCGTTTTGATAAGCTGATAATAAAGAGCGGACATCTGATGAAGCGTGACGAATATCCCGATATGACTCTGGAAATGCTTCTGTTTTGCAATGAAAGATCATACAAGGAATATCTTATGTCCGCGCCCTATTCCGACGAAGTGCGTGATGCGCGAGACAATCTTGAATACGATATCAATCATTACCGCGAAGAAAAATGGTATAAGAATATGTGCGCTGAGTACAGCGAACTCAGAAGAAAACTTGAGGAGTGACAGAATGTCAACAGTATGTGCAATATCGACCCCCCTTGCAGAGGGCGGTATATCTGTAATAAGGATAAGCGGCGAAAATGCAGTAAGCTGCGCGGCTGAAGTTTTTAAACCTTTCACCTGTGAAAGTGTTGAAAAAATGCAGGGCTATACCTGCGCCTACGGTCAGATACATGACGGTGACAAGACCGTTGATGACGGCGTGCTGACGGTTTTCCGTGCGCCCCATTCCTATACGGGGGAGGACGTCTGCGAGATATCCTGCCACGGCGGTATATATGTCACTAAAAAAGTGCTGAGACTTTGTCTTGAAAACGGCTGTGGACTTGCACAGGCAGGCGAATTCACAAAAAGGGCTATGCTGAACGGCAAGCTTTCACTTACTCAGGCTGAGGCTGTTATGGATACCATTGCGGCACAGGGCGAATACGCCCTTGCTTCGGCTAATCTCACAAGGCAGGGCAGTCTTTTCGGGCAGATTCACGAAGTCACAGGCGACCTTGTAAAGCTTCTGGGCGAACTTGCGGCATGGGTGGATTATCCCGAGGAAGACCTCCCCGCAGTTGAGGAAACAGCCCTCCGCGAAAGTATCGGGAAAGCGCTGTCCGTCACTGGCAAGCTTATCGCCGACCACGATAACGGTATGCTGATAAAGCAGGGCATAGACACTGTTATTGCAGGCAAGCCGAATGTCGGCAAATCGACCCTGATGAATCTTCTGCTGGGTTATGACCGTTCAATAGTAACAGAGATCGCCGGCACGACCCGAGATGTCATTGAAGAAAGCGCAAAGCTTGGCGAACTGGTATTCAGGCTTTCGGACACAGCGGGCATACGCGACACCGAAGATAAAGTCGAAAAGATAGGCGTTGAAATGGCTGAAAAACGCCTTGATGAGTGTATGTTCGTTATCGAGGTCTTCGATACTTCCGTCAAACCCGATGATGACGATATCGCCCTGCTTGAAAAGGTTAAGGCATCAGGCAAAAGAAGCCTTATCGTGCTGAACAAATCCGACCTTGAAAGCGCAGTTGATGAAGGCTTTTTCAGGGATTACAGCGAGAATATAGTTAGCATATCCGCAAAAAATCTCGATGACAGGTCACAGATACAGGCGGCTGTGGAAAAGATATTCACACCCGAGAATTATGATGCCAACAGCACCATATTCGCCAACGAAAGACAGAAATGCTGTCTTGATAAAGCCCACGCAAATCTTAAAGCTGCACTTGAAGCCCTCGATATGGGCGAAACTCTTGACGCGGTAACAGTAATGATAGATTTCGCCGCAGATTCTCTGCTTGAACTGACAGGCGAAAAAGCCACCGAAGCAGTGGTGGCAGAAGTGTTCTCAAAATTCTGCGTAGGAAAATAAGAAACGCGGCGGGGCAATTTTGTCTGCTGCCGCACAATGAATAACGGATAGTGAATAATGAATAATGAAAAATCAAGGTATCGCCTCTGGCGATGGCTTTGATGCGGCTTTATTATTCATTATTCTTTTTTTCGGAAAAAAATTTTTTTCACCTGCAAGGATATGCTATTCTCAGACGTATTATATACAGAAAACCAAAAAACACCCGCTGCCGACCCCCTCGGCGGCGGACTGTAAGGGGGTGGTTTGACTATGGAAACAGCTTGTTTCGAGCTGAATGGATTTGATGCCGTTTATGATGAATATTTTGATATGGTGTACAGGATATGCTACGTGTATTTCCACGGTCATACCGCCGATGCAGAAGACGCGGCGCAGACCGTATTCATGCATTATCTTGAAGCGGGAGTTATACCCGAAACGAATGAGCATACCAAAGCGTGGCTTATCGTCACGGCGCAGAACGTCTGCAAAACTATGCTGAGGAGACATCACAGAAAAGATACCGAACTTGATTCGGCGGCGGATAAGGGTACGGCTTTTGAGTACAATGAGGTCATGGACGCAGTTATGCGTCTGCCCGAAAAAGAGCGCATGGCTGTCTACCTGAACCTCTACGAAGGTTATACAGCCGCCGAGACCGCGAAGCTGATGAAATGCCGTGAAAATACAGTATATTCATACATACACCGTGCAAGAAAAAAGCTGAAAAAAGAATTGGGAGGGTGAGACTATGACAGACAAAGAGCTTGATGAAAAGCTTACAGCCGCATTCGATAATGTGAGGGCAGACAGTGCTGTCAAGGCTCGCATTCGGAAAGGCTTAACAGGTGACATTATGGATAACAATAAAACTATAACAGTCAGCAAAACAGCTGACCAGAATGAAAGAACAGGAAAAATAAAAGTCAACAGACGCGGCAGGATAGCTGCGGCAGTTATCGCGGGCGTTTTAGCAGTGGGCGGAGGTTCATACCTGCTGAAAAACGGCTTTGCCAGAGTAGAACCCAAGACCTCACTGTCATCAAAAGCAGAAAGCGACATCTCATCAGCACATTCTGATAAGATGACCTATAACGGCAAAGAAGTTGATGAAATGCCCATAACCAACGAACAGCTGGGATTTGACCCATCAGGTAACAGTATCTATGACAAGTTCAGCGGTTATTGCGATATACGTAATCTGCCGAACGGAAATTTCCTTGTGAGGTTGCAAACTGCGATACCCATTGAAGATGATGTCATTTCAACCTGCTATTGTGTATTCGACCCTTCGGTAAACAGCATAACAGGTATACTTCCCACAAATGACTGGAATTGTTACAGTATCGGCAAGAACAGCATTGTTTTCTGTTCTACCGATCGTGACGCTGAAAACAAAATAGGTGATGATAAGGGCAAAGTCTTCACAACAAACCTGTCCTGCAAACTCTATGACCTTGATCTGTGCGAGATGAAAAATGATACACTGAATTTCCAACTTGGTGACAAGCATGTGGAAGAAGTAATGGTATCAGCCAACAATAAGATATATGTAGCAGCAAAAGAAGACTACTCAGATAACAAAGAAAAGCTGTATATTTATGACAGTGAAGGCAGTGTTATAAACACTTCCGAAGAATGCGACTGGATATACAGCTGCTCGATGTCTCTGGACGGCGGCTTCATCTATTACGCTACACAGAACCGTGATTCGTGGAGCACAACCCTCAAATGTATAGCTGTTGATGACAAACATATCGATTGCGAACATACCGACGGGGTATATGATGACAATCCGTGGCCTCATTACGCTATGTATTTTGACAGCGGAAAATATCTGTATACCGTATACTACACCGACGAGGGCAAGCAGATGATAAGACGCATAGATATGACAGGTGAGGAAGAGATCTATTTTGGTGAGCCCGAAGATGTTATCAACTATGCGGGAGATGTGGCGGATTATCGCTATGTAACACCTGACGGCAAGTATCTGTTCACGTACAATGTTAAGGATAAGTATACAGAAGATGGAGGTATTGAACGTGAATATGAAATAATAAGCACATATGATATAGAGAATGGCTTAAAGCTGGTACATGAAGAAAAAGTAAATGATTTTATGTGGTTATCTTCTTATGGTCTTAATTTGCTTTACAGTGGAGCTACAGGCGATGTTTGCTTCGGCGGATATAAAGATGAAGATGAAAAAATGTTCGCTGAAATCTGCTTCAACCTTTTCGGCAATGAATTCTCCAACTTCAACATAAACGAAAGCGCAAATGATAACACCAAAGCCGAAGAAAAAGAAAGCATAAAAACTGAGAGCGATACCAATACAGAAAAAATGGTAACTGTCCCCGATATAACGGGATTTTATTCCGAAGATGGCGAGATCCGACTGAGATCAGCAGGATTCACAGTACTTCTCAAATCAATGTATAGTGATGATATTCCCGAAGGTCTTGTAGTAAGCACCGAGCCTGCCGGGGGTGAAAAAGCTCCTCTTGAGAGTATGATCACAATGTACACAAGCAAGGGACCGGAATCTGACGATCATGAGTCTGCCGAAACTGATACAAATACAGAAAAAATGGCAACTATCCCCGATGTTATCGGAAATGAAGCAGAAGATGCCGAAAGAAAACTGACAGAAGCAGGTTTCAAACCTGTTCTCAGGTCTGCGTATGATGATGCTACCAAAGGTCAGGTAGTACGTATCGAGCCTGCTGCGGGTTCCGAAGCACCTCTTGGCAGTACTGTCATGATCTACGTATATAAATATGCCGATTATAAGAATGATCTGACATTCAACCTGTCGATCCCGAAAGGTCTGCGCGGCAGTTTCTCTGTCGTTGTTCATTCGGATGATTATTATTATTGTGGCGAGATTTACGATTTTAACGGCGAAGATGATGAAAGCAACGCTATTCCGATATATCTTTCAAGCAACAAAGATACTGATGTATTCACGATCACCTTAAATAATCTTGATACAGGTAAATCTGTGGAATACTATAAAGTAGAAGCAGATTTCAGAACAGGTGAATTAAAAGCTATCACTGATTATAATACAGACGGTCTGCTTGCTATTTCTTCCCAGAATTAAAGCAAAGATGATCAACAGCAAAATGCGCTCGATACTACGGGCGCATTTTTTGCTGTGATTTTTACTAAAAAGACAAAAAAAGTTCTTTACAAATGTAGATAAATGTGTTATAATATTTTTTGTATATATCGAACAGAAAGGAGATATCTATGGCAGGTCTGATATTTGACTCACATTGTCATTATGATGACAATGCTTTTGATGAGGACAGATACGAACTGTTAAACAGACTGCTGGTAGATGAGGGTCATGTTGTAGACAAGATGCTCCACGCGGCAGTAGATGAGAAGTCCTCGCTGTTTGGTATCAAAACGGCTGAAAGGTACGGGAATTACTATACCTCCATAGGCTTTCACCCAGAGTATGCGGACGATGTCCCCGATAATTATATGGAGATACTGAAAACGCTGTATGAAAAAGCATCAGCAACAGGCAAACTCAGGGCAGTTGGCGAGATTGGTCTCGACCACCACTATGAGGGCTATAATGCCGATAAGCAGAAGACCCTTTTTATAGATCAGGTAAAGTTCGCAAATGAAAAAGGACTCCCCGTTATAATCCACTGCCGCGACGCGACGGAGGAATGTATGGGCGTTCTAAGTGAACTGAGACCCGCGGGTGTTATGCACTGTTTTTCGGGTTCGGCTGAAACGGCTGAGGAAGTCGTGGGGCTGGGTATGTATATAGGATTCACAGGGGCTCTGGCTTTCAAAAACAACAAGAAAGCTAAACGTGCCTGCGAAGCAGTGCCGCTTGAACGGCTGCTGCTTGAAACGGACTGTCCGTATATGGCACCACCGCCTTACAGGGGCGAGCGCAGTGACAGTTCAATGATAGCCGAGACTGCAAAAGTCATGGCGGAGATAAAGGGAGTTTCCGCAGAAGAAGTACTTCGGGCAACTAACGAGAATGCGTGCAGACTTTTCGGAATAAGCTGACCGAAGCGATATTATAGTTTTGGAGATGAATGAATTGGCGGAGACACTGTATTTGGTGATACCATGTTACAACGAGGAGGAGATGCTGCCCATAACTGCAAAAGCTCTTATGAAAAAGATGGACGGGCTTATTGCTGAGGGCAAGGTAAGCAGTGACAGTAAAGTAATGTTCGTGGACGACGGTTCAAAGGACAATACCTGGGAAGTTATCCAGAAACTTCACGATATGCCCCAGACAAACCTGTTCACGGGAATAAAGCTTTCAAGAAACAAGGGTCACCAGAATGCACTTCTGGCAGGTCTTATGACAGCCAGAAAATATGCGGACATACTGATATCTATGGACGCAGACTTACAGGACGATATCAATGCGATAGACGGTATGCTTGAAAAGCGTGCCGAGGGCTGTGAGATAGTTTACGGCGTAAGGTCTTCAAGAGAGACCGATACCGCATTCAAGAGGAACACAGCCAGAAGCTATTATAAAATGCTGGAATTCATGGGCGTGGAGATAACCTACGACCATGCTGATTACAGACTGATGAGCAAGAGAGCTGTCGATGCGCTGGCAGAGTTCAAGGAGGTAAACCTGTTCCTGAGAGGAATGGTGCCTATGGTTGGCTACAAGAGCGACATCGTTAAGTACGAGAGAAACGAGCGTGTAGCGGGCGAATCAAAGTATCCGCTGAAAAAGATGCTGGCTTTCGCAGTGGAGGGCATAACGTCCCTTTCGGTAAAGCCTATCAGATTCATCACTGCGCTGGGCGTGTTCATATTCGTTATCTCGGTGATAATGCTGATATACTTCCTGTTCACAAAGGCATTCGGCTCGACTGTAAAGGGCTGGGCTTCAACGATAACATCTGTGTGGGCGCTTGGCGGACTGCAGATGCTGGCGATAGGAGTTATCGGTGAATATATTGGCAAGATATATCTTGAAACAAAGGCAAGACCTAAGTTTATAGTTGATATAAACTTAGAGGAAACACAGGCATAATAACAAACTTAAATTTATTTAAAAGGAGTAAAAGAAAATGGCTGAAAATTTACACATATCCGGAACAGTAAATCAGGAGAAGATAGACAATACCGCACTGGTAGAGGCTATCAATGCTATGAGAAAGGAATTCAATGCAGACTCTCAGAACAAGGTCATCAATACCGCACTGAGATCAACATTCCTTGTACCCGCTATCATTGAAAAGGGTCAGGAGCTGGTAGCTGACCAGAACAACCACGTTCAGTTCAAGGACAAGCAGGAAGCTAAGTTCATGCTGGTAAACAAGCCTATCCGCGATGAGCAGGGCAACCAGACAGGTTCTGTATCTTTCTTCCCTGTATTTACCGATCCCGATGAGCTGAAGAAGCTGAACACAGACCAGCTGTACAGACCTTTCGCTATGAAGTTCAGCGATATCGCTTACCTGACAGAGAGCACTCCCAATGTTGAAGGCTTCGTTATAAACCCCTTCACCCAGGAGCACAATCTGCCTTTCACCAAGCCTATGCTGGAATCCATCAAGCAGACCCTTATAAACTTCAAGAAGAGCAAGGACGCTGCAATGGCTGCTGCTGAGGCTGAAGCTCAGGAGGCTGCTGAGGGCGAAAAGCCTGATATCACTGTATCTTCTTCCGAAGAGCAGTAAGGCTTAGATACCACGATCATTACGGTCGGGACGGCGGTACAGCAAAGGGTATCCGCAGATACCCTTTGCTTGCAGACTGTTCCGACCTTTTTGCGGAGGAAACAACATGAGATACATATACTGTCCGCAGTGCGGAAGAAAGCTGACAGAAAGACCTGCGGGCGATGAGGGTCTTGTGCCCTATTGCGAGGGCTGTGAAAAACTGTGGTTCGATACTTTCCCCAGCTGTTCGATAGTTCTGGCAGCAAATGAATATGATGAGATAGCACTTCTGCGGCAGGATTATATGTCGGATAAGTATACCACCTTCGTTTCGGGCTATATCACCCCGGGTGAAAACGCCGAACAGACAGCAATCAGGGAAGTCGCTGAAGAGATAGGCATCAAAGTCGAAAAACTCGATTACGCAGGAACTTACTGGTTCGAGAAACAGGGACTTCTTATGCATGGCTTTATCGCAAGGGTGAAGAAACAGCCGCTGGTGCTGTCCTCGGAAGTTGACTGGGCTGACTGGGTGCCCGCTGAAAAAGTTATAGAAACTATTTTCCCCGATTCACCCGGAAATGCGGCTTTTGCCATCTATAAGAAATTCATGGGTGAGTATTTCGGAAAAAAGTGACCCCCGCATCGGAAAGGACGATTAACAATGGCTCTTGACGGAGTTTTTCTCGGTGAGATAAAAAAGGAACTCATGCCCCTTATAGGCGGCAGAGTTGATAAGATACATCAGCCCTCAAAAGGTGAATTGCTTTTTGCCTTCCGTACCTATGACGGGCTTAAAAAACTGCTGATAAATACAGTGGCAGGCACAGCAAGACTGCACCTGACCAATGCAGATATCGAAAATCCCAAACAGCCCCCAATGTTCTGTATGCTGATGAGAAAGCACCTTTCGGGCGCTAAGCTTATCGATATAAGACAGCCCGGTGCAGAACGTGTTATCATGCTTGATTTCGATGCCACCAACGAACTTGGCGATATGGTAAGACTTACCGTCACCGTGGAACTTATGGGCAGAAGAGCAAATCTCCTTCTGACGGACGAGAACGGAAAAGTCATCGACAGTATAAAAAGAGTTTCAACAGAAGTTTCCGAAACTCCCGTGCTTCCGGGTGTAGTATATACCCTACCCGAAAGTGACGGCAGACTTTCCCTGACCGAATGTTCAAGAGAAGAGTTTGAAGAAAAGCTGGCAGAATTTTCAAAACAGGAACTCTCAAAAGGCATAATGAAAACTATTCAGGGCATATCACCCGTCTTTGCAAGAGAGTGTGCATTTTTTACCTCACATTCCACAGAAGTAATAATCGGAGAAATGACTCCCGACCATAAGGACAGACTGTGGTTCTACATCAAAAAAATACGCGAACAGCTCGATAAACGCGAAAATAAGTATACCGTCATAAAGACCACAAGCGGCGAACTGAAAGATTTCTGCTTCTGCAATATAGACCAGTACGGCGGACTTATGGTGACAAAGCAGTTTGAAAGCCCATCTGCCCTGCTGGACTATTTCTATTCCGAAAGAGACAGCCTTTCCCGTACAAGACAGAAAGCACAGGACCTTTTCCGTCTGCTTGCCAATACCATTGACAGAACGGAATCAAGGGTGAAAAATCAACAGCTTGAACTGAAAGACTGTGCAAAACGAGAACAGCTGAAACAGTACGGCGATCTCATCACTGCAAACCTCTATGCCCTCGAAAAGGGCATGACAGAAGCTAAGCTTATAAACTTCTACGACCCCGAACAGACCGAGGTCACGGTCAAGCTTGATAAACGTCTGACCCCTGTCCAGAATGCCCAGAAGTATTTCAAGGAATACCGCAAGCTTGATACCGCAGAAAAAGTTCTTGAAAAGCTGATAGCCCAGGGAGAGGAAGAAGCAAAATACTTAGATACTGTCCTTGATGCCCTGACCCGTGCCAGAACAGAGGGCGATATCGCCGCACTCAGACAGGAACTCAGCGAACAGGGATATATCAGCAGGGGCAGACAGAAAGGCAAACCGCCAAAGGCACTTCCGCCGATGAAGTTCAAGTCCAGTGAGGGGTATGATATCCGCGTAGGCAGAAATAATGCCCAGAACGACAGACTGACCTGTAAAGATTCCAAAAAGACCGATGTATGGCTCCATGCAAAGGATATCACAGGCTGTCATGTAATAATCAGCTGTCCCGACAGAGGGGAAGCTGCAAAATTCACCCCCGATGAACTCCCTCCCGACCGTACCATCGAAGAAGCTGCAATGATAGCAGCGTACTATTCCAAGGCAAAAAATTCATCAAGATGTGATGTGGATTATACCTTTGTAAAGTTTGTGAAGAAACCTGCGGGTTCAAAACCGGGCATGGTGATATTCACACATAACTATACAATAACCGTGAAACCGGATGAAGAAATAGTGCAGAGCCTGGAGTCCTAATTCATAATTATTGGCAGGGCAATAACGTAGCTGTACTTTGGATAGAATGCCAAGGAGAAGAGCTTTGGCTCAAGCCTTTCGCGAAAGGCTTGCTGGGAGCCACAATCAGCAAAGCTGACTGTTAGGGGCAGAGCCTCTCGGTCAAGGCGCAAAAGCGACGTGACCACAATAAAATCAATAGCAGACTATCTTCCAACCAATAAGCGCGGGCAATATGGAAACTTAGAGCGTGGACAAAATAACGTCCACGCTCTTTCTGCGTCCGTAAAATTATGACCCGCAAGGGGCGACAAGTCCTCCGCAGTCCACAAAAAGCCAAACAATTTTTCAACAAAAAAAGCCGAGTGCTGTTGAAAAAGCACTCGGCTTAAAATATCAAAGTTTTGAATAACCGAAACTGTTTATCAGTGCATCGACCTTCTGGCTGTTTTTGCACATAGGGCAAACATTGGCGGGATAATTCTGATAGTTGGGCAGATCCTTGTCAGTGAACAAAGCGTGGATTGGGATATCATCAAACTTGTCGATAGCCGAGAATATCGCGCCAACAGCCGCAAGCTTGCCGTTGTAGTACTGTAAACAATCAACAGCACGTCTGATACTTTTACCTGTTGAAGCACTGGATATCAGCAGAAGTATCTGCTTGCCCCATACCTTTTTCTGGGTATTGTCACGGAATATCATCTGATTTACCGCGTTGAGTTCGGGGGTGATGAGGTTGATATCCTCGCCCTTGTTGATACCTGCCTGAGAAAGATATTCAGCAAGAAAACCGCCGAGTATCTCTGTGCCTTCAAGACATATTATCGTTTCGATATTTGTGTTGGCATATGTGCTGCCGAGTTCATGTGCAGCTTCCTTTGCCATTTTAAGGCTGGTCTTTATAGATGTCATATCAACATAGTAATTAACGTGGGAGTGGTTGGTAGCAAAATGCCCCGGGATAATTCCTATCTGCACCTTCTTATTCTTGATCGACTGTATAGTCTGTAAACGCTCTTCCATTGTGAATATTCCTCCTTTTTGATAACAGGGCTGATATCTTATATTCTGCCCTGTAAAGATCATTATAATGCGAAACTATTCGTTTCTGTAATATATATTATAACATATTTTTTCACAATTGTAAAGATATTGTTAAACAAATTTAACACATGACGTTTGTGCAATACGTCGCTTTTACTTGCTTTTATCAATATCAGGGATATCCTCGGAAACAAAATGAACATAATTTTGTTTGCAAGGCTGAATTTTTACCGTGGACAAAGCATATAGAAAGAGCGTGGACATTTTGTATTGTCCACGCTCGATTTGTTGCAGCGGTGAATGTATCGACCGAATGATGTACCATTTTGAAAGTGGTAACATGATCCTATTGTCAGTTTGCCTTGATTTTCAACAGATTGATCTCGGGAGTGTTGAAAAGTCGGAGGGGTATAACGCTGTTGCCGAGACCTCTGCTGACGTACATGGTGGTATCTCCGCTTTTGTATTCGCCTGCAGTATATTTCGGGAAAAATCCTTGGTCGGGGGCGACTATGCCGCCGATGAAAGGAAGTCTGACTTGTCCGCCGTGGGCATGACCTGTTATTATCAGGTCGGGGGAGGAGAGTGTGTATTCTTCCTCTAAATACTGGGGTTCGTGGGCAAGTACGATATGCAGTGCATCATCGGGGACACTTCCCGAAAGTTTGGCAAGTGTGCCGTCATAAAGGTGGTCATCGCCTAAGCCCGTGAGGTATATGCCGTTTTCAAGGGTGATGGTGGTACTATCCAGGATAGTTACACCTGCGGAGTTCATACCACTATATAAGGTATCAGTTTCAGATTTATCCAACCACATTTCGTGGTTGCCTGTGATATAGTAGCATGGGGCGATCTTTATGGCTTCTTTACAGAAGTCGGTGGCGGTATCGATATTAGTGTGATTGCTGTCAACGATATCGCCAGTGATTACAATTATATCGGGAGATTGATCCTTTATCTTGCTGATAAGTCTGGAGTTATTTTTTCCGAATTTTGCATTGTGAAGGTCGGAAACCTGTACGATGCGGAAATCGTCTGCCGATTTGGAAACTTTTGCAGAGGTGAAAGTGTATTCGTCTACGGTAAGATATTTATTCTGGAAAATACAGAATATCGTCAGCAGGACGATGACAGCAGACAGAATAATTATCTTCTTTTTGGTTAGTTTAGGTTTTCTGAATAACTGCATGGTATCTCCTTAAAGCATTGGTGCGAATATCCTGAGAATGACAGACATAAATCGGCTGGCAAAACTTAGCTGACGGACATCTTCATGTGTTATGCGGTGACATTTGTTTTTGAAAAGGTCTTCAAAATCCGCCTTGATATCGGGGATACAAGCAGTATCCTGCATAAAAGCCGCATCTTCAAAATGGAGATAGAGTGAGCGATAATCGAAATTGATAGTGCCGACAACGGCGCGTTTATCATCAGAAAGGCAGTTTTTCGCGTGGATAAAACCCGGGACGTACTCATATACCCTGACACCCATATTCAGAAGTTCCATATAATAGGAACGGGTCAGACACTGAATGTACCATTTATCGGGGATATGGGGGGTGATGATGCGGACATCGACCCCTGATTTTGCCGCAAGTTCAAGAGATGTGAGTATCTCGTTATCGGGGATAAAATATGGGGTGGTTATATAAAGGTAATTTTTGGCAGTGTTTATCATAGTCATGTAGACCATTCTGCCTATTTTTTCCGAATCGAGAGGAGTATCGCTGTAAGGTACGATGATGCCCTGAGATGTGGTATTTTCATCAGGGGGAGTGGGACGGTATTTTTCATAATCGGTAGTTTCGTGAGATATGACTTCCCACATCTGGAGGATCATCATGGTGAGATTCCAGACAGCCTGACCGCGTATCATGATGGCAGTATCTTTCCAATGACCGAAACGGATAAGGCGGTTGATATATTCATCTGCGATATTTACGCCGCCGGTGAAACCGACATTTCCGTCAACTACAAGTATCTTGCGGTGGTCGCGGTTATTCTGGATAGTGGACATCATGGGACGGAATTTGTTGAATATCAGGACTTTGCCGCCAGCTTTTTCGATAGCTTTTTTATCTTTCATGGGCATGGTGAACTGTGACCCCATGCCATCAACGATAAGACGGACTTCGACACCTGAGAAAGCTTTTTCGATGAGGATATCAACGATTTCGCCCCACATTTCACCGTCATCAACGATGAAGTATTCCATGAAGATGAATTTTTCAGCTTTGCGGAGTTCGGTAAGCATAGCGGCAAATTTGTCCTCGCCAAGAGGGAAATAGGTAACATCCTCACAGCCATAGGCAGGAAAGCCTGCGCTGTAATCGAGATAGCGGATGATGCGATAAAGTTCGGGATCTTCTTCTTTTATCTTTTTTGAAAGCTCGATATCCTCGGGCAAGTAGCAGCGGGTGTCGAGATTTTTTTGAACATACGCATTAGAAACCTTGCGCTTGTAAGGCTGATTAGTAAGGATAAGGTAGAGTATAGTCGTGAATACCGGGAAGATCAGCAAGGGAACGATCCATGCTATCTTATAGGCGGGCTGACGGTCGGTATTAACTATATATATAGCAACGATGATGCCCAGGGTGGTGAAAAGTACGGATAGGTAATTGTAGTTTTCATTCAGAATTGTGAACATGATGAATATCTGAACGAACTGAAGCAAAAGTAGAAGGATTATGGTAGTTTTCTGAGAAAAAATAATATTTATAAGTTTTTTGGGCTTTTTGCGTCGCTTTGCGTATTTGGATCGCGGCTTCCTTGAGTTGATGGCGAAGCCATCGCCAGAGGTTATCTGATGTTTCACGAAGCTGTCCCCTTTCTTATATAATGTATATAGAAATATTATAACATCTAAGAGAAGTGAATTCAATAGCTTATTGCATAAATTAATATTATGCACAAAAATGCGAATTATAAGTAATGACCAAAGAATAATTAAGTACAGAAAATCTGAATTAAAACTGGATAATTTAAGGGAGAATTTTCTTTGAAAGTTAATCTTTTGTTTAAAATAAAAGTCGAAAAAGGGGTTGACTTTTGCGCCTAAATGCGCTATAATAATTAAGCTGTCAACGAGAGAGCACGAAAGAACGAATAAAGCGCGGGAAACTTAGGGATAAGAGAACGAGCGGCTGAACAGTTCAGAAGAGCGAAACTCAGAAGCAGCAAAAATTTATCACGAAAAGCACTTGACAAAAGAGCAAAAAAGTGATATAATAAAAAATACCGCACAAGAGAGAAGTTCAATAAAAAAGAACTAAGCTCGAAAATAAAACTTCAAAAAAGTTCTGAAAAGGGCTTGACAAACGAAGAAAAATGTGGTATAATAAAACAGCTTATAACGCACAAAGAACTCTGAAAAGAGTTCGAAAAAATCTTCAAAAAAACTTCTGAAAAGGGGTTGACAAACGAAGAAAAGTGTGGTATAATAAATGAGTTGTCTGACAAAGACAGACAACGAAAAGGCATCTTGAAAATTGAACAACCAAGAATACGAAAACCCTTGAAAATACTTTGAGGTAATCGAAGTAAGAGTCAAGTAAAGACTATAAAATGCAAACGTTCAGTGAAACGAAACTGAGATTTTAATTACTCTGAGAAGAGTATTAGGATACAACTTAATTAAGAGTTTGATCCTGGCTCAGGACGAACGCTGGCGGCACGCTTAACACATGCAAGTCGAACGAGCGAAAGAGTGCTTGCACTCTCTAGCTAGTGGCGGACGGGTGAGTAACACGTGAGCAATCTGCCTTTCGGTGGGGGATACCAATTGGAAACGATTGTTAATACCCCATAACATAGATAAGCCGCATGACTTATCTATCAAAGATTTATTGCCGGAAGATGAGCTCGCGTCTGATTAGGTAGTTGGTGAGGTAACGGCCCACCAAGCCGACGATCAGTAGCCGGACTGAGAGGTTGAACGGCCACATTGGGACTGAGACACGGCCCAGACTCCTACGGGAGGCAGCAGTGGGGAATATTGCACAATGGGCGAAAGCCTGATGCAGCGATGCCGCGTGAGGGAAGAAGGTTTTAGGATTGTAAACCTCTGTCTTTGGGGACGATAATGACGGTACCCAAGGAGGAAGCTCCGGCTAACTACGTGCCAGCAGCCGCGGTAATACGTAGGGAGCGAGCGTTGTCCGGAATTACTGGGTGTAAAGGGAGCGTAGGCGGGATTGCAAGTCAGGTGTGAAATTTAGGGGCTTAACCCCTGAACTGCACTTGAAACTGTAGTTCTTGAGTGAAGTAGAGGTAAGCGGAATTCCTAGTGTAGCGGTGAAATGCGTAGATATTAGGAGGAACATCAGTGGCGAAGGCGGCTTACTGGGCTTTAACTGACGCTGAGGCTCGAAAGCGTG
>Ga0256405_10001762_pt1 | contig 55790 bp, 53 predicted proteins | sample RumenRJG_02DNA_FD_189096 | JGI IMG/M metagenome (GOLD analysis project Ga0256405, IMG submission 189096) | Bovine rumen microbial communities from Lethbridge, Alberta, Canada - RJG_02 | ecosystem: Host-associated > Mammals > Digestive system > Stomach > Rumen | place: Canada: Alberta... | reverse complement strand
AGCAGAGCATATTTCTTGACCTTTGGAATAGGATATGCATAGAACCGGCTGATCACAGACTGCATCTGACCGCTTATGCCCCAGTAGTAGACAGGGCTTGCGAAAACAATCATGTCGGCACTGTCAATTCCTTCATATACCTGAGTCATGTCATCCTTCTGTATGCACTTGCCGTTTCCCTTGGTATGGCAGTATTCACATGCCAGGCAGCCGCGTATCTGCTTTGTACCAACTTGTATTACTTCTACATTATGCCCCTTGTTCTCAGCACCCTCTTTGAATGCATTTACCATTGCTGTTGTGTTCCCGTTCACATGGGGACTTCCGTTCAAAACTAAAATTTTCATGTCTATACCTCCATTTCTCCATTGTGGAACATCATGGCAGCCTCCTCGCTGTATGGATACACAAGATGCTCCGAAAGGACAATCGCCTTGCTGAAATATTTCTTAAGAGCCTGCCTGAACTTAGGATGAGCACATTTATCTATGATCAGATCAGCCCGCTCTATCACATCAAGACCGCGCATATCAGCAACCCCCTGTTCTGTAATAAGAATCTGGACATTTTTGATTGTATGGTCTATGTGGCTTACCATAGGCACTATGCTGGAAATCTTTCCATCCTTTGCCGTGGATTTGGTGATGAATATAGAAACTCCGGCATTCCCGCAGTAATCCCCGGAGCCTCCTACACCGTTCATGAGCCTGGTTCCTCCCACATAGCTTGAGTTCACATTTCCATAGAGGTCTGCCTCTATTGCTGTATTGATGGAAATTACCCCGAGGCGGCGTATAACCTCAGGACTGTTGGAGATCTCCATAGGCCGCAGGATAATCTTATCCCTGTAACGGTCTATGTGCCTGTAGAATTCCTCCATCTCCTCAGTGGACATGGCCAGGCCGGCCGCAGATATGGAGTCAATTTTCCCGGCATATGCCAAAGCAAGGAAAGAGCCCTGGGCTATCTCGGAAAATACATTAAGGTGGGTATAATCCGATTCCACAAGCCCTTTTATGACTGCATCGGAGACAGCACCCACACCGGCCTGCAGAGGAGGAAGAGGATTGCACAGCCTTCCCTCCTTCACCTCATTCTTAAGGAAAGAGACAAGGTTCTCTGATATCTTTTTTGTCTCCGCATCAATTTCGCCGGCAATTATTCCCCGGTCAGGAATATTGCTCTCCACAACAGCCACTATCTTCGAGGGGCTGCAGGGAATATATGGAGTTCCTATCCTGTCATTCGGCTTCAGAATATTAATGGGTTTGGTATAAGGTGCCGGCTCAGGGATATAGATATCGTGTATTCCCTCCACACAGGCAGGGATCTTGGTATTAAGCTCCACTATGACCTTGTCTGCGCATGCCACATAGGTATCGCTGGCACCTACCGAAAAGGTGGGGATGATGTTGCCGTTCTCGTCTATGGCCGCAGCCTCCACCAGTGCCACATCAATATGATTCAGGTAATTGCTCCGAACCCATTTGGCCATGTTGCTGATGGGCAGGTCCACATACTTGATCTTTCCTTCATTTATAGCATTGCGCAGATCCTTGTTGCTCTGGTATGGCATACGGCAGGAGAGAGCTCCGGCACGGGTCAGCACTCCATCAAAATCATCTCCTGTAGAGGCTCCTGAGTAGACAGTCAGATTAAGACGTTCCCCAGCTTCTGCACGGGCGGCCAGCTCCTTGGCCACAACCTTTGTGTATCCCGAGAGACCGAAGCCGCTGACACCCAGAGTCATATCGGGCTTTATAAAGCTGGCTGCCTCTTTGGGAGTGCATACTTTCCCAAGCACATCTGCATTGCGGATTCTTTTTCTGAGTTCGTCGCTGATGATCACCGGTTGTATCTCCTTCAGACAAATTCAAAATCAATCACGCTGAGATATAAAATAAGGAAGAGCAACAAACACTATGCCACCTATCATATTTCCTAATGTAACCCAGCACAGATTGTACATCTCTCCGGCAAAGCTGACTGCCTGCCCAGCAGGATTAAAAAGAGAATAGGTCAAAAGCGTCATATTGGCAACACTGTGCTCAAAGCCAGTTGTAAAGAAAGCAATCAGACACCAGAATATCATTATAAGCTTACCACTTTCGGTCTTGCATCTAAAGCCACACCATACAGCAATACATACAAGCATGTTACACAGAATACCTCTGGAAAGAAGCTCAATTGCCGGTGCAGACATCTTTGCAAGCGCAGTCTTGGCCATAAAGTCACCGACAGGTCCATTACCTAGCCCTGACAGATGGAACAATAATGCCAGAAGCACTCCACCGCACATATTTCCTAGCCAGCATACAATCCAAAGGGTAATGCAGTTACTCAATGTTGTCTTCTTCTTTAGAAGTCCTGCGAACATAACCAGGTTATTTCCAGTGAAAAGCTCGGATCCTGCCATTACCACAAGCGAAAGAGCTACACCAAAGGTTGCTCCCATAGCAAGCTTTGCTGCCGGAGCACCAGCCATAAGGCCTCCTACGGTAAACGACAGCAGTATGCCGAAACCTATGTACATACCGGCCAGAATAGAAAGAACAATGTACCCCATCGGATTTCTTTTAAGGAAAGAACTTTTTGCAGCTGCTGCTCCTGCTGCTGCTTCAAAATCATCTTTAAACATATCACATCCCCCTTTTGTGTGTTTTAATTATATGTCCTGCTATACATTCTATGACTTCCTCATACTCTAAAAGCCCCTTATCTACAGCACTTACTGAGATTCCAGCCTTCTCAAGGCAAAGCTGTATGCTACTGCCCGGCGATACAATATTATGCTCAAGGTGATGTCCCTTTGCCAGCAGAAGCGGTACCAGAACTGCCTTCTTTATTCCCTTGGCCGAGATCTCGGCAGCAATATCTTCAATCGACGGATGCCCATGAAGCATTATAAGATATGAATCGGGAACAGTTTTTCTTACAATATCAAGAATCTTATCATAGCTTTTAAGTGCATCTTCGCCAGCACCATGACCGACAAGTATCAAAGCTTCCATTTCAACCTCATTTCTCCAAACGATATTTATAAAGTGCAGACTCATCCCCGTTTATCTTGATTCCATACCCGATGCACTTTCTCATCATGGCATCCTCAGCCTCAATCTCTTCCGGTCTCTGAACTGCAAGCACCTCACCATTCTTTAACATGCACACCCTGTCACTGTATGTAAGGCTGAGGGGCGTGTCGTGGGAGGTTATGATTATCCCGATACCTTCGCCTGCCAACCTTCTCAATATAGTCATCATCATTATCTGATGAGACACATCAAGGCCTGCCGCAGGCTCATCCAGCAGGATATACCTGCTGTTTTGTGCAATAACCATGGCCAGATAACACCTTTTAAGCTCGCCTCCTGAAATCTCGTTCAGCCATCTGTCCCTCATATCCTGCACATCTGTAAGCACCATAGCATTATCCACCATTGTTCTGTCAACCGATGACAGCCGGTGAGAAATACCGGTATGGGCATATCGCCCATGAGAAACCAGAGTCCTGACATTAAGCCTTACCGGGATCAGTGTCTGAGGAAGGTATGCAACCAGTCTGGCTCTCTCCAGATGACGCAGCCCGGCAATCTCTTTTCCGTCTGCCTTAATGCTTCCATTATATCTCAGGATATTGTCGATTGCTTTCAAGAGTGTACTTTTACCGCTGCCATTCTCTCCGATGATACTTGTTATCTCTCCTTCGCCAAAGGACAGAGAGGGTATTCTTATAACAGGCTGCCCATTATAGCCGGCAGAGAGATTCTTTATCTCGACCATGCTTATCCCCTCATCCGCTTCTTAGCAATCATTATTATAAAGAATGGAGCACCAAGAAGTGAAATCAGCATTCCTACAGGTAATTCATAGGGGTACATGATATTTTTTGCCAGCAGATCTCCTGCAAGGATAAGGTTACTTCCCCATACAGCACTCAGCAGCAATTTATCAGCAAAACTGGATCTGCTGATCTGTCTTATAAGATTTGGAACTATAAGCCCTACAAAGCTTATAAGACCGCATACGCTGACCGATGCAGCTGCAAACAGAACCGAAAGAAACAGTGCAATGACCCTGTATCTCCTGACCGGCATTCCAAGTTCATGAGCCACATCATCCCCCAGCGGGAAAAGCTCTATGCCTTTTGATAAGATGACGGTGATGATAATAGAAACAAATATAAGAACTGCCGAAACAGCCAATATATCCTTATGGACATTGGAAAGAGAACCAAGTTGAAATGCCATTTTATCATAAACTGTGTCTGGTTTCATAACCACTATCAGGTTTATGCCTGCACTCATTAGAGCTGATGCTGCCACACCAGAAAGAACAAGGGTGCTCTTGGCACTTCCTGCATATCTTGAGATAGCAAATACTACGGTAATTGTCAGCAGAGCCCCTATAAAAGCCATGAAGCTTTTTGCAATAACAGAGTTTCCAAACAGGATTGCGGAAATAAGGACAAACAGACCTGCCCCGTTAGTCACTCCCATTACGCTTGGAGAAGCCAGGTTGTTCCCAAGGGCCTCCTGAAGCAGAAGACCAGAAATAGAAAGCCCTGCGCCGCATACAACAGCAGCAAGAACCCTAGGCAGCCTGATATCATAAAGAATCATACTTATTGTCTGATCTGCATTCTGCTTATCAAAAAATGCGCTGAACAGTGTTGATGTATCAACCGAGCTATTTCCATATAACAGGGAAGCTGCTGCCAGAGACAGGAGAGCTGCGATTCCAGCCAGAGCAATACTCATTTTACTCAAATATCTCATAAATGTATCTGTATGCCTCATCCCATTTAGCATTCGGTTTGAAATGGAAAAGATTCTTTGGCAGAACCACTACTCTTCCATTCTGCACAGCTGACAGCTTTCTCCAGGCAGCCTGTCCTTTGAATACATCGTCATAAACATTGGCAGCCTCTGCTTCTTTGCCCTGGAAAATAATAAAAATGTAATCAGGGTCTGCAATGGCAACAGCCTCCAGATTAAGGTCTGACATAGAGCTGCTGTCGTCGGCAATATTTTTAAGCCCGAAAGAATCTATGATGCTGCAGGCAAAGTTATCTTTCTTAAGTGCCTTGTTCTTTGTAGCAGACACCCTGAGACATAGATAGCTTTTCCCCTTGGTGACAGAAGAGTTAAATGAAGAAAGAATCCCATCAATACGCTTCTGGACTTCCAGGGCATTTTTCTCATACAGGTCATCTCTCCCGGTAATCTTTGTAAAACGTAAGAGAGTATCTGAATAATCCTGGAAACTCTCTATGTCTACAGCTTCCACATGGGTGCCTAACCCTTCCAGACGCGATGCCATTTCCCGGTGGGCAGCCAAGACGGGAGATATCAGTATAAGATCAGGTTTAAGGGCTATTACAGCCTCGGTGCTGGGACTGAGTGGAGAACCTATGCTGACAGTATCCTCCGATATGCCATCAAGATCCATAGCATCATAAGTAGTCCCCTTTAGCTTTCCTCCGGCAAGAAGCCATATATCACTTACAGACCTGGATAGAGAGACAACACTGTTATAGCCAGTTTTTTCCGATTCATAGGCTTTCTCAACCTTCTTATTAATTTTAGTGCAGCCACCTAGAATAATGGCTGCACTGATGATTGATGCTATGAATGCAAAAAATATGGACTTTTCAGCCGCCATATTTGTCGTAATGACGACCTCCCCAATAAACCCGCTGGTTCACCTCTGCCTTAGGACCAAGGTTAACTCCTTCGAACAGCCATTTCTTGAATTCTTCGAAACCGGTTCTGTCCACTATATAACCTATGTGTTCCTTATGTTCAACTGCATTTGGATCTATGTATTCCTCAATGTAGGCATAGGTGTTCTTGACCATCTTGAGGATGCTCTCTTCGTCTGCCCATTTGATAAAGTCCTCGGCCAGCCGTGGATTCTTCTTTCCGGTTCTTCCCATAATAACCAGTCTGAAGTAATGCTCCCGGCTCCGGGTCCAGGCTCTGGTAGGACAGTATGCGACACAGACTCCGCACCCGATGCATTTATCTGTATCTCTGACAACTTTGCCATTCACTAGTTCAAGGGCACCTACAGAACGCCGCTTGCAGAAATTAATACAAGCCTTGCAGGCAACACATCTGTCCTTATTGTACTGAGGCTCGGTCATACCTATAATTCCGAAGTCTGCCATCCTTACCTTGGCACAGTCGTTGGAACATCCTGTGAAAGCTATTTTCACATGCCTGTCGTTTGGAAAGATATTGTTCTCCATCTTCTGGGCAAAGGCAGTTGTATCGTAGCAGCCGAAAGGACACAGTCTGGCACCGGGACATGCAATGACATTTCTGGTTCCTGAGGATGGATATCCTTTCCCTTTTTCCGGCTGATTAATTCTGAGGGAATCTATAATCAACTGAACTTCGGCATTGACCTTTTCCATGTCTGTAAGCTTTATTCCAGGAATCTCTATTCCCTGCCTGTTAGTTATGTTTATAACTCCAGTACCATATTTTTCTGCAATCTCCACCACTCTGCCCATGGATTTTGAGTCTATGACTCCACCGGGAATTCTTATTCTGGAAGCTGTCTCGCCGCGGACCTTTGAGTAACGGAATGCATTTTTCTTCAGTTTTCCAACATTTATATCAAGTTTACCCATTTTAATCTCCTTTCTCAGTCTACGAAATTCTTGGCAAATTCATAGTTAAATACAGGGCCGTCGAGGCAGATGTATGTATCGTTGACCCTGCAGTGACCGCATTTTCCAAGACCGCAGCACATCTTGCGTTCGTGGGATACAGTTATGTTGGAATCTTTAAAGCCTTTCTTCTTAAGCTCTATGATGGTGAACTTCATCATTGGAGGAGGCCCTACCACAACAGCTTTTGCCTCGGCTGGGTTCTTCAGAGGTAGACCTTCAATGAACTTTGTAACAAGCCCTATATTTCCGGTATATCCTTCTGGCGCACCATCTACAGTAAGTGTAAGCTTAAGCTTTTTCTCCCATTCCTTCAGGTCATCTTTAAACAGCATGTCAGCAGGAGATTTAAACCCGGCAATGACATATTTATCTGTCGCATCTGGCATCTGGCTCAAGGCCTGGATTACGCCTCTTACAGGTGATACTCCAGTTCCTCCTGCAACAACTACTACTTCTCCATTCCGGTATAGATCAACATCAAAGCCATTGCCGTATGGACCTCTGAGCAGGAGCGACTGTCCCTTGTATCTTTCGAAAACTTCATTAGTTACACGGCCAACCTTTCTTATTGTAAGGTCTATATAGCCATCTCCTATACCACTTACAGAAATTGGGGCCTCGCCATATTTAGGAATAGAAACCTCAAAGAACTGTCCAGGTTTGACATCTCCTTTGAATGCCATGCGGAATGTATACTCTTTTTCTGTATGCTTAATTACATCAAGTATTTCTGACGCAAAAGGAAGATAAGGATTATTTGTCATTACTCTGCCTCCTTCGATGCCTGGCTAACTTTGTTTATGATGTTGCTGAAAGAGATGTATTCCGGGCAGATGTCGTCGCACCGGCCGCAACCCACACACATCTGGTATCCAAATCTTTTCTTGAAGTCAGAAATTTTATGCAGAACTTTAAACCGCATTCTTTCGCCGTTTTTGCGTCTATACTGGCCACCGCCTGCCACATTGGTATAACCGTCCACCATGCAGGATGCCCCTACTCTGCGGCGTTCGCCCACTTTTCCGTTGTCTGTATAGAAAACATCCTGCATTGTATAACAAGTACAGGTCGGACATACATAATTACAGCGGCCGCAGTTTATGCAGCGGGTGGTATATTCGTCCCAAAGGGTATGGGAAATTATACTGTGTGGTACAGAATCGGTAACCGAAACTTTAACTTCGTTCTCGGTCACATACTTTGGAACCACATCTCTTTTATCTTTGCTGTATTTGGCAAAATAACTGTCAAAAGCGGGATCTGGTACATCTGAATAAACATTTCCATCGGCCAGGTCTACCGAAAATACATATCCATCATCACACTTGTTTGATTCCATTGATACGCAGAAGCAGTTTTCGAAAGAATGGCTGCAACCGATAAGGACATACTTTACCAAGTCCCTGCGCCTTTTATAGAAAGGATCCTTTGCCAGCCCGTTATCAAGATATATCTGATCCAGCCGTTTAAGGGAATGGATGTCACAGCTCCTTCCAAACACAAGGATAGGCCTGTTGTCAATATCAGACTCTTTTACCTCGTTCTCTGTAAAATAGAAAAGTGTTTCTGATAAAGGTGTAATGAACTCCTTAGAAGAATAGTCTGACTTAGCCTCCAGCTCTATCGCCTCTGCATTGCTCACATTATCGTACATTACAACATCTACATCGGTAAACCGGCCTGCCCCTTTTTTTCTTACAGGTGCAAAAATCCTGTAATTCTGGGAAAGGTCAGAAATCAAGCTTGCAAATGTGTCCCTCGACAACACATAGCCCATAAGGACCTCCTTTATAATTTCATGTTTATACTATTTTAAATATAAAAAATGTATTTTGGCAACCTTTTTTTATTTTACGTCTAAAACTCAATAAATATAGTACTTTGTGCCAATGTTGACACCGTAAAAAAGGTATTATAGAATAAAGTATTATGACAGTAGTTATCGTAGGGGCAGACCGAGTCGGAACCCGTCTTGCAAAGACACTTATTGCCGAGAACATGAACGTAATCATGTTTGAGCAGGATATGGAGAAGGCCAACCTGGCCTCCAATTCCCTGGACTGCCTGGTCATCAACAAGGATGGTCTTGATCCTGAGAACCTCAGGGAAGCCGGGGTCTCAAAAGCAGATTATTTCATCAGCCTCACAGGTTCTGATGAGCGGAACATGATTGCATGCGGTCTGGTGAACAGGGAGTTCAACACCCCAAACAAGATTGCCAGCGTCCACAACATCACATTCACACATACTTCTCTTCTGGAAAAATCCTTCCTGGGTATCGACTATATCGTAAACCCTGAGCTGGAGGCGGCCAAGGAGATCATCTCCAAGATTGAGCACGGTGCCACCGGCGAGATCATGCTGTTCGAGAACACAAGCCTGCAGATCAGGACACTGCCTGTCACCGAGGACAGCATATTTGCAGGCAAGGTGGTGAAAGACCTCCACAAAGTGCTGGAAGCCCGTGTCCTGGTGGCTCTTATCTATCAGGATGGACAGTATACTATTCCTAAAGGTGACACCCAGATCCAGGAGGGAGACCTCCTCTACCTGATGGGAACTGAAGAATCCCTCTCCAAAGTTCTGGCCCAGGGCGGAATAGAGAGAATAAACCTGAACAAGATGATAATTGTGGGGGGCAACGACATCTCTGCTTATGTATGTCAGCATTTCTATGACAAAGGCGAGATAAGCGTCCAAAAGAGACATTTCTGGAATATCTTCCAGAAGCCTTTTGGAAAGAAGAACATTGCCATCATAGACCGGGATTACAAGCGGTGCAAGGAGCTTTCGGCCCGGTTCCCCGAAGCCCTTATATTGAATGAGGATATATCCGATGACAACGTGCTGGAGGATGAGGGCCTCACCGACGGCGACCTGATAATGGCTGCCACAGAGAACCAGGAGCTGAACATTGTATCGGCAGTCTATGCCAAGTCCCTGGGTGTGAAGAAGGCACTGGCACTGGTAAAGAAGACCAGCTATCTGAATGTAGCCACAAACCTGGGCATAGATGTTCCTATCAGCCTTAACTACAGTACATTGCAGGGAATCCTGCGCTTCATGCGGCGCCGTGGGCTCAAGAACTCCTACTCCATTCCTGAGAGCGACATAGAGGTTATCCAGCTGCAGATTCCAGAGACCAGCATGGCGGCAGGACTTTTAGTAAAAGAGATAAAGTTCCCGCCACAGACCCTTATACTCTCTGTTAGAAGCGGAGAGCAGGATATACTTCCGAATGGTAATTACGAATTCAAGAAAGGAGACAACATCATCCTCTTGGTGAAGAAGGACAACATCGACAGGGTGCAGAATATTTTCAAGTAAATGAATTCGAAGCTTATCTTAAAAGTCATAGCCATGGTCCTCATCATAATAGCCATGGCCGAAATCCCCTCCATAGGCTGGGCAATATGGTTCGGCGAGACCGACATGATCCCATTCTTCGTGATGCCACAGGCAGTCAGCCTGGTACTGGCGGGGATAATGCTCCTTTTAAGCAGAAAGCGGAAACAGCAGAACCTATCCATAAAAGACGGCTTCATAACAGTGGCTGTCCTGTGGCTGGTGGCTGCTGTATCTGGCTCAATGCCATACTTTATCTCAGGTGTGATTCCATCATATACCGATGCATTCTTCGAGACTATGTCGGGATTCACAGGATGCGGTGCCACCATACTTGCCGATATAGAGGCCCTGCCTAAATGCATGCTGTTCTGGCGTGCCATGACCCACTACATGGGCGGTATGGGAATCGTGGTATTCATGGTTGCTATATTCCCTCTGATGGGTATAGGTGGAATGAAGATGGTGAAGACCGAGACCACCGGTCCCACCATGCAGAAGATAATGCCAAAGATTGCACAGACAGCCAAGATCCTGTGGTGCATCTACTTCGGCCTCACACTCATAGAGACTATCCTTTTAAGAGCTGCAGGACTTACATTGTACGATGCCCTGTCCCACTCCATGTCCACCATTGCCACCGGAGGTTTCTCCACCCGCAATGCCAGCGTGGCCTCCTTCAACTCCATATATGTCGATGCCATAGTTACAGCCTTCATGTTCCTGAGCGGTATAAACTTTGCCCTCTACTTCAGCCTGATTTTCGGCAAGGTATCTGTCATAAAGCAGAACACCGAGCTTAAAGTATATACAGGAATATTTTTGTTTTGCACCGCTATAGTGGTCATGGACCTCTGGGGAAACCATGTGCAATCCTTAGCCGAGGCCCTCAGGTTCGGAAGCTTTGAGGTAGCTGCCACCCTGAGCACCACAGGCTTTGCCAACTGTGACTATATGAAATGGCCTATGATGTCACAGATGGTGATCTTCCTCCTGATGTTCTCCGGTGGATGTGCAGGATCCACTGCCGGCGGCATGAAGGTTATCCGCATGATAATAATTGTAAAGCAGAGCGTCATAGAGATGAAGAGAATGCTCCGGCCCCGTGGCATCTACATGATAAAGGACAGCGATATGATAGTGCGGAAGAACACAGTGCTCAGTATTGCAGGATTCGTTGCTCTGTACATAATCCTTACAATCATTACCTCGCTGGTCACAGCTACAGGAGGCTACGACCTTCTGACATGCTTCTCCTGCTCCGCATCAACAATAGGAAATGTGGGTCCTGGCTTCTCCATGATAGGACCTGCCGGGAACTATTCCTTCTTTGCAGACTATGTCAAATGGCTCTTGAGCTTCAACATGCTCACCGGCCGTCTTGAGATTTATCCTGTGATGATTCTCTTCACCCACACCCTCTGGAGAAGATAAGTTTTACTTCAAGAATGAATAAATAAGCCTCATATCCAGAGCAGAGCGCACTATGCCGGCAAGCCTGTCATACTGTTCTTCTCTGTAGGCATGGGAATCGAACACAGCACTCTCATCAAAGGGAAGCCCCTTCCTTTTATACAGGGCATCAACTATTGTCCTTGCAATATCAGCCTCATCAAACAGGCCATGGATATAGCTGCCGTAAACATTGCCATTCTGGAGTACCGCACCCTGACCGCTGCTCTGCCCCATATGGATCTCGTACCCCCGGTATTTAAGCCCATCCAGTCCGGCAAATATTCCATTGATTCCACAGAAAGAACCTGCCACCTGTGTGCGGGTCTTCTCCTTCCCGAACACTGTCTCAATATCAAGGAGGCCCATACCTGCAATACTTCCTCCCCCTTCGGAACCAAAGGGGTCAGAGATTGATTTTCCCAGCATCTGCAGGCCACCGCATACACCGAAGACAGGAGTTCCACGGGATGATGCTTTAAGAACTTCTGCCTCCAGACCGTTCTGCCGCATCCATTTAAGATCTGCGATTGTGGATTTTGTCCCTGGGATTATGATCATGTCAGGATTGCCCAGCTCTGCGGCATTTTTGATATATCGGAGTGACACTCCTGAGAAGCGCTCAAATGGAGAGAAGTCAGTGAAGTTGGAGATACGCGGAAGATAAATGACAGCAATATCAACCTCCTTCCGTTCTCCAGAAGAGAGCCGCCGGCTCAGGCTGTCCTCGTCGTCAATATCAACATCCATATATGGAATAACCCCTGCGCAAGGAACTTTCACAAGCTTATAAAGCATATCAAGACCCGGAGCAAGGATGGAGACATCTCCACGGAATTTGTTGATGACTGTAGCTTTTATCAATGCCCTTTCCTCAGGCTCAAGAAGGGCCACTGTGCCATAAAGCTGTGCAAAGACTCCACCCCGGTCAATATCCCCCACCAGCAGCACCGGTGCATCAACCATCTTAGCCAGTCCCATATTAACTATGTCATCATCCTTCAGGTTTATCTCTGCCGGGCTTCCGGCCCCTTCTATCACGATGATATCGTTTTCAGATGCCAGCTTGTCATAAGCTGACATAATCTCTGGAATCAACTGCTTCTTATATTTGAAATATTCGGTTGCACTCATATTGGAGCGCACCTCACCCTTCACTATGACCTGAGATCCCACATCGGTAGTGGGCTTGAGGAGCACCGGGTTCATAAGGACAGAGGGCTTTATGCCAGCAGCCTCTGCCTGCACCACCTGGGCTCTCCCCATCTCAAGCCCTTCATCGGTGATAAAGGAGTTAAGGGCCATGTTCTGGGACTTGAAGGGAGCCACTCTATAGCCGTCCTGCCTGAAGATACGGCAGAGAGCAGCGCAGAGCAGGCTTTTGCCTGCATTGGACATTGTCCCCTGGATCATTAAAGGTTTTGCTCTCTTCATTTTAAAACCTCTCTGACGGCAGACATAAGCTGGTCATTTTCTTCAGGTTTCCTGATTGCAATTCTGATAAAACCTTTCCGCAGGCCCCTATAATTTGAACAGTCCCGGACCAGGATCCCTTTCTCAAGAAGCCTGCCATACAGGTCTGTATCAGAATATAAAAGGAGAAAGTTAGCCTCTCCGGGATAGACCTTTATGCCCATGGAGCACAGTGCATCTGTCATCCGGTTCCGCTCCTGCCCAATGGCCTTCACAGCATCTGAAAGCCAATCTTTGCAATCAAGTGCAGCACAACCTGCCGCCTGGGCCGGAATCGAGACATTCCAGCATGGTGCCTTCTCTGACATTGCAGCCATGAAAGCCTCATCTGAGCAGAGCATATATCCAAGCCTCAGCCCTGGAATGGCAAAGCTTTTTGTAAAAGCCTTCAGGATGACGAGATTGGGATATTTTTTCAGCAGTTCCGGTACATTGTATCGGTCTGGTGAATCAGTCAGATCAATAAAACACATATCGCAGAACAGCCTTATGTCAGTTGCCGACAGCTTCTCAAGAAGATCCGGTCTGATGGTTATTCCAGTCGGGTTATCAGGTGTACAGATGAATAAAGCACTGTACCTGGAAAAATCTGTCTCCATTACGCTGTCATCAAGGACAAATCCTTTCTGTCCCTCAAGCATAAAATGCTCAGTCTGGATTCCAGCCGCCGACAGAGCTGACTGATATTCACTGAAGGTTGGAGATACAATAAGAGCAGGCTTATTTTTGGGCAGGGAATAAGCAAAGGAATAAATAAGCTCTGCCGCACCGTTGCCGCAGAGTATCCATTCATCGGGCACTTTCTCCTCTACCGACAGACGATTCCTAAGAGGGCGGCAATAGGGATCAGGATAAGCTGTACAATTATCTATTGCCTGGGCCGCAGCATTTTTAATTGCGTCTGGAATGCCGAAGGGATTGATGTTGGCAGAGAAATCCAGAATATTTTTATGAGTATAAATATCGCCGCCATGAGGATTATTTTCATTTATAAGCATACAGTATCACTCCTGTTCTTATCATAACGCCTATAACCAGCATCAGAGCCGATGCGGTGTACATAAGATATCCCGCCCTCTTTATATCATCTGGTGCAATGGGCCGTATATCATCACCAAGAAATTCTTTTTCATGGAGAATTCCTCCGTAGAAAGCAGGTCCGTTGAGCCTCACATTCAGGGCGCCGGCAAATACAGATTCAGTCTGGGCCGCATTTGGACTTGTGTGCTTGAATCGGTCTCTGCAGAAAATTCTCCAGGCATTCCTGCCATCCAAATGACAGATAGGACATGAGGCAATCATCAGAATTGCACTGAGACGTGATGGGATAAAGTTTACTGCATCATCAGTCTTGGCCGCGGCCCGTCCGAAATAGAGATACTTATCATTCTTATATCCCAGCATTGAATCCATTGTATTTACAGCCTTATAAAAGAACCCTCCAGGTGCACCCAGCAGAAGCATCCAGAATAGAGGAGCAATCACACCGTCAGAACCGTTTTCTGCAATAGTCTCCACTGCTGCACGGCATATGCCTGCCTTGTCCAAAGTCTCTGTATCCCGCCCCACCACATATGAGACTGCTTTACGGGCTTCTTCTATATCATCCTTTTCCAGTGCCTTATCCACCCTTGCGCACTCCCGCACCAGCTCCCTTGCTGCAATAATCTGTGCACACATTATGCTGCTGACAACAAGGTAAGCTGCAGGATGAATCTTCCACATCATGAAAAGAACAAGAGCAGGAATAGCTGTAGCAACAGAAGCCACAATCAGCACAGTCCAGACACCCCGCAGAATATCCCGTTCATCATTGTTTCCAAGCCTGAGTCTCTTATCCAGGAATGAAATGAGTTTCCCTATAACCACCACAGGATGGGGTATAGAATGGGGATCACCCACAAAAAAGTCGATGATGAAACCGATTACTATAGCATATGTCTGATAAATCAGAAGCTCAGCCATTCATTCTCCCTTTCTGCATTACAAACACAGTGACAGGATTCTGGGCCGCCATCAGGTTATAAGAACCTGCTTTCTTAGTGCGTGATATATTAACAGAAACTGCATCGAAATCGGCAAACTCATATTCCTTTGCACAGGCAAATGCCTCGCTCTGAGACTCCAGAGTCACAGCATTCATAACAATCCTGACATCAGGATTTTTATCAATAAGCACATTCAATATGCTGCGGAGATTTCCGCCGGTCCCACCTATGAAAACATGTGTAGGAGCAGGCAAAACCTTAAGGACATCTGGAGCAGAGCCCTGAACAATGATGATATTATCTGCCCTGAATTTCAGCTTGTTACGTTTTATCAGCTCCACTGCATCAGGCTCTTTCTCGATTGCATAAACCTGACCTTTATATGCGGCGAGGGCACACTCCACCGAAACAGAACCTGTGCCGGCACCGATGTCCCATACAACAGAATCATCATGCAGCTCAAGCTTGGACATTGATATTGCCCGGACCTCGGATTTTGTCATTGGAACGTCACCACGGATGAATTCACTGTCATCAATGCCGATACGGACTGCATCAGCAGCGGTCGGATTCTCAATCAGGATGACAGACAGAGGATCAAATACACCCTCTGAAATAGAAGAGATATTCCCTCTGGTTATCTTTTCCTCGGGATAGGTCAGCCTCTCTCCAACTGTGCAGACAAGCTCTCCAAAGCCATATTCTTTCAATTTCCGGCATACAGCAGCTGGAGTATTCTCTCCTCCTGTAAGAAGAAAGACTTTTTTATTCTTTTCAACAGCATTCACAAAGTTTCCATCACGGCCATGCAGACTCATGCATGCAGCATTGTCCCAGCTGACTCCAAGTTTAGAAGATAGTGCAGCAAGGGAGGAGATACCTGGAATTACAGTGATTTCCTCTTCTGCAAACTTCTTGAACATTTCTGTGGCTCCGCTGAAGAAACCAGTATCGCCACGGAATACTACTGCGGCATTACGGATAGAAGGATTGGCATCCAGCACCTGCCGCACCTTTGCAGGTGAATATTCATTGAAACATGGCTTACGTGTATTCAATGCCTCTATGACCGGAGCGGCACCTATGACAGCATCGCACCGTTCTATTGCTTTCTGTGCCTCAAGAGTGAGCATCTGAGCATTTCCAGGTCCTATGCCGATCAGTGTTATCTCTCTTTTTGAAAGCTTATATTTTTTTCCCAGCTCGGCAACGGCATCATTAAATGACAGCCCTGGAACCTGCTGTGGCTGTCCGATGATGACTGGAACAGCTCCGCATTCATAAGCCGCCCTTATCTTCTCCTCAAAGCCTCCTGAGTTTCCTGATGACTTTGTGACAATGTATTTTGCATCAATCATTTTCATCTGAGCCAGGTTTACCTCTTCTGTAAAAGGACCCTGTGCCGCAATGATATGGGAAACCGGTATACCTGCCCTCTCACAGGCTTCAAGTGATGAGGCGACAGGAAGGACCCTTATCCAGACCCTGGACATATCAAGACCTGCAAATTCAGGAAGCTCCTTTGCCCCCGTAGTGATAAAAACATTTCCAGTGTGCTCTGATAAATATTCCTTTGCCAGGGCTGCAGACTCAACATACACTGCACCTGAAATCCTGCTCTCTTTCTCGCGGAGTATACGCATAAAAGGTGTTCCGGATTCTGATGCTGAAGAGGCAATATTATCAGTTACAGCCTCTGCATAAGGATGGGTGGCATCTATGATCAGGCTGAAGCTGTGAGTCTTGAAGAAAGTTTTCATCTCACCTTCGTCCATCCGGCCGGAATGGATTGCAATACCATCGATTCCGTCAAGCATGATCTGCCCATATTCTGTTGCTACACATGCAGTGACATCTGCCGCACCAGCAAGAAGCGATGCCAGTCTTCTCCCCTCTGTTGTTCCTGCAAATATACAGATCTTATCTGACATCTTTATATCCTCTTGGAGTAATCATTTTCCCGCCGATGTTCTTTGTTGCTGAATTGCCTATGAAAACAGTTGAGAACATATCCACCTGAATCTCTGCCAGCTCTGCAAGGGGCAAGATATGTGAGTATTCCCCTTCCCGGCCGATGTTCTGAGTTATACCGCAGACTGTTTCCGGAGACCGGAAGCGCATCACTATTCCGCAGGCTTTTTTCAGATAATCTGAGCGGCGGCGGCTGGATGGATTATAGAGCACTATGCACAAATCCGCCTCAGCTGCCTTTTCAATCCTTTTCTCAATAACATCCATAGGTGTCAGAAGATCTGACAGACTTATAACTGCAAAATCGCAGGTAAGGGGAGAGCCAAGCAATGCCCCGCCTGAGGCTGCTGCTGTCACTCCTGCTATGATCTCTATCTCTACGTTATATTCTTCTGCAAGTTCAAGAACAGGAGAAGCCATTCCATATATCCCGGCATCACCGGAACAGATAATTGCTGTGGACTCACCTCCTGAGGCATGCTCCAAGGCAATACGGCACCGCTCCACCTCCTGCATCATAGGTGTGGAAAGGAATTTTTTATCCGGGAAATAAGGCTTAACAAGCTCACAGTAAGTGGTGTAGCCTACAATAAGATCTGCCTTCTCAAGGGCTTTCACGGCACCGACAGTCATTCCGTCATAGCTTCCAGGCCCTATCCCTACCACATAGAGTTTTCTCAAAACTCAACCCTCCAATCTTTTACTGCCACAGCCACAGTGATACCATCCAATGCAGTTTTCCTCACAATCATTTTCCCACCTGAAATGGCTGCGGAGCGTTCGCATACATTGCCTGTTCCCACTGTCTTTCTCACAAATTCTGATTCACTGAAATCGCCTTCTGCTGCACTGAGTTCATCAGCTGTATAGAAAGCTGTCTCAGCACATAAAGCCTTTGCACAGGAGATAAGCCCTTCCTCATCTTTCTTTATATCTATAGATACGATTTTTCCCACTGCCCTGAAATCCAGATCATTATCTGCAAGCACAGTTTTAATCACCGACATCAGTTGTTCTTTTCCAGTACCTTTTCGGCATCCTATACCTAAAGTGAGAATGCGGGGAATCAGCTGCAGTGTAGCCTTAAAGGGTGACCTGCCATGGATTCCGATGTAAATACCTATCTCACCGCTTTCTCCCTTGACCAGTCCCTTGGGCAGAGGCGAAGGAAGCTCATAATCTGAAGCGACAGGGATATCATTTTTCAGAATAGCTGCAGAAACATTTTTTGCCACTTCCATAGAAGAAATTGCACAGTTATTCTGAACAGCCCATGCGTCGCAGGAGAACTTTCCTGCCCCATCGGTGGCTGTAGTTATCACAGGAGTTGCACCAAGAAGCGATGCAAGCTTTCTTGCAATATCGTTGGCACCTCCTATATGTCCTGAGAGGACAGGAATGACATATCGCCCCTGGTCATCTATGACAATCACAGCCGGATCAGTCATCTTGCTTTTGACAAAAGGGGCAATAATTCTGACAGCAATACCGCAGGCACCAATAAAAATCAGAGCCTCTTTTTCTGCAAACAGGTCTTCAATGTCATCCGGAATATGTCGGTGGAGGCATTCTTTTTTCAATTCAAGCAGTGTACATAGCCTCTCGGCAAGCTTTGCACCGGAATCGGAAAAACAGAAAACAGCAGATTTCACTTTGAAGCCTCCCTGAATTCTGTGGAAAAGCCAGGATCATAAAGCTTGGAACGGGAAAAGCTGCTTTTAAGGAAATCCCCTACCGTAATCAGCGCAGTCTTTGTGATACCATTGGTCTCTGCTGTCTCCTTAAGAGTGCCCACGGTACAGCGGCACACTTTTTCATCTTTCCATGAGGCTTTATAGACAATGGCGGCAGGGGTATCCGCATCATAACCGCCTGCAACAAGATCGGCACTCACCTTCTCCAGCAGCCCCGTGCTCAGGAACAGCACCATGGTTGCCCCATGAGATGCAAGGGCACGGAGGCTCTCGGAATCAGGAACATCGGTTCTGCCGGCAGCACGGGTAATAATTACAGTCTGGGATACATCCGGCAAAGTATATTCAGCCTTGAGGGCAGCCGCTGCACCGGAGAAGGAGCTGACACCCGGAGTTATATCATAATCAAAACCCAGTCTTTCCAGCTCCCTCATCTGCTCACCGATAGCACCATAAAGAGAAGGATCTCCTGTATGCAGACGGACAGTTGCAAGCCCTTTCTTCTCTGCAGCTTTTATTACCCCGATAATCTCTTCCAAAGTCATCTTGGCGCTGTCATAAAAGGCACACCCTTTTTTCGCATAGTCCAGGAGCTCCTTGTTCACAAGGGAACCGGCATAAATGATGACATCTGCATTCTCGATATGCTTTTTTCCTCTAAGGGTAATAAGGTCTGGAGCACCGCATCCGGCACCGACAAAGTGTATCATTCTTCCTTCTCCTTTGCTATTGTGACAAGATAATATCCTGCATCACCGGGAATATCCTCAAGAGTATTATATAAGCGCTCATTATCTGTTCCGCAGTTCTCAACAGCCCGGGCACTATGTCCCTTTTCCCTGATCGCATCAAGGAGCACATCAAGTTCTCCTTTCATGAATACCTTTGTACCTGGAAAAGAAAGAGCATCCCCGGCATTTATTCCCCCTGGGATGATATGGAGTTCCTCCCGGTCTGCACATAGGCTCTGGCCCAGTGCGGCGGCCGAAGCACAGAATGACGTTACTCCAGGAATCCAGACAACATCAAACCCAAGGCTTCTGACCTGAGGTGCAAGATATGCAAATGTAGAATAAACAGAAGGATCGCCCAGGGTAAGGAAGACTACCTTTCTGCCCCCTGAAAGCACTTCTGCAATCTTCTTTGCACCAGCTTTGTATGCAGCTTCACGGACAGCCTTATCCCTGGTCATGGGCATATCAACAGGAAGAACAGGCTTATCTTTTACTTCCGGCACAGCATTCAAAGCAATCCTGTAGGCAAAACACTCTCCAATTTTTTTCTGGGGAATTGCAAGAATATCACACTCTTTGATCAGCCTTACAGCTTTAATTGTCAATAGTTCCGGATCTCCAGGTCCAACGCCTATACCATAAAGAACACCTGCCCTCATGCCTTTTCCTCCATCCATCTCCTGGCATTCCCCGTCTTGAGAAGCTCTGCATTTCCAGCAGTGAATACAATTACACCTATCTCAAGCTGTCCTGCAAACTTTGCCTCCAAGGCAGCCTCGATACGGGTTTTCAAAGCTTCCATAGCACCGGAAAGAATACCTGCTTTATCCAGCACACAGAGCATCTCATCGGTAGTCACACAGTCGAACAGCAGCCTGGCAGTCTCTGCAGAAGCACCTGCAAAAAGTGCAGAAGAAGCCATAAGCTCTGCACGGCAGTCCCCCTCTTTTGAGTGGGTATTCATTATTCCACCTGAAAGCTTTACAAATTTTCCTATATGACCGGCCATAAGCACTTGAGTAAAACCTGCACCTATTGCAGCCTCCAGCGCTTTTCCCACATAGTTTGAGCACTTTACAATACGTTCTTCCTCAATTCTGTAAATCGATTTAAGAAAATCAGCACCGAAATTGCCGGGGGTAAGAATAAGCCGCTTTTCTCCTAAAGCTTTCCGCTGTCTTATTTCCAAAGCTATACTCTCGATAATAGCTTCCTCGCTCATAGGCTCCACAATTCCTGTGGTTCCAAGGACAGATATGCCACCCTCAATTCCAAGCCTTGGATTGAAAGTTCTTTTTGCAATATCTGTTCCGGCAGGAGCAGATATCACAACCTTCAAACCTCCGGTATAACCGATGTCCTCGCATACCTGAAGCAATTCTTCAGTTATCATCCTGCGGGGTGTGGAGTTGATAGCCGCACTGCCTACACTCTGGTCCAGTCCCGGCTTTGTCACCCGGCCTATCCCTTTGCCACCATCTATCTCAACTGTATATGGGCAGCCTGTTTTCTCCACACGGGCGTAAACAGTTATTCCGTCTGTCACATCCGGATCGTCACCGCTGTCCTTTATCACTCCGCACGAGACATAATTATCAGCTATGACGATATCCTGCAAAGGAAGATCCAGTTCCATTCCAGATGGTGTGACAAGATGTATGCTTTCAAGCCGCCTGCCTGCAAGCAGCATCAAAGCTGCAGATTTTGCGGCCGCGGCTGCACAGGAGCCGGTAGTATAACCGCGCCTGAGTCTTTTTCCATCTTTTGTGACAAAGCTATCCATCATCTTGTTATCTGATACATCAGCGCATTGACTATGGCTGCGGCGACGTTAGATCCTCCCTTGCGTCCTTTTGAGACAATAAAAGGAACATCAGTTTCCATTATAGCCTCTTTGGATTCAATTATATTCACAAACCCCACCGGCACCCCTATGACAAGGAGCGGGGTAATTTTCCCAGTATCAATCAGTTCTCTGATCTTTAAAAGTGCGGTAGGAGCGTTGCCTATGGCAAATATCAGAGGCTTGTTCAGCTTTGAGGCCTTCTCCATTGAGACCACAGCCCGGGTGCAGCCCCGCTCCTTGGCCTGTTCTGCCACATCAGGGTCACTCATAAAACAGTGCACTGTGCAGCCCAGCTTTGCGGCGGCAGCTTTATTTATGCCTGACAGGGCCATCTGGGTATCTGTGACTATGTCACATCCACCCCGCAATGCATCAAGAGCTTTCTTGACTGCGTTTACGGAGAAAGTCAGGTTCTTGGCATAATCAAAATCTGCTGTGCAGTGGATCACCCGTTTGACCACAGCTTTATTATCTTCCGGAATACCTGAAGGCAGAGCACTTTCGATTATCTCCATGCTCCGTTTCTCTATTTCCATAGGATCGGTGATGATCATCCCCTGCTCTCCTTATAATTCAGACATTTTTTATAAAACTCTTCTGCCGCACTGATGGAAGCAGGAAGAAAAAGATGAGGATATCCGGCATAAAGTGTGTCTGTCATCACAGCACAATCCCATTTCCTGCCACTTGGCTTTTCTGCAGTAAAGGCATCTCCGTTATATGAGCTGTCCCAATAATGGAACTCATGAGCCTTAAGCTCTGTCCCGGCAGGGCCTAATAAACCGGCTTTCCGGGAATTGAGTGTTATATAACCGAACCGGACCAGGTGGTCTGTCTTAAAGGAAGAATGGCTCAGTACTCCGCACATCATATGGCCATCCAGTTCTTTGCACAGATACTGGAAACCGCCGCACTCAGCAATTGTGGGCATTCCCGAAGAAACAGCACGGCAAACGCTCTCTTTCGAATGAATATTTGATTCAAGCCTTTCAGAATAAAGCTCCGGATACCCTCCTCCCAGGATAAGTCCGTCGCTTCCGGAAGGTACTTCTTCATCTGCCAGAGGTGAGAAAAATCTGATTTCTGCCCCCATCTTCTCAAGCAGTTTAAAGGTGCTGTCATAGTAGAAGCAGAAGGCATTGTCATAAGCCACGGCAAGGTTTATTCCACCCAGCCGGGGAAAATGTGGTGCGGTGAAATCAAGTTCGGAAGCCTTGCCTGCTATGGTCAATATTGCATCAAGATCAACAGAAGCATCACAAAGGTCAGCTGCCTTATCAAGCCTTTCTGTCAGGTCTTTTATCTCAGCAGCTGTAACAAGGCCCAGATGACGGGATGGTATGTGACACTCCTCGGGAAGGTCCGGAATAAAACCAAGAGGTTTTACAGAATCACCTAAACGGTCACCCATAAGAGCTTTGACAGTCTGATAGCTCATCTGTGTCATGCGGTTGAACAGAATTCCCTTGATATGGCTTTCCGGGACAAAGTGTAAAAATCCTTCTATGACTGCAAGAAGTGATGCGGCAGAGCCCTTGGCATCCACCACCAGGATCACCGGGGAATCAGTCCTTTCTGCAACTGTGAATGTGCTGTTGTCTGTTCCCTTCTGACTGGTCCCGTCATAGTAACCCATGACTCCCTCGATGACAGTAATCTGCCCTTCCCCGGTGCTGCAAAGAAGTTGCCTGAGCAGGTTCTCATCACAGAAGAACGGGTCCAGATTGGTACATGGAATTCCTGAAACTCTCCTGTGGAACATGGGATCGATATAATCAGGTCCGCATTTGCAGGCTTTAACTTTTATACCATGGCGCTTAAAAAGCGATAACAAAACACAGGTCGCAGTAGTCTTGCCGCTTCCGCTGGAGGTACCTGCTATAAGTACTCTGGACAGTTTCATAGCTCTGTCTCCTTAAGCTCTGCAAGAGACCTTATTATCACTTTTCCATGCTCTGAAGCATAGTTCATCAGCTTGGAATTAAAGCTGTTATATTCACCGGTTGGACATCCGCAGTCTATTACAGTACTGACTGAATCAATAAGTTTCTCTCCCTTTTTTATTTCCTCTGATGAAGCCGGCATAAAATGTGATGTTTTTACAACATATTCTGCAATGGGTTCAGCAACAGCAAGATCAATGTCATTTCCCGGCAGTATTCCAGCGGCAAAAGGAATACCACGCTTCTGCAATGCCCGGTAATAAGGAATTCCATAGCCTCCACCACCAACTACAAAACATCTGATATCTCCGGCAGGAGATGCAAGTTCTATGTTCCCAAGCAGGGCATTGAAGGAGCCGCTCTCAATATTGTACAGGCTCTTTATGATATCATCGGTAAAAATCTCTTCCGGTGTGCCGTAAGCAGCAATATGATCCCCTTTCACGCATACAATCTTGTCAGAGATCCGCTGGGCCAGGTCTATCTCGTGCAGGCTCATGACAACAGAGATACCGCTGTTCTTTGCCATATCTGAAAGTATTTCCAGAAGCTCTATCTTGTGCTTTATATCCAGGAATGATGTAGGCTCATCAAGAACAATGACCTCAGGCTCCTGGCATATTGCCCGGGCAAGCAGGATACGCTGCCGCTGACCGTCGCTGATCCGGGAGATATCCTTATCTGCAATATCAAGGGCGTTGACTTTCTCCAGCGCTTTATTCACCACTTCCCTGTCGTGGGAAGTAAGCATGCCGAAGCTTCCGGTATAAGGGTAACGGCCGGCCGATACAAACTCAAAGCAGGTCATAAGGTCCGGCCTTATACGTTCGGTAAGTACCACCGCAAGCCGCCTTGCCATATCCCTTCCACTTATAAGCTGCATATTTTTCCCATCCAGATACACTGTGCCGGATATGGTGGCAAGATGGCGGGTTATGCTCTTGAGAATAGTGGATTTACCTGCTCCGTTAGGCCCTATGAGGGTCATTATCTCTCCCTTTGCAAGGGAAAGTGTGATATCGGAGATAAGAGGAATTCCATTGTAACCCACAGTAAGAGAGTCAAGCTTAATCTTCATTCCGAGCTCTCCTTGAAATAAGCAGCCAGATCACTATAGGGGCTCCTATGGCACTTGTGACAGTGCTGATGGAAAGTTCCACCGGCGAGAACATAGTCCTTGCCAGAAGGTCGCAGAGGACGCAGAACAGGGCACCGCACAAAAAGGATACCGGTATCATAAGAATAGGCTTTGATGTTTTCAGCAATTGCCGGGAGATATGGGGAACAGCTATGCCAACAAAAGATACAGGGCCGGCAAAGGCGGCAACACAGGATGAGAGTATGCCGGTCATAAGAACCAGAAGCACACGGAATGCCTTTATATCCACACCAAGACTTCTGGCATATCCTTCCCCCATAAGATAGGCTCCCATAGGCTTGGATACAAGGAACACAGCTATAAGTGCCGGTAATACTATAGAAGCAGAAATGTAAACATCCTGCCATGTTGCTGCAGAGAAGCTTCCCATGGACCAATGGGTAAGATTTACAATATCAGAGTCGTTTGCAAAATTAATGAGAAGATCTGTCACTGCCGAGCAGATATAGCTGATCATGATTCCTATCACAAGCAGTATGGACATGCTTCTGACCTTGCCGGTGAAAAGCAGCACCAGGAGAAGAGATAGAAGAGAACCTATAAAGGAAGCGATTACTGTCACCGGCACAGGCATCTGATTGAAGAGCCCGGTCATGACAATTGTGGTAATGGCCAGGAACAGCTTTGCACCGGACGAGATACCCAGCACAAAAGGTCCAGCAATAGGATTCCGGAAGAATGTCTGGATAAGGAATCCGGAAAGAGACAGAGCCCCGCCCAAAAGGGAGGCAAGAGCAATACGGGGAAGACGTATCTTCCAGATTATGTTATATGCAACAGTATTTGCCCTGTCACCCCTGAATAAAATATTGACAATATCTTCTGCAGAAATGCTGACACTCCCTATATGGGCGCTCAACATCACAGCAGAAAGGAGGAGTATGATAAACAGTGAGAATACAACGCAAGAGCGGGTTTTACTCATCCGACCTCCTTACTTAAGACGGTAAAAGAATGGCAGTTTTGAGACATCTGCCGGTATATCCGAGAAAATCTCGTGGAGACTTCTTATCATCTGTCCCAGCCCGGTTGTCTCCTGATACATATTCTTGCTGGTGCACCACACATTGCCACTCTTAACTGCCTTGAAATCTGCCAGCAGAGGACATTTCTCAACCATCTGCGAGATTGAGGAAATCTCATCTGCTATAGTGGCATTATATATGAGTATATCCGCATTCCTGGCCTCTGAATAGAAGAACTCCGGTTCAAGGGGGACTGTGGACATCCTGGCGGTGCTGTCTCCAAGGTTCTCAAAGATATATTTCCCCCCGGCAAGGGCAATCATCCTGCTTACATAATCACCGCTCTTTCTTGCAATGATTCTGCCTGAGGAACTGACATAGAAAAAAGCTGCTGTCTTTCCGGAGGGAGTGCTCTCCTTGACAGAATTGAGATAGCCCACCTGAGTTCTGAATATCTGGTCTGCCTTCTCCTCCTCGTTCAGCAGTGCCCCATAAAACTTGATCCACTCAGATCGTCCCAGGGGATGGGGCTCGTTGCTGGACTGATCCACCAGGACAGCTATATCCAGCTGTTCAAGCTGCTCCTTGATGTCCGAAGCATGACCGATCATAGTCGATTCAATGGCCAATGGGCATTGGGTGGCAGTTATAAGCTCGTAATCAGGGGTATTGAACTTTCCGGCAAAAAGAATTCTGCCGTCGTTCATGGCAGCACGGGCATTGGGGATATACCATCCGTCCGCCTTGGTCCCGGAAAGGCTGATAGCATCAAGTCTGCCCAGAGAATCGAAAAGGCACATTGCTGATGTGGCTGCAAGATAGATGTTTTTCACCGGCTGATAAAGCGGAACAGCCACCTGGTCTGCCCCGTCCGGAAGCTTTGCCCCTTCCGGCACAACAAAGAACCTGCTTCCGTCTGCCAGGGAGAGCATCTTATAGCCCCCTTCGTAATAATCCACCGAGAACTGGGTGGCAAAATCCAGCTGCATGCTTTCTGTGACCTGCAGCCTGGCAAATGGTCTGCTTTTTTCAGCAGGACTGCAGCCTGACATCAGGAGAATCATAGTCAGCATAAACAGCAGGATTCTTCTTGTTCTCATCTTGTACTCAAAGAACCTCCGTCAAAATAAAGGGTGTACTCAATCAGATGGGGATTGCTCATAGCAGTGGTCAACGCACTTATCCTGATATCTTTATCAAGAGTGACCGGAATCCTGAATGCAGAGTTACCATCTTTATTTATTCTATCATACCTTGTCTCGCCAATTGTCATATAGTCGTAGTTAGGACTGCTGAAGACTATAATTGCCCAGATCAGCCCATTCTCGACAGTAAGCTCGGCAGGAGAGATGACAGTAGTCCTTCCGGTACCCCCTTTAAGGGAGACATCTGCATTGTAGCTGCCATCATTGACTGTCGGGACAGGATTGGAAACCGAGACCTTATGGTCATACCATTTCCCCTTCTTGCCAACCAGAGCACAGTCAAAATCCTTGTCCAGGTATGGCACCGGAATATCGAAACCGTGAGCTTTCTCCACAAATCCGTCAGGATGGGTCACAGAGTCCACAGTATGCTCAATCAGTGCGGCACCTGGAGCCTTGGCAGCATCGGCCTTGCCGCAGAACAGGCTTAAGATCTGTTTTGAAGGCATAGTGACATGAATAGTCATCTTGCCCCCTTTTACAGTAAGCACACCTTTTCCACCATAGGCATCGTTCACATGGAACATGCTGCTGTCAGTCTTAAAGTCTGCAGTATAGACCCCGTCCTTAAGCGGAGCGCCCAGGACAGGGAAACAGATAACTGCAATAAAGCAGAATAATAAAAACTTTCTCATCACAGAGACTCTACAGCAGCCTGTGTATGGGAGACATAGATCTTCTGGATTGCCGGCAGCCGTCCAAGACCTTCAATCTGTGTATCTATCTTGTCGAACTTGCCGGAAGCCTTGAACTGGCTCAGCCAGGATTCCTCATCATCTTCCGCAGCCATATCGTTGTTGGCATGATCACCTGCAACTACCATGAGAGGACGGAGAACCACGTTCTTGTAACCGGCAGCTGCAACAGATTTGATAATCTCCTCACATGCAGTTTCCTCAGGTTCTCCCTCAACAGTTCCGATAAATACGTTCTTATATCCAAGTGCATTCATCTGAGCCTGCATCTGAGAATAGGAAACCTTTGCTGTGTGGGAAGTTCCGTGCCCCATGAATACAAAAGCTGTCTTGGCTTTGTCAGCAGCTTCCAGAGCATCAAAACCGGCTGTTTTTACAGCGGCGGCAGTAATGGCAACAGCTGTGGCCTTCTTGTCTGCATTGATCTTGGAAGCATCTTTGCCAACTTCGCCCAGGAGAGGCTCTGCAATGACAACCTTTACAAACTTGGAGGCATATTTGTCCACAGCAGCCTTAAGCTCATCATATTCTGCACCATGCATAAGGTGTGTAGGCTGGATTACAAGGATCTGAACACCATTCTTCACAGCGCGGTTCAGGGCCTGATCCATATTGTCGATCTTCTCTCCGTCCCGGGCCTGTATATGGTTGATTATGATCTGTGCAGTGAAGGCCCGTCTTACATCCCAGTCAGGGAATGCTTTCTGGAGTCCATCCTCTATACCCTTTATATCCTGAGCCCGGCTGTCGTTGAAGGAAGTTCCGAAGCTTACGACAAGCAGCTCCTTCTTGCCGATTTTATCAGCATTCCGGGGATCATCCTTGCTGGCATCGCCGGTATCACGGCCAAAGTAGTCAGGATCTGCATTCTCTCCCTCAACAAGCTCCTTCTGTGCATCGGTAAGCTTGTCCCATGCAGCTTTGGCAGCAGCACACTGCTTGTCTGTCTTTTTTGTCCATTCCTGGACATAGATTGCGTCAATCAGAGCTGCAACTTTGTCTGCCCGCTCCTTGTCTGTCTTCTCAGCTCCGAAGGCAGCCCCCGGAAGCATACTTAAGGCAAGAACGATACAGCAGATTTTTACAATGTTTTTCATTTTGTTCCTCCTATATTAAAAACATTCAATAATCAATTTTCACAGTGAAGTACAAGCCGCCTTTCTCAGCAGTGACCTTCTTGGTGTTGAGTGTTCTGAAAAGGACACCAGGACTGGAAGCTACATCTTTGTCGACATAGATGTAACCGATTTTATAAAGAACGCCCTTATCAGGTTTTATGACCAGACCGGCCTCAAAGCTCTGGAGAGTCTTGTCTCCCGAGGTCTCTTTGTAGTCACCGAAGGCAAAGGCTGCACCGGCATTGATACCAAGGCCGTCAATAAAGAAATATTCTGCATCAAGACCAAGAACAGAGAAAGGAGAATAGTTGCCTTTGCCCCAGAAATCCTCCCCCGCAGCTCCTGCAGCAGTCACATCTATGGCAGCGCCGAATGCGGCAAATCTTATTCCAAGGCCCCAGAGCGATCCCCTGTCATCTGCATCTGCACCCCGGTCAGACCATCTTGTTTTCAGGGCACTGGTGAAATTCTGATAGAATCCACCCACCTTGAAGTCAAATTCACCGACAGTCAGGTCATACATTGCCTCAAGACCAAACGTATTTGTATCCTCTGCAGGACCTTTCATATAATATGCCTCAAGCCAAAGGGGAAGACCGACAGAATCAAAGTCAAATCCGCAGCCGGCCATGAATGTAGGTCCATCATCCGGAGTTGCCCTTCCCTTGTTGTCTTCTTCAGAGCATGTGTCAAAGTTCATGGCATAGTATGGCTGAATCAGCCTGTCTGCGAAACTCAGCGAAAGCTTGAATCCAAAATCCTTTCTAAGGCTGGGGTTTCCGAAGTTCTCGGAATATTCATAACCGAATCCTGTAAAATGGACACTGTCAAAGGTCTGATAGCTGTATAAGCCGATATCTGTCCTGATTCCTACAGACTCAAGGCCGAAGAACTTTCCCCAGTCTGTCTGAACACGGAAATAGTTCAGAGACGGAGTACCTTCAGGAGAGGTACCCCTCCCGCTGTTCCAGGAATCATCTTCCTCAAGCTCAATCAGGATCCTGCTGTAATCCCCAACTCCAATCCTGAAATCCATCTCTCCCTTGTCCCAGTCGTCTTCGAAGGAAGCGGCATTGTCACTGTCAAATCCGTTGACCATATAATAGTCAAATTCGCCGCCTATACTGACAGATGAGAATACAGGCATTGCTGCAGACAGCAGAAACCCGAAAACAAAAAGATAAAGCTTTTTCATGAAAAACTCCTTTCCTGACTGCAGAAAAGAAGTCGGTGGGCGTAGGTAACCCTGCTCCTGATTCCGACTCAAATCGCGAAGTCAAATCGATTCTGCGCATACCAAAGTATCCCGGCTTGAGGCTTCAGGACCTAAGTCCATCCCTATAAGCTCCTTCCCAGTTTCCCAGTGGTACAGCCTACAGGTCGCCTGTCACGGTGGCGCGTCCGTGGGAGAATCTCACTCCTCTTCCATTGAAATATGCTATGGACAGTTTAGTACATTATCCGGTAGTTTGCAATCTGGAAATGCACCATTTATTGCATATATGAGATAATATGTGGTAAATTGCATAAAGATTAATATTATTTAATCCGATAATATATAGACAAGGAGAACGTAAACAATGAAAAAAGTATTTGTATTCTTCATCGCTGTTGCAATTGTGTTCTGTTTCTTCTCTTGCAAGACAAGTGAACCGGCAGCTAAACAGGAGGCTCAGACTGAGAAACCAGCTCCAGTCAAGGCACCTGCACCGGCTCCAGCACCTGCACCGGCAAAAGCTCCGGAGGCTCCAAAGACACTCTCTGAGTTCCCTGCAGGAAAATGGCTTGATGCCAACTGGGATGCTCTTTGGGTATTCTTTGCAGATGGTTCTGTAAAGCTCTATGACTCAAAGAACGGAGATCTTATCTATGACTTCAACGGCAAGACCAAGGATCTGAAGCTTGAGCCGGCAGGAACTGGCCTTAAGCTCTCATTCAGATGTGACGAGACCCAGCGTTTCTACACATTTGAGAAAGCCCTTGAGGGAACAGACATGGAATTGGATATCGACAGAGACTGGACAGACGAAGGATATCATATCCTTATGCCACTCCAGGACTGATTGAATCAACAAGCTGGAACGAAGGTCACCCTAGAAAGGTGACCTTTTTTTTACCATTTTAATTACTATATTATAAAAAAATACACTATTTTTGGTATTTTTGTTAATTTTTAGGTTTTCTTTTATTCAAAGCCGTGATACAATATATAAAAAAAGGAGAATGAAATGAAAAAAATACTTGTTTTGTTAACCGTTGTTGCAATCGTATTCTGTTCCTTCTCTTGTAAGACAAGCGAATCAGCAGCAACAGAACCAGCTCCAGCTGAAACAACAGCACCAGCAGAAGCAGCTCCAGCACCAGCAGAAGCAGCTCCAGCTGAAGCAGCACCTGCTCCACAGGCTGCAGTTTCCGCAGAAGCATATGAAGCAGCAATCCTTTACCTCCAGGACATCGACCTGAGAGCTAAGGTTCCAGAGAGCAAGAAGAACGTAGAGCCTTGGACAAAGGGCGTTCAGATCTTCGCAATGGGCGAGCAGTGCCTTGCAAACGGACTGTATGCAGACGCTATTCCTCCTCTGAAACAGGCTAGAAAATTCTGGACAGGTCTTGTAGATCCAGCTGATATTGAGATTGCAGAAGACGGAAGCAAAGCATATGCTCTGCTCATCACAGACTTCGCACTTCAGGGACAGGTTCCAGAAGAGAAGAAGAATGTAGAGCCTTGGACAAAGGGCGTTCAGATCTTCGAAATGGGTCAGGGACTCTTCTACAGAGCTATGTATACTGACTCTCTTGCTCCTCTCGGACAGGTTAAGAAGTTCTGGTCAGGACTTTGCGAGAACCCAACAGAAGTTCCAGAAGAAGCAATCAAGGCTGGCGTTCTGTATCAGGAAGCACAGTACTACAGAGACAGAGTTCCAGAAGACAAGAAGACAAAAGAGCCATATACAAAGGGCGTTCAGATCTTCACAATGGGCGAGCAGTGCCTCCAGAAGGGACTTTATGCAGATGCAATCGCTCCTCTGGCACAGGCTAAGAAGTTCTGGAAAGGTCTTTGCGACATCCAGGCAGCTCCAGCAGCAGGTGCATTCCCAGAAGGAAAGTCTGTTGATACAAACTGGAATGCAAAGTGGGTATTCGAAGCTGACAACAACGTTAAGCTGTATGATTCCGAGAGCGGCGCTCTGATTTATGACTTCGCTGGAAAGCAGAAAGATCTTAAGGCAGAGGGCAACAAGCTGTCATTCAGATGCGATGAGACACAGAGATTCTACACATTCGTAAGAAATGGTGACACAATCGAGATGGACATCGACAGAGACTGGACAGATGAGGAATACCACATCACAATGTCAGCTGAGTGATTAAATCACAAAGCATAAAAAAGAGCCGCTTGATAGCGGCTCTTTTTTTTGTCCCCAACAATAAAGCTTAAAGGGTTTTCAGGAGATCCTGGACGTAGGAGACAGCCTTGTCCATGTCCACCAGCACCTTCTCTCCGGTCCGGCGGGTCTTGATCTCAAGCTGTCCGTTCTCCACAGAGCGGGCTCCCACCTGCACCTGAACCGGGAATCCGATAAGGTCGGCATCGTTCATCTTGAAGCCTGCCCGCTCATCCCTGTCATCGATAAGCACATCAATACCCAGATCCCCCAGTTTCTTGTAAATATCCTCTGCTACGGAGCATACTTTCTCGTTGTTGCTCTGGAGAGGAATAACCTCCACCTCGAAAGGAGCCACGGCAGGCGACCAGATAATGCCTTTATCATCGTGATTCTGTTCTATGAAAGCAGCCAGTGTACGGGTTACTCCGATACCGTAGCAGCCCATCACTGCAGTGCTCTCCTTGCCATTCTTATCCAGGAAGATGCAATGCATAGGCTTTGAATACTTGGTTCCCAGGTGGAATACCTGTCCTACCTCAATTCCCTTGTACTGCTCCAGGACACCGTCGCAGTGCGGGCATTTCTCCCCCACCTTGGCAAAGGTGATATCTGCCACCAGATCGGCCTTGAAGTCCCGCTCCGGGTCAATGCCGGTGATATGGCAGTCTGTCTTATTTGCACCGCATATCAGATTCACACGGCTGTAGATCTGCTTGTCAGCTATAATCTTGATTTTCTCTTTAAGACCTACAGGACCTGCAAAGCCTACATCGGCTCCAGTCACTTTCTTGACAGTCTCCTCGTCAGCAGCCACTACACTGTTGGCATGGAGAGCACCCTGAATCTTGGCCTCGTTGGCATCCTGCTCACCAGGAACCAGGACAGCAACAGGCTGGTCATCCACCAGATAAATGAGAGTTTTTATAAAATGCTCAGGTCCTTTTCCCAGAAATGCGGAAATCTCTTCTATTGTCTTCTGTCCAGGGGTGGCAACCTCTTTCATCTCCTCCACATTACTGCGGTCCGGCTTCGGGAGCACCCGGTCGGAGACAGCCTTCTCCACATTGGCTGCATAGTCGCACTTGGAGCAGGAAAGGATAGTATCCTCGCCGGAATCGGCCAGTACCTGGAACTCATGGCTAAGCTCGCCACCGATGGCGCCGGTGGAGGCATCCACAGCCTTGAACTTAAGACCGCACCGCTTGAAGATTGCGGTATAAGCATCGTACATAAGGTAGTAGCTCTTGATGGAAGCCTCTTCGTCCACGTCGAAGCTGTAGGCATCCTTCATGATGAACTCACGGCCCCGCATAAGGCCGAAGCGGGGGCGAACCTCGTCCCGGAACTTTGTCTGGATCTGATAGATGTTCCAAGGAAGCTGCCGGTAGGATTTAAGGTTACGGCGCACCATGTCGGTTATGACCTCCTCGTGGGTAGGTCCTAAGCAGTAATCAGCGTTCTTTCTGTCCTTGAACCGCAGCAGCTCCGGGCCATAGTAGCCCCACCTGCCGCTTTCCTGCCACAGCTCTGCCGGCTGAACCGCAGGCATAAGGCACTCCTGGAGGCCCCGCTTGTCCAGCTCTTCCCTGATTATCTTCTCTATCTTGGTAATAGACCGCTGTGCCAGCGGCAGATAGTTATAGATACCGGCAGCCAGCTTCTGGATCATGCCGGCCCGGATCATCAGGATATGGCTTATAACCTCGGCCTCTTTAGGGGCCTCTTTGAATGTTGTCAAAAAGTATTTGCTAAGTCTCACTTCTCTACTCCATCAGGACAATTCTGCAAGATATGTCTTTTTCTTCTCTATAAGTGTGGTCAGCTCTTCCTTGGCAGCCTGCTCCTTGGCAATAGCCTCCGGGGCAGCCTTGCTCATGAACTGAGGATTTTCCAGCTTCTTCAGGGATTTCTCCAGGATCTTCTCGTTCTTTGCAATCTCGGCCTTAAGCTTTGCAATCTCCTGAGGTACGTCTATTACGTCCTTTACAGATACATAAGCCTCGAAGCCGGCACCTGCAACCATTACACAGCCGCTCTCCTCAGGCTTGCCGCTTACCAGCTCCACGCTGGATGCAGACATAAGAAGTGCCATCAGGCTGCTGTTTGTCTTGAAGAAGTCATCTGCTTTCTCAAGCTTGAGCATTACCTTGACCTTCTTGGAAGGAGGAACTGTAAGCTCGCTCCTCATGGTGCGGACTGCACTTACAATAGTCTGGAGAGATGCAAATTTGGCTGCAATCTCAGGATTCTCTCTATCCTTTGTATACTCAGGATATGGAGCATTCACAATGCTTTCATCGTGCTCAGGCAGCTTCTGGTAGATCTCCTCGGTAACGAAAGAGAGGAACGGATGAAGCATTCTGAGTGACTCGCTCAGGATATGGATGATCAGGGATACAGCCCTGTCCTTCTCTGCATTGTCATCTGAATAGAGGGAAAGCTTGGAAGCCTCAACATACCAGTCGCAGAAATCGTTCCAGAAGAACTCGTACATAGCCTTGGCCGCATCGTTGAATCGGTAGCCCTTTATAGCCCTGTCAACCTCGGCCACAGTCTCGTTGAGCCGGTGGAGAATCCACTTGTCCACATCCTTAAGGGCGATATCCTTGAGAGGAATCAGGTTCCGTCCCTCAAGATTCATAAGAATGTACCGTGAAGCGTTCCAGATCTTGTTGGCAAATTTGGAGCCGAACTTGAAGGTCTCGCTGTCTATCAGGATATCCTGACCCTGTGCCGCAAGGAATGCCAGTGTGAACTTGAAGGCGTCGGCACCATATTCAGCCACAATATCCAGCGGGTCGATACCGTTACCTAGGGATTTGGACATCTTCCGTCCCTGCTTATCACGAACCAGGCCATGGATGTAGATATCCTTGAATGGAACCTCGCCGGTGAACTCAAGGCCTGCCATGATCATTCTGGAAACCCAGAAGAAGATGATGTCGTATGCTGTAACCAGAGTGCTGGTCGGGTAATATTTCTTAAGGTCGTCGGTCTTTTCAGGCCATCCCAGTGTGGAGAAAGGCCACAGCCAGGAGCTGAACCAGGTGTCCAGCACATCCTCGTCCTGCCGCAGGTGGTCGTGTCCGCACTTCGGGCACTTGTCCGGAGTCTTACGGGCTACAATCATCTCGCCGCACTTGTCGCAATACCAGACTGGAATACGGTGTCCCCACCAGAGCTGACGGGAGATACACCAGTCACGGATGTTCTCAAGCCAGTGGGTATATGTGTTCTCCCACTTCTGAGGATGGAATACAATCTCCCCTTTCTTCCATGCATTCAGGGCCTTCTCTGCCAGAGGGCGCATCTTTACGAACCACTGGTAGGAAAGGAACGGCTCCACCACAGTCTTGCAGCGGTAGCAGTGACCTACAGAGTGAACCAGCTTTTCTTCTCCCTTGAAAAGACCCTGGTCCTTAAGGTCCTGGTTAACCAGCTCTCTGGCGGCGGCACAGGTCATGCCCCTGTATTTCTCAGGGCAGTTGCTGTTAAGGGTGCCGTCAGGATTAAGAATATTGATAACCTCAAGGTTGTGCCGCTTGCCTACTTCCCAGTCGTTAGGGTCGTGGGCAGGGGTGATCTTAACCATACCGGTTCCGAATTCCCGGTCTACATATGTGTCGGCTATGATGGGGATAACCCGGTCTGTCAGAGGCAGCTTGAGCTTCTTTCCTACAATTGCCTTGTACCGCTCATCATCAGGATGGACTGCAACTGCAGTATCGCCAAGGAGTGTCTCCGGACGTGTGGTCGCAATCTCGATTCTTGTGGTTCCATCTGGTGCCGGGCCGTCTGCAAACTCATACCAGATGTGGTACATTGCTCCGTCTGTGTCTATGTGGTCAACCTCGTCGTCGGCAAGAGCTGTGCCGCAGCGCGGGCACCAGTTCACAAGGTACTGACCCTTATAGATAAGTCCCCGCTCATACAGGGTTACAAATACTTCCCGTACAGCCTGGGAAAGGCCCTCGTCCATGGTGAAGCGTTCCCGTGTCCAGTCCACAGATGCACCGATCTTCTTAAGCTGCTTTGTGATGATGGCATGGTGCTCTTTCTTTACTTCCCATGTGCGCTCGATGAATTTCTCACGGCCCAGGTCATGCTTTGTCTTGCCCTCTTTCATAAGGCGCTTCTCAACTACGTTCTGAGTTGCGATGCCGGCGTGGTCGGTTCCAGGAATCCACAGTGTAGGGATACCTTTCATTCTATAGTAACGGATAAGGATATCCTGAAGTGAGTTGTTAAGGCCGTGTCCCATATGGAGGACGCCGGTGACGTTTGGAGGAGGAATGACGATTACAAAGGGTTTTACACCCTCTTTATAACGAGGCAGGAACTGGCCTGTCTTTTCCCAGTTTTCATAAAGTTTGTCCTCAAAGCTTTTGGGGTCATAGTTTTTCTCAAGCTCAACTGCTTTCATTTATGAGAATCCTCCTGTTCTGTTTGACAGATTATATATATTTTAATATAAATAAGCAAGGAGTTGGCAGTGGAATACAGAATTGAATCGGATTCAATGGGAGAGATCAAAGTCTCTGCCCAGGCATATTGGGGAGCCCAGACTCAGAGGTCTCTGGAGAACTTTAAAATAGGAACAGAGAAGATATCACCTGAGGTTATAAGAGCTTTTGCTATCCTGAAGAAGGCAGCTGCCCTGGCTAACTTTGATACGGGGAAGCTGGCGGCCAATAAGAAGAACGCTGTTGTCCAAGCCTGTGATGAGATACTGGAAGGGAAGATGGCTGATCAGTTCCCTCTGGCTGTATGGCAGACAGGAAGCGGCACCCAGACCAATATGAACGTGAATGAGGTGATCTCAAACCGTGCCATAGAGATTATGGGGGGAGAGAGAGGAAGCAAAAAGCCTGTACACCCCAATGATGATGTCAACATGGGCCAGTCCTCCAACGACACATTCCCTACTGCCATGCATATTGCCGCCGCAGAGATCACAATGCGCAAGCTGCTTCCAGCCCTGGAGGCCCTCATCGAAGCTGCACAGAAGAAGGAAAAAGAGTTCAAAGATATCATAAAATGCGGGCGCACCCATCTGCAGGATGCAGTGCCTCTTACTCTGGGACAGGAATTCTCGGGCTACAGATACCAGCTGGAAAGCGCAAGAGACCGGATTCTTAAGGTTCTTGAAGAAGTTTATATACTTGCATTGGGCGGTACTGCTGTGGGAACCGGCCTTAACACCTACGAAGGCTTTGCATCCCAGGCTATTGACTACATTGCCCAGATGACAGCTCTGCCATTCAGGGAAAGTCCTAACAAGTTTGCCTCCCTGGCAAGCCACGACAGTCTGGTGGCCCTTTCAGGCGCATATACATCACTGGCCACTGCCCTTATGAAGATTGCCAACGATGTGCGATGGCTTGCCTCTGGCCCAAGGTGCGGCATAGGAGAGCTCCTGATACCGGAGAACGAGCCGGGAAGCTCCATAATGCCTGGCAAGGTGAATCCCACCCAGTGCGAGGCCATGACCATGGTATGTGTCCAGGTCCTGGGAAACAACACAGCTATAGCCACCGCAGGGGCCTCCGGCAACTTCGAGCTGAACGTGTTCAAGCCTGTTATCATCCATAATCTGCTCCAGAGTGCCACATTGCTGGCCGATGCCATGGAGAGCTTCAGGACCAACTGTTTCCAGGGAATCAAGGCAAACAAGGAGAAGATTCAGGAATACATGGAGAACTCCCTGATGCTGGTTACTGCCCTGAACCGCCGCATTGGCTACGAGAACGCCGCAAAGATTGCAAAGAATGCATACAAGAGCGGAAAGACTTTGTGTCAGACTGCTGTGGAGCTGGGCCTGCTCACCGAGGCAGAGTTCAAGGAGATTGTGGATCCGGCCAAGATGCTGAGCCCCTCAAAACCTGATAAGAAATGAATATAATACTGTTTTCTCCGGAAGAAGATATCACCACCCTGAAAGCTGGAGATATACGCTATCAGCACATAAAAAATATACTCAAGCTTAAGGAAGGTGATACTTTCGAAGGGGGAATAATCAACCGGTCCTACGGAAAATTCACCATCAAAGCTATGGATGGCCAGTCAATGCAACTGGAGCACAAGACCTTGGATAAAAAGGTGGAGAGCGAGTATCCCATATCAGTTTTCTGCTCAATAATCCGCCCTATCGATGCCAAGAAGGTGTTCAAGAACCTGTGCACCATAGGAGCTGAGCACATATATCTGGGAAAGACTGACAAGACAGAAAAATCCTACTCCAACGGCGCCCTGTGGTCAAAGGAGAAGTATTATCCGCTGCTGGTGGAAGGAGCTCAGCAGGGTGCCACCCCATATATTCCGGAGGTGACAGTACACTATTCCCTGGATACATTCCTAGAGAAGAATGCAGATAAATTCCAGAATAGGATTGCCCTGGACAACTACCAGTACACAATCCCGCTGCAAAAGGCCCAGCTGGCGGCCGGTAAAACCATAATGGCAGTGGGAGGCGAACGGGGCTGGAGCGACAGGGAGCGGAAGCTGCTCCTGGATTATGGTTTTACCCTCTGCTCCATGGGGAGCAGGGTGCTGCGCACCGAGGCCGCCTGCCTGGTGGGCTTTGCCGTGCTGGCAAGCCGCTGGTGGTGATCACTTCCGGGCGTCAACGATACCGTCGATAAAATTCTTGTAAGCATCAAAGACAGCGTGGTCTGCCTCGTTCTCCAGAATAGCCACAGAGGCATTGGCCTTGTTGGCGTTGCCATCCCTCTTAAGGTTGGTGGAGCCGGAGATCACCACATACTTCCTTGCTCCATCCTTCATATAAGAAAAGAGAACATCCTTGCAATGGGTCAAATATTTGTGGTCAGCCTTGTAGTAGAGTGCCTTGTTTCCAGAAATAAGATCCATTCCCTTCCTGAATCCGGTGTCATTGGAGAACCGGTGAGGACTGGTGGAAGTCTCGATAATCCACTTAGTGACAAGAGGGCTCTTCTTGTCAGGCTTGAGTTTCTTTGACTTAAGAGCATCAGCATCCTTGGTCTGCATATCAGAGGTGTAGCAGTCAGCGCTGTTGTCATACTTCTTGCCGAAGTAGAGCCCACGGAGAGCCTTGAACAGCTTCCAGCCGAAAAGATCGCTCCAGGCTGTCTTGTAGTGGTATACGTTGGCATAGAAAAGCCTTTCTCCAGGCTCTGAATGCACCATCTCCTCCATATACTTGGCAAACATGTTGTTCTCGGTATCCCAGGCACTTTCCTTAGGCCCTGCCGGGCTGTAGGAATCGGGAGAGAAGGGATCATCCTCTATTACAGAGAGGACCGGAGTGAAGTGGGTATGGAAGTACTTATCAACATAGTTCAGAGTCTTGGCCTTATGGGCAGCCCTTACCTCCTCCTGGAAGTTCTTCTGGTCTTTCACGTTCTGTGCCAGCAGCTGATGATACTTGTTGAATGCATCAAATATTCCCTGGTTTCCAAGAATAAGGATACCAGTCTGAGCCCGTTCCTGGGTTGATTTATAGAAGTTGTCATAGAGGGCATCTATGTTATGGGATGCCAGATATACCACATTGGAATGCCCGGTGCCGCTGTCATCCAGAATCCTGTTTGCAGTTATGAACTTGGCATGCATCTGCTGCTCGGATTCACCACCCCACATGACACGGTTGAAAGTGAGTAGGTCTGAAACCTTTTTGGATGGGTCTGCAATGCATCTTTCACCCAGATAAGGTTCCATCTTGGCTGTCACATTGGACTGGACAACAAAGTCCACCTTGACACCATTCTTGGCAAGGCGTACCAACGATTCCAGGATATTCTCAGTCTTGCCCGGTATAGCTTCCGAAGTTATCTCACCATATTTGGGATCCGCCTCATCAAAATAGAAACAGATATCAGACGAGAGGCTGTACATGGCAAACCGCACGACAACTTCCTCGTCCTGATGGGCTTTCTTATACCTGAGGGCCTGGTTCATCACATCCACATATTTAAATACAACGTAATCGGGATACTGATCCATCTGCCGCTGATAAATCTTTACAACAGTGCTGGAACCATCTTCGTAGTCAAAGCTTTTGGCTACTGCAGACTTGATTCTATCCTTATCATCAATGACCCCGGCTGACAGGATTGCTGCAATAAAAAGTAAAAAAACAACTGATAATACGGTTTTTTTCATAAGTCCTCCACTGTTTTTATCATGACAATGCCATCGGCACCGCCTGGAATTATATCAGACGGGAAAAATCCCGGTATCTGCCGTATAGTCTTAAAGCCCAGGTCTTCATAAATATGATGGGCGGCTCCCCACTCCTGGCTTACAATCAGCACAATTTCGGCTATCTGAGGTGCTGCTTTCCGAACCTGCCTAAGACATTCCCTGAAAAACAAGCGTCCAAGCCCCTTGCCACGGAGGCCGCTCATAAGGGCATAAGAGCTGATATAGAGCACTTTACCATCCGGTTTATGCACCTTTGCTATTTCGTGATCCAGTATGAACACCTTGTTGTTATTTGGAAGCTCATCCCACAGCTCACTGGAGAAATAGCCCTGGACTGCCCCTTTGTCATCCTCAAGGACCAGAAAACCCTCCGGAAAAGTCTTCATACGGCTGTCAAAGGTCTGATAAGTCTCTCTGATATAAGGAATAAAGGCATTCTCCTCTATCTCCATTATCCTTTCCATGTCTGAACCGGTTGCCTGACGAATTCTCATATTTCTGAATTATATCACAAAAAGTTTGTAAAGTCATTTGAACTTTTCTGTTTTATTTGTATCATGATGTATATGAGAAGATTTCTGATCCTGATGCTTCTGGTCTCCCTGGCTGTCTCAGCCTATGCAAGAGAGAAGACCACCAGGATTCTTGATAAAGATGACGAACTGACCCTGTATCCTATGAACCATACCGGCAAGTATGCGGCATCAATAGCCCCTGCTTATCCGGTGCGGGTGGAATGCAAGGCCACATATCAGAGGAACGGCAAAAGCACCGCTGATATAGCAGAGATTCTTACAGGGATCTCCACTATAAAGGGAACCCAATACTATTCCCAGAGCAAAAAAGAGGTTACCACACTATTCACCGATGCCTATACTGTGGACCATCCAAGACATGCCAACAAGATTGAGGATCACAAGCTGGGAAATCAGCTGCCTATGGGAATCGATATCTACGGAATGCTGGAGGACTCCAGGTTCAAGGACAATGTGTATCAGTTCTCCTACCTTTTTGATGAGAACCACATAACCCTTAAGATAACCAATATGGACACCCTGAAATATGGCTTCATAAAGGCGATAGAGACCCACTGCTTCCTCTTTATCCTGGACATAGTGCTGACCGAGGATGAGATTCAGGTCTACAACGCCGGCTTCTGCAAGCCTGCGGTGCTTCCTTCCTTCATGGAGAAAAGGGTGAACAACGCAATAACCAACCGGATGGATGCCCTGTTCGGCTGGTTTGAGAAAGGAATTACCGAAAAATGAGCGATAAGAAAGAGAAGTTTGACATTTTCTCAGTCTCCCTCATGGGACTATCCCACTTCTCCCACGATATATTCAGCCACTTTGTGTCGCCGCTTCTCCCTATTCTGATCCAGAACCTGGGGATGAACTACACCATGGGTGGGATGATCTCCCTGTTCCATCGGCTTCCGGCACTGCTCAACCCTGCCATCGGAAAGGTGGTGGAAAAAAGCGACAACCGGCTTATCATATGCCTTACCCTGCTGGTGACATCAGCCTCTATCTGCTGCATAACCCTGGCACCATCCTACTGGGTGCTGTGCCTTCTTATACTGATAATGGGAATAAGCGCCTGCTTCTACCATATCCCGGCCATGGTTATGACCAGGGAGCATGCCGGATCCTATTCCGGTGCCGGCATGAGCTTCTTCATGACCGGCGGCGAGCTGGCAAGGGGCTTCGGCCCTATCATAGTGCTGGCCGCAGTGGCAGCCTGGGGCGAGAGGCGCATCATTTTCCTGTTCCCTATTGCCCTGATCACAGCCATCATCATCTTCTTCAAGTTCAGGAAGAAGGGGGATGGCGCCGGACAGATCAAGAAGGCAAAGAAGGCCGAAGCCCCTTTCGGGCAGATCATGATGAGGTACAAGTGGTTCTTGCTATGCTGCTTCCTGTTATCACTCTCCCGGGCCTTTGTGGCATCGGTCCTCAACTCCTTCCTCCCAACCTACCTTACAGAGAGGGGCTATTCCCTGTGGTTTGCCGGAGTCTCACTGTCAGCCCTCCAGTTTGCGGCTGTGGCAGGCACTTTCCTGTCAGGTATTATCGCCGACAGGCTTGGAAAGCTTAATACTCTTATTTTCATCAAGATGATCACACCTGTACTGATGTTTGCCTTTGTGGCATTCAGCCTTATGCCGGGTCAGACAGTACTGATGGAGGTATTCATAGTCCTGACAGGCTTCTTCTCCTTCTCCAGTGCACCGGTGATCATGGCCCTGATGCAGGACCAGGGTTCCGAGAACCCTACCACCACAAGCAGCATCTACAGCATGTTCGACTTTATAACTATTGCAATATCACTGACACTGACAGGCTGGCTCAGCGACATTTTCTCCATGGCAAGCGCCTTCAAGCTGTGCGCCGCCTTCTCCTGCATGGCTGTGCCTCTGGCTATAGGGATGAAACTTTACTACTCAAGCTCCGAGAGAGCGTCCAAAAGGAACTGATTCAAAAGAAGAAGCCCCTGCTTTGTGAGGGCCACCTCATTCTCTCTCTCCGATACCAGGCCTCTCTCTTTCCAATTTGACAAGGTCTCGGGAATGATATCTGCAATCTCCCGGCCGAAGGTGGTGCGGAAATCTGCCTTAGATATGCCGGCTGTCATACGTAACCCCATCATAAGGTACTCAAAGATATAGCTTTTACCTGTCACTTCCTCGGTCTCGGCCCCGCACAGGAGTCCGGAGCCGGCAAGATAGCGTTCCAGGTCCGGCACATTGGCTATGCGGAAAAGTCCCTCTCCGTCGTGGAGGGTGGAGACTCCCCCGGCTCCTGCACCTATATAGGGCAGAAGCTTCCAGTACCTGGTGTTATGCTTTGACTGGTGGCCAGGGAGGGCAAAGTTAGAGACCTCGTACCTATGATAGCCAGAGACCTCAAGATGGTCTGCGGCAATAATCCACACATTGTCGTCTATGGCATCAAGGTTGTCAGAATAGAGCCGGGCCAGGGGTGTCCCTTCCTCAAGGGTTAGGGCGTATAAAGAGATGTGATCCGGCTTGAAAGAGACAGCTATGTCAATGTCTTCGACAGAGTCAGAGACACTCTGACCAGGTATGGAGGAGATGAGATCCAGACTCAGCTGCCCCTGCCACTTGGTCTTTATTAACTCTAATTTTAAAAAGTTTGTTTTAAAATCACAATGTCTACCTAATGTTTTTAAAGTATGGTTTGAAAAAGATTGAATTCCCAAGCTCAATCTGTTGATGCAGCAGCCGGAAAGCAGGGAAAGAAGATCAGGGGTGACAGTCTCTGGATTTGCCTCTATGGTGCACTCGGCATCCCCTTCAAGGGGAAGTTTTCCAACAAAAGTGAGCAGCTTCTCAAGAAGAGTCAGGGGAAGAGAGGTAGGTGTTCCTCCCCCGATATAGACAGTGGGAATGCTCTTTATCCCGAAATAATCGATGTACCCGGCAAACTGTTCCATGGTTTTATCCAGAACCTGGGACATAAGGGAGTGGTCTGTGACAGAGAAGAAGTCGCAGTAACTGCACTTTGAGTTGCAGAACGGGATGTGGATATAGAGAGAGGCCTCTGAGTTATTTTTTAAAGCCTTTAAGGCAGTATATGACTTTGGCATGAATACTTTTCTTCTCCACTGTCCCCATAGTCCGGGAATCGGAAAGGAAGTTCCTGTTGTCGCCCAAAATGTAGTAACACCCTTCCCCCACTTTTACCGGCGGGACATTCTTAAGCATCTCCACCTCTGCAGGGGTAATCTCTCCTGCCAATCCTAAATCTGACTCCGGAAGGAAGAAATTGGTTCCCTTTATCTGAATGTAGGCCCTGCTGTCCATTATCTTAACTGTATCTCCGGGAAGCCCTACAATACGCTTTACGGTATAACCTGTGTCATAGCCGAAGAATTCAGCCAGGCTCACAGTACGGAAGGTGCAGACCTGGACTGCCGAATCTATAGTCCTGAGCCATAAAGGAGCTGTGCGGTAGAAGGATGGGGTCGACAGCACCACATCACCTCTTTCCAGATGAGTGTACCAGCTCCGGATTCCGATCAGAGTATCCCGGGAGCTGCACCAGGGGCTCATGGAGTCGCTGCCGCAGCGGTAAGTGCCTATAAAGAACCAGCTGCAAAGAAGATAGAACGCTACAGCAAGGAGCAGAAGCTGGAGAATGTGCTTAGGTTTTAAAGGCTTGCGGACCTTGTTGCGGTTATAGTACCTGCGGGGGAACTTATAGTATTTTCCCATTATCTGACAATCCCGGCTCTTCCAAATGGCCAGTAGATGATGAATGCCTGTCCCAGCACCTTGCTCTTCTGCACAGGGCCGAAGTACCTGCCGTCCCTGGAGTTGTCACGGTTATCCCCCAGCGGGAAGATATAGCCTTCCGGTATGTACCAGCCCTCGGAGCTCTTTCTCCAGACAACACGGCTTCCCACATCAGAAGGGTCAATGACGTGATTCATCCGGGACCTGTACTCGGCAAAAGCCAGGTTGTCAACATAGGCAGAGTCCAGCTTTTTGATCACAGCCCTGTCGGCGGCAGAGATATTCTGACCATGATCATAGAGGGCGCCAGCCTCCCCTGCCTGCTTTATAAGGGGATAATCGGAATCGGCCACCAGACGCCGTACTGCAGCAGGAACACATCCCTGCTGGCGGAAATCAGCCTCTTTAATCCATTCAGTGGCACCGGACGGACGGATTTCCATATTGCCATTCCGGAACCTGATCCTGTCACCCCCTGCACCGACTGCCCGCTTTATAAGGAAATGGGCCTTGGGCTCACCGTAGGAATCCTTGTCTATATCAACCATGGAGAGGGTCAGCATATAGAGGATGCGCTGGGTTATGTCGAAGAGAGGCCCCTTGGAAAGATATGTGGGACTCTCGAAAATGACGATTTCTCCCCTCCGGGGACTCTTGAGGCCGGGCAGCTTGCCCATGCCGGGGATAAGCTCCGGACCGTAGATAAGCTTGTTCACGAAGAGACGGTCTTTTATCAGAAGAGTGTTCATCATGGAGCCTGATGGAATCATATAAGCCTGGAAAAGGTACTGGTTTATGAGCAGCACCACCATGGCAGCCCAGAGGAAGGATTTGATCCAGTCGATGATCTGGTTGGTATTCTTCTGTTTCTCTATACGCTCAGCCTTCTTTTTCTTACGGTATGTGAGATATTTTTCGGTATAGTGCTGAAGCGCGTCGTAGAGCCTTTCCATACGCTTTAAATGTATCATATTCATATTCCGTTGACAAGGGATAAAGCAATTTCATATAATTGATGTATGTATGTGAAATTGAAGAGTTTTCTGGGGATGAAGCCTGGAAAATACCTGTTTATACTCTACTCTGTCCTCCTTCTTGCAATCCTGTTTTTCCTCCTGGTCTACCCCGGTCTGAAGAACAGCGGTTCTGTTGTCATCTTCAGTTCAGATCCTGCAGAGACATCGGTATGGAATGGCACCACCTATGTGGGAGCCACCCCCTGCAGGGCTTTCTTTCCAAAGGGAAATTACACTATCACTTTCAGGAAGACAGGTTTTGAGGAAAAGACTGTCTCCATCCAGGTCAAGGGAAGAGTATTCTGCTCCAAGTTCATTCCGAAGAAGCTGAAGGTGAGCACACAGCTGGCACTGGCACAGCCCGATGCAATCATGCAGAGCGCTTTCACCGAATATGCCACCTATGGACTCATCAATTCATTCTCGGAGAGGTACCAGCCACAGCCTGTGCTGACCGAAGCAGTCAAGGCCCTTGCCAGCTATCAGGACAAAGCTAAGGTGGAGACCTTCCTGCTTGAGGCTCTGAAGCATGCTTATAACGATTATCTTATAAAGGATTTCATAAATGCCTATTCCCTGCTTAAAGAGGGAAAGTTGCCTGACCAGAGCGACAACGCACTGGCTGCAGCAGCTGTCAAGCTGCTGGGCGGCAATGGCGACGCCATCTGCCACCTGCGGGCCTGCCCCGGCAAGCTGGGCGAAGCGGCGACAGCACAGGCAGGCTCGCCGCAGCCAGCCCTGGTGGCCAGCGTCTCCCCAAAGACCGGCAACATCACAGTACTGGACATGCGCCTTACCGAAGTGCCGGCCGGAACCTACATCCTTGGCCACCAGGGGCAGACAGGGGCCTTCAACGAGGCAGCCCCCGCACCCTATGCAAAGCAGATAACCAAGGTCTATATCTCAGAGCAGATAACCAAAGATGCCTTCAGCAAGTTCGTCAAGGTGTACCCAAAGTGGGCCGAGAAGATTGAGTACAGCCTGGAGAGCACCGACAAAGAGCATGTATCCAATGTATCTTGGTACGGAGCCCAGGCCTACTGCCAGTACCTTACAGACCAGCTCCCGGCCGACCTTAAAGACAAGTACATATTCCGGCTCCCTACTGAATATGAGTGGGAAGCCTATGCACAGAACGGCAAGGACAGACCACAGAGCCTCTGGGACTGGTGCCAGAACTGGTATGCCCCGGCCGAGGTTTTCTATAGCAACAATGTGCCGGACACCTTCCCGGGTGCTGAGAAGGCAGTCCGTGGCGGCGGCAGGCAGGCCTGGGTGCGGGGCTGCCAGAGCCCGGATTGGGTCACCCCTTACATAGGATTCAGAGTAGTGCTGGTGGAGAAGTGATATGGCAGATGAACATGTAAAACTGCTTCTCCTTAACAAGAAGGCACGGTTCAACTATTTTATAGATGAGACACTGGAATGTGGCATCGAGCTTCAGGGCACCGAGGTCAAATCCTTAAGGGAGAACCGGTTTTCCTTCGGAGACTCCTATGCCAGGATCAAGGAAGGACAGCTCTACCTCATAGGCTTCCACATCTCTCCCTACCCCTTCGGCAACCTGCACAACCACGAGCCGGAGCGGGAGCGTAAACTGTTAGTCCACAAGGAAGAGATCAGAAAGCTCCGGAAGAAGGTGGAGGAGAAAGGCTTCACCCTGGTGCCAATCAAGGTGTACCTGAAGAACGGACTCATAAAGGTGGAGCTTGGCATCTGCCGAGGTAAGAAGCTCTATGACAAGCGGGAAACTATAAAGCAGCGCGACCTGGAGCGCGAAGCCTAACCCTTTTAAAAAAAAATTTTAATTTTTTTCTCAAAAATTGAAGCAAAAATAACAGTCCGAGTGTATATAACTTAGAGCAACTTGATAATTACCAATGCTCAAGGAGGTTATTATGCTTATTTTATGCTGTTTTTTATTATTTTTATGCATATATTATGTTGACTTTTTACCATATTATGTTAACATTCCTTTAGGAGAGTTAAAAATGGCAAAGGTTTCAACAAATATAAGTATTGATGCAGATATCAAAAGCAAAGCTCAGGCTATGTTGACCGATTTGGGTTTGGATCTGTCTACTGCCGTCAATATTTTTCTGCGGCAGATGCTTCGTCAAAGAGAAATTCCATTCGCAATCACCCAAAATGTTCCGAATGAAGTAACACTCAAGGCAATGGATGATACTGAAAATGACAGAGATATGTACGGACCATTTGACACAGTAGAAGAAGTGATGAGGGAACTGAATGCTTAGAATTGAATTTAGTGGACAATTCAAGAGAGACTATAAACTCGCCTTGAAACGTGGCTGCAATCCAGAAGAACTGCAAACAGTTTTAACTTTTCTTGCGACTGAAAAAGAACTGCCTCCCAAGTATAAGGATCATCCTTTAAAAAACTCAAAGGAATATAAAGGGATGCGGGAATGCCATATAGAACCCGATTGGCTGCTCATTTACAAAATTGAGAATAGATTGCTAATACTCAAACTGATACGCACAGGCACTCACAGCGATTTATTTAAATAGCCCCCGCCTCTGCCCGGCGGAAGCTCTTCAATATGCTTATTTACACTATCAGAATGAAACCATTGCCCAGCCCAATGGTTTTTTACTTTTATATGCATCATCAACTTCATCTGGCAGAATACTAGGACAGGTGAAAGTTCCGGTAGCACTAACCCCATTAACCCAATTATATGTAGCATCATTCCAAGTGGTGAAATAGACAGTAATACTGTTTAAATTATAACAACCATTGAACATACTATAATAACAAGAATCAGCCAATGTTATCGCCGGTAATGCTGGTGCCGTTGTAAGTGACGAACAACCATTGAACATACTTTCATAACAAGTTTTTGCCAATGTTGTCGCTGGTAATTCCGGCGCTGTTGTCAGGGATGAACAACTTTGAAACATTGAATTATAACAACTTTTTACCAATGTTGTCGCTGGTAATTCCGGCGCCGTTGTAAGATGGTCACAACATATGAACATACTTGCATAACAACTTTCTGCCAATGTTGTCGCTGGTAATTCTGGCGCCGTTGTAAGATGGTCACAAAACATGAACATACTTCTATAACAACTTTCTGCCAAATTCGTTGCTGGCAATTCCGGCGCTGTTGTCAAGGAACAACAATTGAACAAAAACCTAAAAGCATAAGCCGGAACAGAAAGAGTCCTACAATATTTTTCCAATAAACTCATTATGTTGCCACTTGCTGACACTGAGCCGCTTATTACAAAAGAAATCCACCCCTCACTTCCTGAGAAAGAAGCATTGGAATTTGTAGCCCGAATATAGATTTTATTACCAGTATTTGTCAAATCAACAGTTGTAGCATTAATAATAAAAGGTTCCCAATTTTCCTTATCAGTGGAATATTCGAGAGACGGAGTTGTAGTCAATGAACCAATAATATTTGTTGAAATAGAACAACTATCTGCATTGGCTGTAAAGCATAGATAATTATCAGAAGGAGGAATTACTGGCTCTTCAGGACCACCACCGCCTCCCCCGCCACCGGATGGGTCATCAGAACCGCTACCACCACCTCCACCGCTGCACGCAGAGAGGGTGAACACGAGACAAATCGCCAAGAACAGACAAAGCCATCTGTTTGCTTTCATACTGAAATTTTAATCCCCACCTCTTCAAGTTGTCAAGCGCAGGGTTCCTTGGCGTGTGCGAGAAAAGCAGGGCCAGAAAAAGAGACCCCGGTCGGTATTTTAGGCCAAAGGCCGCCTACCGAGCCGGGGTCTCTTATTTCTGGCCTTATTTATTATTTCTGGATATACTCCAGGGCAATCTTGAGCATTCTCCGTATTGGCTCCGCAGCGCCCCACAGGAGCTGGTCGCCCACGGTGAACAGGGTTAGGTACTCCGGTCCCAGGTTCATCTTGCGGATTCTTCCTACAGGTACAGTCAGTGTGCCGGAGACAGCAGCCGGTGACAGGTACTTGATGGTGTCCTCGATCTCGTTAGGAATAACCTTTACCCACTGGTTTGCAGATCCGATGATGTCGTAGATCTCGTCCAACGGAACATCCTTGGTCAGCTTGACAGTGATACCCTGGCTGTGGCACCGCATTGCTCCGATTCTTACGCAGATACCGTCGATAGGAATCATCTTCTTGGTCTGGAGAATCTTGTTGGTCTCGGAAACTCCCTTCCACTCCTCCTTGGACTGGCCGTTCTCAAGCTTCTTGTCAATCCATGGGATTACGCTTCCTGCCAGAGGAACCTTGAAGTTTGCAACAGGCATCTCAGGAGACCTCATCGCAGCTGTCACTGTCCGGTCCACCTCCAGGATCTGGGATGCAGGATCATAGATCTTGTCCCCTGCAGCGCTTCCCAGGAACTTCATCTGAGCCAGAAGCTCCTTCATATTCTTTGCTCCGGCACCGCTGGATGCCTGATAGGTCATGGTTGTGAGCCATTCCACCAGATTGTTCTGGAAAAGTCCGCCGATTCCCATGAGCATAAGGCTTACAGTGCAGTTTCCACCTACAAATGTCTTGATTCCATCCTTAAGAGCCTTGTCAATGACTGGTCTGTTCACCGGGTCCAGGATGATGATGCTGTCGTCTGCCATGCGCAGTGTGGATGCAGCGTCGATCCAGTAGCCCTTCCAGCCTGTGGCCATGAGCTCAGGATAAACCTTCTCCGTATAGCTGCCTCCCTGGCATGTGACAACAATATCCATCTGTTTGAGTTTGTCGATATTGTAAGCGTCCTCGAGAATTCCAGTATCTCCGCCAGCATATTTATCACACTTTCCAGCCTGGGAAGATGAGAAGAACACCTTCTCGAACCCGCCGAAATCATTTTCTTCCACCATTCTCTGCATGAGAACGGAGCCGACCATGCCGCGATAACCGACAAAACCTACCTTGATCATTTTTAACTCCTCAAACAAATGAATTTGTAAAGAATGTTATACTATAATGAAAAAAAAAATAAAAGCCGTTTTTCACATTATTTTCAGAACTTCTGAAGAATAATCTTTGTGATCTCGAAATAGATGGAGAGTCCGCACACATCTATGAAGGTGGAGAGGAGCGGCCCTGACATTACAGTAGGGTCAAAGCCCAGCTTGTGGATCAGAAGCGGGGCAAAGGCACCCAGCACAGTGGAGAAGACCACTACAAAGCACAGGGATATAGCTATGGCAATGCCCTGGAATATGGTGATCTCCGGCGGGAACAGGACACCGCGGAAGAAGATGGCGGCACCGGTGATAATACCCATGAGAAGACCAATGACCATCTCCTTGAGAAGGATGCGCCACATATCCTCGCTCTCGATTTCTCCGGTGGCAAGACCACGGATCATAAGGGCTGAGGACTGGTTTGACACGTTTCCTCCGGTCTGGGTTATTACAGGCATGAATATGAAGAGGAAGGCTGCCCCAAGCACTATGCTCTCGTAATGGGCAAGCACGTTGGTGGTTATGGTGCCCAGGAACAGAAGGACAACCAGCCAGGGAACACGCTTTTTCACCATGCCCCAGATGGAGGTCTCCAGGTACGGCTCAATCTCACCTGTCATGGCTCCCATCTTGTACACATCCTCTGTCTGCTCTTCTCTGATGACGTCGATGATATCGTCGTAGGTTACAATACCCAGGAGCACGTTGTTCTCGTCCACAACAGGAACTGCAAGGAAGCCATAGGTGATGAAGATCTTGGCTGTCTCCTCCTGGTCGGTATCGTCGTGTACCGAGATGATGTCGGTCTCCATTATATTCTTTATTATCTCGTCATCCTCGTGCTCCAGAAGGTCACGGAGGGATACAAGGCCTATAAGCCGCTTCAGCTGGTCAACCACATAGATGATATAGAGGGTCTCCACATCCTTTGCATGCTGCCCCCGGATAAACTTGAGAGCCTGCCCCACTGTTATGTTGGACTTGATGGCTATGTAGCGGGGGGTCATGAGGCCCGCAGCATCATCCTCGTCGAACTTGAGGAGGAAGATCATCTCCTTCTTCACATCGTCAGAGAGGTTTTCCCATACCGACTTGCGTACATCTGGGGATGCAGACTGGATTATGTCCACCAGGTCGTCAGGCTCCATCTCCTTGAGAAGCTGCTTGATACCTGTGATTCCTCCGTCAGTGAGACCCCGGATTATATCCTCCTGGTCCTTTGAGGAGAGGGAGTCCATAAGGTCTATCTTCATATCAAGAGGGAGGTTGCGGAATATTACTTTCTCTTCATCTTCAGACAGGTCGTCCCAGTTCTCAATAAGATCCTGGGTTGAGATTTCCTTCAGGTTCTTCTTGAGTTCTGCCGGGTTGAGCATCTGCAGATATTCTTTGATGGATTCCAGTGTGGTCATACGTAAATGATTTCCCTCTCAAGCTGGAAGCCGGTGGCCTCCCTGACCTTATCCTCCACCAGGCTGACAAGGTCCTTCACATCCTGAGCAGTGGCATGGCCGCTGTTCACTATAATATTAGCATGGTGCTCAGATATCTTGGCACCTCCCACAGTATAACCTCTTAAGCCCAGGTTGTCTATTATTTTCCCGGAAGGAAGTCCAAAAGCCCTGTTGTTCTTGAACACAGAGCCTGCACAGGGGTATGCGAAATGCCCCTTGCTCCTTCTGTCTGCCTCATACCCTTCCATCTCCCTGCCGAGAGCCTCGGCATTGCCACCGGTGGTGGCAAAGATGCCCTCAAGGATTATGCCGCCGTTGGTCTGGAAAGGGCTTTTCTTATAGTCAAAGCCGCCTTCAGCGGCATCAAGGGTGCAGATATTGCCTTCCCTGTCCAGATACACCGCAGACTTGAGGGCATCGGAGATGGAAGCGTTGTAGCACCTTGCATTCATATAGATGGCCCCGCCGGTGCTGCCAGGCATGGAGTAAAAGAACTGGAGTCCTGCCCTGCCGGCCATGGACGCAAACTTGGCAACATCGCTTATGGCAGCACCGCAGCCGGCGTGTAAAAGGCCATTGGCTTCCAGGAAAATCTGGTTGAGCCCCTCGGTGGAGATGACTGCACCGTCGTAGCCCTCATCGGGGAAGAGCACATTGGCGCCGCCCCCCAGGACAAAGTACTTCAGGCCGGCTTTGATTGCCGCCTCCCTGGCCTTCTGCAGGGTATATATATCCTTAGGAATGACGAAATATCTGGCTGGACCACCTATCCTGAATGTGGTGTGGTCTGCCATTCTCTCCTGAGTCAGGACTGTGGCATTGATTCCTGTAAAAAGCCCTTTATCCATGCCCTAATGATACTTTTTTTATCCCACATCTTCAACCATATCTATTAAAAAAAAATTCTCTGATATATAATGAAGTATGTTTTCTTTCAAGCGCTGCTGCATACCAGATTGCTCAAACTTCATCTTCAATGGCTCGGACCTGTGTCTCAGGCACAGTCTGGATTCTGAAGCCGCTTCTGATGAGGCAAGAAAATATATAAAAGAAAAAAAGGTGATAAGAGATCTCTGCTTCGAGGGACTGGAATTCGAGGAATTCTCCTTCAGCGGAAAAGCTCTCCACTCCTGCTTCTTCAAGGGCTGCACCTTCATAAACTGCAACTTTGATGAGACAGCAGTAAGGCAGTGCTTCTTCGATTTCTCCACATTCAAGGGCTGTGTCTTCAGGAATGCCAAGATAAAGCAGAGCTCCTTCGCAGTCTCCATATTCGAATGGAACAGGATAAACGCAAGCGAAGTGTTCCACTCCAACTTCAATGGCAGCACTATCCTAAACTGCGACATGAGCGACAACGACTTTTATTTCTCATCTTTCCTGAATGCCCAGCTCAGGAACATAGACTTCAGCAACTGCAACATAAAGAAAGCCAGCTTTGTCTTCTCAAGGCTGGAGAACATAAACTTCAAGAACTCCAATGTGCAGGAAGCTCTTTTCGAGATCACAGGAGCCTTCTATGGCTGAGGATAGAGAAAGCTGGAAGTGGCAGCTTGCCCACCGGATCACAACAGTGGATGAGCTTTCAAAGCAGATAAACCTGACCCCGGAGGAGAAGGCTGATATAGCCAGAAACTTGGGGCTTTTCCGGATGGCCATAACCCCTTACTATGCCTCGCTGATGGATAAAGATGACCCACATTGCCCTATAAGGATGCAGATGATTCCTTCTGCCGCAGAGCGGATCCGGGGTGAATTCGACTTGGATGATCCTCTTGGGGAGGTAAAATACAACCCGGCCCCCAATGTGGTGCGCCGCTACCCGGACCGGGCTCTGCTTCTGGTAACCATGCAGTGCGCCGCCTACTGCAGGCACTGCACCCGCCGGAGAGTGGTGGGGAGCACCGACTGCACCATAACAAAAGAGCAGCTTGAGCAGGCGTTGGACTACATAGCAGGAACCCCGGAGATACGGGATGTCCTTATCTCCGGCGGGGACCCCTTCATACTTGAGACCGGCGTCCTTGAGGAGATTATAGCGGCAGTACGGGCCATTCCTCATGTGGAAGTGATACGTATCGGGACCAGGGTTCCGGTGATGCTCCCTATGCGGATAGACAGAGAGCTTACCGACATGCTCAGGAAATACCATCCTATATGGGTCAACACCCACTTCAACCATCCAAAGGAGCTTACAGAAGAGGCAAGGTCAGCCTGCGAGAAGCTGGTGGACGCCGGGATACCGGTGGGAAACCAGACTGTGCTGCTTAAAGGGATAAATGATGATGCAGAGATTCTTAAGAAGCTGTTCCTGGGTCTTGTGAAGCACAGAGTCCGCCCCTACTACCTTTTCCAGTGCGACCTGAGTGTGGGAATAAGCCATTTCCGCACCCCTGTGGAGAAAGGGATAGAGATAATGCACAGTCTCACCAGCTCCATATCGGGCTATGCAGTGCCGAAGTATGCCATAGACCTGCCTGTTGGGGGCGGCAAGGTGACCTTGGGCTACGACTACATAGTATCCAAGGAGGATAAGGAACTGGTGCTGGAGAACTACCTTGGAAAGCTTTACCGCTACCCTGTCCGGTAGTCTATGGTTGAAATCTCCCACTTGTTCATATATAATTAAAATGATGATTTCCAGATTCAGGTCTGTCCTTTCAATCATACTTCTCATACTGCTGTCCGGCATGACTGCCTTTGCCCAGAACACACCGGCAGACCGGTTCAAATCAAGGCTGGACGGAGCCTGGGTCAAGAAGGAGAAGGATAAATCCTCCACTATCATAAACTTCAACTACTCATCAAACGATATAATCATGTTCAACGATGCCCAGGGAGTGCAGGAGGTCTATCTCTGCTCCCAGTTCAGCCCGACAGTCCGGGAGAACACCTGGTATATGCTGGGAACCAACGATATGGTGCCATTCATCAAGATGAACATAACTGTACGTCTTGAGTCTGAGAATGTATGCCATTTCTCGGTAAGGGAAGAGGGAATCAAGAATGAGGAGGTCATCTGGACCGGCAGGTATGAGCGGATGACAGAATACGGCGAGAAGAAGGCACCAAAGGCAGAGGAGAAGCAGTTTGTCCTGGACGGCAAGTACGAGAATGATACCATGACACTTATCTTCTCCAAGAATCACTTCATTCTTACAGATGAGAAAGGAATCCATTCCGGCCTGGCCGCCCTCTATGATTTCGGAGATATATCCATACTTGAGTTCAGGCATCTGGAAAAGGAAGGAAAGCTTGAGCACATGTTCCAATACAGGTTCGAGCACTCAATAACCGAGAATGATGATGCAATCATAGTTGAAATAACCATGCTGCCGGGCAAGATAAAGATCCACGGCTTCAAGCCTTCGGGAGAGCCTAAGCTGGTACTTGTCCAGAAGATAGCAAAAGAGAAAGCAGAGTAATCACATCCGCATGGGAACGCCGGCAGAAGCCAGATATTCCTTTATACCCTGAACTGTGTAATCCCCATAATGAACCATTGAGGCAATAAGGGCCGCATCGGCATTGCCGTTCTTGAAAACATCCTCAAGATGCTCTGGACGCCCCGCACCGCCGGAAGCCACCACAGGCACTCCCACATTGTCAGAGATCATCCTGGTAAGTGGAATCTCGTAGCCGTTCTTGGTGCCGTCCGCATCTATGGAGTTAAGGACAAACTCCCCTGCCCCCAGCTTCTCTGCCTGCTTTGCCCAGGCCAGGGCATCCAGCTCCGTGGCGGTGCGGCCTCCGTTTATGAACACCCTGTAGCCTGAAGGCATATCAGGATCACGGGCCGCATCCATACCCAGCACAATGCACTGGCGGCCGAATATGGAAGCCCCTTCTTCTATTATAGAAGGATTCTTCACAGCCTGGGAGTTGACGCTGATCTTCTCGGCACCGGCCAGAAGCACACGCCGCATGTCTGCAACACTTGCAATACCGCCGCCGACAGAGAACGGGATAAAGATCCGCTCTGCAACCCGCTCCACCACATCGATCATTATGCCCCTTTTCTCGGCAGAGGCTGTGATGTCGTAGAACACCAGCTCGTCAACACCGTCGTGGTAGTATTTCTCGGCCATCTCCACGGGGTCACCGATATCTATGTTTCCTTTGAACTTGATTCCCTTGGTTGTCTTTCCGTCCCGGACATCAAGGCAGATGATGATTCTTTTCTTCAGCATATCAGGCCTCGCACTGGATAAAGTTTCTCATGATCTGGATTCCCACAGGACCCGATTTCTCAGGATGGAACTGGGCTGCTGACACATTGTCC
>Ga0256405_10001761_pt1 | contig 55887 bp, 43 predicted proteins | sample RumenRJG_02DNA_FD_189096 | JGI IMG/M metagenome (GOLD analysis project Ga0256405, IMG submission 189096) | Bovine rumen microbial communities from Lethbridge, Alberta, Canada - RJG_02 | ecosystem: Host-associated > Mammals > Digestive system > Stomach > Rumen | place: Canada: Alberta... | reverse complement strand
GTTAGGCACGCCGCCAGCGTTCATCCTGAGCCAGGATCAAACTCTCATGTTAATAACAGGAATTTCTCGTTCTCACTCGAAATACCTGTAAGAGCTCCGCTTCGCGGATCTCTGTATTGTAAGTTCCTGTTACACAGGAAACTTGGATTCAAGTTTAATACTGACAGATAAACGTTAACGTTTTCTCTGCTTCCGTAATTTGCTTGGTTTGGTTCGTTCTGAAATATATCCGAAGATCGTTCTTAAACGATTTGTCCCGATCTTCTTTAGGAATATATTCAGGGTTGCATTTCTGTTAAGTTGTCATATATTCGATTGTTATGGGATTTCGGATGCCTGCCTGGCAGGCGATCCGTGCCGTTTCTTTTCATCGGCAACTCTGATATCATATCTCTTTCAATCAGTTTTGTCAACTACTTTTTTGAGGAATTTTTCAAAACTTTTTAAGTCGTGATTACGATTCTGTTACCGTTTTGTTTCGTTTCCCCAGCGGCGTATTTAATAATATCACCACCTCTCCCCATTTGCAAGCATTATTTTCAAGAATTTAAAGAAAGTTTTTGAATCCAAAAACAGCCGGCCGGACCCGATCAAAGGGCCGGCCGGCTGTTACGGTCTCGCTGTATTTTGGCAGAGCTGCTGCAACCCCCAACGGTTATACGGCTACAAAGTAGCGAAGGAGCGTGTCTGCCAGGTAAAGAACTACGGCGCCTTCCACGAAGCCGCCGAACACGCCCAGGATGTTGTCCAGGATTCGGATCACCGGCAGGCGCGAGAATATGTGGATCGACGAGAAGATGAGGTGGAATATGCCAAAGGCACTCGCCACCACGACGAGTAGAAGGATCCCGACAAGCGCCGAGGACACGTTGCCCTTGGAGTAATTGGCCGCAAGGCCAGCCGCCAGACGATAGCAGGCCGTCGCGCAGATCAGCGTCAGCACCGTATTCAGTTCCTGTATCAGGCCTCTCTCCGAGCCCTTTTTAATACAATAGCCCCAGACAAAGATCCCGATGATAATGAGGATCCAGAAAGTTCGCGTCATGGTCTTTCTCCCAATTTATAAAACGCCGATTCGCTTCGTCAACTGTGCATATAGCATCACTCCGCCAACTATGCAGGCGCATCCCTCTGCTGCCGGCGCAGACCACATCGATCCGCTACCGCAGCTTGATCGCATCGATCTCGTTTTCCGAGACCGCTGTCAGGCCGCCCAGCCAGCGCGACGGGATGAGGACCTTGATCGCGCGGTCAAAGCCGCCGTTGAAGATCTCCTTGCCGTCGGTCGTGTAGATCTGCATCGTCTGCTCGTTGTTGATGTACACTCTGCCGCCCGTCATCTGGAGGTCGTTGTAGGCCATCGTGAAGCCAACATCTCCTTCTTTCTGGCCATTTTGGTCATACAGATCCAGGCGGTACATATTCTCCTGCGTGAGGTCGTTGAAGAGGAGTCCGACATGGTCCCCGTCCTCGAACAGCCCCTGCAGATTTTCCGTCAGCATGTTGTTGATGCTGTTCTTGGGCTCTGTTCCGCTCGTGTCAAAGACGACAAATCGGGAATCCGACACAGCTGCGCACCGGTTGTTGCCCATGAACCACACGTACGGAAGCACTTCGTTTTCATACTCGAAGCTGGCCGCCACGTGCTGCTCATAGTTTTTGCCTGCTTTGCCAAAATCGTAAAAGGTCAGGTTGGATACAACCGACATATCCTTCATCATCAGGCTCGACACACACACCATCGATCCGCTGGGCGAGATCGCAAGGTCCATCGGATAGCCATTTTCCTCCATGGAGCGCACGAAGTAGGCGACTTCCTTGCCCGTCTTGGAGTAGAGGCGGATCCAGGTCGACGTCTTGTCGTCGAGAACCGCTGCCACTTCGCCGCACTCGGACGCCTCCACCTTGTGAATGGGGAGACTGGTGCTGACCGTGTAGAGCTGCTTTTTCTTGTTCATCACGTAGATGGTTCTGCCGCCGTAGTCCGCGATGGCCGCTATTTTGCCACGGATGCTGATGATCGGCTCGTCCATCTCATAGGTGATGCTCCACTTGACGTGCCCGTTGGTGTCCGCACAGACAGCCCCGTTGGGCCCGTACTGGAGCACGCAGCCGTCGAAATTGGCGCAGACGGCCCCTTCCTCCGCGACGAAATCCCTGATCTTGACGATCTCCGCGCGGTTATAGTGCCGATTCATCATGAACAGCACGACCAGAAGGACCGCCATAACAGCGATCACGGCGGCAAAAAACCGATACGTCCGGTTCTTCGCCCTGTAGCGCCGGATCTTCTCCTGATAGCTCAGGTTCGAAGCGCCCTCTTTCTCCTTTTTCTTGCGGAAGAGACCGGGGAAGCCGATGAGCACGTTTTCTCCGTCCTCGTCCTCTTGAGAATCTCTGCGTGCGCCGCGTCTTGCATCGCCTCTCGCGCCTTTGCCGGCGTCTGCCCGCTTGTCAGCGCTGCTGCCCATAAGAAGGGTGTCGTCAGGAAGCGTTCTTTTTCGCGGCTCCCTTGCGCCTCCTTCGTCGTTCTCTTCCATGCGCGCGCGGTCAGAATCGGGGATTCCCTCTGCCGACCGATCACGGCCCGTACCGGCGTCCTCTCCGGCCAATCGATCACCGCCCGGCCCCACGCGCGTATCCGTCGCCTGTTCGGGGACAGCTTCCTTTATCTGATCGCGGACCTCTTTGGTGATCTCTTTTGTTTTCTGGGCCTTGATGTCTTGTTCAATTGTCTTTTCTCCGGACGGATCCGGAAACTGTTCCACTTTAGCCATTCAGTCCTCAATTACCTGCATGCCGGAAACCGAAAGACAGTAACCGACTCATATTCCTTGCCGGGGCCATAGATCGCCTGGGGGAAATTCGCATGATGTACGTTGTCCGGGAAGAACTGGGTCTCCAGCGCATACGCGGATCTGGAGCCGTAGGTCTTGCCGCCCTTGCCGCCTTCCACGACCATTCCGTTTGCTGTATAGAATTGGATGCCGGGCAGGTCGGTCAGGACCTCCATGACACGGCCGCTGCCGGGATCGCATACTTCCGCCGCCTTGCGAAGGCTTCCGTCGCCGGTATAGCCGTCGATCACGAAGTTGTGGTCGTAGCCGCCGCCAAAGCGCATCTGCGCATCATCGGCGTCGATATCTCTGCCGATGGGTTTGGGCGACGTAAAATCAAAGGGCGTTCCCTTGACAGACGCAAGTTCGCCCGTGGGGATCAGATCTTCGCGGACGGTTGTCGTATAGCTGCAGTTCAGCTGCAGGATATGGTCCGCAATGTTCCCGCTGTCCTCTCCTGCCAGATTGAAGTAGGAGTGGTTGGTCAGATTGATGACCGTATTCTTGTCCGATTTCCCTCTGTACTCGATCCGGAGCTCTTCCTCTGTCAGCGTATAGGTGATCGTAAAGATCCTGTTGCCGGGGAAGCCCGCGTCGCCGTCAGGGAGTCCCAGCGTAAACGTCACGCTGTTCTCACCAAGTTCCGTATTAAAAAATCTCTTGTAAAAGAGCTTGTCTGAGTGCAGGTTGTTGCCGCGCTCGTTGACCGGCAGATGATACTCTTCCCCGTCGATCACAAAGGACGCGCCCGCGATTCGGTTGGCGTTCGGGCCAACCACAGCGCCAAAACAGGGCGGATTGTCCATATAGTGCGGGACGTCGTCATACCCCAGCACGATATCCTTCATAACGCCATCCCGGTCCGGCGTCGTAAGGCTCACAAGCAGTGCGCCAAGGTCCGATACCTTCGCGGTAAGCCGGTTTGTGCGGATCGTGTAGAGCGAAACCTCACGCCCATCCTGCAATTTGCCAAAATACTCCTTCTGTACGCTCATCTCTACTCCCCTTTTCTATACATATATAATTACAGCTCTGTTCTGCCTTCGAGGGCCCGCAGCAGGGTGACCTCGTCAATATATTCCAGATCACCGCCGACAGGCACGCCGCTTGCGATGCGGGTCACCTTGATCCCTGTGGGCTTGATCAGTTTGCTGATGTACATTGCGGTCGTCTCGCCTTCCAGGCTCGAATTCGTCGCAATGATCACTTCGCCCACTTCTTCATTCTGCAGTCTTGTGATCAGTTCCTTGAGCTTGATATCTCCGGGGCCTATGCCTAACATGGGGGAAATCGCGCCATGGAGCACATGATAGACGCCTTTATATTTACCGGTCTTTTCGTACGCCGCAAGATCCCGGGAGTTCTCCACCACCATGATCGTAGAATGGTCTCTCCCCTTGCTGCCGCAGATCGGACAGATTTCCTCATCGGTCAGGTTCTGGCATATTTTGCAATAGGTGACATGCTCCTTGGCGTTCACAATGGTATCCGCCAGATGCTTCACTCTCGCCGGCGACATTCCGATAATATAAAAAGCGAGGCGCTGAGCCGATTTGTTTCCAATTCCGGGCAGCGCCGCCAGTTCATCGATTAGTTTATTGATGTATCCGCTGTATAGTTCCACGAGTTAAAAACCACCCATGCCGCCGAAGAGTTTCTCGCTCTCCGCGTCAACCTGCTTCATTGCTTCTCCGACTGCAGCCAGGATCATATCCTGCAGCATCTCGACGTCATCGGGATCCACTGCGTCGGGAGAAATGGTCAGGGACTTTAGATCCTTCTTGCCGGACACAACGACCTCGACAGCGCCGCCGCCGACTGAAGCTGTGAATTCCTTCTCTTCAAGGGCTCTCTTGTTCTCTTCCATCTGGCGCTGCATTCTCTGCGCCTGTTTCATCAGGTTATTCATATTGCCGGGCATACCGCCGCCAAAACCGCCTCTTTTTGCCATGTTATTCTCCTAATTCTTATTCTTCTTCAATTTCCATCTTCACAAGTTCGGATAAATCCACATAATTGTCCGTGAATTTCTGACCCTTGTCAAGAGCCTTGTACTCTATTTCCACGTCCTTGCCCGAGCACTGCCGCAAAAAGTAGCGCAGCCTGTTTCGGTACCCTTCGTCGTGCAGGAAGTGGTCCGCCGTCACGTAATTGTTGAACACGATCACAAGCTGTCCGTGGTCTCCTACGCTGTGCTTGGCCGCAAGGAGGGACACCCGGGTCATGCCGGGCGGGAGTTTGGAAATATACTTGGTCCAGTTGCGCACGATATCCTTGACGTCCTCGGGGACAGCCTTGGGATACTGTTTTTTGACAGGGGGCTTCTGCTGGGCCGCGTTCTGCCCCGGTGCGCCTGGTGCGCCGCCGGCTTGTCCACCGATTGCGCCGCCGGGTCCTGCCGGGCCGCCGTCTGTGGGTTCTCCCCAACTGCTGGCCGCCGGCCGCTCCGCGATCTTTTTCTCGTCTTCGAGAAGCCTCTGCTCCAGCTCCCGGATCCTATTGCGAAGGGTATCCAGCTGGTCCTCTGCGCCGGCGTCACTGCCGCCCATCCGGCCTCTCGCGGCGCGGATGATCGCCATCTCGGTGAGGATTCTTCGGCTGGCGCTGTAGCGGATCTGTTCTACAAGTGAAGAGAAGATGCGGATCTCGCGCATGATCTCCGACATTTCGGACTTTCGCGCGTCCTCGATCATCTGTGCGAGGTTGTCTGCCGAAATATCGAGAGAATCCTTGGTGCTCTCCGAGGCGCTCAGGAGCATCAGGTTTCTCAGGTACCACAGAAAATCCGCCACAAACTGCATCATTTCCCGGCCCTGCATCAGGACGTCCTCCAGGACCCCCAGCGCTTCCGCCACCTGTCCCTCATGGATATGTCCGTAAAGCTTACTGAATACCCTCGTATCCACGGCGCCGAGAATTTCCAGCGTCTTCTCATAGGTGAGCGTCTCATTTCCATAATTAAACGCATTGCACTGGTCGAGGAGACTCAGTCCGTCTCGCATGGAGCCGTCCGCCGCACTCGCGATATAGCGAAGCGCCTTGTCCTCCGCCTTGAGTTGCTCTGCGTCCGCGACTTCCCGCAGCCGTCCCTCGATCGTCTCCGTCGAGAGTCTGCCGTAATCGTAGCGCTGGCAGCGGGACAAAATCGTGACCGGCAGCTTATTGGGCTCCGTCGTCGCGAGGATAAAGATCGCATAGGACGGCGGTTCCTCCAGGGTCTTGAGCAGCGCGTTGAAGGCGGCTGTCGACAGCATGTGTACCTCGTCGATAATATAGACGCGGTACTTGCCCTGGGTCGGGGAATAGGCGACCTGGTCGATGATATTGCGGATATCTTCGACGCCGTTGTTGGAAGCCGCGTCCATCTCCACTACGTTAAGGCTTGCGTCCGCGCCGATCGCCCTGCAGGAAGGGCACTCCCCGCAGGGACTTCCGTCCTGCGGGTTCTCGCAGTTCACTGCCTTGGCGAAAATCTTGGCGATCGTTGTCTTTCCGGTTCCTCTCGTGCCGCAGAAGAGATAGCTGTGTGCGATCCTTCCGGACAGAATCTGGTTCTTGAGCGTGCGGACAATGACCTCTCTGCCCCGGACGTCCTCGAACGTCCTGGGCCTGTATTTTCTATATAATGCCAGATAGTGCTGCTCTGCCATGTAGACCTTCCTTATTGTTGCAAATGAGTCTCAATGAGTCTAAATCAATCTCCGAAGCTGATGCCGATCATCTTCGCTTCTTTAATAATGCTGGCCTTGGGATCGACAGTCTTGAGCTTGCCGGCGACCTCGCTGAGCGGGGTCTTGACGATCTCGCGGTTCTTGTAGGCTACCATATATCCGAATTCGCCCTTGAGGATCATCTTACCTGCCTCCGCGCCGATTCTGGTCGCGAATACGCGGTCATAGGGATCCGGCGCGCCGCCGCGCTGGGTGTGTCCGGGCACTGTCACGCGTACTTCACGGCCGGTCTCTTTGGTGATCGCGTCCGCGATCTCGTAAGAGACGGAAGGATATTTGTAATTGGCCAGTTTCTTCTTATATTCTTTCTTGGAAAGCTTGGCGTCCTCTTTGGAGATCGCGCCTTCCGCCACGACGATGATCGTGAAGCGGCTGCCGTGCTTGTCTCTCTCTTCGATCGCCTCTACGACCTTTTTGATGTCATAGGGGATCTCCGGGATCAGGATGATATCCGCGCCGCCCGCAATGCCGGCGTTCAGAGGGAGCCAGCCGACCTTGTGACCCATGATCTCGACGATAAAGACGCGTCCGTGGGAGCTCGCCGTTGTGTGAATATCATCGATGCACTTGGTCGCGATATCGACCGCGCTCTGGAAACCAAACGTCATGTCGGTGCCCCAGAGATCGTTGTCGATGGTCTTGGGAAGTGTGATCACGTTGAGTCCTTCTTCGCTGAGAAGGTTGGCTGTCTTGGTGGATCCGTTGCCGCCGCCCATTACGAGGCAGTCAAGCTGCAGCTTGTAATAAGTCTGCTTCATAGCCTTTACCTTGTCCAGGCCGTTCTCATCGGGTTCGCGGATCGTCTTAAAGGGGACACGGCTGGTTCCCAGGATGGTTCCGCCTCTGGTCAGGATGCCCTTGAAATCCTGTCCGGTCAGCATGTGGAATTTACTGTAGATGAGGCCCTTGTAGCCGTCTTCAAACCCGTAGAATTCCACCGGTTCTTTGGCATTGTTCACCACGCATTTGAAAACGCCACGCATCGCCGCGTTCAGCGCCTGGCAGTCGCCGCCGCTCGTAAGAAAACCAATTCTCAACATATTCCCACCTCCTGTTTTTAAAAATGCCCGCTGGGGTCAGCGGGCATACAATGGATAAGCGGAGGACATGGGATTCGAACCCACGCGCCGGTATTAGCGGCCTATCGCATTTCGAGTGCGACCTCTTCGACCTCTTGAGTAATCCTCCGTATTCGCCATACATTATAGGACAGGAGAGCGACCCAGCGCAAGAAGAATTTAATAACTCGTACAAGTTTCGTAATAAGTTAGGGGAAGCTCATGTTATAATATACCCTGTAATGATATACGAGGAGGATCCTTCATGTTTGGATTAGCAATCAACTGGGTAGACATTCTGACTTTAGTACTGTATGCAGCCTCAAGCTTCTGGCTTTCCAAGTACTTTGAAAAGTACAAGATCGAGGGCTGGTGGGCCTGGATCCCCGGTGCGCGCACATACTGGCTGGCCCGCTGCGCGGACAGAGAAAGCGATGGAAAGGCCGCTCTGGTTCTGGACATTCTCTATGCCCCCTTTTACCTTTTTGGCAGCACATTCAATGTATCGGAAGATGTGAAGGCAGTCATTGCCCTGATCGCCCTGTTCCTTGGGATTGGGCGCATGATCTACAAGGCCAGGATCACGATCGATCTGTGCGGCGATCTGAAGGTCAACAAGGCGTGGGGCTGGCTCTGGGTATTCGCCGAAGTGATTCCCTGCTACGTCTGGTCCCATAATGAGAAGTATTGGCCCAAGACCGCCGTCCAGCGCTACAACGGTGACGACCCTCTTCTCTCCAAGGAAGTCAAGCAGGGCATCGCCGACAATATGGACGACACCAATCAAGGTCTCTCTGTGAGGATCGAAGATCGTACCGTTCGGAATTTCCTGGATAAGCGCTACCTTCTGCGTGAGATCTTCATGAACATCGAGCCCGGCCACATGGTGCTTCTCCTTGGCGGCTCCGGCGCCGGAAAGACCACCTTTATCAACGCGGTGACCGGTTACGAGAAGGCGAACGCACAGATTCTTCTGGGCGGCATGAACGTGTACGATGAATACGATAAGATGAAGTATTCCATCGGTTTTGTTCCCCAGCTGGACCTGATCCGCAGCAATGACACAGTGTATAGGACACTGATGGACGCCGCGCTTCTGCGTCTTCCCGCAGACACGCGCATATCCGAGCTTCTTTCGCGCGTGGAATCCGTGCTCGAACAGTTCGGCCTTGCCTCTGTCAAAAGCAGCCTGGTCGAGAAATTGTCCGGCGGACAGCGCAAGCGCCTTTCCATCGCGATGGAATACATCTCCGATCCCTTCCTCTTCGTGCTCGACGAGCCGGATTCGGGACTGGACGGCGTCATCGCAAGAGACCTCATGCGGAGACTTCGCAGCATCACGGATCAGGGCAAGATCGTCATTGTCATCACCCACACGCCGGACCGCGTCGCAGATCTGTTCGACGACGTCATCGTTCTGGCCAAGGATTCCCGCAGAACCGGCCGACTGGCCTACTATGGCAGTATTGATGAGGCAAAGGAGTTTTTTGGCACAGATACTATGGAGGGAATCCTCCGCAAGATCAACCAGAAAGACGAGGGCGGAGAAGGCCTTTCCGATGAATTCGTCAAGAAATACGCAGAAAGGCAGGTGGTTTCTGAATGAGTACGGAGAACAAGACTGCTGCAGAAGTCAATACAAATGAACAGAACAAGAAGCCTGCCAAGAGTTTTTCGCTGATGCAGGGAAGACACCGCGGCCGCCTGGCGCAGATTCCGATCTATCTGGGCAAGGATTTCCGCATGTTCATCTACCAGAATGACTGGAAGGTGCTTCCCATGGCAGCGCTGATCGCCGGCATGATCGGATTTGTCGTCGGCGAGAACATGTTCGTCACCATGGAGGGAACTTTCCAGTGCTCCCTCGCGCTGACCTGTATTTGTATCTGGAACGGATTCTTCAATTCCATCCAGTCGGTCTGCCGCGAGAGGCCCATCATCAAGAGAGAGCATCGCTCCGGCATGCATATTTCTTCTTATATTACTGCGCACCTGATCTACCAGATGTTTCTGTGCGTGATGCAGGCGGTGCTGACGGTGGGCGTCTTCAAGATGGTCGGACTCAAGTTTCCGGAGAAAGGCTTTATCACGTCCTGGTTCCTGCTGGACATCTGGATCACTCTGTTTCTGACGACGTACGCCGCGGACATTACATCGCTCTTTATTTCCTGTATTGTTCACACGACGACTACGGCCATGACGGTCATGCCCTTCATGCTGATCTTCCAGCTGGTCTTCTCCGGCGGCGCGTTCACGCTCTCCGGTCCGGCGGCGGTCCTCACCAATGTCACGATCAGCAAATACGGCCTTGTGGCGCTCTGTGCCCAGAGTAACTACAACTCCCTGAAATCTGTCACCTTGTGGAATACGATTTTCAAGCTCCGCGAACGCAGCGAGGAGATCAAAGAAGCGCTGTACCTGATTGAGAAGGAGGGACAGCTGGAAAACATCCTCGCAGAGAGCGGCAAATCCATGCAGGTCGCGGCGTATGAAATGACAAAGACCAATATCTACAGCTGCTGGGGACATCTCCTCTTCTTCACAGTCCTCTTTGCCGTCCTCTCGATCATCGTGCTCGAGTTTATCGACAACGACCACCGCTGATCTGCGGGGGCAAAATACTGTTCAAACAAAATGATTCGATCCGGGTGCCTGCGGGCACCCGTTTTTTGTGTCTATATTTAACATTGTTTGAAGCGCCCCATAGTGTTACTATAAAGATAAGTAACAAGTGTGTAATAAATGCTCCATTTAGACACTTTTTTTGTGGAACTGCAGACACTTATCATCAGGAGGTAACTGTAATGATCAAATTATTCGGAAAACTTGGAATGTTCGCCGGCGGCGTTTTATTCGGCACAGCCGGTATTGCTATATTAAAGAGCGATGACGCGAAGAACGTGTACACGCACACAACAGCAGCTGTAAAGCGCGGATGCGACAGTGTCATGAAGACGGCCACCACCATCAAGGAAAACTGCGAGGACATCAGCGCCGCTGCTGACGAGATCAACGAAGAGCGCGCCCGCCGCAAAGAAGAGAAAGAGATTGCAGACGCCAGAGCGCTCCTGTCTGCCTGCGAGAAAGAAGACTGATACAGATGAATGCTATGAGCCGCACCTGACAGGCCGGCTTATTTCTGAAATGCTATGAGCCGCGCCGAAGAGGCCGGCTCCTTTCTAATACTGATCTGAGTCACTCTGAAAAGACCGGCTCCTTTTAAGTGAGCAGCAATAACTATGAAATGTAGAATTCTTCATGAAACCTCCAGAAGGATGCGCGTCCACGTGGAGAGGACCCGCATGACGCTGGAACAGGCCGATCTTCTGGAATACTATCTTCTGGACAAGCCTTTTATCACAGAAGTCAAGGTCAATGACAGGACCGGCAACGCGGTCATCGTCTATGCGCCTGGCATGGGTTCCCGGCAGCTGGTCATCCAAGCGCTGCAGGTCTTTTCTTATGAGGATGCGCAGGCCGCCGCGCTGGTGCCTGAGAACACAGGGCGCGCCCTAAACCGCCAGTACGAGGAAAAACTCGTGCTGACCGTTCTGGGACACGGTTTCCGCACGCTCTTTTTCCCGGGTTTCTTGCGCAGAATATGGATTGCCTGTAATAGCCTCCTCTTTATCGCAAAAGGACTTCACAGCCTCTCCAGAGGCAGGCTTGAAGTGTCGGTCCTCGACGCCAGCGCGATCACCGCTTCCATCCTGCGCGGCGACTACAGCACCGCGTCTTCTGTCATGTTCCTTCTGCGGATCGGCGAAATCCTGGAGGAATGGACCCACCGCAAGTCGGTCGATGACCTGGCGCGCTCCATGTCGCTGAAGATCGATCGGGTGTGGCTCAGAAGTGAAAGCGGCGATATTTTGGCAGACGTGCGATCAGTCAAGACCGGCGACCAGATTCTGGTGCGCACCTCCAACGTCATTCCGCTGGACGGCAAAGTCGTGGAAGGCGATATCACCGTCAACCAGTCCTCCATGACCGGCGAATCGGTGCCGGTCGCCAAGTCAGCGGGCGGATACGTTTACGCCGGAACCGTCGTGGAGGAAGGCGACGCCGTCATCGAGGTGACGAAGACCTCCGGCAGCGGCAAATACGACCAGATCGTCCGCATGATCGAGGAGTCGGAGAAGCTCAAGTCCAACACCGAAACCCAGGCGTTCCATCTGGCCGATCGCCTGGTTCCCTATAGCCTTGGCGGCACGCTCCTCACCTGGCTCCTCACAAGGAATCTCAACAAGGCGCTCTCCTTCCTCATGGTCGACTTCTCCTGCGCGCTGAATCTGTCCATGCCGCTCTCTGTGCTCTCTGCGATCCGGGAGGCCGGCGAATGCGATATCACCGTCAAGGGCGGTAAATTCCTGGAAGCGGCCGCGCAGGCGGACACGATTGTGTTTGACAAGACCGGTACGCTGACCCACGCTGCGCCCACTGTGGTGGACATCGTGACGTTTGCCGGCGCCGATGAGACGGAATGCCTGCGGCTCGCGGCGTGCCTGGAGGAGCACTATCCGCACTCCATCGCCAACGCCGTCGTGGAAGAAGCCGCCCGCAGGGGACTCGAGCACGACGAGATGCACTCCAAGGTGCAGTACGTCGTGGCGCACGGCATTTCCAGCTCCGTCAATGGCAAAAAAGCGCTGATCGGAAGCTATCACTTCATCTTCGAAGACGAAGGCTGCAAGGTGCCCGAAGGCGAAGAAGAGAAGCTGCGCGCACTCTCTCCCGCCTACTCCCACCTGTTCCTGGCGCTGGACGGTGTTCTGGTCGCGGTATTGTGCATCTTTGATCCGCTCCGCGCGGAGGCGCCTGCCGTCATCGACAGCCTTCACGCGCTGGGTGTAAACACAATCTGCATGATGACGGGCGACAACATGCGCACTGCGGAATCCATTGCCAGAACGCTCAGCGTCGACGAATTCCACGCCGAAGTGCTGCCTGATGAGAAAGCCGCCTTTATACGCGAAAAACGTGCGCAGGGGCACACCGTCATGATGATCGGCGACGGCGTCAATGACACGCCGGCGCTGTCGGAAGCCGACGTCGGAATTGCAATCAGCGACGGGGCTGCCATCGCAAGAGAGGTGGCTGATATCACGATCTCGTCGGAGAGCCTCTACCGTCTGCTCGTTCTGCGTAAGCTCAGCACGCAGCTGATGCGCCGCATTCGTTTCCACTACCGGTTCATCATCTCCTTCAATGCGCTGCTGATCGCACTCGGGGTGCTCGGTATTCTGCCGCCCGCGTCGTCAGCCCTGCTCCACAACGGATCCACGATCCTGACAGGGCTTAAGAGCATGACGGATCTTCTTGACGAGAAAGAGAAAGAAGAATAAAAAAATCTCGCACAACGAGACGCACATTTTTGAAGCCGCACAAATAAGCGCCGCCGGATTTCTTTGGAAAACCCGGCGGCGCTTTTTATTCGCATTATGATGTTGTACTGTCCGTAGTTAGTGAAACTGTGCGTGACGTTGTGCGTTATGCCAGTGCTGCGCCCAGAGCCTTGCAAGCCTCTACTGCGTCGTCATCGGGCTCGTTGTTTGCCATAACGCTGTCGACAACGAGGTCAGCGCCTGCATCGCGCGCTTCGCCTTCCCAAAGGCGCATCCATTCGCCGTCTCCCCATCCATAGGAGCCGAACAGAGCGATCTTCTTGCCGGACAGAGCGCCCTTTACGTCGTCCCACATGGGCTGATACTCAGCTTCCTCGAGCTGCTCAGCGCCCATGGCAGGGCATCCGAAAGCGATGCCGTCGTACTCAGCGACTGCGTCAGCAGTGAAATCAGAAGGTCCTACCATAACGGCTTCTGCGCCCTTGGACTGGATGCCTTCTGCTACCGCATTTGCCATAGCCTCTGTATTGCCTGTGCCGCTCCAATAAACTACTGCTACTTTGCTCATTTGTTTTTCTTCCTTTCTTATTATAAAAGCATTTACAGCCTTAGCTGACGATCAGACTCCGCAGGGACACGCCCTTGCGCCACATTCTGTTATAGGCTTTGGTGCAGGAGTCGTATCTTGCAAATGTCTTCTTGGCTTTCTCCACGTCGCCGTACACCTTCCAGCATCCCAGATACTTGCAGTTTTCCGCATGATTCTCAATGAATCCGCGCACGTCCTCCGGCGGGTAGCTGAGAAAGAGGCCGATCTCGTGGGGGAATTCCTTGGTTCCGCGCAGTTTTTTGATCAGCTTGACCACGCAGCGGTCGGAATCTGCGCTCTCATACCCGATCTCACGGAGAATCTGCGCCGCCTCCTGCTGCGACAGGTCTTCTTTGAGCGCCTCGATGCGATAGAGGTAGATGAGCACTGTCTTGTCACTATAGCGGAGCGGAATGACGCGAAGCCCTCTGGGTACCAAAATCTTGTTCAGGCGCCGCAGATCCCTGCTCACTTCTTCCCTGCTCTCGTAGGAATACGAAAACATATTCCCGGTCTTAAGGCCCGCCAATGTGGGCGACCCGCACTTGATCAAAAGCTCATCTGACATATGTTGTGCCCTCTCTATCTGTCTGACTCTGTATTGTTCTGCGATCAGCAAGCATATTTCTCAAGGATTCCGCGAAGGGCGGACATGGACGCGGTCTTGGAATGCTCAACCGCCGTGCCGCATCCCCGAATCTCGTTCTGCGCGTTTTTGAGCACTTTATGGGACAGCGCGCCGGTAAAGCAGATCATCAGATCCGGATTTCCCAGCTTATTCTTGAGGCTGCCGGAGGGCTTTATAAAGATCTTCGCTTTGCAGTTGTACTCTTTACAGAGTTCCTTGTACTGCCGTTCCATACATTCATTGCCGCCGAGGATGATTACGCTCATGTAGGTTTCTCCTGTATTTGTAAAGTAAGGGGTGTTCCAGCCTTTAGTTAGTTTCTTATAACTATCTTGGTTAATTATAGCTAACTGTAAGGCCTACTGCTACTCCAAACAGGCGTATTCTGCGCCTGCTCGTCAATGCTGTCGGCAGACCACAAAGTGAAACTGACGGAAAATCGCTGGTTTTTTGAGTCATCTCGCCAATGCATGCCCATTTTCTGTCTGTTATAATGGTTTCATAGTATTCAATTCATCGTATTGATCGATGGCGTTTCCGGTCTGTCTGTGCGGTATTTTGACACGATCCGCGCCAATACACGGGAACCACAGCTAGCAGGAGGTCACGAAATGTTGAAGGATTTTGTCAAGGCGATCGAGCCTGAAGAGGAGGAGCTGAGGAAAGAACTTAAGGAGGCGCAGGCCAAGCTGGCTGGTTTTCAGACACAGATCAAAGAGGCCAAGCTCCCTGTCATGGTCATTTTTGAAGGTTGGGGCGCAGCCGGCAAGGGCAGCGTCATCGGGCGCGTGATCAAGAGCATTGATCCCCGTTTCTTCCGGGTCAAAACAATGGCGGCCCCCACAGCGGAAGAACTCCGCTACCCCTTCCTGCACAGATATCTACTGGAGATTCCGGAAGCCGGCAAGTTTGCGTTTTTTGACACCTATTGGATGAACGAAGTGACCACACAGCTGATGGAGGGCGAGCTGGACGAGCACAATTACAAGCAGCGTGTACGCAGCATCAACACCGCCGAGCGCTCTCTCACCGACAACGGCTATCTGGTGATGAAATTCTTCTTCCACATCAGCAAGAAGGAGCAGAAAAAGCGTCTCGACGCGCTGATGGCCGACAAGAACACGCGCTGGAGAGTCAATCGGGACGACCTGCACGAGAACAAGCACTACAAAGATTATCTGGATGTCTATGAGCAGTACCTGTCTGACACGGACCGCTCCGCGGCGCCCTGGTACATCATCGACGCCAGCAACAAGAAATGGGCGGAGCTGCAGGTTCTGCGCTTCCTCAACCAGGGGATTGAAACCGCGCTCAAGAATCACGCCCTCGCGGCGCCCATCCGCCAGAACATTTTCCCGCTGAACCCGATTCAGAAGCTCGCCGACGTCGACCTCTCGGACAAAACATTGACCAAAGAGGAATATGACAGCGAACTGGACCGCCTGCAGAAAGAACTCAGCAGCCTGCACAACGAGCTCTACCGCAAGAGAATTCCGGTCATCATCGCTTACGAGGGATGGGACGCAGCCGGCAAGGGCGGCAATATCAAGCGCATTACCAGCGCGCTGGATCCCCGCGGCTACGAAGTGCACCCGATTGCGAGCCCCGAGCCCCACGAGAAAGCAAGACATTTCCTGTGGCGGTTCTGGAACCGGCTTCCCAAGGACGGCCACATCGCGATCTTCGACCGCACCTGGTACGGACGTGTCATGGTGGAGAGACTGGAAGGCTTCTGCAGCGAGAACGACTGGCAGCGCGCCTACAACGAAATGAATGAGTTTGAGAAAGAGCTCGCCGACTGGGGCGCTGTCGTGATCAAGTTCTGGGTCCACATCGACAACCAGACGCAGCTCGAGCGCTTCACAGACCGCCAGAACACCCCCGAGAAACAGTGGAAGATCACCGAGGAGGACTGGAGAAACCGCGAGAAATGGGATGTGTACGAGGCGGCTATCGACGAGATGCTGCAGAAAACCAACACAACCTACGCCCCCTGGTACATCCTGGAGTCCAACGACAAGAAATACGCGCGCATTAAGGCGCTGCGGATCGTCGTGGATGCGCTGAAGAAGGCGTGTAAGGAGAAATAAGTGATTAAGCGCAGCGCCGCGAGGCGCTGCGCTTGGTTTTTGTGGGGGAGGTTGCATTCCCGGTTTCATAAACCTTGCTCCACTTGCCTTGCACAGGCCCTTCGTCTGTTCCTAGCCCTGCGGTGCATCTCATCTTAGCGATTCTTCTTGTGAGAGATGCATTTCCAGCCGAACGACTCGATTTGTGTGCATCTTCTTTTTGGGGATTTTCCAGCTATAGGATGCAGATTTTTCAAGTGGGCAGAGGGATTTGGATTTCTTCTAAATTAGGATGCATTTTTCATAAAAAGATGCATCTCTTAAATCTGGTCCTACAAATATAGGATGCATCTCGGCCGGCTTTAGTAGTAAGTCGGCCGAAAGTGCATCCTACTTTTCTTGTTTTCCTTATTGGAGATGCGTCATTTGCATCCTATTTTCTCATTTTCTTGATTTCCTCTGCCCTCTTTCAAAATCCGCATCTCATATCGCGAGTATTTCCATTTGATGATGCACTCGCTCAACACTTCACAGGCAGTACCTCTTCACCATCTGCTTCACGACGTTAAGATTGATCGGCATATCATTTGTCTCCATTGTAATGATCAGATTGTCGCCGAGGCAGTAGCCTGCAAGTTGATAGCAATTAATTCGATGCACCGCATCCCTCGCATAGGAATCACTATCCATCCTCCCACAATGCTCCCATATAATTTCCTTGCGCAAGCGCACATTCAAAATAATGAAATCCGGGTGTACAATCCCCAGCCCCTTAATATTGATTGGGTACTCATACCTGTAGGGAATTCCGCAGCGCTTCAGATAATTTGCTATTAGTACTTCTGATTTTGACCGTACAATCTCGCCACGTTCTGTGACGAATTCCTCTTTTTTGCCCTCCACGCGGCTAGGCTCATATTCCACACTGAGCCAACGGGCCACAAATTGAGCATCCGTTTCAATGATTGGACGCACAAGCTCTTTCCAGTTCTCGCTCATCAGACCAAACTGATCTTCTGCCGTGTTCAATGGATACTGACGGCCGAGCCTCTCCAAAACCCTGAGCTCCTCTTCCGCCGCTTTCAAAACTCTCTTGTCATATTCTTTCTGCGCAAGCCGTTCAATTCTGTCTCTTTCACTCTTCTTCAGATAGATTCCGTTTCTGTCATGGATGTCCATCCGATGATAGTACTGTGTCCTCGACTTGCTCTTGCTGATCCGAAGCGACCCGCGAGGAGCTATTTTAATTGCTTCCTGCTTGCATTTGATCAGTCCCCTCAAATATTCAATTCGCTCATCATAGCCATCTCTGGAAATTATGCTAGTGTGTGAATTGTAATGCTTAAGACTTGTTCTTTTGATGTGATTCATGATGTCTGCCTCCCTTAGATGTGAATTGAATTATGCCTTAAGAAATGTAATAAAAAAGAGATTCTAAATTGAATCTCCAAGAAAATTGTAGGAAGTATGCGGGGTAAAAGTCAAAGTGTTTATTACACCGAAGAATTACCTTGCTCTAGCCATTCGTCTGTTCCTAGCCCTGCGGTGCATCTTATTTGTGTAATTCTCCTAGCTTGAGATGCATTTCCGGTTTCATAAACCTTGCTCCACTTGCCTTGCACAGGCCCTTCGTCTTGCGGTGCATCTCATCTTAGCGATTCTTCTTGTGAGAGATGCATTTCCAGCCGAACGACTCGATTTGTGTGCATCTTCTTTTTGGGGATTTTCCTGCTATAGGATGCAGATTTTTCAAGTGGGCAGAGGGATTTGGATTTCTTCTGAATTAGGATGCATTTTTCGAAAATGGATGCATCTCTTAAAATTGATTCCACAAATATAGGATGCATCTCGGCTGGCTATAGTAGTAAGTCGGTCGAAAATGCATCCTACTTTTCTTGTTTTCCTTATTGGAGATGCGTCATTTGCATCCTATTTTCTCATTTTCTTGATTTCCTCTGCCCTCTTCAAAAAGTTGCATCTTAAATCAAGAATTGTTCCATTTTTCTCTGCTTAGCCTAGATGACTGCCTAGATAGCTGCGGAGATGGCTTCGGCAAGCCCTCAAAGAGGCGCGAAAGAAGAGCGTCAAAAGCCGCTCAGCCTAGACGCTTGCAGCAAGCCCTGAAAAAATCCAATCACCAAATCAGCACTAATGCCCCAACAATCACCGCAAAAGCAAGCACATAGATCATTCCTATGCCAAGGGATGCCTTCAGCATACCCAAGATATACATACGACGCTCGCTGCTGTCCATTTCGGGGGCTGGAATTTCGTGCCGGCCGCGACCGCCACCATAACCACCAGCGCCTCCATAGCCGCCAGAGCCATAGCTACCGGCTCTGCCGCGTCCGAACGCCCCAAAGGCCCCGAACAGCCCGCCATTTTCGGCATTATCTTTGTGGATTCCTGACCACCGTCCTACTATAGAGACATCCGGAAGGTCGCTCATATCCGCGATGGTTCTCCCGTCATCGTCCTCATATTCTCGTCTCATGGCCGGTTTCCTCCCAAAATAATATCAATCATACAAATGGCACACCACAAAATGTCCGGGCTCGATTTCCTTCTGCTGGGGCTCCACGGTCTTGCACTTCTCTGTGCAGTATTTGCAGCGTGTGTGGAACTTGCAACCGGTGGGTGGATTGGCCGGGGAAGGAATGGAGCCTTCCAGGACAATCCTCTTCATGCCCGCATTGGGATCCGGAATCGGGATTGCGGAGAAGAGTGCCTTTGTGTAGGGGTGGAGCGGGTTCTTGAAAATGTCTTTCTTGGGGCCGTACTCCACCAGGTTGCCGAGGTACATGACGCCTACGGAATCGGAAATGTGCTCAACAACGGACAGGTCGTGAGAAATGAAGAGATAACTCAGATTTCTCTGCTCCTGCAGTTTCTTGAGCAGGTTGATGATCTGCGCCTGGATGGAAACGTCCAGGGCGGATACAGGCTCGTCGCAGACGACGAATTCCGGGTTCAGGGCAAGTGCACGCGCGATACAGATTCTCTGCCTCTGGCCGCCGGAGAACTCGTGCGGGTAACGGGACTTGTGGAAGGGCTGCAGGCCGCAGTCATCCATGACTTTGTCCACGTAATCGTTATATTCCGCGCGGGATACAAGGCCATGCTCGCGGACCGCTTCTCCGATGATCTCGCCGACGGGAAGTCGAGGTGAGAGGGATGAGAAAGGATCCTGGAAGATGATCTGCATCTTGGTGCGCAGAGAGCGCAGCTCGCTGTGGGACAGATCGTACACTTCCTGCCCGTTAAAGAGAACCTGACCGGCGGTCTTCTCTCCCGCAAGACGCAGGATCGTGCGGCCGGTCGTTGTTTTGCCGCATCCGGATTCTCCAACGAGGCCCATGGTGGTGCCGCGCTTAAGGTTAAATGTGACGCCGTCGACTGCCTTGACGTTTCCGACAACGCGGTTCATCATACCGCCCTTGATGGGGAAATACTTCTTGAGGCCGTTGACCATCAAAATATACTGCGGGTCGTAGGTCACAGGGGTGATCGGGGTCCCGTTCGCCGCATTGCTTCCGTTCGCGATATTGCTTCCGTTCGCCATCAGTTCTCCCCTCCTTTCGCGCCGCCTGCTGCGGTCTCCTGCATCTGCCTGAGCAGCGGATTTTCTACCGACTGGTCAACCAGATCCTTGTAGGCTTCATAGAAGCGGTAGCAGCTGACCTTGTGGGTGTCCGAGATGGAAATCTCGCAAGGATACTCGCCGTCACAGCAGGGAAGCCGCATCTCGCAACGATCGCGGAAATAGCAATAATTCGGCATGTTGATGGGGTTTGGCACCTTGCCGGGGATTGAATACAGCTCGTCCACTTCTCTGCCGACGACGGGTTTAGACGCCATCAGACCGATCGTGTAAGGGTGCGCGGGATGATAGAAAATATCCTCTGCCGTGCCCTTCTCGACAACACGGCCTGCATACATGACGACGACATAGTCCGCCATCTCTGCGATGACGCCCAGGTCGTGGGTGATCAGCATGATGGAGGAATTGATCTTGTCCTTGAGGCCGCGCAGAAGGTCCAGGATCTGCGCCTGAATGGTAACGTCCAGTGCCGTTGTAGGCTCGTCCGCGATGATGATCTTGGGGTTGCAGGCAAGCGCCATTGCGATCATGACACGCTGACGCATACCGCCCGAGAGTTCGTGCGGGAACATGGAGTAGACGCCTTCGCTGTTCGCGATGCCGACCATATTCAGCGCCTCGATCGTGCGCGCCTTGATCTCCTCTTTGGTCTTTCCTTCGCCGTCGTGCAGCTCAATGACTTCATCTACCTGGTCGCCAATTCGAAAGACCGGGTTCAGGGAAGTCATGGGCTCCTGGAAGATCATGGAAATCGCGTTTCCTCTGAGCTTCTGCATGCGCTCCTGTGTGATCTTGGAGATATCGTAGGCCTTGTCGCCCAGATTCAGACGAATGTGGCCCGATACGATCTGTCCCTGGGGCCTCTGCAGAAGCTGCATCAGAGACAGGGAGGTGACCGACTTGCCGCAGCCGGATTCACCTACGACACCCACTGTTTTGCCGATCGGGACGTCAAAGCTGACGCCGTCGACACTCTTGACCGTGCCCGCATCTGTGAAGAAATAAGAATGCAGGTCGTCGAATTCCACCGCGTTGGCGGGGTCGCGCATCGTGGTCAGGTACTCGGACTCCGGCACGTTCTTGCGCTTCCACTTCTTCTCCATCTCCCCGGTGATCTTGCGGTTTGCCTTGGAGATGGCACGTATTTCTTTCGCTGAGAGGTATCCCTCTTCGTGTTTCTTGGCCATATGCCCCTCCTTTACCGTTTCATCTTGGGATCAAATGCATCTCGCAGACCGTCGCCGACAAGGTTGAAGGCGAGTACAGTTGCCAAAAGACAGACGCCTGCAGGGATCCAGATGAACCAGTAGTTTGTGAGGACGTATGTGTCGTTGACATCGTTGATGATGTTGCCCCAGGACGCAAACGGGAACTTGACGCCCAGACCCAGGAACGACAGGGTCGCCTCTGTGATGATCGTGGAACCGAGGCTCATGGTCATTGTGACGATCAGCTGCGGGATAACGTTGGGAATCAGGTGACGGAAAATCCTGCGGGACGCGCGGATACCGGTCGCCTCTGCTGCTGTCATAAATTCCTGTTCGCGAAGGGACAGAATCTGTCCGCGAACCAGTCTTGCGATGCCGGGCCAGCCGAGGAAGCCCAGGATCAGCATCAGATAGAACATACGGATCTGCGGATCCATGCGCATTGCATCCATGGCCGCACCGAGGATGATGATGATCGGCATGGAAGGAATGCAGTAGAAAATATCAACGATACGCATGATCAGGTTGTCCACCCAGCCTCCGCAATAGCCGGAAAGGCCGCCGAGCACAACACCGATAATGGTCTCGATAAACACGACGATGAAACCGATGTACAGGGAGACACGTCCGCCGTACATAAGGCGGGTGAGCATGTCCATACCGTTGCGGTCCGTGCCCAGAGGGTGTTCCTTGGTGGGCTCGTGATAGGTGTCAAAAACCCGAGTCTCCACAGTCTGCAGGACTGAGTAGCTCAGTGTTTTGGCATCATAGGAAATCTTGTAGTCCGCGGTTGTGCCGTCCTCATCCGTAAAGATGAAGTCGTCGCTGCCGGCCTCGATGGCTTCAAGGAGCTGCGCCTTGAAGCTTCTTGTGAGGAAAACATCCGACATAATGGGCTGCACGACATAGCGTCCCGCGTAGGCCACTTCGGTCGTTCCGTCGAGGATTTCTCCGTCTGCAGAAACTGTGTAGGTCTTTCCCTCATAGTCCAGCGATTTCTCGCCATTGGTGACTGCCTTCAGGATCGCATAGTGAAGATCAAAGGGTATCTTGTCATCTGCGTTCGGAGGCGTCACGACGTCGAAGGCTGCCGTCGCGATCAGCGTGCTTCCATCTTCGGAATAGATCGCGTAGAAGTCTGTTCCTTCTTTGGCAATGGTGTAGACCGTCTTGCTGGCTTCAAAGCTTTCCGCGTTCTTCTTGGCCGCCATGACGAACTTAGCCTGGGCTACGGAGGGGAACTTCTCCCCTTCTGCCGTCGTATAGCGATATTCCGTGTTCTCTTTGACAGCCGCGTACTGCTTTTTCTGCTCGTTGTTGCGATAGAACAGCTGGTCCTCCTTGTAGGGCGTGATCGCGCCGCCGATAAAGGAGAATACGAACATGAAGGCCAGGATCACAAGGCCCGTGACGGCCACCCGGTTTCTCAGAAATCTCCGTGCGACAAGTGCGCCGGGGGACAAAGTCCTGACACGGCGGTCATCGTTCAGAGAATACTGCTGGCTGTTCTCATTCTCAGAAGGCGCGTTATTCATCATATTCTTATCTTCGCTCATGAATTGCCTCCTTCCTATGCGATACGTACGCGGGGATCCACGACCGCATACAGAATATCGGAAATCAGGTTTCCGATCAGTGTGAGCACAGCCATAAATACCAGATAGAACATGGAGAAGGGAATGTCACCCGCCACCATGGACTGGTAGGATACATAGCCGATGCCGGGGATGGAATACAGCGTCTCCGTGATCAGCGCGCCGGCAAACAGTCCCGGAAGGGAACCGCCCAGCATGGTGACCAGGGGGATCAGGGTATTGCGGAAGGCATGGTGATAGATGACCTTGCTCTCCGACAATCCTTTGGCACGTGCGGTACGAATATAGTCCGCATTGAGGACTTCCAGCATGTTGGTTCTGGTATAACGCATCAAAGATCCGATGCTGATGACGACCAGTGTGACGATCGGAAGCACCAGGTGATGCGCGCGGTCCGCGAACTTGGCCGCCGCGGACAGGTTCTCATAGTTTCTGCCGATCAGGCCGCCCAGGTCGAACCAGCCGAGCTTTACGCAGAACACGAGCTTGAGCAGGGACGCGAAGAAGAATGTCGGCAGTGAGAAACATGCCAGCGCAACGATCGTGATCGTGTAGTCTGTCTTCGTGTACTGCTTGGTCGCCGCGATGACGCCGAGCGGGATTGCGATGAGGATCTCCAGGATGAAGGCAATGCCGCCCATGATAAAAGAAATCCATACAGAATCCTTGAATTTCTCTGTAACAGGAACCGTCCATCTCCAGCTGTCGCCGAAGTCGCCCCGAAGTGCTTTGCCGGCCCAGGCAAGAAATCCGGGAATGATTCCCTTATCCATTCCGTATGTGGCGCTGAGCTGTTCCATCCACTCCTCGAAGCTCTTAGAGCCGGGCTGCATGGACTTCTGCCTTGCGACCTGCTCCAAATAGGAGGTCGGGAGACTGCGCATCAGCACATAAATGATAAATGCGACAAAGATCAGAATAAATACGGAGATAATCAGTCGCTTTGCAATGTATTTTTTCACGTGTACACCTCTGGATATTCTCTACATATAGAAGGGAGCTGCCTATTGGATACAGACCATAAGGCAGCTCCCTATTCATCTGCGGATCATAGAGTTGAGATTGCTCCCCCGCAGGGATACAGCATTATTTCAGCTCGATGTTCTGAATCTCTTGCATCCATCCATAGAAGGTGGTGATATCAGGTGTTACAGTATCCATGTTCACGCGCTCAGTACTGAAGATGATCGCGTTCTGTCTCTGATAAACGGGGATCTCGCAAGCCCAGTCAATGATGGTATCCAGGCATGCCTTATACATTGCTTTTCTGTATTCCTGATCGGTGGACTCTCTGGCCTCAAGGATCATGGAATCGAGTTCTTCGTCCTCGATCTTGTACATATAGTTGGAGCCGCCGGGCTGTGCGCCGCCGTTGGCAACATCGCTGTAATAAATCTGGTACATATCAGGATCTACGGTTGCACCCCATGCTGCGCACCACATCTCGACCTGTCCTGCCTCCAGACCAGTCCAGAGATCGCTGGAGTTGGTGAGGTCAGTGACGATCAGGTTGATGCCGAGCTCTGCCAGTGCATCCTTCGCCAGTGTCAGGATCATGAAGGAAGGATGGTCGCCGCTGCCGTCTGCAGGAATCTGGACCTCATATTCCATCTTCGCGCCTTCGGGTGCTGCTGTAACCTTGCCGTCTGCAACTGTGTAGCCTGCTGCCTCGAAGAATCCGAGCGCTGCTGCCTTGGCTGCTGCGTACTTGGCATCTGCATCCATATCGGAGGTGTAGATCGGGTTGCCTTCTACATCCTTGGAGAACGCGATCTCATAGCCGTCGTCCGTAGGCTGCGGTGCTGCCCAGGAAGTATTGGAAATAGGATAGTTGATGACGGATGCAACTTCGCCATAGTAGGAATCAATTGCTACATCTCTGTATACAGAGAAGATGGTCGCGAATGCGCGGCGCAGGTTCTTGGATTCCTCGGAAGCGGGGTCGTCGCCGACCATTACGTTGTGAGAGTTGATTCCGATGTAACCATAGCCGAGGTTGTCAACGGTATCGGTTGTGATCTTGTCGCCGGTGAGCTCGCCGCCGTTCTCTGCGCAGATGGCTGCTGCCGCGTCAACGTGGAAGGAAGGATCTGTGATATCGATGGTTCCGGTCACAACGCCGTTGAGCTTATCCTGATCCTGTACTTCACGGAAGTTGACATATTTGGTCTTGGGAGCGCCGAGATAATAGCTGTCATTGGCCTCGAAGTTGACAACGCCGTTCTCGAACTTGACGAACTTGTAGGGGCCTGCGCCCATGGGCTCTGTGGTCTTTGCACGAACCATGCTCAGGTCGCCCTTAGGGAATCCGAACTGGTTGTTGTCGTAATCGTACTGTGCCTTGTCGCCATAGTAGTGAAGAGGCGCAATAGCAGTTGCCAGCTGATAGATGAGCGTCGCGTCAACCTTGGTTGCTACGACACGCATGGTGTAATCGCCGGTCTTCTGGATACCGGTGATGTTGGGAGCGGACTCGCCTGTCTCCACGCCGATTGTGTACTCGGAATAGCTGGGCATCAGATCTTCGATCGTGGAACCGGCTGTTTCTGTGCCGACCATTTCCAGAACGTCGCCTGCATAGCCGTCTGCGACCATCTTGTCGAAGGCTTCCGGTGCTGTGATGGCATCGTCAAATTCAAAGCCCCAGTTTTTAAGACATGCTGCTACAGAATCGCCTTCCGCGTTCAGGCCAGCTGCAATGCAGTAGTCACAGATTTCCTTGATGAAGGTCTCTTTACCGGCATTGAGCTCGGACCAGAACTTGTCCTGCTGCTCCTGGGTCCAGAAAGTGAAATCAGTATTGTCCTCGCCCGCTGCATAGATGAGGTTGAAGAGTGTGTCCATACCGGAACGATACTCCTGCATACCCTCGATAGGCTGGGAGAAAAGTGTGGCGGATCCGTCATAAGTGGGATCGCATAACACGTACATAGAGAAGATGACATCGTCGATCGTGACGGGCTCTCCATCGGAGAATACCAGATCATCTCTGAGGGTGAAATCATAGAATACGGTTCCGTCCTGGTTCTCTGTCACTTCCAGATCCGCCGGTCCGTAATAGGTATAATCCGTTCCATTGTAAGGAATGGTCTCGCCTTCAATACCCTTATAGATGATCGCGCCCATACGGTCGCTGCTCAGCAGAGGAAGCTGTGTCAGTGCCTGTACGTCCTGATCATAGGCCGTCTCCGAAAAGAACGGTGAGAACTTGCTGTTAAAAGGGGAGTAACCTACTACCAGAGGGGTCTCTCCGCTTTCAGCCTCTGCTGCTGTCTCCGCCGCTGCTGTGTCCCCGGCACCTGCACTTGTCGATGCCCCTGTGCTGCCGCCGCAAGCCATAAGGCTCAGGGCCATGACAGACGCAAGAATCAGGGAAAGCATTCGTCTTCTCTTAATCATGTTCTTTCTCCTCCCTTATTCATAAAAATCATTGATTTCGGTGGTTTGGTCAAAACACACCGAAATTCAACTGGTATAGATATCAAAATTATAAGATTTGCACATACCCGTGTCAATAAAGCGGCGGGGCTATTATTAAATAAAATCAAGTTTTCTCGACAGTTGAACTATTTTCACTCCATACACCCACAGGATTTCGTTTTTTAACAGCTAAAGCCACCGCGAAAAGCAGCGCCTGCGATAGGGCCAGAACCAAAAGTCCTGCCGGCTTAAAGTCCAAGGTCCCGCGGATCAGGCAAACCACTGCATCCACAGCCGTGATAACGGGCAGGATCTGTGCCGCCGTCAGGTATCCGTCCAGCTTTTCCGCTGTCGCCTTGTACACATACTCGCGAAGAGACGTGCCGTTTTTGATAAGGCGGCCCAGGATCCACAGGATCCTGACCGTGCACCCGATCCCCAGCGCATAGGGAAGCAGCATGAGAAGATGGCCTTCCATCCCGGTCCCCGGGATACAGCCGGCTGCAATCTGGCCGACAAGTACTGCTGCAAAGGCTGCCATCGCCCCGCGGATCTCCTTCCGAAACAAGTCAGGGGCCTTGCTGCTGTGCCATGTTGGGCCCTGATAGCTGTATTTGCCGCTGTCATCTGCCTTGAAATCTTTCACATACGCATGCCGGGAGGCCGGCCGTTTATTTCTGTGTTCTGCCAATTCTGTGCTCCTTCTTCATGGCGCCCGGACAAGCGCCGGTTCGTCAAATGCTTGCTTTCATTCATGTACGGTTCGTAATCGCTCGCGTCAATCTTCTGCCGATCTTCTGCCGATCTTCTATATGATACTATCCTTTGCGCTTTTACAAAAGCTTCCTTTGTTTGACATCGCATATGTATCCTTTATACTGAATTATGAAAAGGTTCAATCGGTCTTTCCCATGGGGCAGGCCGTCCTCCATCTTGAAGGGAGAAAAAGATTAAATGAAAAGAAGACATACATTCACTGCGCTCCTCATGCTTTTGACTGTGCTTGCGGTCTCCGCTCTCACCGGCTGCGGAAGCAAGGCACCTACCGCGCAAGATGCACAGAATTATGCGAGGGCAGTGCTGGATTTGATGTGTACCGGCGACTATGATCACAGCGTAAAGCTTGCCGATGTCGAAGAGGGTAAGGAGCTGGAGATGCGCGACCAGATGATTGATGACACCATCGCTTCCCTTGCCGGCGAAAACGGGCTGAGCGAGGAGGTCCAGGCGGAATTCAAGGAGGTCTTCGTAGAAGCCTTCTCCAAGTGCAAATATACGGTCGGATCTGCGGCTCCGGACGAACAGGGCGAATTCGACGTTTCCATCTCGATCGAGCCGCTGAAGCTCTTCGCCGGCATGGAGGAAAAACTGGATGCACAGATTTCCAGTGCCTTCGAAGATGTGGATGACGCCTCCTCCTTATCGACCGAAGAATACAACAACAGGGTGTTCTCTCTTATGGCCAAGCTGATGAAGGAAAACCTGCAAACTCCTTCCTACGATGCACCAGTAGAGGTCGTCGTGCACTACGGAGTTCTGGATGAGGAATCCAAGTCCTATGGCATCAGCGAAGAGGATGGCGCAAGGCTCGGTCAGGTCCTGTTCTCCACTTCTTTGGACTGATTGCAGCGAACCAACGGGTTTAGCGGCCCAGCGCTGCCGATCCAACGATATGCGCGGCATCTTTATACTATCTTAATGCGATTCCCTATCGCTTTATCCCCGATTTAATACCGTCTTATGTAAACTGGTCGCATACAATGTATGCGGCCGGTTTTTTATTCGATCTGTGAATTACCTACCACCTGCAGAGGCGGGAGGCTTCTGCGGAAGCATGACAACATGACAGGGAGAATCATGCGCAATATATATTCGTTCAAAGTATCCTCATTCCAGATTATCATCGGAAGCTTCCTCGGCATAATCCTGTTAGGGACGTTTCTGCTCATGCTGCCGATCAGCTCCGCAGAAGGTGTTGTGACGCCCTTTTCAGACGCGCTGTTCACATCGACGTCCGCAGTCTGCGTGACAGGTCTGGTCGTTCATGATACTTACCGCTACTGGTCTTTATTTGGCAAGACCTGTATTTTGGTACTGATCCAGATCGGCGGTCTCGGGACCATCACACTGGCCATGATCGTGACAATGCTGTCAGGCCGCAAGATCAGCCTGTTTCAGCGCAGTGTCATGAAAGACGCGATCTCCGCCGATCAGATCGGCGGGATGGGTCATTTCTCACTTTTTATTCTGCAGAGTACTCTGGCAGCGGAGCTTCTGGGAGTTCTTCTTCTCTTCCCCTGTTTCTTCCGGCGGTTTCCGCTGCTTCAGAGTATTCAATATTCTGTCTTCCATTCTATTTCTGCTTTCTGCAACGCAGGCTTTGACCTTATGGGAAAGCAGCAGCCCTACTCCTCCCTGACATCTTTTTCGGGAAACGCTCTCGTGAATCTGACCATTATGGGACTGATCATTACGGGCGGCCTCGGTTTCAGGACCTGGGAGGATATCAGGAATAATCGTTTCCGGGTTCACAAATACAGGCTGCAGACCAAGCTGATCCTGTTCACGACCGCAGTCCTCATTTTTCTGCCCGCTATCGGCTTCTTCTTTATTGAATTCAGAGGCGTACCCCTCAAAGAGAGGATCCTGTCCTCCCTGTTTCAGTCCGTCACGACCAGAACAGCCGGTTTTAATACAGCCGATTTTGCCTCTTTCAGTGATTCCGGAAAGCTCCTGAGTATTATCTTAATGCTGATCGGCGGCTCTCCCGGCTCCACGGCAGGCGGTATGAAGACAACGACGATCGCCGTTCTCATTCTCAACGCGAACGGCACTTTCCGTCACAGAGATGAAGCTTCTGCCTTCTTTCGCAGGATCAGCGATCAAACGGTCAAAATAGCGGCGACCATATTCGCGCTCTACCTCTCCTTGTTCACGATCAGCGCCATGCTCATTAGCCTGCTCGAATCGCTTCCTCTTCTCACCTGCATGTTCGAAGCCGCCTCCGCCATCGGAACCGTAGGCCTGACACTGGGAATCACACCGGATCTCGGGCTGGCGTCCAGATTGATCCTGGTTTTCCTCATGTATTTTGGCCGCGTCGGCGGACTGACACTGATCTACGCCGCCGTGCCGGCGCGCAGGATGCGCAACCAGAGGCTGCCGCTTGAGAACGTTTCTGTGGGCTGAAGCGCCCATTCACAGATATTTACCTGGAGGTACCAATATGACTACTAAAAATATTCTTATCATAGGACTGGGAAGATTCGGAAGACACTGCGCCAGAAAGCTCAATGAGCTGGGACATCAGGTCATGGCCGTTGACATCAGTGAAGACCGTGTAGATGCTGTGCTCCCCTATGTGACAGACGGACTGATCGGCAACAGTACCCGCTCCGATTTTATGAAAACGCTCGCCGTCCGCAGCTATGACGTGTGCATAGTCGCGATCGGCGACGATTTCCAGAGTTCCCTGGAGACGACCGCACTTCTCAAGGATCTCGGCGCGCAGTATGTCGTTGCAAGGGCTGCCAGAGACGTACACGCCAGATTTCTTGCAAGAAATGGCGCCGATGAGGTGATCTATCCTGAAAGACAGCTTGCTGAATGGACCGCAATACGATATAGTTCGAATCATATTCTGGACTATACTCCGCTCAGCGAAGAGTATGCCGTCTACGAAGTGGAAATCCCCGCCGGCTGGATCGGAAAGAGTCTGGCAGATCTTGATCTGCGCCGGCGCAACCAGATCAACGTATTTGCAATCAAGCAGGGCGATCTGCTGATCACAGATATCAATCCGGACGCCCCTCTTAAGAGCAACCAGACGCTTCTGGTCATCGGAAGGAACAAGGAAATCGACAAATGCTTTCAATGAACACTGATTCCCTGCGGCGTTTTGCCAGGAAATACATGACGATCAATGCCGGGAAAAGCAGGAATGTGATTCGCGATTTTGGCATCTACAGCGCCGTTATGGCGGGATGTACCCTGGTGGGTCTTCTCTTTCGCAAGCAAGGCTTTTCAGATGCGACCATCATCACTGTCTATATTCTGGGCGTCCTGATCTCCGCCGTGCTGGTCAGCAGCTATATCAGTAATATCTTCGTCTCTTTCATGGCCATGATCGTGTTCAACTTTTTCTTTACGGAGCCTTTATTCACCCTTCACGCCTATGACGCAGAGTATCCTGTGACCTTTGTTGTCATGCTGATCGTCTCCTTCATCTCCTGCTCCATCGCCGCAAGGCTCAAGGCCATCGCCATAGCGTCTGATGCCACCTACGCGCGCACAAAGCTGCTGTTTGATACCGCCAGTCAGCTCCATCAGACCAGCGGATACGATGAGATTCTGTCCACCACCGGCGGTCAACTTGCCAAGCTCTTGAATGAGCCCGTATACTTCTATGATCTCTCCAAAGGTCCGGAAACCTGCCTTCGCTTTACGCCCGGCCGGCCTCTCCCCGAGCAATTGCCTACGGATGATAATAGCCTTCCTGCCGTGAAATGGGTGAGCAGTCACAATGCGCAGGCCGGAAGCGGCACCGAAATGTTTCCGGCAAATCCTATGCGCTTTCTGCCGATCAGTATCCATGAGCGGATCTATGCCGTCGTCGGGATTCCCTCTGAGAACGACCAGCTGACCCAGTATGATCCCTTCGACCGTGAGCTGATCGTCTCCATCCTCGGAGAGTGCTCCATGGCACTTGAGAAGGAAAGGATCCAACGAGAAAAGGAGGAGGAAGTGCTCCGCCGCAGAAACGAAAAGCTGCGTGCTGATCTGCTGCGCTCCATCTCCCACGACCTGCGCACGCCCCTGACTTCCATCTCCGGCAACGCCAGCAATCTCCTGAGTTCCGGAGACGAGTTTGACGAGTCTGTCCGCAGGCAGCTCTATTCCGACATCTATGACGACTCCGTCTGGCTGACCAGCCTTGTCGAAAACCTGCTCGCAGTAAGCCGGATTGAAGACGGATCTATGCAGCTGCACCGCAAGCTTGAGCTGGTGGACGATATTGTGTCAGAGGCCCTGCTCCATATAGACAGGCGCAGCGCCGAGTATGTGATCCTGACGGAGCCCTCGCCGGAAACCCTCCTCGTGGATGTGGACGGACGCCTGATCGTACAGGTCCTGATCAACCTGATCAATAACGCGATCCAGTATACGCCTGCCGGCTCTGCGATCACCATCCGCAGTGAGCGGGAGGAGGACCACGCCCGCATTACCGTTTCTGACAATGGTCCGGGCATTCCGGACACTGAAAAGCCCTATGTATTCGCCATGTTTTACAGCGGCAGCAAGAAGGTGACGGATAGTAAGCGAAGTCTCGGATTGGGGCTTGCCCTGTGCCGCTCCATCATCCGCGCGCATGGGTGCGAGATCACCCTCAGCGATAATGTCCCCGCTGGCTGCTGTTTTAGCTTCACGCTTCCCATGAAGGAGGTAGCCGTACATGAATAAATTTATGGTCCTTGTTGTGGAAGACGACAAACTGATCCAGAATCTCATGACCACAACCCTTAATCTTCATAACTACCGCTATCTGACCGCATCGACAGCATCTGACGCCCTCATGCAGATCACATCCCACAATCCGGACGTCATCTTTTTGGATCTGGGACTGCCCGACATGGATGGCGTCGACCTGATCCGCAAGATCCGCACCTGGTCCGTCACGCCGATCATCGTCATCAGCGCACGCAGTGAAGATACCGACAAGATCGAAGCACTGGACGCAGGTGCCGACGATTACTTGACCAAGCCTTTTTCCGTAGACGAGCTTCTGGCAAGGCTCCGCGTGACGCAGCGCCGCCTCTCCTCTCAGCAGGGCATGCCCTCCCACATATTTGAGAACGGCGACCTGAAAGTAGATTTTGCCGCCGGTACCGCCTTTATGAACGGCGAAGAGCTGACACTGACGCCCATCGAGTACAAACTGCTCTGCCTCTTCTGTAAAAACGTCGGCAAAACACTGACCCACACCTACCTGACCGACGCCATCTGGGGCAACACCCTGGACAGCGATCTGGCCTCCCTGCGGGTGTTCATGGCGTCGCTCCGCAAGAAGATGGAGAAAGATACCACGCATCCCCAGTATATACAGACCCGAATCGGCGTCGGGTATAGAATGAACCGGCTGTGAGGTAAAAAAATGGCTGCCGCATCCAACATGCGGCAGCCACTTTTCAATTCCAGATTAATTACATGGAGATCCATCCAAACGCATTCGCAATGGAGCTCAATAGAATAATTGCTACGAAGAGCGGTGCGATGTAACGAATCATGACCCGGAAGATCTTCTTGCGACGGAAAGGATGTCCGTCCACTTCTACTTCCTGTTCGACCCGCTTGATGGTCATGCACCTGGTCACCAGTATGCAGATGGCCAGCGCTGCAATGGGCATCATGACGGAATTGGTCAGGAAATCAAAGAAGTCCAGGAACGGCATTCCGATGATGGTGATAAAGGAAAGCGGACCATATCCAAGGCAGGACAGTGTTCCGAGGGCGACCATGACCACGGCCATGATCGTGGTGCACTTAAAGCGGCTCCACTTAAACTCATCTGCGAGGGTGGATACAGCGCTCTCAGTCAGTGCGATGGAGCTTGTCAGCGCTGCAAACAGCACCAGTGTGAAGAACAGGATGCCGATGATGCGTCCAAAGCCCATGCTCTTAAAGATCTGCGGCATCGTGATGAACATCAGGGAAGGACCGGCCTTCAAATGCTCCGGATCGCCGCCCGAGAAGGCGAACACAGCGGGAATGATCATCATGCCTGCCAGAATCGCAATCGCTGTGTCAAAAAACTCAACCTGGCGAGTGGAATCCTCAATACTGACATCCTTCTTCATGTAGGAACCGAAAGTGATCAGGATACCCATGGCAATGGACAGGGAGTAGAACATCTGTCCCATTGCAGAGACAACGGTCATCCAGGAGAAGTTCTCCAAGTGCGGAATCAGCAGATACGCAACGCCCTGCATGGCACCGGGTCTTGTGATCGTGTAGACGCTGATGACAACGGCCAGGACCAGCAGAATCGGCATCATGAAGCGGGATACGCGCTCGATACCATTTTCAACACCCATGTAGATAATCACCAGGTTGAGGGCTACGAATACGCAGAACCAAACCTCGGCAGAAACGCCGTTGGTGATAAAATCTGTAAAAAATGCATCTGAAGTGATCGTGTCCATATCTGTTGTGAGGAATGCGTACAGATATTTGCAAACCCATCCGCCGATAACGGAATAATAGGGGCAGATCAGAATAGGGACGATCGCGTTGAGCCATCCGCCCGCTTTGGCAAGGGGAGAACGGCTGTAGAAAGTGAAGGCGCTGACCGGACTCTTCTGTGTAGAACGCCCGATTGCGGTCTCAGCGATGATCATCGTGTAGCCAAATGTAAGGGCAAGGATGATGTAAACCAGAAGAAAAGCGCCGCCGCCGTATTTGGCTGCCAGGTAAGGAAATCTCCAGATATTGCCCAGACCGACGGATGCGCCGGCGGCCGACAGGACAAACCCGAGTTTACCGGTAAATGAACCTCGTTGATTTTGTTCCAAAACGTATGCCTCCTTTAAAATTGCTCGATTTTACAATCATATAACAAATTTGTGGCAAAAGCTATCTTTTTCAACGATTAATCGGTGTAATCAGGCACATATTCAAATATTTGACAACAAGAAAAAGACCAGACTTCCCAGTCTGGTCTATTGAGTCATATAGAATCTGCAGAGCACAGCATTCGTATTTCCTTCTACATCGCGATCTCCACATCCGCCACTCGCATCGTGGACTTTCTGTGGGATACCAGCAGCACCGTTCTGCCTTTGGATTCTTCCCTGAGCGCTTTGAGGATGACCGCTTCATTGAGGCTGTCCAGGTTGCTCGTGGGCTCGTCCAAAAGAAGGAAGGGCGCGCCGTGCAGGAAGGCCCTCGCAAGGCCGATTCTCTGTCTCTCGCCACCCGAAAGCGTATCGCCCAGCTCGCCCACGTTGGTCTCATAGCCGTTCGGAAGCGTCATGATCCAGTCATGGATGGACGCTTTTTTGCATGCGTCTTCAATTTCCTCCTGCGTCGCATCCAGCTTGGCCACCCGAATGTTGCCGGCGATGGTATCCTTGAACATTTGCGTCTCCTGCGTCATATAGCTTTCCATATCCCGCAGGTTGGATGTGTTGATCTCATTGATGTCGATCGGAACAGCTTTGCCGGGGCCATACGTGGACGTCTTGGCATTGTCAGGGTCATCGGGATTCGCACCCATGATCGCGATTTTGCCCTTCTTCACCTCCCAGAAGCGCATGAGGAGCTTGAGCAGGGTGGACTTGCCGCATCCGCTCTCTCCCACAATGCCGATGATCTGGTTCTCCGGGATGCTCAGAGAGAAGTTGCGCAGGACAGGAGGTGCGCTGTGGCCATCCTCAGTCTTGCCCTTTCCGTAGCGGAATGTAACCATCTTGCACTCCGCGCCGCGGAATTCCACGTCCTCGCGTCCTGTGATTTCTTCTGTCTCAGGCTCCTCCTCAAGGATTGCGAGTACGCGGGCTCCGGACGCTGTCGTATTCTGCAGCGTCGTTCCCAGGCTTGCCAGTGCAGAGACAGGTCCGAAGGAGGACAGCATCGCCAGGACCGGCAGCAGGAATCCGTCAAAACCGACCTTCCCCTGCAGGTACAGCCATCCCGCCGTAACTGTCATCACTATGTCAAAAACAAGAATGAACGAATTGGCAATTGCCAAATTGAGGCCCGTCAAACGGTTGAGCGCACTCTGGTGCCACTGAAGCGCCTTGGTCTTCTTGCGCATAACGGTCATCCGTTCTTTGCTGCTGCCATACTGGATCGTCTCATCCAGACCGCGGATATTCTCCAGAACACAAGAAGCGAGCTCTGCAGACTGCTGCCGCACCTTCTCTCCCATATCTCCGCTGAGCGAAGAAACGATGAGCGGCACCACAATGCCCACACACAAGTAGGCGGCCAAAGCCAGGATCCCAAGCCCAATGTGGAAGGATCCGATATACACGCACATCACAGTCTCCACGATCAGCGCAATGCAGATAGGCGAGATCGTGTGCGCATAGAAGACTTCCAGAAGTTCCACATCCGCTGTGATCAAGGAGACTAGCTCTCCCTTGTCTCTTCCCTCCAGCTTGGCCGGGCAGAGTCTTCTGAGCGCGCCAAAAACTCGATCACGGACAATCGCCAGAAGCGTGAACGCAATATAGTGGTTGAGTCTCTGCTCACAGAAGCGCAGCACTGCACGGAGCAGCGCCAGAAGGGGCAGAATGATCCATATAGTCGCTGCCGGGATCGGCACATCCAGTCCCAGTCCGTCGAGGATTGCGTAGCCGCCCAGAACCGGTATGAACTGCACTGCCAAAAAGGCCAGCGTGCCTGCCAGTACAGCAAGCACCATATGGCCGGAAAGCGGTTTCACAAGGCCCAGCATCCTGAACAGCGTGCCCAGCTTCGATGCATTTCCAGAGGCGCTCTGTGTGGTATGTTCTTTACGCATGCTGGTCACCTCCTTCCTCCACGACGGTGTCTTTCGCAGCGACTACACCGGTGTTTGCGATGCTGCCTGTGTTGCCGACACGGCCTGTATTGCCGATGTTTCCTGTGTTGCCGACACGGCCTGTATTGCCGATGTTTCCTGTGTTGCCGACACGGCCTGTGTTTCCAACCCGGCCCGTATTACCGATCTTGCCGGTCAGATTGATCTCGCCGGTTGCGGCGATCTTCTCGATCTCACCGGTCAGCCACTCTTCACCGGAATCCTCATCCCGTCCGAAGCGCTCCAGCTTCTGCTGGGTCCTCCACAGGATGGAGTAGACGCCGCCCCACTTCATGAGTTCTCTGTGGTTGCCGCTCTCCGCGACCTTTCCTTTTTCCATGACGAAGATGCGGTCCGCGTTGCGTGAGTTCACAAGACGATGAGAGATCAGGATCACGGTCTTGTGACCTGCCAGAGCGCGGATCCTAGAGAGGATGATCTCCTCACTCTCCACGTCGATATTGCTGGTCGCCTCATCGAAGATATAGACCGGGCTGTCATGCAGGAGGGCCCTGGCAAGTGCCAGGCGCTGCTTCTGTCCGCCCGACAGGTTCTGCGCGTTTTCTGTAAGCTGCGTATCCAGTCCGTCATTTCCCTGGCTGCGCAGGAATTCGTCCATTCTGCACTCTACGAGAACCTTCCACAGCTTTTCATCCGTTGCAGCTGGATCCCCCATGAGCAAGTTGTCTCTGACGCTGCCCTTGAAGAAATAGGACTGCGTTCCAATGTAAGTGATTCCCTTCATGATGCTCTCCTCCGAGCACTCGGAGAGGGGCACGCCGTCGATCAGGATGGAACCGGTTTCCACGGTGTTTCGACCTGTGAGGAGCGAAGCGATCGTGGATTTTCCGCTTCCGCTCTCTCCCACGATGCCGATAAAGCTGTTCCTGGGGATCTGCATGTTGACTCTATGAAGAACTTCCCGCTCTCCGTCGTAGGAAAAGCTGACGCTCTTTAAGAGGAAATTGCCACCGTTTGCGGGGAATACCGCTGTTCGTTCAGCGGGCTCCTCCACCGCAAGGAAGGTAAAGATCCTGTCGCTGGCCGCCATTCCGTTCATGGCCACATGGAAATAGCTTCCCAGCCTTCTCATGGGCAGGAAGAAATCTGCAGAGAGAAGGATCATAAACAGGCAGGGAGCAAGCCCCAGGGTGCCCGCCACGAATTCACGGGTCGCAAGGACAATGCCGACTGCGGCGCCGCCATAGGCCAGAAGATCCATGATAATGATGGAATTGAGCTGCATGGTCAGCACTTTCATGGTCACGACGCGGAAATGCTCGGACTCCTCATTCATCTTCTCATGCTTGTCCTGGTCCGCCTGGTAGATCTTGAGGGTCGTCATGCCCTGCAGGTTTTCCAGGAAGGTGCTGCCCAGCTGTGTATACTGGTCCCAATATTTGGCCAAAATCTTCTTGGCGATCTTCTGCACCATCATAATGGTGCCCGGAATCAGCGGAACGCAGATCAGAAGCACCACGGCCGTGCGCAGGCTTCCTGCCGCAATGAACATGATGAACAGAGTGATCGGCGCCAGGAATGCATAGAAAAACTGCGGCACATATTGGCCAAAATAGCTTTCCAACTGATCAACTCCCTCGACCGCCTCCTGTACCAGCTCCGCCGTCGTCACTTTCTCGCGGTAACTCATGCCGAGCTTTAAGAGCTTTTTGTAAATCAGGTCGCGCATCTTGCGCTTGACCGTTCTGGATGCCAGATAGCTCATCCGCACAGCGTAGCGGGACGTGAAAAAGCGCACGACAATCGTCACCGCGATGATCACAATGGGCAGAACCGCGTCTGCGGATGTCAGTTCCCGGCGATAAAGCTTCTCCGCCGTACTTGCAATGAGGCCGATCATAACTGCGTTGAGGAAAAGTTCGATCCACTGCAGAACGATATTGCCTGCAATGTATACGCGGCTCTCCGGGCACAATTTCATAAGTCTCTTGTCAAACATACTTGGGTTTCCTCCAAAAAGGATCTGCATTTACTCAGAAAAGCAGCCGAACAATTCACTTCGGCTGCTTTAGAGAGATTTCTTATCTTTACTCGGCTGTGCGGGTTGTCTCCGTAGGCTCGTAAGCGGGCATCAGGCGAAGCTTGTGCAGGTTGATCCTGTGCAGGCGGTCGATCTTGTTCTTGATCGCCTCGTCCTCACAGACGCCAGTCAGCACATATTTGTCGAGCATGGCATAGGTGAATCCAAGCTTCTGCTCATCGTCCTGTCCGCTGAGTCCGTCGGAAGGGGTCTTGTGTACCAGGTCCTGCGGGAGTCCCAGCACGTCGCCGATCTGGCGCACTTCATGAACCAGAAGATGGGACAGCGGGCTGAAATCGCCGGCTGCGTCGCCGTACTTGGTGGAATAGCCCACATAATCCTCGGACGCATTGCAGGTGTTGACGACTCTTGCACCGCCGGGGAGCATCTGGCCGACCGCATAGAGCGTAGACATGCGAAGCCTGGGCGGAAGGTTGATCTCGGTATCCCTTGTGATGCCGTCTGTACCGCTCAGCGCCAGAAGGTCCTTGCTGCCTGTCAGCATGGCCTTCATCGCCTGGAAGGCGTCGCCGATATTGAGCTCCACATAGGGAATGCCGAGGAATTCCACAAGCTTTCTGGAATCCGAAATGTCGCTCTGCACGCCGTTGGGCATCAAGACGCCTACAACGCGATCCTTGCCGAGCGCCTCTGCGCACAGCGCCGCCGCGATACTGGAATCCTTGCCGCCGGAAATTCCGATGACAGCCTTGCAGCCTTTGCCGTTCTCTTCAAAATAGTCTCTGATCCACTGTACGATTTCATTCTTGGTCTTGACCGGGTCTTTAAGCATATCCTGCCTCCTTGTGCCTGCCAGCTTCCGCCGTTTGTTTCGCGCTATCGCTGCGTTTTGTATCATACTCTTTTATACGAAACTTTTTATACGAAATTTAATCCGTGTCATATTCCGTAACTGTTTGTATAATAGCATTATTGAACGAATTTGAACAGTGGAGGTAACACATGACCGAACGCTCTGAACTCCTTGAATCCTATTATGAAGAACTGGATCCGGCCCGCAGGCGAGACATTCTCGCGTCCTACGAAGAGGCAGAAGGCGCTGACGATCCCGTCCTCTCCTACCGCAAAGATTTAATGTCCTACCGCTATACCGATCCCAAGGATCCTTCCCGACAGGTGGACCAGTTCATGATGGCGCTCCTGACCTTTATGTATATCTTCAAGCGGGGCATCATCTTCCCCGGGCGCTATGCCAAAGAAGTGCGCGGCCTTGTCAGGCGCATGGAACGCGATGAGAAGGTCCACACCGACAAGGATATGGCGGACGCCTTCAAGATGGAAGTGCGCAATGCGGTACGGCGATATTTTGACACCTGCAAGTCGGATTCCTACCACAAGAAGTTTTTTGGCATACAGGCGTCCTCGGCGGATGAAAAGGAGACACAGCGCTGCCTGGATACGTGGAGAATGTCCCTCGGCATCGCGGAGCGCCTGAGCCTCAAAGACGAAATGACCCTGCTCTGCCAGGCGGTCGACGAAGAGTACCGATTGTCCCGCGCGGACGGCCTGTCTCTGGAAGAAGCCTACCGGAAACTACACAAATAAGGCGCATTGCGCCCTAATATGCGGGAAACTGCTGAAAATACGAGGCGCTGAGCCCCATTATGCGGTATAATAAAAGGTACCGTATTGATCAACCATAACTGAGGAACCACTATGAACCGGCCGCTAATTTCCGTTGTTTTACCGATCTATAAAATTGAACAATACCTTGACCGCTGTATGGAAGCCGTTCTCGGACAGACCTATGAGAACCTCGAAATCCTGATGGTGGACGACGGGTCCCCGGACAACTGTCCGGCTCTGTGCAACGCATATGCACAGAAGGATCCCCGTGTCAAAGCACTGCACAAGGAAAACGGCGGTCTCTCCGACGCCCGCAACTACGGCATCGCGCATGCGACGGGCGAATACATCGCCTGCATCGATCCGGACGACTACGTGGACATCGATTACATCGAATACCTGTACAGCCTTATTGAAAAGTACGGCACGCGCATGTCCATCTGCCAGCACATGACAGAATTCGACAACGGCTCTGTCAAGGATTACGGGAGCGAGGGCGACGAGTGCATGTCCATCGAGAAGTGTCTGGGACGCCTTCTCTATCACGACGTGATCGACACCTCCGCCTGGGCCAAGCTCTACCACAAGAGCCTGTTCGACACGGTCGCTTATCCCAAGGGCAAGATCTTTGAAGATATCGGCACGACCTATGCGCTGATCATGCAGTGCAGCGAAGGGATTGCCGTGGGCTACGCGTCCAAATATCACTACATGTACCACATGAATTCCATCGTCAACAGCGTCTTCAGCCCCAGAAAGCTCGATCTTCTGGAGATGACCGACAAGATGGGACACGCCGTCGTGAAGGCCTATCCGTCCCTCAAGCAGGCGGTGCTTCGAAGGCGCGTCTACGCGCGCTTCAGTACGCTCAACCAGATGCTGCGCACGGAAGGATATGATGTAGAGCGCGCGAGGATCATCCGCTTTATCCTGCACTATCGCAAGCAGATTCTCCAGGATCCCCTGGCGCCCAAGAGGGACAAGATCGCGATCGCACTCCTCAGCGTGCATTACGATCTCTATCGGGCGTTCTGGATCAGCTATCAAAATATGATTTTTAAGAAAAAGTAATGCCTGGGGCGTGTTTAGGACATGTCCGGGGCGTACAAATAAGAATGATGAAAAGGGGCTTGCCGCAACCATTGCGGCAAGCCCCTTCTTTGTGTTGCTCTGTGCCCAAGTCACCGCAGCTGCTGCAGGATGTAGGGATCCTTGATCTTGTTGTCCTCGGCGAGGAGCAGGATTTTGGCAAGGATTTCTGCGGTCTTGGGGTCTTCATCGAGGAAAGGCAGGAAGATCTTGCCGCGCTGCTGGGAGTGCACCGGCACGATGTTGACCATGCCGCCGCTCTCCTTGTGGATGACGCCGCTGCCCAGCTGCACGTTGTAGTTCCCCATGGTTCCCTTGATGTAGGCGTGGGTGCCCTCGAAGGTGACGTTGGTGAGCCCGAAGAGTTCCATGTTGAACGCGAAGATCACGCGGCGCATCTCGATGGTGGAGTGGCTGGTCTCGGGATCCACGCCGCCCACATGGGCCACGCTGACCGCGAGATCCACGTCCCGCATGACCTCGGAGTAGAGAATGTCCGGAATCTCGGACAAGTTCTTCTGCCGATAAGTCTTTCTGTCATAGAAGGAGACGTATTCCAGCGTCGGGCACTCGGTGTCCGCCGGTGAGAACCAGTCTGCCAGCGCATAGATGGTCGCCGAGATGTTCTGCTTGAAGAAGACCTTCTGCAGTCCCTCGTCGTAGTCGGCCACCCACCTGCGGCCGCGCAGCGCTGCGATTGTCTTCTTGGGCTGGATCTGATAGCCTGCGAACATTCTGGAGTCCTTGGCGTCCTTTTCTTCCTCCAGCTTTACATAGAATTCCCGGAAGACCTGCTTGAAGGGCTGGCGTGTGCCAGATTCCTTCTGCTTCTCGAAGAAGATTCTCTGGTATTTGGAGAGGAGGCCCAACTGGTACAGGGTGATCGGGTGCGCCACAAGGAGCTGTTTGTCCGCTGCCGGTTCTGTGCCGGCGCTTCTTAGTTCCTCCAGTGTGCCCACCAGAGGCTGTCCGCTTGCTGCAGGGTCCGAATCCGCCAGCCCCTGCTCTGCCTGTGCCTGGTCCGCCGCCGGATTCTGCTCCGCAGATGCCATCTCCGCCGCACCAACTTCAATGAACACCAACCGATTCAGAATGCCCGCCGTCACCGGGTTGACGCACAGATTGCGCAGTTCGCCGTAGCTGTAGGGATCCTCTTCCTCCATAGCCCGCTCGAACATGGCGACGCAGCGGGAGTACTGGTTCTTGAGCTTCGTCGCGAATTCCTTGATTTCCAGGAATGTCTCGTCTTTCTTGAGGGCGGCCGGCACGGATTTGACGGCCTTTCCTTTTTTGACCAGCAGCAGCTCCGACTTTCCGTCCGCATCCACCGCAATCCTGACTACATAGTCGCCAATCGTAATGCCGTCAAAATATGCCTGGTTGGACGTCACGAGCTCCGTCTCCATGGCCAGCGTCAGGCGCAGATCGTCGGCGTAACCCGCCGTAGTTGCCATGTTCTTGAGCGCGTACTGGACGCACTGTGCCTCGCTCTGCCTGCGCTGCGCGCCGAACTGCTTGCTCTCCTTGAGGAATTTCTGCAGGAATTCGTAGCGGTGCAGGGCGTCCTGCCGGTCCTTCATGGGGATCAGGCCGTAGCTCATGAGCAGGTCCTTGTTGCGCTTATCATTGATTATCTTCTCCAGCTCATCCCGGTCCACTTTGCCGGTCGCCGCGTCCGCGTACTTTCTCGCGCGGGTGTGCTTGCTGCCGTCCGCGATGTATTTGGCCGCCTTGTAGAGCTTTCCGAAGGTCTTCTCGCCCAGCTTCTCATACACTTCGAAGAACCAGTTGGTGTCGAAGCATCCGTTGTTGAGCTCCTCGGGCGAGAGCGGCGTGTAGCGTGCGATCACGGCCTTCTTGCGGTCATCGAAGCGCTCGTTCATGTGGGCCATGAAATAATAGCAGCCGCTCGTAAAGCCGTCGATGCCGAGCACCTCCTCGATGAGCTGCATCCACTGCGGCGCGTACATAGCCACTTCGATCAGACGATCGTCGGAGACCTTGCCCGCCTTCACGGCCTTTTTCAGGTCCGCTGCCGTCTCTGCAGCAGGTGCGCCCTTCACTTCAGCAGCCGCGGCAATCGATGCTGCGCCGTCCGCGCCCAGAAGGCCGACCGCCGGTCCCGCCAGGAGGCTCCCCTCCACGACCGGATAGGAAACTTTGAGAAGGTGCGACAGGCACTCTTTCTTACTGGTTCCGCCGACGTAGGAGTAGTAGGTGCTTCTGTCCAGCGGATCCTTGCCCATGGCCCGCAGGATCTCCATCAGGCGCGGAATGCCCTCCACACGGTAAATGCGAGAGATCACCTCTGAGAAGACCGTCGCTGTGTCGCCGCGCTTCAGCTCCACGTCCAGGATCAGGCTGACCAGACTGCGATAGACCTCCGCGCACAGCTTGTAGAAGCGGTTCTCCCTGTCGATCGTCCGCTTCTCCATGTCGACCGGCATAAACCACCTGAGCTTTTGCAATGTCGAGATGACAAGGGTGGGCCGGAATAAGTCGCCCAATTCGCCCACTGCGAACTTGATCCCCACCATGTCAAAGGCCGCCTTGTAGAGAAAGTCCCTACTGATCAGTCCCTCTTCATAGGCCTTCACGTATGCGTACATGGTCAAAAGATTGCTATTGGTGCTGGAATATCCCCTGCTGGGGTTATTCTTCTCAAATTCATAGACCTTGTCCATCTGATAGAGCAGCGGAAACGCGGTGCTAAATTCCTCGTTATTCTCGTAGCGGTACACCCGCGAGAGGATCGGCTGGAACTTGCTGGTCCGGATAAAGCACGCTTTGCTGCTGCTGTTGTAATAGCCATATTTGGGCGGCACTTTCTCCATCCAGCGAATATTCTCGGGCAGGGCCAGCGCCTTGAGAACGGCCGCCTGCGCCACCTCCATGGGCAGGACCAGATGCTTGATGCTGGCAATGATGTCCAGAATCGTCTCGTACACGCTGTGCCTGCCATAGCTTCCCATAAACTTGGGATCCGTGTAATAGTAGCCCGAATAGGCCTCACCGAAGATGCCGCGCTCCGCCTTTCGGTACGCCGCCAGATCTTTCACCGTGCTCTCGTCGTAGCCGCCCCGGATCGCATAGGAGAGGTTGAAGAAGACCACCAGATCGCGGATGATCGTATCGTAGACCTCCTCCCAGAGTTCGGGGAAGGGATAGTGCTGCTCGATAGGCGTCGCGTAGTTATAGCTTGTGACGAACAGGCCGTTCTCCAGCAGCTGCTTCTCGCCGTTGGCGCTGGTATACTCCAGCTTTCCGTGCGCCAATATGAATGCCCTGATCTTGTCAAAATACTGATCCATCTCTTTGGCGCTCAGCGTAAAGAAGCCCTTCAGAATTGCATCGGGCGTTCTGGCATCGCTGCTGCCGCCGGAGAGCATGCTGAATACCTTGCCGAGGAGACCTTTCCCGGTGCTTCCGCCCTTTGCGGCGGCTGCGTTTCCGGCGTTTGCGGCGCCTTGTGCGGTCTTGTCTTTGGATCTGTTCAAAATGCCGTCCAAGTCAGGCGTATAATCCGCCGACGGATCATAGAGTCCGTATCCTTCTGTGTTCAGGATGCTGCCGGCGCCTTCGCTGCCCGCAATCTCCTCATAGAGGACCTTCTCTTTATCCGACAGGCTTGTGTCATCGGGGAGGACTTCGCGAAGAAGTGCGGCGCTCGATTTTTTGGCATCGCGCCCTTCTTCACTGCGGCGCTTGAGCATGTCAAGTCCCGCCAGGCGCATCTGCTCCTGACCGGCGGCGAGAAGTCGGCGGATGCTCTCGTCGAGATGGACTTTGTCCTGCCGCTCCAGAAGGTCGATGACATGGTGCCGCGTGTCCTCGTTCTTGAGGCGCAGATGCTTCTCCAGCTGCCGGTACTCCTCGTCCGAAATCGGCAGGGTCCCCAGGATCTTCCAGGCGGTCGTCCGCGTAAAGCCCTCTTTGTCCGCCACATAGGCGATCAGGGCGTCTTTCTGGACCTTGGTCTTGGGATCGTGCAGAAGAATGCGCACATAGTTGTAGCGCGTGTTGTAATAGGAATCCGTGATATCCGACAGGCGCACGCAGACGTCGTCGATCATCGCCTGGTCCTGCAGCGCGTAAGCGATCACCGCCATGCGCTCCACAAAATCGCTCTTCTCCAGCGTCACGCCATACCAGGGGAAAACAAGCGGGACGTACTCTGCCTTTTTCTTCTTCATGCTGTCCGCCATGCGCTTCAGGATTCCGTAGTGGAGGCGGGCCTGCTCCTCTGTGTCAAACAGCTCATGGACGTCAAGCGGGCGATAGTGCAGGTTCTCCGCGGCTGCGCCGTAGACAGGCTTGTCCTTCTCATCGCGGACACAGTTCCTTGCCATGACGTCCACGGCGCCCAGGTAGGTGGGCATGAAAGCAGCCGCCATCTGCATATCGTCCGGATAGGTCTCCAGAATCCTGGCGGCCGCTTTGTCGCTGTACTCCGAAAACTGCATATATTGGTTGTAGTAGGAAATGGTCAGGCGCTGGTTTTTCGTTCCGCTCTCCGCGATCTCCAGCATGCGCTGAATGGCGTCCTGCGCCTCGTAAAAGCCCATGGCCCACAGACCGGTGACAATCTGCACACTGTCGTCGGTCTCTGTCATCGCGTGCGCCGCATCCATATCTCGCACCGCTGTGCCGATACCTGCGAGGAGCTTGTTCGAGACCCTGTCCATGGAATCGAGGTTGCAGATGCCGGTCCAGGTGGCAATCGCGCGTTTCACCGCCGAAAAGCGCAGCAGATCGTTCTCTTCGATCGCTGTCAAAACACTGAGAAACGCCTCCGCTCTGCCGCAATCCGCATTCTCGCAGACCGCCTGGCGCACGCCTTCCTGCAGCCTTGCCGCCACCAGGAATTTGGCCAGAAGTTCATGGAGCTCTTTATTAGCGGACTTCACAATGCCCCGGATCAGCGGCACGGTGACCAGCACAGTATTGTTGTCACTGAGAATCGCTTCGCGAGCCGCCTCGATGACGGCATTGTCCCCCTGGTCGATCCTCGCTGCCACGATATCGTCAAACTGAATCATATGCAGATGGCGCGCATAGGAATCCTGCCCGATAAAATCGGCAAGTTCCGGATCGATATCGCTCGCTGCGCCGCCGGCCTGCAGGTATTGGAGCGGCGTGATGCCATACATGCCCAGCACCTTGTAGGCCTGCATGAGGCCGAAGGCGTCCAGCACGTGCGCCATGGGATCTTTGGTGCGCACTGTGGGTCGGAACAGCGCTCTGGAATACTGGAAATCCGCAAACTGATCCAGCATATAGTCGTAATCCGCGCGGTACTCCTCGGGCACCAGCAGCGCGATCAAGTCCTCGCACTCAGCGTGCATGATCTCTCGAAGCGTCTTCCCACTGCCGCGGACGATCTTTCTCGCCCACTTGTTGAGCACGGGGAACCCGCAGTGGGGATAATTGCTGAAGTTGCCGATCTCCTCAAAGAGTTCCTTGCTTTCCGGCGAAAGTTTGCGAACTGCTCTCTCGTGCTCCTTGTTCCACTTTTCTACTCTTTCCTTCTCCCATTTGGTTCTGGAATTATAGTCAAATGCCATGTCGTGCCTCTCTTTCACAATTTCCTACCACATGCGTCCCGCAAGGAAGGTCAACCTGATAAACGTGACCTCACTTTGCTCTCTGAGCGGCAGCACGTCCTCCCGTTTCTGATAGCGTACACCGTCCACAAACAGCGCAACCATCCCGTCGTCAAAACACTGCAGTGCATTGGCAACCGCCTTCTCCGCATCAGCTTTCCGCGCGTCCATGGGATCGCCGTAGGAGACTTTGCCGGCAGACGCCTGATCCGCAATCGCTTCTTCCGTGAAAAGCTTGAGGATCTCACCCGCGTCCTTCTTCTCGTTGTATTCCCGCACGTTTCGTCTCACAGTCTCCGCGAGGAATGCCTCCACCGTCCACGCTCTGTCCGGATACGCCTCCACCTTCTGTGCAATCGTGGGCCGTCTCCGCGACGCACCTTTTACATTGATCCTGATCTGCATGTTAACCCCCTTGACCGGATTTATTCCGTCTATACCATCATACCACAATACAGAGGGTTCTTTATCTCAATCCTCCCTGCTTGCATGCCTGCTTTCCTTGACAAAACAATACTTATGTCATTCAATTGACTTTGCGGGAAATCGATGCACTGCAAACGATACGATGTAAGCAGTACGATGTAAACGGTACGATATAAGCGGCCCTTTGAGAATAGCCCTTCACTGATGCTGCATCGCAAGTTTCCCCAATGACCTATCGAAAAGGATGTGAGAAAAAGACATGGATCATACAGAAGTAACTATCAATCATAACGCCGGTAAAAGTTTTGCCATCTCCGCCTCCATGGTCATCGCCAGCGCGATCCTATGGGGGCTGTACGGCACCTTTGTCACAATACTGACTTCTATGGGACTGTCCCGCAATGCGTTGGTCTTCCTGCGCATGCTGGGCACGTCTATCCCCGTGGGACTCCTGATCTGTGCGACGGACCGCAAGGCCTTCCGGGTTCGCAAGGCGGACATCCCTCTTTTCCTCTGTAACGGTCTGCTCAGCCTGCTCTTCTTCACATCCTGCTACACCGCCGCGATCAAAGTGACCAAAATCGCGACCGCCGCCGCCCTTCTCTACACGGCGCCGGCCATCGTCATGGTCCTTTCCGCCGTTCTCTTTCATGAAAAAATGAATGCGCGCAAAGTCTTCTGCTGCCTGCTGGCTGTGGTGGGGTGCGCCTTTGCGTCAGGACTGGGTGGAGAGCTGTTCGCCGGAGGCGCCGCAAGCGGCTCTCTGATCACGCCCGCCGGCCTCCTTCTGGGCCTTGGCGCCGGTCTTGGCTATGCGCTTTACAGTATTTTCAGCCGGATCATTCTCAACCGGGGCTATTCCGTTTACACAAACGTCTTCTACAGCTTTGGCGTCGCCATGCTGGGCTTCTTTGTGCTCTCTGTCATGGATGGCAGCATCGGACAGGTTGCGGAGAGTCCTTCCCGCACAGCGCTTGCGCTTCTGTGCGGCCTCCTCACCGGCAGCTTCGCCTACGTCCTCTATACGACCGGCATGAAGGGCATGGAGACTTCCCGAGCGGCGCAGCTCACCACAATCGAGCCAGTCACGGCCGCCCTCCTCGGCAGCCTTCTCTTCCACCAGCCCCTTTCTTTCTGGGAGATCGTGGGGATCGTGATGGTTGTCGGCTCTGTCGTGCTCATGAATGCGGGCCAGTAACTTCACAAATACGGCACCGGTGTGCTATCCTATTCACTACGTCACCCGTTAACAACACATTATTTCATTACTAGAAAAGAGGTTACACGCATGCCCTGTACAACACTGCTTGTTGGCAAAAAAGCAACCTATGACGGCTCTACCATGATCGCCCGCAACGACGATTCCGGTGCCGGCCGCTATACTCCCAAGAAACTGATCGTCGTCACACCGGACGAACAGCCCCGCACCTATCAGTCTGTGATCAGTCACGTGACCATTGAGCTTCCCGACAACCCCATGCGCTATTCCGCCGTTCCCAACGTCCTCCCCGATGAAGGCATCTGGGCCGGCGCCGGCATCAACGCCGCAAACGTAGCCATGACTGCCACTGAGACCATCGCTTCCAACGAGAGAGTCCTCGGCGCAGATCCGCTGGTTGTCTATAAGCCTGCTGACGGTGAGACTCCCGAACAAGCCGGCGGCATCGGAGAAGAGGATCTCGTCACACTCGTACTGCCCTATATCCACAGTGCGCGCGAGGGTGTCCTTCGCACCGCGTCTCTCCTCGAGCAATACGGCACTTATGAGATGAACGGCATGGCGTTTGCCGACGCCGACGAGATCTGGTGGATGGAGACCCTGGGCGGTCACCACTGGATTGCCCGAAGAGTTCCGGACGACCAGTATGTCGTCATGCCCAATGAATCCGGCATAGATCGCTTTGATCTGAACGACGCCTTTGGCGAGCAGATCGAGCATCTGTGCAGTGCCGACCTTCGCACCTTCATCGCCGACAATCACTTGGATCTCTCCATGGACTCAGAAGATGGAATTATCAATCCTCGTGTGGCTTTTGGCACGCAGTCCGACGCAGACCATGTGTACAACACGCCCCGCGCCTGGTTCATGCTGCGCTACTTCAATCCCAGAAGTGCCAAGTGGGACGGTCCCGATGCCTACTACACACCCACGAGCGATGATCTTCCCTGGAGCATGAAACCGGAGCGCAAGATCACGGTCGAGGACTTCAAATACATCCTCTCCAGCCACTTCCAGGGAACACCCTACGACCCCTACAATGTGTGCGGCGACGTTTCTATGCGCGGCGCCTATCGCTGTATCGGCGTCAACCGGACCGATTTCCTGGCTCTGCTGCAGATCCGCCCTTACATGCCGGAGGCGTTTAGAGCGGTTGAATGGCTGACTTTTGGCTCCAATGTGTTCAACACATTTGTGCCCTTCTACACCAACACCGAAAAAGTGCCGGCCTACCTCTCCTGTACAGAGAAGGAAGTCGACACCGATAGTTTCTATTGGAGCTGCCGCCTTGTCGGCGCACTCGCGGACGCGCAGCACAAAGCCTGCAAGATCCACATCGAGCGCTACCAGATCAAGACCATGGCAGAGGCACATCGTATCATTGGCGACGCCGACAAGCTGGCGGCCGATCTTCTGGAGATGAAAGCCGATCCGCAGGTCGTCATCGACTCCGCCAACCAGGAACTGGCGGACATGCTCAAGCGTGAGACCGATGACGTGCTGGGCAAGGTGCTGACTGAGACCAGCAACCTCATGAAGAATGCGTATGCGAGATCGGATGCGTGATAGTGGCGCATGCTTGTTGACGCATCAAAAATAATCTTATGAACCAGAAGAGCCTGTTTCATACCGCTAGTCTTCGGTGGTATAAAACAGGCTCATTTCTTTTTCAGATTTCTCACAGCTTATCGCGACAGTTGCAGATAATTTAGAAATCCAGCACATCCACTATTCTATCCCTCGGGATTCCACACCGCTCTGCAAATCGATCTGCCTTGGCGATCACATCCGGCGAATAGACATGATCTGCATGATGCGCGTCCGCTCCATAAATAACAGTATTTCCTACTCTCGCAGCAATCTTCCAGAACTGCTCACAGGGGTAGTTGCGGTCCTCACGAACGCCCAACAGATTGATCTCCAATGGTATTTCAATTTCTTTGCAATATCGGCAGAGAGCAGTCATCTCCTCTTCATAGATTTCGGTCGGACCCGTGTACCAGATCACATCCGGGTGAGCAAAATAGAGGAATTTTCCTGTTTCCAACGCTTCTTGAGTCTGTTTGCAGTAGTTTCTGAGCCTCTGTACACTGTCAGAACGAGCCCCACAAAAAGGTGCATTCACACCATTCCCCAGATAATGCTGCCCCAGAATCACATATTCAATCGGATAGGGCTCTAAAAGTCTTAACAGAGGTTCCCATAACGTGTACAGATACTCAACTTCCAGCCCCAAGCGGATATCTATATCGTCCTTATATTCCCGCTTCAAGTCCAGAATTGTATCTACATAACCTTCTAAGTCCTTGGGTTCCATTTTGACGGGACATACAAACCCGTCAGGATAGACCTGCGGCGTGTGATCCGAAAATCCCAGTATTTTAATCCCTGCAGCGATGGCGTTCTCCACATATTCCCGTTCAGTACCGTCTGCGTGATGGCAGCGCCAGGTGTGGTTGTGATAACTTGCGTCCATATTTACTCCTTACCAAAATAGATGTAAAGTCAATGTTTAGACCGCTTCCAGATTATCCGTCCACATCTCGCACTGGCTAATAACTGTGCTGATGGCCATCTCGTAATCCTCAGGCGGATATTTATATTTCTTGAGCAGACGCTTTACCATCTTACGCATCGTTGCTCGAGCTGTTTCTTTCTTCTGCCAGTCAATCGTCCGATTCTTACGCAGCATCTCTGTCAATTCGTGAGTAAGAGCAATCAGCTCATTATTCTGGTAAAAATCTTTTATATGCTCAGGCTTTGTGAGCGCATCATAGAAAGCCAGCTCTTCCTGTGTCAAACCCAGCTTTTGTCCATTTTTGTATAACTGCGTTATTTCTTCCGCCGCTTTAAGCAGCTCCTTAATGACCTCTTCATTCGTAATCAGTCCATTGTAATACGAATTCATAAGCTTTGTGATTTTTTCAGAGAACTTTTCCGACTGAACCACATTTGTTCTCTTATAGATTGACACCTGCTCTGCCATAAGCTTTTTCAAAATCTCAACAGCAATATTCTTTTCCTTCAGTTTCGAAATCTCATCTAATACTGCAGGATCAAACAGATTTACGTTTTCTCCAACAGACTTACTGTCAAATAAGTTGATTACACCTTCGCTTTGAATACTTGCTTTTAGCAGCTCATTAATCTGTGCATTAATTTCCTTAAGAGAAAGAGTTTTCCCCCCTGATCCGCCATAAGTGATCTTTATAGTAGTCGAGCGTACAGCCTCCATAAATGCTGCCTCATGACGTTCTTGCTCCGTTACCATGCTTGAGCAAAGAGAATGAGCCTGCTTTAGCAGCATTGCTTCCTTTAAGAACAAATCCTTCTTTTGCGGAGAACGAGGATCTAAAACAAAGTTGACTGCGCCAGTTACAGCTTTAGCCATTGCAAGCGGGGATCCTCCAAAGAAAGTGCTGTAATCACATCCGTGAAGGAGATCTTTGCATACCTGAAGCTTTTCCCTAAATTTGGGATACGCTACCTTCGCGATGTTCATATCACCATACTTGGACTGATCGCGCTTTGTATATTCTTTCATAGCCGATTTCAGGGCAGATGCGATACCTACATAATCTACGATCAATCCGCCTTCTTTATCCTTGAATACTCGGTTAACACGCGCAATCGCCTGCATGAGGTTATATCCATGCATTGGTTTATATACATACATTGTTGCAAGTGACGGCACATCAAAACCAGTCAGCCACATATCCACAACAATAGCGATCTTCATGGGATCACTGTTGTCCTTGAACTTTCTGGCCAGCTCTTCCTTGTGTGATTTTGTTCCGATAATAGCTTTCCAATCTTCCGGATCATTGTTGCCGCCAGTCATGACCACGCCAACTTTTTCATCCCATTGAGGCCTGAGCTCCAGAATCTTCCGATAGATCTTCATCGCAATAGGCCTGGAATAGGCAACGATCATAGCCTTTCCGGTTAACAAGTTCGCTCTATACTTTTCGTAGTGCTCAACAATATCATGGCACAAAGAATCAATGGTCGAGTCTGCTCCGAGCACGCTTTCCATCTGGCCAAGCATCTTCTTGCTCTTTTCGATGGTAGCTGCATCGGACTGCTGTTCCAGGATGTCGTAAGTAGAATCAATCAGTGCCAGTGTATTTTGGTCCAATTTTAAGTGTACGACACGGCTCTCATAATAAACCGGTCTTGTAGCGCCATCCTCTACCGCTTGCGTCATGTCATAAATATCAATATAATCGCCAAAAACTTCCCTTGTATTCCGGTCCTTTGACGAGATTGGCGTGCCAGTAAAGCCGATGAATGTCGCATTCGGCAGTGCTTCATGAATAATCAATGCATTGCCGACAACAGTACGAGCCTCTTTTTCCCCTTCCGCATTTTCGGAAATAATAATCCTCTCATCAAATCCATATTGGCCGCGGTGCGCCTCGTCCGCCATAACAACGATATTTCGACGTTCAGACAAAGGCTGTTCACCTCGTTCAAACTTGAACATGGTAGTGAAAATGATTCCGTTTGCAGCACGACCCTCAAGAAGGGATTTCAAATGTTCTTTGCTTTCCGCTTGAATAGGGGTCTGTCTTAAAAAGGAGGCACAATGCGCAAACTGCGCATAAAGCTGATCGTCCAAATCAATCCTGTCCGTCATGACAACTATCGTCGGACTATCCAGCGCTTCCTGAAGCAAATGAGCATAAAAGACCATAGACAGCGACTTCCCGCTGCCTTGCGTATGCCAGAAAACACCACCTTTGCCATCAGTTTGGGTCGCGATCTTTGCTTTATCGATAGCCTTCTTTACTGCAAAATACTGATGATAGCCTGCAAGAATCTTAATGTTTTTCTTCCCATCGCTGGAAAACAGAATAAAATTCTTTACTATATCAAGAAGGCGTTCTCTCTGGAACATCCCCTCATAAAAAGTATCAAACGCGGCAAATGCAGAGTTTTCATAATCACCGTCTTTTGTTTTCCATTCCATAAACCGATCAAATCCGGAGGTGATCGTTCCAGCTTTATTCACGGAAAGATCGCTGATCACACAAATGGCGTTGTAAAAGAACATGGAAGGAATGTCCTGCATATAATTACGAATCTGGTTATACGCATTCTCAGCTCCAACCTCGTCCTTGGAAGGACTCTTTAGTTCCATGAGGACCAGCGGAAGGCCATTGATAAATAAGATAATGTCCGGACGCCGATTATTGCCGTTCTCAAGGAATGTAAACTGATTAACTACATAGAAGGTATTGTTATCTGCTCGGTTATAATCAATAAGTTTCACAATAGACGATCGTTCCTCGCCCTTGATGAAGTACTTGACAGTAATACCATTCTGCAGATAATCCATAAAAATCATGTTCTTCTGGATCAAACTGCCGGTATCAAAGTTCTTCAGTTTTGAAATCGCCTCATCAATTGCTTCTCGAGACAGTCCCTTATTGATTCGAACCAGGCTGTCTCGAAGAGTAGCTTCTATAATAGGACTCGAATAATCACGATCCATGTCAGGAGCGTAGATGTGGACATATCCCATATGCTCAAATAATTCAATGACAGCCTGTTCAAAGGTGTCTTCTGTAAACAAACTTGGCATTGTCTACCTCCTACATTTTTATAGTTGTGCATCGCCTGCCAGTCTGGCATATTATTGTGGTTTAAACGAGAATTTAACAGAACAAACCCGTTCTATATTCCGGTCGTGGTTCGTTGATTATGAGCCATTTGGTGGAACTGTGCCTTCCGACTGGAAGCCTACCACACTAGGTCAAATCGCGGAAATGAAAACTGACAGTTGGTCGCCCGCCAAAAATCCCGATGTTGTGGTAGAGCATTATAGTATTCCTACCTATGATGAACAGCGTTACCCTGTTTATGAAACCGCATCAGACATAAAGAGCAATAAGTATATTTTAACTCCTGATTCGGTAATGATTTCAAAGCTCAATCCTGACACCAAGAGGATCTGGAGACCCTTGTGTCTGTCAGAACATCCTGTTTGCTCTACAGAGTTTATTGTTTATGAGGCGAAGAAAAAGGGACAACGAGATTACATATACTCGCTCATTGACAGCAACCCGTTTTTCCATCACCTTTGCTCGCATACGACCGGTTCGACAAACAGTCGCCAACGTGCGACACCGAAAAGCACATTAGAATTCTCAGTTTTTTTGCCACCGGATTCGGTTATAGAAGATTTCTGCAAGATTGTTACGCCTATGTATGACTTGATAGCATCTAACACTGTTGAAAACCAGGCATTGGCAAAAACAAGAGACAGTTTACTTCCTCGGTTGATGTCTGGTGAACTGGATGTCTCCGAGCTAGACATCTAAGCCGCTAAATTCTCGTTTATCTTTTGATTCACTCTTCCTTTTTCGTCTATCTTACTAAGTATCTCAACTATCTTATCTTGATAATTTCTTTCTAGGCATGGGAAATCAATTTGTTCTAGGATTTTCTGATTTAGTGATGCCATAGTTGTTCCATGAGAACACATCGATATCATAAATGCTTTATGCTGATTTGTTAAAAAGTAATATGAAAGGAATCTTGGGTTAATATCATCTGTTTCAACCCTCAAGCGTATACAATCCGATCCTTGCATCCATCCGTCAGACTCATTGTCTATATATGCATGGCGGTCTACCGCACCCTTTCGTCCGAAAACTATATCCCCTTGTTGAAGAAGGTGAACCCGTAAACGCTCAACTGTATCGGCACCTACATGATCCAATTTTGCTGAATTGACTGTCCCATACCCTAGATTTTTAACATTCAATACAGGTATACCTGTTTCTTGGTATTCAGCAGCCTTTAACTGAGTGCCAAAAGGCCCAGTTTTTATGGTAATAGCACCTTCTTGTATTAACTTTCCGATTTGCATAATGCGCCTCATCCAATATACTTCCTATGAGCCGTTTTCACATTGCTCTGTTTAACCATTGCGTACTGCAATGTCGTATCTATCCGTTGATGCCCAAGGAGCCTTTGAAGCTGCTCGATAGGCATTCCTTTATCAATGGCCATTGTTGCCAGCGTCCGCCGGAATTTATGTGGATGCACTTTCGGAATGTTCAGTCGCTTGCCCATCTCACGGAGTCGACACTCGATACCACCAATCTGTATCCGCTCATGCGGCGCCCGTAATGTAACGAAGAGCGCAGGATTGTTATCCATCCGACTGCCGAGATACTCCTGCAGATGTAGCTTTGCCCTGGCATCGAAGTAAACAATCCGCTCCTTATCACCCTTACCGAACACTATGCACTCGCGCTCCGCAAAATTGATATCGGCACGATTCAGAAGCACCATTTCGCCAACACGCATTCCAGTTGATGCCAGCATGTCGATCATTGCCAAATCCCGCATTTTCTCACAATTATCCCGCATTTTCTCCAAATCCTCGTCGGAGTAGGTTTCTTTGATGCTGCTCGCCGTCTTCACTTTGTGAATACGGCGCACGGGGCTTTTGATGATGTAATCCTCATCCTCAAGCCAAGAAAAGAAACTGGAGAGGATTCGACGGATGTTGTCAATGGTCACCCGACTCGACTGTTTTTTGCTCTGGTACTCGGTAAGGTAAGTCCGCAAATCCTCCGTAAGAATATGTCTGACATTCTTGCCGAGAGATGATACCATTGCGTCAATCGTGGTCTGGTAGTACTTCAGCGTCTTTTTCGAACACCCCTCGACCCGCTTTGCGGCTATAAACATTGCTATAAGGTCATTGCTATCGTCCTCCTCCGGCTTAACTTCGGCGCCGGTCACTTCGTAGTGAAAGAGCGCCTGCTCCATCACCTGTCTCAGCTGTTTCAGCTGAGCGTTGTCGAGGCAGGGAAGCATCTGCTGCATTATCTCCGTCATCAGTTCTTGTTTCATGTCGTTTCTCCTTCTATTTGATATTATCCAGAGAACGACATCAACGGCAGTTCCGTTGGTTTATTACTCTCGCCGTTGGTGAGAGTTCATCGCACTTAAACGAGAATTTAGCGGCCTAAAGGTCGATGTCGGAAACGTCCAGTTCGCCGGACATCAACCTGGGCAATAAGCTATCACGCATAGCTTGCAAACGGCAGATTTCATCGTAGTTATTCCGTATGGCTGCATCCATCGGTGCAACGATATCCTCAAACTGATCCATGATCTCCTTTGGAGGAATATCAACCGGCATGGAATTGAGTGCATCGCGGTTTATGGAGCCAAAAACAGTACCCTCTCCGTTAAACACATTCAGCTGCTCACGCAGAGCAAACATTGTGTAAAGGACAAAGGACTGGTGGCCATCTTTG
>Ga0256405_10001759_pt1 | contig 55909 bp, 59 predicted proteins | sample RumenRJG_02DNA_FD_189096 | JGI IMG/M metagenome (GOLD analysis project Ga0256405, IMG submission 189096) | Bovine rumen microbial communities from Lethbridge, Alberta, Canada - RJG_02 | ecosystem: Host-associated > Mammals > Digestive system > Stomach > Rumen | place: Canada: Alberta... | reverse complement strand
TTTGTACTTTACTGTTTGGCGATTGTAAAGTTACTCATTTTCAGTGAGTTGAGCAAACTTCGAAGCCTTTTTTATTCCTATTTTATGTTAAATTATGCAGGTGCGCCATCACTTGCGAAACTTTAGTCCATTTTCTAATTCTATTGTATAATAATTATTATTCCATTTTATAAAACAACGATCTTTCTCATTGAAATGCCTTGTCTTCATACTCTCCAATAAACTCTGTTGTATCAACGAGTAAATCTCTTCTTATATTATTCAACAAAGAATAAGTCTGGATATATGACTTCATTCTCTCTTTACCGGCAGATAATCCATTATAGTATAGCCATACCAACTCATACGGAGAGAGTTGAGCCCTGAGAATATCGATATACTCATTCTTTTCCAGATCATCAATAAGTTTACTATCTTCTGTAAACTTAATGATTTTCTATAAAGATTCCTGAAATAGTGATCAAACAAGACAGGAATGTAACTATCGTTATACCCAGCAATACCTTTTTTCTTAATTAATGCACTCATGCTTTTATTAATTCCCCAGCCAGAGGATGTTGAATAATTATAGGCCACACCAAAGACCTCTCTTCCATGTGCCATAGTTTCCGTTGTCTCAAAAGATACGCCTCTGCCCGAATACTTTCGATCTATATACTGGAAACTCAACCCATTCACTATCTCATGATGGAGGGTTAACATTTGGAAGAAAGTATTTTCAAATCGCTGTACTGCCAACGTCTTATTCTGAATAGTATACTGCTCAGTCTGGTTCTGTAGTTCTCCCCTTGTCAGTTCAAGTTCTTTACGTTGCAATTGCAAGTCACGGCGCTGTATTGCCAAGTCACGGCGCTGCAGGATTATTGTGTATATTAGCCCTGCAAATGCCAATCCAGAGAACAATGCATTAACAGCGCCGAACTGATCTCCGAATGTTCCTCTTGTGTCTTTATCGCTTACGAAGAACACCATACTGAAGTTTAGGAGGAATAAAAGTATCACTCCACCAAACATCAGCCAAACAATGTTCTTTGTAATCCATTTTGTATATTGCCCCATCTTCATTCACTTAGACTTTTTTTTGTTGCGCAAATTATGCTTCCATTTATTCCAACCCCTCACTGCGCCAGTAGATAAACTCTTATGATTTACCCTTTAGGGCGAGAGCTCTGTAAATCATGCCAGTACTTTGATGGAGGGCGGTCTATGCCCGTAGTCAATTACATCCTCCCCATGTAGGGAACCGATGGAGCAGCGAGCACAAAGCCAAACTTGCTTGAGCTCTGTCGAGTCGCAACTGAATTCGAGCACGCTCAAAGGACAGTACCTTTTGGTTCTTTTCGAAAAGAAGAGATAGTCCTCTTACACTTCAGCCAACAGTCGCGCAGGGACGTAGGCGATGGCTACACAGGCGATGCCTTCCAGGGCTACCACCACCCTCTTGCACCGTTTCACTCGTCGTATTACGCCCTCCACGCCTTTGAAAGCACCGGCCATAATCTGTACACGCTTGCCCTCCTTGCCTACTATGGTATTCTCGTCGAGGAACAGCACGCTGTCGTCCGTCTTTGATGCCACCTGCATGAAGTTCTCCATCTGCCTGTCGGGTACTATCATAATCTCAGGCTCTTTCTCTGCGGTACGATCTATCATATAGCGCAATGGCTCCAGCAGCTCGTTCGTGGCCTTCAGTCCACTGATATGCTCCTGCGTAGAGTGCACAAATATCAGGTTGTTGATGGCAGGCACCAGCTTCCGATGAGGATCCTCGCCCTCCACATCTACGAACCTGTATGTCATGGGGATGAAGTTCTCTATTCCCAGACGGTCCAGCTCGCCTTTCACCTTCATCTCCCGTGAGTACGTTACCCTCATTGGGAACCAAGTTTTAGGGTCACCACACATCGTTGTGTCGTGCCCTACAGTTCTTCCTGCCATCTTCGTTGTCATCATATCACTCTGGTTTTCAGTTGTTCTATGATATTAACGTCAGTATTTCGCTTTTATGAGAAGCAAATACTCTGATGCAAATATACATATTTCCATTGACAATTCCTCTATGTTGCACACTTTTTAACACAATAACAGCTGCAACTCTTTCGAATTACAGCTGTTATGTCATATCTCGGAGCCCTTAATGCTCAAAGATGATTGTAGTCCTTCGACCTTCTCTGGGGCCAGAAAAGATAGGAGAGGAATTGCCAGACACCTCTTATGATTTCCTTCATCATTTCTTGGGTAATTCTAATAATCCCTCTTCCTCATGTGGCACGAAGGGGCCTTCTTTGACCTCGAATATTACGGCACTCTCAATACACTCGAGGGTGTGCCATACATTCTTGGGGATGTCTACACCATAGTGGCCATCTTCATGACTGAGGACGATGCTGTCACGGATAGTCCCGTCATCCGTAGGCGAGGAGAGTTCTTCGCCTGAGTGCTAACCTCATTCAACAAAGATTTATCTATTTAAATCCCTGTTTCCGCAATTCCGTAAGTCCTTGCGTTATATCTTCTATAGCGACTCTACCTCCCCATGCTCTTTGAACATATTCAGGCGTTATACATCCGTAATCCATCGAGCACGACCTCGCTTCATTATCCATAAGTTCCTTAAGCCTTTCAACGAGATTCATAACATCCTTGAACTGACTCTAAACTCTAAACTCTAAACTCTAAACCCTAAACCCTAAACTCTACACTCTAAACTTTAGAATATGTCTCACTCCCATCCTCTCCATACTTACCATCCTTGGCCTCGTATATCACCGATGGTTCTATCACCTCTACTGTATGCCACACGCCTTTCGGCACCTGGCACCCATATTTGCCTTCAGCTGGGCAGAGATACAATCGTTCCGTTTCTACCAGTTGTCCATCCGCCACCTCGTAAAGAATTTCATACATCTTTCCAGTAATCAGAATCACATTCTCATTACTGTTCGGATGGCGATGTACTGCCACCTCCGTTCCCGGCAGCATCGCATTCAGCATTCGCATATAGTCTTCCGCCTCTTCAAAGATATCCTGCCTGTTGATGCCACGAAGCATCACATGGTAGATACCCGTACCAGATTCCTTTCTCGCCTGTCGCGGTATATATGATTATAACGACTTTTATCCCTTATTATATTGTTACAGAACGGATCAAAGTCCCTTGATCTATTGGGGCGGTATTTCTATGTGAAAAATCCTGCATTTCCTACACTTGACGCTGAACATCAACGCGTTAGACTCAGATTTCCTACACTGAAAGTGACACTTTTCCTACACTGAAGCAGTTCTGGTTCGTGTTATTCCAGTGTAACTTCAGTGTAGGAATCAGTGTAGGAAAATTTCGCATAAGTATCTGACTATCAAGTACAAGTGTAGGAAATGCAGGATTCAGGCAAGTGAAGTCGTGCATAGACAAAGCGGAGACTACACATTAACACTGTGAAAGCTATGCATTAACAGTGTTAAAACATAGTATTGACGGTCTGAAAACTATGTTTTGACGGTGTAAAAACTATGTATTCACCGAGTGAATACTATGCTTTTGCGTACGCTTATCAGCTGCGCCCCTGTCGCTGCTTGGCGCGATAGTAGCTCATGTAGTTAGGGAATCCGGAAGCGAGGGCTGCCGACTCCTTGGTCTCGTCGGGGTGGATGGTCATGTACTGCTCGTAGTGGGCCAGACGAAGACCATTGACGTATCTGGCGAAAGAGCCGAAGCGGCGCTGGAAGGCCATGGAGACATAGAACATCCTTACAGCATTTGACAAGTTTACGTTCATATAAAGAAGTGTATTACATCAATTGTATAATTCTTTCTTCCTTATTGTTATGGCTCCAGAGTTCATCAAAGGATGGTTGTCCTATGCTAACGACTGGCGATACCACTCAAAGAGTTTGGCAACTCCATCCTCAATCTCGACTTTATGCGTCCAGCCAAGGCTATGGAGCTTGCTTACATCAATAAGCTTCCTCATAGTTCCATCAGGCTTAGAGGAATCAAACTCTACTACACCCTCAAAACCGACAGCCTTCACCACCAATTCTGATAGTTCGCGAATAGTGAGTTCCTTACCCGTACCTACATTAATATGACAGTTGCGAATTTCACCCAGCGAAGGAATATAGCCACCACGGCCTGTAGAATGATTGCGGTCAACCACTCCGTCAGCAGCTACTCCATAGTGAACACTGGAGTATTTCTCTATGCCAATAATGTCTTTGAAATCTACGTTCAAAAGCACATGTACCGAGGCATCAGCCATATCCTCAGACCAAAGGAATTCTCTCAATGGCTTTCCTGTACCCCAAAGAGTAACCTTATTATCTTCTATTCCATACCAAGCAAGAATCTTGCGAATGAGAGCTTCATCGCTATTGCCATCTATCACATAGCGCACCTGTTCACCATTCTCCTTGATATTCGCACCAACAGGGCGTATCGACAAATCACGACGGATCTTGTCCCAGGCGCCATCGTGAATGAGTTTGGCCAGATAGACCTTGCGCATCATAGCAGGCATCACATGACTATTCTCCAGGTGGAAATTGTCATTTGGGCCATAAAGATTGGTAGGCATTACGGCTATGTAGTTCGTGCCGTACTGCAAGTTGTACGATTCGCACATCTTCAGACCGGCAATCTTTGCAATAGCATATTCCTCATTGGTGTACTCCAGCGGACTAGTAAGCAAGCAATCTTCCTTCATGGGTTGAGGTGCATTCTTGGGGTAGATACAAGTGCTACCCAAGAACAGCAACTTTTTTACACCATGAGCATAAGCCTCCGAAATCACGTTGCACTGAATCTTCATGTTCATCATAATGAAGTCAGCACGATAAAGCATATTCGCCATAATGCCACCTACAAAAGCTGCTGCAAGCACTACTGCATCGGGCTGTTCTTCATCGAAGAAGCGCTTGACAGCTACTTGGTCGGTGAGGTCTAACTCTTTGTGGCTACGACCAACAAGGTTGGTGTAACCACGAGACTTTAAATTATTCCAGATTGCTGAACCAACAAGGCCGTTATGACCAGCAACATAAATCTTACTACTTTTATCAAGCATATAGATCCTCCCTAACCCTCCTTGCAAGGAGGGAACTCTGTCCCTCGGAGGGCGGTTTTAATTTTGTTTATTGTATTATCAATATCACATTCAACTTCTTCATTGGTGAACCTTATCACTTTGAACCCTTGGTGCTCTAACCAATCTTGACGTATAGCGTCATCTTCTACTTGTCTTGGTTCTGAGTGATAACCACCATCAACCTCAATAACAAGCTTTGGTTCTAAGCAAGCAAAGTCTGTAATATAGTCACCAATGATGTATTGTCTTAGAAACGTAACCCCAAGTGCCTTACCTCTTATCTGGCTCCACAGAATGCTTTCTGACTGTGTCATGTTCTTCCTATTTTCTCTTGCATAAGCTTTTAAAAGCCCATACTCCATAGGATCTGCATTCATGTATCTGGGAGATCCTCCCTTCCCTCCTTGTAAGGAGGCATTTAATTTTTCCATTTTGAGGCACCTCCATAAGGGAGGCTAGGTGGGTCTTTTCTTCCTCCATACAGGGAGGATTGAGGTGGGTCTCCTTATTTTACAATTCCTTTCTCCAGATACTCAGCGAGATTTGTTCTTACTTTAGCAGCAGCGCCTTCGGCGGCAACCTTAGCAATATCACTCTCAACCATTATCTTTACAAGCTCTTCGAAGCTGGTCTTGTTCGGATTCCACTTCAACTTGGCCTTGGCCTTAGTTGGATCACCCCACAGGTTCACAACATCCGTTGGGCGATAGAAGTCCTCAGAAACAGCAACAACAGTCTTACCAATCAAGTTCTCAGGGCCACTTACAACGATACCCTTCTCGTTGATACCTTCACCTTCGAACTTCAGTTCAATACCAGCGTGTTTGAAAGCCAATTCTGTGAATTCACGTACAGAGTGCTGCACACCAGTTGCAATCACGAAGTCCTCAGGCTTGTCCTGCTGCAGAATCAACCACATACATTCTACATAGTCCTTGGCATATCCCCAGTCACGAAGGGAGTCCATATTACCCAGGTACAGGCAATCCTGTAAACCCTGAGAAATACGAGCAGCTGCTAATGTTATCTTACGGGTTACAAAAGTCTCACCTCTGCGTTCTGATTCATGATTAAACAGGATTCCAGAGCAGCAGAACATATTATATGCCTCACGATACTCCTTCACAATCCAGAAACCATACTGCTTTGCTACTGCATAAGGTGAATAAGGATGGAATGGTGTATTCTCGTTCTGAGGTACTTCCTCCACCTTACCATACAGCTCGGATGTACTTGCCTGATAGATACGACAAGTCTCAGTCATACCAAGCTGGCGAACTGCCTCCAAGATGCGCAACACGCCCACAGCATCCACATCGGCAGTGAACTCTGGAGAGTCGAAACTAACCTGCACATGGCTCTGTGCAGCCAGGTTATATATTTCGTCCGGACGAACCTTACCAATCACGCCCAGCACACTCATCGAGTCACCCAGATCTGCATAGTGCAGGTGAAAGTGTGGTGTGCCTTCCAGGTGTGCGATACGCTCACGGAAGTCCACCGACGAACGACGGATTGTTCCATGAACATCATAACCTTTCTCTAACAAAAACTCGGCCAGATAGCTTCCATCTTGGCCAGTAATACCAGTAATAAGTGCTGTTTTCATTATTCTATAGCATTATTCTTAAACCATTAAATTTATATAAATTCTTAAATCAAATAAGAATACCATATTCTTGTTTACATCTTCTGATCCAGATTCTTTCCTTTCTCCTCATGTTCGAAGTTCGGGATAAACTCCTTGATGGCTTCTACCACCTGAGCCTTGGTGAAGTCCTCCTTCTGGAAGATGCCCTCCAACTTCTCAAAGAACCCATTCACCTCGCCCATTTCATGGCGAGTGGTCTGGCAGACCACACCCAGGGCAGCGAACCGCTGCATGTCTATCTTCTCACCCGGAACATAGAACTCCTCGTAAGCCTTCTCACCAGTGGTGTCAGAACCAAAGTACACAGTAGGATACTTATTGTCATCCCAACCCAGTGCAGCGGCCTTGCGCTTTGCTTCGTCATCCGAAGAACAAGGATCTTTCTCCAGACCGTTGGCCGTTACGAACTTGTCGCAGATTGAAGAGAACGTCAGCATCTGGTCCTCGCCCAACTTCGGGAAGAACACCTCTCCCCCATTACCCAAGATACAAGCCAGCATACAAATCTGACCAGACTCTTCAGGGCTGACGAAGTAACGCTTCACGTCACTTGGTGCAGCCAGCGGCTGCTTCTTCTGCAAGCGGTGAATCCAGCCGTCAGGCAGCGAACCGTTGCTGAAAGCCACGTTCGCAAAGCGAGCTGTCGTCACCTTAAAGTATTTATTATACGCCATCACTAAGTCCTCCATGATGCGCTTCGAGGCACCCATGATGTTCACGGGGTTTGCCGCCTTATCCGTCGAAACACAGAAGAAATGCTTCGGTGGATAGACAGTCAACAAGTCCATCAGCTTCTTCGCCTTGATGTCATTGTTCTCTATCAGCGCCTGCACACTGTAGCGATCCTTCTCCGAACGCACATGCTTGTGCGCACTGAAGTTCGCCACAATGTCAAAGCCCTTCTCCTCACGGAAGATGCGCTCAAAGATAGGGTCAGCAAAGTTCAATGTATAGCAACGAAACTCATCCGGCACATACAGTCCGTTCGTTGAGCGCACATCGCGCACCAGCTCAGCCAACCCGTTCTCGTTCAGGTCAACCACCACCACGCTCTTTGGTTCGAAGCGCAGCACCGCCTTGATGAAGCTGGAACCGATAGAGCCAGCGCCACCAATCACACATACTTTCTTACCCTTAATCTCCTGGGTGAGCTTCTCGACATTAGCCTCGATGTCACCCTTAAACATGCTCTCCGGTCTGAATGTAACCGAATCACTTATAAACTTGCCTAAATTGAACATATCTTATGTATTTTATTTACGATGCAATTCAAATTTATCTATACCAAAGTATTCCTTCATCCTTGCTTTAGGAGCCTTGGCGTCGCTTTTATACAATTCCTTCCACATTTTATCAAGAGCTTCTCGAAAAAGGAAAAGTACCTCTAATGCTTTCTGGTCGTTAACAATGCCATAATATACTATGCTTGGAAAATCACCATTATAAATCTTCTCCGTAAGATACCATCTAGGTTCTTCACTCTCCCATGCTATTGTCATCAGATAAGGCATTGCAGGCCATTTCCCTAAACTATCAGGTTTAACATTATATAACGAGGCCAGATAAGGATACTTCTTTCTGAAGTGTTTCTTCAAAACAGCCACACCTCTCTGCTGCTCAACGCCATTCTTTACAAAGTCAAGCAAATCACCTAAGCAGCAACAAGCGATGATACAATCCTTCTGCATTATGAAGTAACTCACCATATACAAATCCTCTTCCAAAGGAAATACTGTCTCTATCAACCCTGGCCGTATCAGCTTAGAGTTGATGAGCATATCATCCTCAAGCAATCTCGGTGGATTCTTTGTGATAGCAGGATAGACCTCTACAGGTACTTTCAGCTTTTTATTGGCTTCATCCAGTTCTTTCTTAATCCGTTCAGCCAACTTTTTTGTAGCATCATCAAGAACAGTACCATCTTCCTCCCCCAAGATGAGTGCAATCAAATCTGCTTTTCTCATCTTGGTAGTAGCCTTCAGACCTTTCTCCTTTATGATGTCCCGAAGTTCCGCTACAGTTTTCTTCTGTAGGATTTCTTCTGAATATTGGTTCTCTGCCTTTTTTATTGTCTTTTTCATAATAAAGATGCTTTGCATCAATCTGAAGATAAACCCAGCTACTCCCCTCAACGGAGAGCAACCAGGTTATCGAGTCAAAAAAAGAGTTTCTATACACTATAAGAGGAATGACTTCTCCATGCTCCTCTGAATACAAACAATCAGACCTGTGAGAACCTGACCATAGCCGCACTCCACGAATTCAGTCATGCCGCCACCAATCATTTTGCGGCATTCTTCAAACACTCAACCCATTGGGCACATATCTTGTCGGCTCGTAGAATTTCATACGCTTTTACTGCTTCTGTACTCATGCTCTGACGTAAATCTGGATTATCCACTATTTGATTCATCCTTTCTGCCATGGCGCTCACATCATTTATATCCACAAGATAGCCGTTCCGTCCGTCTTTTATCATATCTGTAGCACCTGCCACTTTTGTTGATATAACCGGTAAACCTAAGCACAGAGCTTCTATCATTGCATTACTCATACCTTCGGCATTTGATGATAGTAAAAAACAATCTGCTGTCACTATCTTATCCCACACATGATCACACATACCAGCAAACAGCACTTTGTCCTTTATACCGAGTTGTTGGCTCTTCTCTTCCAGTGTTTCGCGTAGTGGACCATCACCATAGATTACCAGACGATAGTCTGGATGTGTCTTAGAAAAAATAGCAAAAGCCTCTATCATTAATGCTTGATTCTTTACTGGTTCCAATCGGCCAACTGTAACAAGCGTTTTATCCTTCTCCGTTTTCAACGCACCCCCCACTTGATGTTCATCCATCATCACGGGGTTGTATATCACGGTCGTTTTCTTACCCAAAACACCCTTGTAGCATGACTTCGCGTACTCAGTCTGTGTAAATATTCCTTTCGCCTTTCTATATATCAAATCACGCACCTTCAACATTGGTCGTCCGCCTGCCAATAATCGCTGAGGGTCTGTCCTCTCACATACGACAACCTTTTGCTTTAATCCAATTGTTGACAACAGAACTAACATATTGTATGGTGTTAGAAATGACAAAATCAAATCAGGCTGTTCCTTTATTACATAACGCCTGAATGTGTTTATTAGTTTTAGCCTTCCTTCACGTTTTGACAATTCTTGTAAGGAAACAATCCTGACTCGCGAATCAATCGGATAACTTGCTTCGCCTCCTTCCCACAGTACATACTGCACTTCATCAAAATTATTTGCCAAAGGTTCGGAAAGTATCGAGAGTACTCGTTCTGCCCCGCCCTTGCCAAGGTTAGCCAAAGAAACCAGTAGTTTACTCATCTTCAATATAATAAAATTATAAAATTTTTCATATTTTATGAGAGACATAGGAAAAAAAGAATCTCGGTGCATCTATTGGGAAAATCACAAAGAAATAACAATACTCTTTAATTCGCCTCCCTAATGTTATCATTTTCTGCACATGATGAGAATACTCTTTCCTATAACTCTGATCAATATTGTGCCCCATATTACCTGACTTAAGAATCCATCCTAAGGCCATACGAGCCCTTTTATGATTTAAGGTAGATTTCGAATAGAGTGGCATAGCATCTGCTGGCAAACCTAGTACATCAACAGCCAATGTTGCAAACACCTTCCACTCTGACAAAATCCCCATTTTTCGGAGCCTCCTTTTTAAAAGGCGTATGTCTATCTTATCCCGATATGTCCACGACAGTCTACACCAGTCACAAACCTGCCGTAACCCAATGCCTCCTTTGAAGAAATGCTGTAAAATATGACAGAAAACAAATAGCACATCACAATTGGGGTCTGGCAAGAAAATATCCATAGAGCCATTACTCCATACTCTTACACTCCCCGCGTACATCGCCGACTGGATCTTATCCAAGTGTCTATCTATTTTCCCGGATATACAGGTATGAAGATTCCCATGCAATTCAACAACATAATCTTCAATTTGCATTGAAACATGTTTCTTATAAGTATCCTCCGGTTCTACAGATATAGCCATTTTTGCAAGAATCTCTTTTGCCCTATCATACTCATTATCAGACAGCAACAAATCTATATCACCCGAAGTACGCCACAAAGGGCGCGCATAGCATTGAGCGACGCCTTGCCCTTTCACCAAGAGGGGATAAACTTGATTCTTTCTGAGTTTTTCTATAAGCTTATTTATGAAATCATTCATCGAACGATTTCTCTGCTCTATCAGCAAGGCAACACCGACAACCTGCAAAGTGTCTTTCTGAGACATCTTTAACTCTTTCAGATAATCTATACCTGCGGCAACAAGCCCCGTAACACTCTGTTCCTTGGCGAGTTGAAACACTACCCCGAAATCCATATCCACATTTGATGAGAACTGGAATTCCTGCTCCCAGAGTCCAGCCTTCAACAATGAAAGGAATACTTCTTGATTAGTTTGTTCCATCGAACGGATACATTGTGGCAGTAGCCTCATTATTAATGTCAGCTCGTTTCAGCACTTTCATTATTGTTATCCCAATCACTTGTATATCCGTCCAAAGCGTACAATGGTCAACATACCAAACATCCAACTTAAACTTTTCTGTCCAGCTGATAGCATTACGCCCATGGCACTGAGCCCAACCGCTGATCCCAGGCCTAACCTCATGCCTACGTGCTTGTTCTTTGCTATAGAGCGGTAGATATTGTACTAATAACGGTCTCGGCCCTATCAAAGCCATATCACCCTTGAGAACATTTATCAATTGAGGCAATTCGTCTATCGATGTGCTGCGGACAAACTTACCTATCCTTGTAAGACGAGCTTCATCAGGTAATAGATTTCCTTCTGCATCCCTCTCGTCAGTCATCGTTTTGAATTTAATGACTTTGAAAATTTCAGCATCCTTACCAGGTCTTTCTTGAAAGAAAAATGCACCTGCCCCCTTATTCGCAAAATGTAGACAGATAGCCACTATAATCAGAAACCACCCTATCAGGAGCAGAGCAATTAGGCTAATGCAGAAGTCAAATAACCTTTTAAAACAATTCTTATACATTTGCGATTTTTTCGATTTCTTTTATATAAGCGTCCACTACTTTTTTTCTATCAAATTCTTTTTCAACCTTTTCTCTGGCATTTTTCCCCATCATCACTTTCTGGCTGTATGGCAACGCTATGAACCTTTCAACCGCATAAATTAAAGATTGTGTATTTCTGGCTTCCACTAGATAACCAGTCCACATATCATCAATTGTTTCACGACAACCAGGTACATTCGTTGTAATAACAGGTCGTCCATTAGCGGCACTCTCTAAATTAACATTTGACATACCTTCATGGTAGGATGGCATTATGGTACATTCCACCGCTCCTATAAAAGGTCTCACGTCTGATTGGCTTCCTAAAAATTTGATTATGCCAGTATTAACTAACTCATCCAGTTGAGTTTGATAATTGCCATCAACGGATCCTACAATCTGGAATTCTGTCTGAGGATATTTTTCCTTTATTACTTTTGCTGTTGCAAACAGTTCTTCCGTACCTTTATCCTTTAACAGTCTTCCTATAAAGAGAAAGCGTATTTTCCCCTCGTCTGTTGGATACTCCTGAAATGTATGATATTCTAGATTTACGCCAGAACCCGGTAATAAAATGGAGTTAGCGTCTGCGATACCTTGACGAATGCAGAAGCTGCGATTCCCTTCATTTTGAAAGAAAACCCGCTGCGCCTTGCCGACCCCCAGTTTATAAAGTCCAATTGTCAACTTTTGAAGCCAACCGCCATTTTCCACAGCATCGCCAAGTCCTGTGACATTGGCGAGCTGCGGAACACGACATATTCTTGCCGCCAAACCTCCGTAGACATTTGGTTTGATGGTGTAGGTTAACACAGCCATCGGTTTCAACTGCTTGATGAGCCTCCTATAAGACATCATCAACTTAAAATCGGCCAATGGGTTAACACCTCTTCTATTAAAAACAGTTTGAATAATCTCGCAGCCCATGCCTCGAAAATAATCAGCCTTTATATCATCATCTGGTACAGAGATAATCACCTTGTATCCAGCATCCACAATGGCTTTGATTACTTCCCTTCGGAAACTGTGTAAACCTACTATTGTATTACTTAATATCAGAATGCTCTTTGCCATTCTTTACAATCTTCCGTCAACAATGTTTCTATCAAGTGTACACTTCACATCGAAGATAACATGATTCTCCTTCAAGAGTGAAGGTACATCCATGCCATCAAACTTCTTGTGAGCAACGGCAGCTATGGCTGCATCGAACTTCTGTGTAGGAAGTTCATTCACCACCTTAATACCATACTCATGCTCCACAATAGCAGGATTAGCCCAAGGATCATAGACGGTGATGTTCAGATTGTACTCCTGCAATGCCTTATAGATGTCGATAACCTTTGTATTGCGCACATCAGGACAGTTCTCCTTGAAAGTGAAGCCAAGGATGATGATATTGGAATTCAGCACCTGAATACCCTTCTTCAACATCAACTTAATACTTTCAGTAGCCACATATTCACCCATACCGTCGTTCATGCGACGACCAGCAAGTATGATCTCAGGGTTGTAACCATGTCGCTGAGCGCACTGAGCCAGATAGTATGGGTCTACACCAATACAGTGGCCACCCACCAGACCTGGACGGAAAGGCAGGAAGTTCCACTTTGTGCCAGCAGCTTCCAAAACATCGAGGGTATCAATACCCATCTTATTGAAAATCTTACTCAGCTCGTTTACGAAAGCGATGTTGATATCACGCTGAGAGTTCTCAATAACCTTAGCAGCCTCAGCCACCTTGATTGTAGGAGCAAGATGAGTTCCAGCGGTAATTACAGATGAATAAATCTCATTGATGTACTTTCCAATCTCGGGTGTAGAGCCAGAAGTAACCTTCTTGATGTGCTCTACAGTGTGCTGCTTATCTCCTGGGTTAATACGTTCAGGAGAGTAGCCACCATAGAAGTCAACGTTCATCTTCAGGCCGCTGACTTTCTCCACAACAGGAATACACTCATCCTCAGTAACACCAGGATATACGGTAGATTCATAAACCACAACATCACCCTTGCTGATAACCTTACCTACGGTGGTAGAAGCACCTACCAGAGGCGTGAGGTCAGGATTGTTGTCGTCATCTACGGGAGTAGGAACGGCAACTACATAGAAGTTGCAATCCTTGATCTTCTCAATGTCGCTGGTGCAGATGAAACCATGATTGTTGATGGCATCCTGCAGGATATCATCAGCCACTTCCAGTGTTGCATCGTGTCCAGCCATCAGCGCATCACAACGCTTCTGGTTCATGTCAAAACCCACTGTGGGGTACTTGGTTGAAAACAAACGGGCAAGAGGAAGACCTACATAGCCCAGACCAATAACACAAATTTTAGTCTCTTTCATTTTTTATAAATTTAAAATATTCAATCATTATATATTTCGTTCTTTAAATCGGGGAGAAGCACTTTCATAAATGCTTCTGCACCATTTGCATTCATATGATAACTATCCTTAAAAAAGGTTGAATCATTATTAAAAGGGTAAACAGAATAATAATTTAAATAACCCACTTGATTTTCTTTAAAAATCCTAACCAATTCTTTGTAACACTTTTTTTCAAAGACACCTGTATCTTGATACATTGGCGATGAAACCATCAAAACTTTTATGCCTTGCTTTTTACATATATCTAATGTTTCTCTTAAAACTGCCACCCTATACAAATCCAACTGTTTCTCGGATAAAGATGTTTTCTTTTTTTGTGGATATTTATAACCCGTAGTTGGCAATGGGATATAGCCTTTATTATGTTCTTCGTTTTTCTGTAAGAAAACTTGAAGATATTCCAAAAGACTTGAATTATATCTGTACATATAAGAATGCATAAATAAAGACTCCCATTTGCTTTTTTCATTTATAATGGATTTACAAAACTCATCAGAATCATAGAAGGAATATAACAATCTAACATTCTGGTACTCATCAGATTCATCAATATTAGATTCCAACCACTCTTCATCGATGTCCCATAATAAATATTTAGGAGGGTTCTTCTTCGCCAGAAGTCTTACCATAACATTCTGAAACAAGAAGAAAGACCCGTCTCTTCCTGCATTATACACAGATATTCCCAAACTATCTTGCATTGTGGAAGGAATATAATTATGCACCGGCTCGGAAGCTCCAATTATAACCATATCATCATTTATTGCAGAAATAGCATGCTCAACTTTAACTCTTAGATGATCTGGGTTTGCTTTTATTGCTTTTGCATTTAAGTAGTTACCTAATATGCCATAACCCCGATCTATTACAATCAACAGAATCAATAGAGTCAACAACTTAATGCCTAAAATCAAATATCCTTTCATTTTCTAGAATTTGAAATAAATGAATTGACTATTATCTAATACGCCAAAGCTGATAATTATAAAAATCAAGAATAGATAGGTCACAAACCGAACTATTATATTTCTATTATTCATAAGTTTGAATGAATCTGGAAAGAATTCATCAATACTATCTTTTGAAAACAATAAAAACATCATTATAAATCCATAAGAAAGAGATCGAATATCATAAAAACAATCACCTCTCTCTCCAATAATCTTACTAATCACCAGCCAAGCATCATGTAATGACGAACATCTTCCAAAAATTTGAGAAAAAGCAAAAAGTAAATAGACCACAACACAACAAATTAAAACATACCACCATTTATGAGACAGATTATGCTTAGTCTCAAGAGGACTTCGTTTTTTTTGAAGAAGTGCTTCTATACTCAAATAAACACCTTGAACAACACCCCAAACAATAAATGTAAAAGCGGCACCATGCCAAATACCACTAATGAGAAATGTAAGCATAAGGGCACAAACAATACCCCAGATTTTCAAACTTCTCAATGCAAAGGACAAAGGGGTATAAATATAATCTGTCAGCCAGTTAATCAAGGACATATGCCACCTGCGCCATAATTCTGACATTGATGTGGCAAAGAACGGACGGTTGAAGTTGGGTATAATTTTTAACCCCATACATCGAGCGGCTCCTATGGCAATCAATGAATAACCTCCCAAATCACCATAAACTTGTATTGGATAAAGCAAAGTCGCTAAAGCCAAAGTAGTACCATTGTGATGTGGGATATTATTAAACACAGTATCAACGTAGATTCCCAGCCTGTCAGCCACACATAGCTTCATAAAATAACCCCAAAGCATTAGTTTTGCACCTGAGGTTAAATCTAACGGCTGGCTAACTCGTAATTTCTTCAACTGAGGAAATATGTTCCCTGCCCTCTCAATAGGTCCCGAAAGAATATACGGGAAGAACGAAAGGAACAGACCAACCGACCCAATGTTAGTTTCAACTTCCACTTCTTCGTTGTTCACATCAATCAAATAGCCTATCGCCATGAAAGTATAGAATGAGATACCCACAGGCAACATCCATGATATTTGGGGTATTGTGGTGTGCACTCCTATACTAGACAACAGTGCAGTGAATGATTCATTAACGAAATTATAATACTTAAAGAAGAACAATGGGAGCAGAACAAATATGATACCCCAAATCATTATTCTTTTCTTCTTATCATCGTCTTCTATTGCCCCCATCCAACGGGAAAAACCATATGTAACGCCCGTCACTGCCGCAAGCAGTACCAAGTACACAGGTTGCATTAGGGCATAGAAAACATAACTGACCGCTAAAAGATACCACACTCTTAACTTCTGTGGTATAATGTTGTAGAACAACACTACCACAGGAAAGAAAAGCAAGAACTCAAAGGAAGTGAATGTCATGCCAAATTAATGTTTATTGCAATTTTGAATCAATTGTATTTATCAGATCGCCAACTTTCTTTAGTTTGTTCAACTCCTTAAGCTTAAACTTTATACCGAACACCTCTTCCACCTTTGTAATCATCAACATGTGGGTAAGAGAATCCCAATTCTCAACATCATTTGCGGTCATTTCATCTTGCAAAACGATGCTGTTGTCGTTAAAAACCTCATGAAAAATAGCAGTAAGCTTTTCAATAATTACGTTCTTGTCCATAATACTGTTTTGTTTAAAATTTATAATTCTTTTTCCATTAATAATTCTACATTTGAAGGGAAGTAGAGTGATGTTTCCGGATGTACAGATTCAAAGCGTCTAGTCACCTTAAAACCTTTTTTCTCGTATGATTTTATTGCTGCCGGATTATTGTCAAAAACATGAACCTGCATCTTTTTTATACCTTTATCAAACGCTTCTTGTTCATGAGCCTCAACTATCAACCCTAAAATTCCTTCTCCTCGGTACTCAGGCAATGTATAAGAGTATTCTAATTGATACGTACCTTCCTCACGTTCAATCTGAAGAGGACGTACTATGTCTGCTTTGTCCTGAGACCCTTTGACATTATCAACAGGCAGACAATATCCCACAAGATTGGACTTAAGAATTGCAGAGGGCAGTTCATCTTCATTCTGACCTTCTACCCAACCAGCAAAGGCTGAAACAACATGACCGTTATCCTCGGCAACCACGAAACTGCTAACAGAAAATTCGCATCCCTCAATTTCTTCATCAAGCATAGCCTTGATATAGTCGCGCATTTCATTTTCAGAAAGATCAAAGAGTTTAGCAAGACCGAAATTGTCGGTTCCACTTTTCTCTGCTGCAACTATTGTATCTGTCAAGAACTCAATATCATCAATCGTAGCTCTTCTTATAATTAAATTATCTTTCATGGCTCTATCATTGCCTTAAGTTTGACCTTATCAACTTTATCATTTGAGTTGAGTGGGAAAATAGGGACGTAGTACAATCGAGTTGGTATCATATAAGAAGGCATTTTTGTCCGCATGTATGCAATCATCTCGTCTGGATTGAACTCTTCCGCCTCCATGAACATGGCAATTTCCGTAAGAGACTCCTTATTATCAAATGCCAGACAAACCACATTCTTACCTCCAAGGAATTCTCGGGCATGATATTCTATCTCACCCATTTCAACACGGAAGCCCTGAATCTTTGCTTGGTGGTCTAAGCGACCAGAATACATGATATCACCATCTGCATCCTTATAGCAGAGGTCGCCAGTATGATAGAAGCGCATATTCACTCCATTAACTTCTTTATAGAAGAATGAACTGGCGTTCTTTTCCTCATTTTTCCAATAGCCTTTCGTTACCTGATCACCAGCTATGCATAACTCACCTTTCTCGCCAACAGGAAGTTCGTTACCATTCTCATCAAGTATCAAGCCTACACAATTTGCCAAAGGTTTACCAATGGATATTATTCCATTAAGCGACTTATTGTTACCGCCCTTTGTCAGTTTATAATAGGTACAATAGATGGTACACTCTGTTGGGCCATAAAAATCGTAAATCTCAGTATTAGTAGCACAATTGTACCAGTCCTCCATCAAGTTCAGTGGGCACGCCTCTGCGGTAAGGATACAAGCTTTGAGACTTGTAGCGTCTATTTCTTCAAAATATGGTTTCAGATAGCGAAGCATTGACGGAGCCATTGCTCCAAAGGTTAATTGGTGGTCTTCTATTAGTCCGCTTGCATATATATACTTAATTTGTCCATATGGTACTGTATAGCAGCAAGCCCCCTTTGTGAGCGGTACGAGGTAGCCCTGAACCGACACATCAAAAGTGAGGTCAAAGCACTGCAAACAGCGATCCTCTTCGTTAATCTCTATGCCTGTTTGCCAGAACGAATCCATAAAGGCAGCAACATTCTTACGCATCAGCATCACACCTTTAGGTTTTCCAGTACTGCCAGAAGTGAAGAGAATATAAGCTAAATCCTCGTCTGAAATACCGTCTTTTGGCTCAAGGCAATCAGCATCATATTTAAGAGAAGAGGTTTTGATGACTTGATAATTCTCATATCTACTCTTCTCTGAAGAATCAAGAATTAAATCCAATTCTACCTGTTCACAGATATCCAAACAACGCTCCAATGGCCAATTGGGATGGAGTGGCACATAACTATTACCCTCCAACCATAAGGCAATTATTGATGCATATGATTCTAGGTCATCATTAATGACAAGACCTACCTTCGTATTTTGATAACTACTCCGTTGTAAAGCGAATCTAATTTTTGATACACATTCTCCAAACTGAGCATATGTATAGTGCACCTCATCAATACAAAATGCATTACGTGCCGGGAATCGCTCAATTGAATTAAGTATTGGCGATAGAATTTCTTTATTAAACATATGTTATAAATCAAAGATTACTTTTATACCATTCAATAGCCTCGTTTAGACCACGAGAAAAATCATACTGAGGGTCATAACCCAACAGACGTTTAGCTTTGCTGATGTCAGCATTACTATGCTTAATGTCGCCCTTACGGTCAGGGCCAAAGATTGGCTCAATATCCTTGCCGAGAGCCTTAGTTAAGTCATAATAGATATCAATAAGGAATTCACGGCCTCCATAAGCTACATTGAATGCTTCGCCACTTGCCTCATCAGGAGCCAGACAAGCCTTCAAGTTAGCTTCTATGACATTCTCAATATATGTAAAGTCACGACTCTGCTTGCCATCCCCATTGATAGTAGGACGCTCATCGTTCAAGAGTTGCTTGATGAACTTTGGAAGTACTGCAGCGTATGCACCATTGGGATCTTGACGACGGCCAAAGACATTAAAATAGCGCAGGCCAATGGTCTTCAGGCCATAGTGTTTGGTGTACTGTTTTGCCCACTCTTCATCGCAACGCTTAGTCAAAGCGTAAGGAGAGAGCAGGTTGCCCTCAACACCCTCCTGCTTAGGCAGGTGTGCTTCATCACCATAAACAGAAGAACTTGAAGCATAAACAAAGGTTTTTACGCCTTTTTGGCGGGCAGCCTCCATCATGTTCAGTGTGCCCTGTATATTGTTGGCACAATAGAACAGAGGCATCTCGATAGAACGAGGAACACTACCCCAGGCAGCTTCATTCATCACATAGTCCACACTTTCACAGGCCTTCATACAAGTATCAAGATCTTTGATATCACCTTTGATAAACTCGTAGTTAGGATTGTCCTTGAACAAATCCACGTTAGCCTGCTTGCCTGTACTCAGGTCGTCCAAGCAGCGTACACGATAACCCATCTTCAAAATGGCTTCACACAAATTGGAGCCAATAAATCCTGCACCTCCTGTAACAAGGAACAAGGTGTCTTTTGGAAATACTAATTCTGAATAATTCATATTGTTATTTTGATTCAACTAATTCTATGTATTTATTTACAAATGATTCTTCTGAGAACATCTCAGTAGCTATGCTACGGCTTCTTTTTCCCCACTCTTCCCTTTCTTCTTTTGTCATGCTTATCAGCTGTTCTATTTTATTTGCAATATCCTCTACACTATTCGGATTAAATAGCAAACCATTATAACCGTCTTTTACGATATTACCATTGTCACAGACCCGACTGCAGAGAACAGGTTTTCCACAACTCATCGCTTCACACACAACATTTGGATAACCTTCATAACTGCTCGGTAAACAGAATGTTGCACACTCTTGATAATAATCTTTTATATTTGAAACATTCGGATGGAATGTGATATAATCATCCAAATCCAATTCTTTCGCTTTCGCCAACACTGCATTCCAGTATTCGCCTTCTCCTTTCTGCACATGACCATACCAGTCAAAATGTACATTGGTAACACCTTTTTTCTTCAATATTGATATGGCTTCAAGATATCGAAGGATATTTTTCTGTTTTGCAATCCTTGCGGCTGTCATAATTGACAAGATACCATCGGGCTGTTTGTAATTCGGAGAGAAATGATGAATATCTGTATAATTAGTTATAGTAACTAACTTTTTTCTCATCCAGGGATAATTTTGGGTCAAGAAAGCCCCTTGTGAATAAGAATTGGGAACAATGTAATCTGTAAAACGATATAGTCTATAAAGTCTCTTCTTCCCATTAATCACTTGAGTTGTATTGCGTTCACTCACCAGAAGCTTGAACTTCATTCCCATTAACTTTAATAAGCATCCGATAGCGTTAGGCCCATCCTTGTAGGATATCACGCAGTCATATCCACCTTTATTCTTGATAAAATGTCGAATAGCCATCAGTTTAGACCATTGTGAATTCTTTACCGAAAGTACGATGGGGGTTATACCGCCTTGCTGGGCCATTGGCATGCAAAATAAGTCCTTGTGATAGCAAACCAACTCCACTTGGTAGCCTTTCTGTTTTAGAAGAATTGCCAGGCCTACCAATTGCCGTTCGGCACCACCTGCCCCTAGCCCATCAATCAGACACAATACTTTTTTCATATACATTCTCAGATTTATCTTCTGTACTGAATAATGCTGTTCCCACTCACACTCTGTTTCTTAGCCCTTATTACCACTATAGGAGCCTTTCCTTTTATGTTAGCAGCATTGTTTATATTATTGCTTCTACCCAACTTGGTTTTATCTCTGTTTCGTATGTGATTATTTCTTATTATAACGTCGTGAGTATCATTGACACAGATAACCGAATTTATGTCATTTCCAGATAACACATTGTTCTCTATTATCGCAGATTCGCAGAATTTCACCCTAATAGGATATTTTGCCGTTGTGGAAACGTTACTATTGATTATTTTTACCACTCCTATTTTCTTATTGCTAATGTTTTTACTACCTTTTGAAACAATTACACCTCCTACACAGTTCAACACTTCAACACTATCTATCAAGACGTGATCCACTTTACAGTTTTTATTCGGTTCTATGTCAATGGCATCTTGTGGATTTGTTCCGTTGACATTTGATATCCTGCACTTACGAATTTCCACCCCATCAGCGTCTGTCACAGAAATCCCATTCCTACGTGCATTTTCAAGATTACAGCCTTCAATCTTTACATTCTTGGAATCCTTCCCCACGTAAATACAATCACCCCAGCAGTCTTTTATTGACAACCCGCAAATAGTAACATTTTTCGCTCCCTTTACGTCTACACCCATTCCAAATTCACCTTTTGTCCCAGAATGCTGATGCCTATCGCCAATAATCGTACCATTACCACCTATTATAACATTACTACCAGACACCTTTATGATATCATATCCTTCATAATTATTGGGGGCAAGGCTAATAGTACCATTTATTATTATATTGGTATTGTCGTACAACATAAGACAGACACCATTTTCCCGCTCAGCCTGCACGGTATATACTCCATTTTCTATTTCTATTGCATTTTCAATTTCTGGACTGGCAAGTGCTAATACATCACAAAGTGAATTTGTATATCCCAAATCAACAAACAAGCGAGTTGATATGTGTGGTACAATCCAATTACCCTTGATATTCACTTTATCAAAAGCAGCCGTATTACAATCAATCTTTGTTTTATTTCCAATTAATGTGCCATTTTTAATAAGACCACCATTAAATACCAATGTTTTCCCTTGGGGTATACAACAGACACCACCCTTTAAATCAATGACATCTGTGATGGTAATATTATCACCTCTAATTTGCCCAAGTGTATTGTATGATATGTTTATTATATCTTTATGATTAGCGCGGCTTATTCCACATGCTTGTAATGTTAGGACGCACACTATCAATACTACAATACGACGATTCATCAAATACCTATTTTTTAATAAAGCACTCATCTGCTAGCGAGAGTAATCGTTTTTTCTTTTCTTTGTGGTCTAAACCTTTCGTTCCGACATTATATTGCTTATTGCGCTCATAATATTCCTCTGTTGTGCATATTAATCGGGCAGGGTTTCCGCCTACAACCGTATGCGGTGCCACAGACTTAGTGACAACAGAACCCGCAGCCACCAACGCTCCTTCTCCGACTGTCACTCCTGGCATAATATGCGATCCTGCTCCTATATAAGCCCAGTCTCCAATGAATACCTTACCAAACACATCAAAATCTGGATGGTCCCTTCTAATAGAATTGCCCCCCCCATGTGTATGAATCGCGACACCGTGCGTTATTTGAACATGATCACCAATCGTAATCAAATATGGCTCTTTACTCCAATTCCGAGAAGAAATAAAACAGTTTTTACCTATAGAAACTCCAATATGTCGAGCATACTTCTCTGGCGATACTATATATCGCCAATATAATAAACTTAAACGATCTATCATTGCTTTGAAAATTCCGACGCCCATAGTTTACATTAAATTTAGATGATTCATTAAATTATTTCCAACTGATTCTTTTGATTCTCTCATGTCCAGCACGAAGACCTGTTTGTTTTGGTTTCTCAACATTTCAACGAAAAAATCAAAACGCTTCTTTTCTTTATCCAACTCCTGTAATTGCAATGACTCGTCGCCAATGGTATCTATTCTACCTGTTATTCGTTTTCTTCCCTTCATTCGTTCAAGTGCTGCTTTAGAATCAATCTTGCAATAGACATAGATTGTTGCTTGCGATTTATTTAAATAACGAAAACATGCTTCACAGAACTCATTTGTTTCATGAAGGTTCTCTCCACGTTCTAACGAAACGATACTTTGAATATCGCCATGGTCACATAATACCATATCGTATGTAGTATATCTCTTCGCATAAGCATAATATCGTGAATGACTTGGCCATCCAAGAATTCTTATATTATTGCGTTTTTTATCAAGCGGTGTACACAATCTTAATCGTAATCCGGACAGCATCCTTTCACATGGCAATGACCACGTCAGTTTTAGGGGGTGTTGTTTCGCCTCTTTCACCACTTGTTGTTTTGTAGCAATATTTAAGTCGTTTTGACTATGTTTACAGATATATTCCATTAATGTAGTTTTACCACATGCAGGAAGTCCAAATAACTCTATTATTTTTGTATATGCTGCCATATTGTACTTTTAATCCTCAAAATCTCTTCTTCATAGGGCATTGTAGCGTCAATCACATAAACTTCACTTTCGTCAAATGCAAGAGACTTGACAATCTCATGTTTACGTTTAATACCCTCATAGTTTTCCTGCGGTTTGCGACGTATGCTTTCCTCTGGGGGGAGAATCAGTTTGAAGACGATATTTGGATGATGAGTGACTATTTTCTTGATATATTTCTCCTCTGAACATGCAAGCGGCAAAAACAGTTTAGCTTTAAACCCTTTACCAAAGTTCTTTTCTACTTTTTCCCTAATCTTTGGACCGTCACATATACCGGCAAATTCCATCTGAGGGAATCGGTCATAAATAACGATTCCACCTTTTTTCACATACTTCTCACTCCTTATAATATTCTTACATGCTTTCTTGGTAATATCCCGGATTTCGGTAAGTGCAAGAAATGAGCGAACAATACGTAAAGTGCCGTTCGTTGGCATTTTTCTAATAAGGGTGCGTTTCAGGGAAAAATAGTTATCACCACTTCCAAGATATACATAACGGACATCCATTTTCCAACTCAACCATTTTATGAGTTGCTTGGTTACTGTGGTCTTTCCTGCACCATCCTGTCCAAGAAATGCGATTGTCATGCCTTTTTCTGACGCAGGCACCTTTTTCGATATAATTGAACAAAAATTTTGAAGAAAATGTTTCAAACGTTTTTGATAGATGTAAAATAGCCCCTCCTTTATTCGGACAAAGCATTTAACGCGGCTACTCTTCTTAAATGTCTTTTCTGTAATCTGACGCAAACACATATACGAAGTTGCGTCTATATTTTTTTGTTGCATTATAGAGAATACAGCAGCAGCCTCTTCTCCGTAGTAAATATCTAAGAGATCCCGCACCTTACTCAAATCAACTCGTTCTTTTAACCAGTCGATTTCTCTTTGGACATCCTTCGAGAAATGGAATCTACCCAACCTACATCTTACTATGCTTTCAATGTCGGCTTTTAAACCAATGCGTGTGTAAAGTGTCACCATCTCAAGATTTGGCTCTATCGTATAAACACCGTACTCCTCATTAAACACTCGTGTTTGTAAAGCCTTTTCTGCCCATGGGAGTGAATACTCTTTTAGGCCTTTGTGTCCTGTAACGAGAGCAAAGTGAAGATGAAGGTGTATGAGTGCACCCGTTACCTTATCATAACCTATCCAGTCATATACATCCGGATACCGTGAACCAAACTGAGACTTACATTTCAAAAAATCAAGTCTCTGCAATATCTGTTCACCCTTTTCCTTGTCATCTCTTGAAAGCAGCACATCCAAATCTGTGGTACCGTCTAAACCTGGCAGCAAATGTTCATTGCTTTTCCAATGACAGTAGAAAAGATTTGCATCATTCCAAGCTGTAAATAAATCTTTTGATATTGTGAGCATAAATTGTTTATTTCTTAAAAAAATCCCTGACAATGGTTTTTGCCACATATATCAGGTTATCCCATTTCGTATTTGTTCCTTTGATAATTGCCTTATCAGAAATTGAGAATCCTTCAGGAATTACTAATCCCTTTTCTCGGAAACTCTCAGCACAATTTTTTAACATAACACCACGGTTGGTACTCTCTCCATATATTGCAATATTATGGTCAAGAACATATAGCCACTGGTCACTTGGAAGTATAGCCTTGTCCTTAATATAATCCATTTCCTTGGCTTGTTTCATCACGCGAGGGAATAATGCAAAGAAGTCTCGCACAACCTTGACGCGTAAAAATTGATGATTCCATATCATCGTATAGTTCTTCCTACGGTAGTAGGTTTGACGCTCTTCGGTTTTGATTTTAAACAGGCCCCAATAGCAATTTTTAGGTAGCCATATACGGGAATTATTACAGAACATAAGTCCTGAAATCTCCTGGCCTCTCTTGCTCTCTAAAAAACTACGGCATTTTTCAATCTCCGAAATATCCATAGATATAGGATAACGGTCGTCCATGCACCAATAGACCCATTCATTCTCATCCAAGTCATCACTAAGTGCAAACATGGTATCCACAATGCCTGACGGACTTTTTATCATCTCGACCTTTTCACCAAACTTCTCTTCAAAATATGATTTAACCTCATCACTTTGATAAGGAACCCTGAACGTAAATGGATTATTGGGCCACAGTTGCTCATAGCACATAATCATGTGCTCGGCAAAGGGACGATATTTATCAAATGTTAGTACTAATGCCTTCATTATTATTCATTTTTTCTTTCTTTAATTACTTTGCAAGGGCTTCCGACAGCTATCACATTGGCTGGTATGCTTTTTGTAACAACACTATTTGCACCGATGATGGTGTTTTCCCCAATTGTAACGCCACGCATTATCACGCTATTCATGCCTAACCATACATTATCCCCTATTGTAACGGGCGTGGGGGTAAACTCACCGAAATGTTTTTCGTGATTGTTACGGTCGCCAATAGACACATTTGCACCACAAAGGACATTGTTGCCTATAGTCACTGAGCACCCCGATATAATACTCACGCCACTGAACCCACAATTATCACCTATGAAAATGCCACCTCCTGTTACTGTCTGAAGAATTGATGCATGATTGATACCACGGAAATTAAATCGGCTGTTAGAGTTAAATCGACACCCACTACCCATTTTTATTGTGGAGCCTGGTGCACGGTTGAAAATCATGTTACCTCTAAAACTGCAGCCCTTTGCAAATTGTATCCCCCACAGCCGCATTTTTAAACGACACCATAGGGTACTAACCAAACAAATTAGTTTGTTGTGTAGGCTATAAACTCTACACATGACAACAGCCCGTTTGTCAGTTTGTTGTTTCTTATCCATATTCATCTTACTTTTTGTTTAGTAGAGCTTGGTTCAATCATCCCAACATACTTCGCCATCATTGGCAAGAATGCGAACATAAAGAGCCAAGACTCCCATCCGTCGATTGATTTAATGGCAAGCATCGCCACTGCCATCATCGCACCTTCAACATAGAACAAGCGACTCTTCATTGGAATATAGCGCATAGCCCACTTTAGCTGCAAGTAGATAAAAGCGATGTATGGAAAAAATCCGACAATGCCAAGGCAAGCCCAATGGTCAAGCAGTGTGGAATGATGACCCATCGTATTATCATTAGTACCTATAAGAGGATTTTCTATAATCGTGGTCACTGATTTACTATACAACTCGCCACGTCCCTCTACCGACTCGCTCGAACCGCTGACGATAGCCATTTGGAAGTCTTCTATTTTTCCATGAAATTCGCCTGCATTACCCATCAAATCATCTGCCCATTGCAAAAAAGACAACATAAAGGCATCGTTACTAAGAATAAGCATTAATACCCCCGCAAATAAACCAAAAGCAATGATTTGGTTTTTTCCACGGTCTGTTTTTGTAACAAGTGCTATCAACAATGCAAAAACACCCAAAATTAGAGCCGTAGTAGAGCCTCCTAAATAGCATAAAACCATACAAGCCACAAGCGCAGCAATAAAAAATAGTCGTATGCGCTTATTAGTAATCGCTTTAACGCCAAAAACCAGCATGGGTATCATTGTAGGAATAGCATGGGTCATTTCATAACTTGCCATACCCATCTTGTAGAATGACATCATTATATTTACTGTGCCTTCCTCTCTACTTGCTCTTACTACTGCACGAACGCTTCCTGGGAATACCGTCTCCACAAATATTGTTCCTACAGCATTGGCTATCAGCACCGACATCAACATCAGCACAGTAACTTTAAAGAGTGCAACCTTGCTGACTTTCATATAGTAATAGCCTATCATAGCGGTAACTAATATGAAAAGCATTTCGAAAACAAAACCACTTTTCGCCGGATGCAAGTGGTCATTTGTCATCATATTAAACCAGAGTATTACCTCGAACCAGATCAAAAACAGAAATTGCTTACTGCTAAAAAAACCTCTACTCACAAAAAGGCAAATCATCAATCCCAAAAATAGCATATAAATTGTATGCGTCATTGGGAACCATCCCCAAAAAAATGAGAATGTATAACACAATATCACTATTGGGAGCAGGTAAGCAATGCTTATATACTTTATTAATGAATTAGACATGATTATTTCTCTTTCGATATGTATTTCAGATACTCATCCCAATTACCAATATCAGTCCATGAGCCGTCATTAATGGGATATACCCCTACACGACGGTCTTCCTTTATCAGTTTTTCAATAAGATATGTAATATGGTATATCCTATCTGAAGGAATTTCTTTCAATAAATGAGGTTCCAGCACATACATGCCGGTGTTAATCTGAAAAGTAAATTCCGGCTTCTCCTGCAAGGATTCCAGCAAACCGTTTTCACCGGTTACCAGCGTACCGTATGGGATATAAACACTCTTCATCACTGAGACCACTGTTATCTCGTTTCTATTCTCGCGATGGTATTTCAGTATCTCTCCGTAATCCTCATCAAGCACACTATCGCAGTTACTTACAAAAAAGGTGTCATTGATTTTACCCTTCAATAGGTGTAAACTTCCAGCTGTTCCAAGAGGCTTATCCTCCTGAAAATATTCAATATGATAATTATGTTTGCTGAAATTATTGAAATAATGACGGATAAAATCTGCCATATAGTTCACAGAGACATAGAAATTCTTACAGCCACATTCAACAAACCTGTCCATGATGTCCTCCATCATAGTCTGTTCTCCTATTGGTATCAGCGGCTTGGGCAGTACATTGGTTAGCGGGCGCAGGCGGGTGCCCTGGCCACCTGCCATGATAACAACAGGGAGATTAAAATCTGCCGTTCTTCGCTCCACACGGGTATGAAACAGGTCATCCCAAAAAACCACTTCCACTAACTGATTATTGTCATCCACAATGGGCATGAACTCAGTCTTATGTTCTTTCACATACTGCTCCACCTCTGTACGGCTTTGATGTATAGAAGCCACATTGGTTTCTGCACGTAATATATCATCTACAGGGCTTGTCAAATCAACCCCTTTAAGGATTGCCCTCTGAACATCTCCGATACTAAGCAGATTAAAATAAGCATCGTCTTTTGTCACTATTAGCAGTTTACGATGCTTGGCATCCATTTGCTTAAGTGCAGCCAAAATGGAACTACCACTTGCAATACAAATATCTTCAAAATTCTTCATTTCCTCACCATTTTGTGGGCAGGATTTCCCACCCAGGTTTCTCCCTCTGGAATATCTTTTACCACTACAGCCCCCATACCTACAGTTGCACCTTTTCCAATATGAACCCAACCTCTGATACTACTATTCGGAGCAATCCACACGTCATCATCAATGACATTGGAACCAGAAACGTTAACACAGCCAGTAATTGACACATTGCGACCAATCTTGTTATTATGGGCTATATGGCATAGATTGTTGATTTTTGTATAATCACCGATGATAGTATCTGCCAAAGCACCTCGGTCAATACAGGTATTGGCTCCAACCTCCACGTAATCACCCATAATAAGCTGACCGATTTGAGGGAACCGGAACTTGTTTCCATCTGCATCGCGCTCATAACCGAATCCCGCTCCTCCAAGCACAGCGCCCGATTTAATGACACAACCTTTACCCATCACAGTATCATCATATACACGGACATTACTATCCAGATTGCATCTATCACCAATCACAGCCTTGCCAATAACACAATACGCTCCTATCGTCACATCCTTTCCTATCTTTGCCTCTTTATCGATAATTGCAGTAGGATGAATCTCTTGTATTGGTTTGTCAACAAAGAAGTGGTTGCCCACTTCTGCAAGTGCAACTTTTGGATTTTCCACATGGAGCAATGTCTTGCATTGCTCCGCCAGTACCTGAGAATAAGTCACAGATGTGTCAACCAATAGCACCTTGGCCTTACTCATCTCTGCAATAAGTTGCTTGTTTTCTTTCGATGGGTTTATCCAGTCTAAAGTTGTTTCGTTAACTCTATCTGCATCTGCCAGATTGTCTATATACACTTCCTGAACAGGGCCGTCCACTCGTTGTATCTTATTGCCCAAGTACTTAATAATGTCAGCAATATTAATTCTTATTATCTTCATATTTCAATTATTATCCGATTTAAACAACAATCCTTGCGGTATTGGAGTCCCGTAGCGATAATGATCTATGACAGCCTTGTATTGAGCAACCATGTATTCAATATTATGAGAATTCTTCTCATCCTCTTCTTTTAGATACTCAAAGGCATTGTTGCGCAATAGATCTGCCTTCTCAGGATGCTCATAAAGATCTACCATATATGTTGCCAGCTGATGGGTATCTCCTATTTCCGCTATCAAAACCGTCTCTCTTTTTTTATTTAAGGAAGGCGTGCCACTTGTACGGCAAGTGATAACCGGAAGCCCCATTCGCATCGACTCAATAATAGTGCCTGATATTACATCCATTGTAATAGGCAGAAGTGAAAAACGAGCTTGCTTGACATATTTCAACACATCATTATATTGCGCGAATGGTGCATGAATCTCTATGTTATTTTGCAATCCTAATTCTTTTATCCTGTTTTCGTATGTAAGCCAATTTTCATCTTTTGCCCCTATCGCCAGTAGTTTTACTCCCGGATATTTTTCTACCATCTCGCCAAGAGCCTCGATAGCAGAATCAATACCCTTGTTTTTATTCAAATAACGGGCAAAAAACACGAAATCATACGCCTTGGGGACATCTGGTATCGTCGGAAATTGAGCAGCAGGCCAAGTACGTGGGAAAATGATTGCATTGGGTTCGTATTGTTTAACAAGGTCATAATACAACTGCCCCGTACAAGCCATATAAGGCGTCTTATGAAAAGCTTTCAGTTCTGTTTCCCAACGTTTCTTATCAATACCACCTGCATTTGTAATACGCGCAGGGTTTGCATAAACAGTCTGCAAGTGTATAATCAAGGGAATCTTTTCAATATCTAATGCTATCAGTGAGCGCATGGTATTTTCAGCCCCTATCAAATTAACGATATCGGGCTGGATATCTTTTATGAATTGCTTCACCACTCTACGACATCGTGGGTAGTTCATACGTTTCTGTGATAAAAAGGACCTATCCAAGAATGACCAAGGATATGGGCTGTCCGGGTTATAAAAATGGTAATATACACCATCTAGTTCAAATTCCTGCACACTGTTTTTCATTCCCGAATGATTAGTGACTACATGCAGTTCTATTTCATTGAACTGTTTAAGCCCATTGATAATATCTGTATTCCAGCCTCCGTAATCCCGACCTTTTAGGGAGCCAGACGTTCGGAGGTTCAACTTTTCACGAACCTGAGGGTTTGAAAAACTGTTGATTAGTACAACCTTTATTCGATTCATGCTTTTTTCTTCAATCTTTTAGAAACAAACTCCGTCAACCGGCCTTTCTCATTCGCATTCATGCTAAAGAACCAGAATATTAAAGCATTGGCCACAATATATACTCCGAAAACCAAGGCGAACCTTAGAAAACTCTCATCCATCATAAGATGCATCGGCATCACCAATGCCAACGAAACAAGAATGGGAAGCAATACTGGCAAAGTGGTTTTCTGAATAAAATCCCTGGGAGAGATGCCAACTATCTTTTTGCCAAAATACAAATTAACACCTGCTCCTATACAACAGAGGATAATTTCAATGATATATATAGATATTGGACCAGCACCTGCCTTAAAAACAAAATACCCTATTATAACACCAGAAAATGCCAAGACACTTCCGATAATCTGCATTTCTTTGATGCGTCCTACTGCACGGACTGCATTTGTTATCTGCCACGTGAACTTGCTTATAATCTGAATCAGGATACACATCTGACAGAACAAGGCTGTGAATGCTGGAACTTCCTTCAGCCATATATCCAGTACATACTGCATCTCACACATCAATGGGATTGCCAGCAAACAATACATGAAGGTGGTAAATCTTACTCCAGCAAATGTGAGTTGAATGAGTCTCTTACGGTCACCGCCTCCTTCACTCTTGTTCATTTGCGGTGTTATGGCCCTAGTGATACCTGTAGATAATTTATTCAATTTTGAATTAACCTTCTTGCCTATGCCTTCGGCAGCATTTAGCCTTACACCAAAGAACATGTTAATTAAGATTCCTCTTATTTGAGTAGTACACATTGATGATGCTACATTGAGGAAATCCCAGCCTGTAAAACTCAGAATTGATTTAAATAGTTTCTTGTCTCTATATTTACGAAAATCAACCCTACATTCAGGATATTTAATACGTGTATAAACCTGTTTTACAATACGGGCTGCAACCTGCAACATCATCATTAAGAACCCATATAATATTAGTCTATCTCCATTATAAACAAGAAGGAATAAAGCAATACCTATAACCAATAGACTATCAGCAATATTAATAATTGCCAAAAAAAGTAAGTTTTCATGCGAGTTAATGACAGCATCAAAGGGTACGGACACTATAGAAACCAAAGCGGTGACTATCATAAACTGATATACCACTTTGGCGGCAAATATTTTATCCTCTGGAATATTCAGAAACCACTCAAACATAACCCAACCACCTATTTCCAAGACGACAACTACTAAGGCTGCCAAGCAATAGTGGATAAAAAGTGTGGTATTGAAAGTCTTTAGGGAAGTCTCCAAATCATTCTTTCCCAAACTATATGACATAAAGCGCATCGATGTATGCGACATTGTTGCAGACATAATGTCAAGCAATGCTATCACACCCGCCACAAGCATATACACACCATAATCATCTTCACCAAGTGCCTGCAATACAAAACGGACACTTACGAGAGAAATAATGGTGGTAATAACTAATTGTGCATATACTACACCTGTATTAAAAATGATTTTATTTGTTTTATCCATTCTAAATTGTATTTATCAAATTATGCCAATGATTTAACTTCTATCAACTTACCGTCATCGGAGAGTCTTTCCAGTTTCCATTTTTCACGCAGAAGATCCAACATACCTTGGTTACTATAGGGTAGCAACACGTACATAGTACCAGTCGTAGAATATGCCATACACTGCTCCAGATACACTATGCTGTTATGTAGGAAAAATTCACCATGACCACCATCTGTACAGTAGGCCAAAACTACCTCTGATTGTAACCTCATTTCAGGGTAATTATCCCGAACCAGTACACCACCATTCAATAAATGATAACTGACACTGGTGATGTTTTTCAACTCACGATACTCTGTATTTGAAACACTATCGTCTTCATTCAGAGAGATAACTCGTTTGATGCCGTTCTGCAACAAGGTATTGATAATTCTCAAACTTGTAATGTTTATACATGTTATTGAAGAGTAATCGGATATCATTCTAACATCAGCGACCTTGCCTTTAGAAATCGGTGCATAAATCACCTTGCAGCGACTAATATATCGCTGTAGTTTACTGAAATGCTGGGATATTGCAGGTTTGAAGATATCTACTACTCGTTTTGCAAATCCCTTCACGCCATTCCTCTTGCCATCCGCCATGATGGCAAGACGATTGATGTTTCTACGTATTTTTATACGATGGGCTTTCAGCCCTGGCAAGCGTCTATATATGGGTTGCTTCCATGACATATAGTCCTCAGTACGGAGATATACACCTGGCGACATCATGCGTTTGGCAATCTGACCACAACCATTCGTCCACATATCAAGGATATAGACGTATGATTCCAAATAACCTTTATACGGCCTCCACCCTGTGCTTCCGTTCTCTTTGAGGACAAAACTACCCAAATCTACATATAATGGTTTATTATAACTAAACAACACATTCAATTTGTGGCAGTCTACCATGTTGTAACCATATTTCCACCCAATTTCTGCAAGATCTATTACCATCAATGCGGCATCCTTCAGCATGGCAGAATTCCACTCTGTTGCGAACAAGATGGGCTGTATCAAATCATGTTCTACAATCATGCAGAACTGTTCATTCTCATATTCAGATATCCAAGTTTTGGGGAAGTATCCGCGGGAAACGACTTCATTAAGGAAACCTGTTTCAAAATAAGATTTTGCAAGAGCCTCTGATTGGGGGTATATTCCTCGAAGAAAATGCCCTTTCCATACAAACGTAAATCCTAACGTATCTGCATGGAGTTGAGGTTGCTTTATTTCAGATGTGGGTATATATATCATTATTTTCCGTGTAATATCTTTTTATTTTGAAAAATACTTCCTTCCGCTTTGTATATATAATCTTCTTGCAGTATTGAATAATGGAACGACTCGCCCATCTAAGCCATAGCGCATTTTACTTATTCGGCGGTCATTCCTTATAGAAAATGCGGATGTCGTGATTTTATCTGCTCTCGTTTCTAAAAGTAAATACTCAAGTTCATCCATTTCGGCAATAGTTAAGCCATTGTCTCCTATCTGCATCAGTAGCCTGAATTTATCTTTGAGTGAAATCGGAGGTGTATTATCCAAATTATCAATGAGTTCTGGATCATCAATAGGTTGAGGTGTGTAATTCAATACAGGTTTGTCAGTTTCATAATAGCCCCCATTATATTTCACATAAACCTTCCCATTATATTCAAGTAAGCCTTTTATATATGCCATTGCAAATTTATAATCACCATCGTATTTAGCATCATTGGCTTTAGTATAGTATTCTCGGCTCCGGTCCCGCAACTGCCAGAAAGACGTCATCTCGTAATCATGGCATAATTCGTTTTCCGTAACACCGCACAAGCCTTCTATGATTGTACAAAACGCCCCTGTCCGATCAGCTCCTCCTTCACAATGAACATATACTGTTTTTCCTTCTCTAAGCCATTTCAGCAAAGTCCTGATAGCAGAAGAAAACATTGTGATTCTTGATCTTACATCAATGAAAATATTCAGCCTATAAAACAATTGATCAACCGCAAATGATTCATATTCTATATTATCACCCAAAACAGAACGGCTCTTATCACTTTCCCTTAAATCTAATTCAGCAGAAACACCAAGGGTTATTAGCTCGTTCTTTCCTTCCTCGCTCACATAAACTGCGTTTCCGCTATGTAATGTGCCACCTCTTATTATCTTATCGTAACGAATTATTCTTCCATCATTAGTCTCTAATCCACCGATATCACGTACATTAAGAATGTAGCCATACCCCTTGTTGTAGATAGTTGTAGAATCTATCTGTTTTAATGCTGGTATTTTCAACATCCTAGTTTTCCCTACTGTACGAAATCGGTCACAATCCATCATTGCCGCACCATCATCACTCCACAACTCACATCTGTATGCAACGTTTGGTAATAAATTCGTAAGCTCAACAGAATTCACTTGTGGCTCGACAATAATATCTCTTATACATTGCTCAGAATCTTCTCGAAATAACTTTAATCTACATTTCACACTGCCGTATGTTGGGTTGTAGATCTCCTTTCCAATAGGTAAATAGGAGTCAGGTTTTGTTAATTGATTACAATAGTTTGCGACTAAAGAATATGAATAGTCCGCGTCATCATATACCACCTGATTGTAAAGCTTTACAGAGTGATTTTCAACATCAACAACATCCACGTCATCATCTTGAAGGACATCCTCCATGCCCTTTGCTGTACAACTAGATACAGCAAGGGTAAGGACTATTGCCGATATGAAATAACGAAGCTTCATCAATTTACCTCTTTTCGAATAACAGCTGAAATGCTTCAGCATACTTCACGCCAGCCCTGCTACCCCTATAACGAGCCAACGCCTCTATACTGCTCAAACAACGAGGATAGGGTTCTGGCATAATCTCTGTTCTATATAAAGACATTATTTCCAGTTTCCTTTCCATATAAGGTGTTATATCAACAAAAACATTAGGTATGAATGTCTTTGCGGGTGTTGACAATGCGAATTCCGTCTCAGACAAAGCCTCCATCATATAAATCTTTTCTATAAAAGGATAGCGGAAACTCTTGGTACAGCTATAAACTGCATCAAAGGCAATTCTATGGTCACTATGAACATCATTCGCAAACATCGTGTAAATGATATTCGGCTGTACACGCTTTATGACTTCCGACACTTTGGAAATAATCTCATTCATGTCGATAAGATGAAGCATAATAGTAGGGAAATTCAGGCAAAAAGTATCATTGAATGAATACTCTTTTGAAACTGTCTTAATCAATTCCCCTCTCTCACGTATTACCGCATCGCTAAAATTCAGGTAATGCTTCTCTGTAGGCGCTGTTACCACCATCCAGTATATTTCGTCACCCTGAGCTTTATGCTTTAAAAGTGTACCACCACAGCCCAGTGTCTCATCATCGCCATGTACGGCCACTACAAGTACCTTATTCATATCAGAATATCCATCAATAATTGTTTCAACATTTGTAAAACCACATTCACTTCTTTCTGAGACTCGTCAAAACTGAGATATTCACCGTTTTAAATGATATTTACAATTCTGCTTAATGTCGTTATTAAATCGTATCCATCCCATACGAGGGTGAAGTCCATAGACTTACCCAGTGGCACAAAGCGGTCAACACCTTGCGGATGGTCTTCATTGACGAATTTTATAATCTCCTCACGAGTCAAACCATAATAAGTTACCGTCTGGCTCTTGATGGTAGCAATTGGCAACAAGTCAGTTAACGACTTGGCATCATACTCATAGAAGAAGCCACTGTTGAAACGATAGTCCATAAGCACAGGGCTCAAACTATCTACCTGTATGCGAGTGAGCAAAGGCTGTTCTACCGTCACCTTGCCTAACTTCAAATTGGCTGCTGCCTTATACAAAGCATTAATCTTACCAATGGTCTGCACAGGGGCAATATTATAATGCTCCTGAGCGTAGGCTACGACCTTTTTCCAGAAGAGTTCTTTAGCCTCAAATTTCTTCTCTCCTACCCATACAATAATGCGAGGAGCTGTACAAGCATTCTGATCAGAGAAATAGGTATCATTATAGAAGTTCTGAACAACCTTATCTTGATCAACAGCAGCAAGGAATGCGTCTGCATTCAGTACAGAGAATGAATAGCGGTCAGCAAAGTTCACTTCATTAGCACGAGGCTGCAAAGGAGATTGGCGTATTTCTGCAATAGTAGCATCACCACCCCAAACCACACGACTCTGGCACATGCCAGAGAACAGGTCGGTAATTTCCTTGATGGGAGGATACTTCACAAAGCAGATGTAAGGAGCCATACCCTTGTGCGTAGTCTCCAACAACTCACGTACACAATCACTGATAATCTGTACCTGTGGGAAGTCCTTGGCAGGCAGACGCACAATATTAGCATTACCAGCTAACAATCCTGCTGCAAAACTGAAAGCACAGTTTACAGGCACGTTACTCGGAGTGCTATGGAATACGATACCACGACCCAATCTGCGTTCCAAATCAATGTACTTGGCTTTCTCCTGCATCAAAGCACCCTTACGACACCAAAATCCGAAAGTCATCACATCAGAATACTGTCGGCCTTTCTGCATCACCAGCTTAGACAAGTCATTAAAGAAGTTCACCACGGGTTCTGCAAACGGAGGCAAAGCAGGAACTGAAGGCATCTGCTCAATGGTTTTATCATCACCAATCACAAACTCCAAGCCAGAGAGTTTGCCAAATTTAGCAGCATAGGTATCGGAGCAACCACGAATCTCAGCATTCTTGATACGACCATGAATATGGAAGTACTTTCCCTTTCGTCCGCAAGGGCAGTCATCCTCACCAAGTACTACACCTTCATCCTCTGTCAGTAGCACGTGACCAGGATAGCTTTTGGGCAGTACAGATACAACCTCAATGATACCAGTCTCACCATTCTTGGCTACTGAGAAATCTTTCGGATTACGGATAATGATATCAGAAAAGTTGGATGCGTGCAAGTGGCCATGCTCACACTCAATATAGATAGTACCGGTCTGTTCTACCATACCGTAGTAGTCGTGTACATTCTCAACAGGAATGCCACAGACATCATTCAGACACTGTTTGAACTGAGCCGTAGAGACCGATTCTGCCACCAGTTTCTTCCAACCACCACCATGAATCAGCACACCCTTGGAAAGATCTGGCTTATAACCACTCTCCTTCAGCTTCTTATAGAAGTGTTGCCAGATCATGAAGGTAAAGCCAAAGAGAAAGATGGTTTCATCCTTGTGCTCCTCCAAAAAAGCTTTCATACCTTCGATATCTAACTCCATATTCTCATCCAAAGCATACATACGCTTGCTACCAAACATAGAGAAGCCAAGGATACCGGCACCACGGGCTGAGAACATATTTCTGTCCTTCACCACATTGCTGGAGTCCAGAATAATCATCGGAACACGCTTATTGCCAAGAAGTGATGATACTATCTTAGTCAAAGTCTTGGTCTGGTTGGCAGATGTTTCTCTATCCAAATATATTTTGGATGTTTTCTGTCCTGTAGTACCTGATGAAGTCATGGTCTTGATGACCTCATCCTCTGCCACACTTCGGAGTGTCAAGTCCTTGAACAAACTAACTGGCAAGTATGGCAAGTCCTCATAGTGCTTTACTTTGTTAATATCAAAGCCAGTACCATCGAGCATCTTGCGGTACTCCTCGCTATGCTCATAATGATACTTGGTCAAATTCACCAAATATTCATCCAGAACAGCATGTTTCTCTTCTTTGCCCATTGAATATGGGGCAACATTCAATAATTCTTCAAGTGTCATATCTCAAATCATTTTTTGCATTGTTTGATAATCTAGCTTTCCTGACGGTAGTGTAGGTATTTCGCCTACAACTTTCACATCAAAAGCCCTGATATTTAATCCTGTTTTATCTACTAAATAATTCTTGATTTTATCTTCCAAACCGTTTTCTGTGACAAATACTGTAATCTTATCATCCACGCCTACACATGCACAACTGGTGGTAATAGCCTTTACCAATTGCTCTGTGGCATCAAGGTTACAACGATTACCCCATACCTTTACAAATCGCTTCATACGACCAGTAATATAGAAATAGCCATCGCTGTCATATCGGGCTACATCACCTGTATGCAGCACACCATTGTTTTCATCACCCTTGGCCAAATCCTCTATGCACTCGGCATAGCCCATACAAACATTGGGACCTTCATATATCAATTCGCCATCTGTATCCGGGGTGGTTATCTCCTGATCGTTCACATCACGAACTGAAAGTTTGCCTCCAGGTATGGCGATACCTATGCTTGCATATTTCTCCAAAGCCTTATCAAAAGGCAGGTAACTCATACGAGGTGCTGCCTCAGTTTGGCCATACATCACTATGAATTCCTTTCCTGAAGCCTGTGCTGCCTCCACATATTCTTTCACGATGTTGGCATTAAGCTTTCCACCAGCCTGAATCATTGTCTTCAGTTCGGGCAATTCCATTTTCAGGAATCTCAATCTTCGCAGCATTTCGTAGGTATAAGGAACACCTGCAATAGATGTTGCCTTACCCTCTTTTAGGAAGTTAAGGAACTCTCTTTGTATCACAGCCTTATCTGTCAGCAACAGAGTCGCCCCTTTTATCAGGTGGCTGTTGATAACTGACATACCAAAACTATAATACATGGGCAAAGAGGTAATTGCTCTCTCCTTTTCCGTTATCTTTAAGTATTCTGCAATTGACTCAGCATTGCTCTTTAGATTCTTCTCTGTCAACTTAACCAGCTTAGGACTACCTGTAGTTCCTGAAGTAGTTAGACAAAGTAATATATCAGGATGTATCTCATGCTGAGCTTCTGCCCAATTAATAAGTGTATAGTCCTCGTATGTAATAACAGGAACTCCGTGTCCCAACTCATCAACACGATTTGTGGGAATCCAGATATATTCTGGCATATAATGGTTGGCAAGCCCAAGGACTATTCCCATATCCTTGCTGCCATCCAGCAATACCGTTGGGATATTATGCGTCATAAAAGCCACATAACCCACAAAACTGCCCAACGTATTTTCACATAGGCAGAAGGTAAACTTCCGAGGCTTCATCACCTCAGCTATTGCATTCGCGTCTCTTTCTAACTGAGCATAGGTCAATTCCTTACCTTGCTCAGTTTCTACTGCTATATTGTCGGAGTATTTATTTAAAATAAACATGACGATTCTTTATTTTAAGCAACCGATGATATCCTCTACCAACAGCTCAGGTGTCAAACGGTTCTGAACTAATAAGCCGTCATAGTCACACGCCAAATCAAAACTATCGTGGATACCACAACGCAACAATTTGGGCATTCCAGTAGTTTCTGTCATCACCTCAGCCACAGCAGCACCAAGGCCTCCCATTTTACTATGCTCTTCAACGGTGATGGCCAGTTTGTAATCCTTTGCAGTCTTTACGGCTTCACGGTCAATGGGTTTTACCGTAAACATATCATATACAGTTGCCGTAATACCTTTCTCACTTAGCATCTTTGCTGCTTTCAAAGCAGAATTAACCATCGTACCAACAGCATAAATGACCACATCGCTACCCTCAGCTAAAATCTTTGCTTTACCGATTTCAAAGTCCGTCTCCTCTTTATAAACCATCGGACAATTGAGGTTGCCTGTCAGTCTTATATAGACAGCATTCTCTGCTTTGCGAGCCAGTTCAAACAGTTTCACTGCAGAACCAGCATCAGCAGGAGAAAGGATGGTGATATTGGGGATTGAACGCATCACGGCTAAATCCTCAATAGTATAATGCGTATTACCTGCAAAACCTTGACTCAATCCCGCACCAGAACCCACAACAATAATCTTCTCATTCATATAGCCGCAGAAATGACGAATCTGTTCGCAACTGCGCATCGTAATGAACGTAGCGTAAGTCGTAGCACAAGGATGAAAGCCTTCAGCAGCCAAGCCAGCTGAAATTCCAATCATATTCTGCTCAGCAATACCAACATTATAGAACTGATTCGGATACTGCTCTATATACCTTGTCATTCCTGAGAGGGTCGCCAAGTCTGCCGTCAGTAAGACAAACTTTTCATCCTCTTTAGCAGCATCTAAAACTGCCTGTCCAAATATGGAACCACGTTGCCCAAGCATAGAGCAAGAGCGTGCTGATATTCTATTAATCTCAAACATTTTCGACCTCCTTTCTAGCTTGTTCATACTGCTCTTCTGTGAGCGTATGATGATGCCACTCTTTCACGCCTTCAATAAAAGAAACACCTTTACCCTTAATGGTATTTGCGATCACGCAAGTAGGTTTATCACCAATTTTCTTCAATGCTACTGACAAAGCATCACAATCATGACCATCAACCTCAAAGACATCAAAGCCAAATGCCTCGAATTTCTTGCCAAGGTCAATCTGGTTCATCACGTCTTTGGTATAGCCATCATATTGCAACTGGTTTTTATCTACAATCACAGTGAAATTATTGAGGCCAAAGTTGGCAGCCGACATTGCTGCTTCCCAAATCAGGCCCTCATCACATTCACCATCACCTACCAATGCAAACACACGATTGTTTAGGCCTTTTCTCTTACAAGAAAGTGCCAAACCCACTGCAAAGGTCATTCCCATACTCAGGCTACCACCAGAGAACTCAATACCATTCTCCAAGTTGCGCATAGCATGACCATGGAAGTGTGAGCCATTGGTCTCAAAACTAGCAATATCCTCATCTGTCAAGAAGCCAACCTTGTTGAGGGCTGAGTAATAAGCCAACACGCAATGCCCTTTACTTACTACCAAACGGTCACGGTTTTCATCATTGGGATTGTTCACATCATAATGCAACACCTCTCCGTAGAGCGTTGCCATGATTTCAATGGACGACAATCCCGGGCCTACATGGGAACCATTTTTCCCACTATCGTAGGCCATCTTCAGTGAAGACAGTCGCAACTGTTTTGCAAAATCTTTCAGATTTGTTATCATCTCTTGTTATTTATAATCAATATTTAGTTTCCCGTTAACTATCAATTCTTTCATTTGAAATGGCTCACCATGACCTGGTAACACCTCTATGTCCTCTGGTAAATTTGATAATATCGGTAATGTATGTTCAACGTATAGTTTGTGATCACTTCCTGGGAATCTTGTTATTACGGGATTAACCCGCATCAAAGAGTCCCCAGTAAGGGCAATTTTATTATTGACAATAATCAATGTACTCCCTTTTGAATGTCCGGGAATATGGACAAAGCGAATTTCCGTGTCTCCAATACCAATGTTATAACTCTCATCAAAAGTCTGTTCTGCTTGATAGGTATGAATCACATATTCTTCTTTAAACTTTTCAAATAAATGAGTCCCATTTACATGATCGCGCTCTTCTAAAATTAAATAAGTCAGCAAAGGACGCATTGCCCTTTTATTGGCTATATGAACAGCACATTCTCTCTGGCATAAAATTTGGCTGTCAAAATGTTCCTGATACCAATAAATACCAGATGTGTGGTCTGTATGCTCGTGGGTAAGGATAATATATACCTTCGAAATCTTTCTTTCTTTTAGAAGTGCTAAACATTCCGCATCTACATGAGGATCTACTATGATTGCCTCGCCTTCACACGGAAAGAAAACATACATATTGGAATCGAGATACTCATAGACTGAGCTGAATATCTCGATTCCGGCTATGTTCGCTACCTTCATCAATTAAGATTACTTACTGAAATCTACCTCATACTTGGCAAGAATCTCCTTGCCCTTTTCATACGAGCTAAAATCAATGATATCATCAGTTTCCATCATGATATCAAAAGCATCTTCCAGATTGGCAACTAATGTCATGTGCCCAACCGAATCCCACAAGGGAACCTGCTGATACTTCAAACCGGGTAACTGATCCTCTGTAACTTGAAGAGAATCACACATCACTTGATTGTACTTTTCTAAATTTGCCATAATTCAAAAATTTTTATAAGTTGTTAAAATTCTGTTTTTTATCTGACTTGGAGTCAATTCAAATTTTTCTTGTAAATATAAATAGTCGCCTGCCTTGATATACTTGTCATTGGTACCAATTATCAACTGGGGCGGTCTGACTGCCATTGGAGCAAGATGCTCTGCAACTGCACTGCCCAAACCACCAATTACAGAGTGCTCTTCTGCTGTCACAATCATTTTGGCATTCAGGCAGGCATCTATTGCCTCTGTATCAAGGGGCTTAATGGTGTGCATGTCAACCACTTTAACGGAAAGTCCCTCTTCTGCAAGCATGTCTGCTGCCTTCAGAGAATTATAAACCATCGGTCCAGTAGCAATGATAGCTATATCCTCTCCTTCTCTCAAAGTAATTGCCTTACCAATCTGGTAGTCGTAGTCCTTCTTATATACTATCGGGCAGTTCATCCAACCAGACAAGCGTATATAGGTTGGTCTGGGATCCACAGCTGCCGCCATAAGTGCCTTTGCAGTTTCTGTACAGTCTGCAGGTGAAAGTATCACGATATTCGGAAGGCTACGCATCAGTGATACATCCTCCACGCTCATGTGAGTTGCTCCATACTGACCAATAGATAATCCTGCACTAAGGCCAACAACTTTAACACCAAGCTGCATATAGGCCATGTTGATTTTAATTTGGTCAAAACAACGGCCTGTTGCAAAAGTAGCTTGGGCTAGCACAAATGGAGTCATACCCTCCTTTGCCATACCAGACGCAACGCCTATTAAATTTTGTTCAGCAATTCCGATATTGATAAACCTATCTGGCTGCTGGTCACGGAAATATTCAAGACCTGCTGGCGACATTTGGTCCGCCACCATGACTACTACATTCTCATTTATCTTTGGAAGTTCAAGAGCCACCTGACCAAAAGTCCTGTGTGAACCTAGCAAAGAATACATTCTGATTTTTTGTCTATCAAGTTCCATCATACTTCCTCCAATTCTTTTTTGGCCTGTTCGTATTGCTCCTGTGTCAACACGCCAATATGCCAGTTATACTGGTTTTCAATAAACGAAATGCCTTTTCCTTTAATGGTGTGTGACATAAACACTGTCGGGCACGACAGGTCCTTCAAACCTTCAGTCATGGTTTTCTGGATGTCTACCACATTATGGCCGTCCATTTCGTAAACCTTCCATCCAAAGCTCTTCCACTTATCGGCAAGGCTACCTTGATTCATGATGTCAACAATCCTACCATCCAATTGTAGTTTGTTCTGGTCGATAATCACAATCAAGTTATCCAGTTTGAAATGTGCCGCAGACATGGCTGCCTCCCAAACAGCACCCTCATCACATTCACCATCACCTAACATCACGAATACACGTGAAGTGGTGTTGTTTCGTTTCTTCAAGGCAATTGCCGTTCCTACGCCTAACGATAAACCGTGACCGAGGCTACCTGTAGAGAACTCTATGCCTTTTGATACATCCATCTTGGGATGGGTATGAAAAGCAGAGCCGTCATCCTTAAAGGTTGACAAGTCTTCATCTGATAAGATTCCAATCCTGTTCATCACGGCATACATAGCCATGCCTGCATGACCTTTACTCAATATAAAACGGTCTCTGTTTTCATCGGCTAAATTGTCCCTATTGTAGCGTAGAATATCGTTATACAACACTGATAAGGCCTCAACGGCAGACAACGATCCACTTATATGGGTTCCATGTGTGCCAGCCTTATACGTGAGTTCAACAATATCCTTACGGACTTGTTTAGCCAACTGTTCTGTACTTATATTCATTTTATTCATAATAAACCTCCGTCCACTCTTATATTTTGTCCTGTAATGAACGATGAGTCGTCACTGGCCAGGAATTTAACGGCCTTAGCTGCATCTTCAGGTTCTCCAATACGCTGTAGTACTGTCCTGTCTTTGAAATACTTGACTTCATCCTCATTCAGACCTGCTTTCATATCAGTATTCATCAACCCAAGTGATAGAGAATTGACACGAATACCATAACGACCATATTCTGCTGCAAGGTTACGAGACCATGTAATCAGTGCTGATTTTGAAGTAGCGTATGATATCTGACCCTCGGACATGATAAGAGCTGTTACAGAAGCAATGTTAATGATGGAGCCGGAATGCTGGCGCGTCATAAGTCTTAACACTAATTGCGTCAATGCCATTTGGCCAAACAAGTTCACTTCAAAGACTTCCTTAATCTTTGATATAGGTGTTTGTCCAAACATAGAAACAGATGCTATGCCTGCATTATTGACCAGTACATCTACTGGTTTCTTTGAAGAGTGTATCAGTTTAACGGCGGCTTTCATACCGTCTTCATCCTTCATATCAAAATACACAGGATTCACATCTACATGATATGTATCCTTTATCTCGTTCATCAATTGCAGAAACTCCGGGGTTTCTTTTCTTGCATGGGCCCAAATATTCATGCCAGAGGATGCTAATTCTTGCATAATGGCTTTTCCCAACCCTCTATTTGACCCTGTTATTAACACATATTTTCCTGTCATATTATCTTGGTGCTAAACTTGTGAATAATTCTGGAACAATCATCTGGAATTCTGCCTTGCAGGTAATTTTTTTCTGACCATCCTCCATAATATAAGCCTCCCCTTCTGCTTTTATTATTCCTCTTCTAAAGGAAATAATATTGGCATCTATAAGCAATTGGTCTCCTGGGCGAACTCCATGAATAAAATCTATATTCACAAACTTTTTCAGCAAAATCTTTTTGCCCTCCATGCCTTCTATTGGATGGATAGCCAATGCTGTAGTTTGTGTGATCGCCTCAATTTGGAAAACCCCTGGAACAATGGGGTCGTCTGGAAAATGACACTGGAAGAACCACTCATTATGGGCAAAGTTCTTTACGCCATGAGCAGACTTGCCCACCTCTACTTCTGCCTTATCAACAAAAATATAAGGTGCTGTATTCTTCAGATAATCTCCAATGTTTCTGTAATCTACAATTAATCCCATTTTAATCTCTTATAATAACTGTACTGGAGGACAAACGATTTTATCTGTCTTGAAGTGAACACTTCCCCAAGCAAGTCCAACGCCAAAAGCACAGGCAATGATGTCAAGCGGCTTGTTACGGAAGTCTTCATTACATTGAGAAACTATAGTTAAAGGAATAGAAGGACTGCCGGTGTTGCCATAATCCTTCATGCTATACGGCACTTTCTCAGCAGGTACCTTCAGTTTCTTACGAATCTTCTCGTTTAGGTAATGGTTGGCCTGATGCAGAACAAGGTAGTCTATAGCCTCCAAATCAACATTGTATTTTTCCACCAGTGATTTCACACTCTTTGGAGCGGTTGAGAATCCGAAGCTAAATACGCTCATACCGTCCATTGACACGTCTATAGGCCGACGTAATTTGTTCTCGCCATACTCTACGAACTTAAGAGATTCTTCTGTAAGAGGCTCTTTCATTCCACCCTGCTGTGCCCAGATGGCTTTAAAATCTTTACCTCTACTACCAAAATCAAACTCCAAAGGAGCGGCATTCTCATCAAACTCTAAAGCAGTTGCAGTACCTGCATCTCCAAACAGAGGCCGGGTTTCTTTGTCAAGAGGTGAGTTCTGAAGGGTTGGTATATCACCACAAAGAAGGATGCCTCTTTTCATATTACCATTACTGAGCATACTCGACAATGTAGACATACCTATAACCCAACCGGGGCAACCTTGCCTCAGCTCTATGGTCATAGTACTCTCTGGCAAACCGAGCATACCATGAATAATACAAACAGTAGGGGGTACAAGATAGTCCTGTGCGGCTGTTGTCAGAACAAGCACATCTATTGATTCCTTTTCCCAGCCAAGTTCATTTACCACTGTCTCGAAAGCCTTAGCACATAAGTCGGATACGGTCATTCCGTCACTGACAACATGCTTTCTTTCTATGCCTGTTTGATCTATAACTCGCTCTGCCTCTCCTTCGACAAATACAGGAATATCTTTGTTCTCTTCTACTTTGGCAGGTACACATGCTGATATGCCTGCAATTCTTACATTGTTAACGGATAAAAGTGCCATTTATTTTAATGTTAATCCACCATCAATTATTAAATTATCTCCTGTTATCCAGCTTGATGCATCAGATAGCAAATAAACCATGGCCCATGCAATATCGTTAGGCTGACCATATCTACCAAGCGGATAATTCTTTATATCTTCTTCTAATTGCTCCTTGGTAATTGTACCAGACTCCAAAATTCCGGTATCAACCATGGCTGGGCAAACGGCATTAATTCGTATGTTTTTCGGTGCCAACTCTAATGCTGCGCAACGTATATAGGCGCTAATTGCACCCTTACTGGCTGTGTACATCGAGTTTCCTACACTACTTAAGCCCAAACCTGCTAACGAACTGGTAAAAACCACAGATGCCCCCTTTTTCAGTTTTTTCTTCTTCAATAGCTTTTGGAGCAAAAGCATAGGTGCAACTGCGTTCAACTGGAGTATACTATTCAGGTCTTCAGAACTAACAAACTGCAGAGGTAGGATCTTTGTAAATCCTGCGTTGTTCACTAATCCCTGCACTTCAGGTAGTTCCGCTACCATTTTGTCAATTTCTGACTCGCTGCTTAAATCGCAAAGAATCATTTGGTGACCATCGCCTTCTAAGGCTTGGAATGTTTGAGAGAGCCTGATTTCATTACGAGCTGTTATAATCAACTTGGCTCCCATTTTGGAACACTCAATGGCAGTAGCCCGTCCGATACCGGACGAGGCTCCTGTCACTAAGATAGTTTTTCCTTCTAATGAATACGGATTATACGTCATTCTTATGCTTTTGACTTTACTGTATTGAATAAATCTTCAATAGTAGAAGCGTTACGAATATCGTCACCTTTAAGGGTTACATCATACTCTTCATCCACCATCGCAATAATACTCAATGCAATAAGTGAAGACCACTCTTCTAGTTCCTTAAAGACTGTTTCAGCCTTGAACTCACTTGCGTCAGTTTCGTCAAACTGCTCTGCGAAGTGCTCAATAAAACTATTAATATCCATTGTCTATCTTTTTTAATTAAAGTGATTCAACATATTCCCAGAGTTCCTTTACAGAATTACGGGCGCGTACATCGGCACCGGTAATCAGCTTGTCATACTCTTCCTCAATCATTGAAATCAGAGACAGTGAGGTCAGTGAGCCCCACTCTTCCAATTCCTTGTAGTTGGTTTCAGCAGTAATCTGCTCAGCAGGTGTTTCCTGCAACTCACCCTGTACTTTTTCTACAAATTCTTCGAGTGTCATAATTTTAAACGTTTAAAATGTTAATACTAAATTTATTCTTTGATCAATGAATAATCATGTACATTTCCCTCATATGTAGGGGTGTGAAGAATAGAAGTTACCAATGATTCAGGTGTCATACGCTTTACTATCTTTTGGAGTGTATCATCTGTTCCACACTCATAGAACTCCGTCACACCATTCTTCACCATGTTGAAGGTGATGTTTGTCCAAAGTACTGGATAAGTCATCAACTTAATCTGATTCTCCAATATCTCCTTCGGGTCTGTATGAGGTTGACCATCGGCATCTTGATAGATAGGAATCTGTGGTGTCTTGAAATTGAGCTTCTTCAACTCTTCTGCAAGAATTGCACCCTCCTCTGCTGAGTTGGGAGAATGACCTACGCCCTTCATGGGCAATACTAACGCACGTTTTGCGCCCATACCCAAAAGGATCTTGCATGCCTTACGAATACTGCCTCTTGCACCGGTTACAACCAACTGACCAGGACCGTTATAATTGGCAATATAGAGACTTTCGCCATCTTCATCACCAACTTTCTTCAGAACATCCTTCACCTGTTCATCAGGTACACCTATAACAGCACCCATTGCACTAGGATGTTTCTCAAATGCCTCATAGAACACCTGACCACGCTTCTTGATGAATGGCAATGTCTCTTCAAAGGTCAATGCACCTGATACTACTAATGCAGCATATTCACCAAGAGAATGACCAGCGACACAGTCTGGTTTCACAGCATCCTGTGCTAAAGCTGCAGCCACTTCATAGATAAAGATAGCAGGCTGGGTATAACGAGTATCCATGAGCAACATCTCGTTAGCACTGAAAAGTGTGTCTGAGAAACGCTCGCCTAATATATCATTTGCTTGCTCAAAGATGGCCTTAGCTTTGGGGAAGTTCTCATAGAGGTCCTTACCCATGCCTTCCTTCTGACATCCCTGACCGGGAAACAAAAATGCTTTCATACGCTCTTATTGATTAATGGGTCTGTAAATCTTTGTCTTTGACAGATCACAAGCGATACTACCCCAGCTGAGACCTACACCATACGCAGCCAATACTGTCTTTTTCCAAGTGGACGTGTCAATACCTTCTGCACGATAAGGATAATCTGTGAGTACCAGAGGTACTGTTGTTGAGCCAGTATTACCATAATTCTGGATATCAAAAGGTGCACGTTCGGGATGAGCCAGTTTCAATTTACGACGCATAAAGTCAACAGTAATCTTGGTTGCCTGATGTAAACCGAAGAAATCAACCTCATCCTTATCCCAGCCAACTAGTTCAAGAACTGATTTAATGGTACGGGGGCCTACAGAAACGATAAAACTGAATACATCATCACCTTGCATGGCAGCATTATCCGAAACATAATCAGGCTGCATATTAGCAGGCCACTTCCTGAAGCCAAAACGGTCAGAAAGCACCGTTTTATAGTCATAGCCGTTTGTCATGATATGAAAAGCCATATCTGTATCACCACGACCCACAATAGACGCAGAACCTGCATCGCCAAATACCATCACGCTCGACTTATCTTCCTTGTCTTGGTTCTTTGAGTTAGTATCGCCTGCCATAACAAGCACGTTGTTGCAAGCTCCAGACGCTATCAGGTTAGCGGCCTGGAAAATACCATAAATATAACCACTGCAACCATAAGATATGTCAAAGCACACACAATCCTTTGAAAGACCTAATTTCCCCTGCAGGACACATGAAGTAGCGGGATTAAAGTAGTCAAAGGTTTGTGATACAAAAACAACACCGTCAATGGTGCTACGGTCTATACCCTCTTTCTCAAAGATTAGTTCTGCAGCTTTTTGGCACAAATCAGCCGTCGTTTCTCCAACAGCAGCTTCGTGCAAACGCTCAATGCCAGAACCTTTGATGGTATCCTCTACTACTTTTTCACCAAACTTGTCTGAAAAACTAGTCATTTCGATTACTTTTTCCGGCAAGCAGGTTGCAATACTCTTAATCTCAACGTTTTTAAAAATACACTTCATTGTAATATATTATAATGTGATTTATATTATCGATTGTCCACCATCTACTATCATATTGGTGCCTGTCACCCATTTGGATGCATCTGACATCATATAGACAGCAGCGTATGCTATATCTTCGGTATGCCCGAATCCCAGAGGGAAGCGAGCCTCCTCCTTATCAAGCTCTTCCTGGGTCACAGCCCAGTCCTTCACCTCCATATCGCTCTGGATAATACCTGGACTAACACAGTTAGCCCGTATTTTTCTATTACTCTGTTCAATTGCCAGTACCTGACAGAATGAATTAATTGCTCCTTTAGTTGCAGAGTACAATGCATTACCTGCGTATGGGCGGTATGCAGCTACAGAGGAAATAAATAGAATTGATCCCCCGTCTTTTATCTTCCTATTCTTCAACAACAACTGAACCAAATCTATATTGGCGAATGTGTTTGTTTTGAACATTTCCTCTGTATATTTCCTGCGGTTGTTTCGGATAGGTGTTGTTCTAAACACCGCTGCACACATTACAATACCGTCAAGTTCAGGCAAATGTTCCACCAATGTAGGCATCTGTTCTGAATCAGATAGGTCGCTTGGGAGAATCTGATGACCCTCGCCATTCATTTTACCTAAAGTCTCTTTCAAGCGCTCTTCATTGCGGGCGGTTGCAATTACTTTAGCACCCATTTCAGAACACTTCACGGCAATCTGCCGTCCTATATTTGAAGACGCACCCGTTACTAGGATGGTCTTTCCTTCTAATGAAAAAGGATTTGTCATACAATTATACGTTTTGCAGGATTACCCTGAACAGATGTTCCTGGTTTAACATGACGAATAACAAAACTCAGAGCACCAACCATAGCATTTTCACCAACATGAACATTATGGTTAATCACAGAACTGGTATGCACACATACACCGTCATCTAGTTTAACGCCAGCTATCAACACCACGTTGCAATCAATTCGACAGTAATTGCCTACCTTAACGTCATGTCCAATAACGGCATTGCCTTGTATTAGACAGAAATCACCTATTTCAGTTTCTGTTCCAATACCGGCTCTTGTTGCAATCATACAGCCCTTTCCAATTTTAACTCCATCAGATATATCGGCAGTAGGGTGAATCAACGTAATAAACTCGCCACCCTTTTCAAGGATTGTATTGATACATTTCTTTTTGGCGGTAATATCGCCTATAGAATTGAAGAAAATATCATCCTCTTCTATTTGGTATGTATCGTCCGATCCTAATATTGGCGGATATTCAGTATATCCGTCTAGTGCATTTATATTAGCGTCCAGAAAGCCCTTGATTTGATAATCCACGCCATATCCTTTGCAACTTTTTGCAAAGTGATAGACCTGTCGTCCCATGCCTCCCGCACCTAAGATAATCAGTTGTTTCATTTAATGATCAATTCTTTAATTGCTTCTACTATAAATATCACGTCATCTTCTTTCACATATGGGCCAGCAGGCAAGCACATGCCTACCTTGAATAGGTCTTCTGAAACGCCATTGACGTATGCAGGCGCGCTCTTATAAACAGGCTGCTTGTGCATGGGCTTCCACAACGGTCGACTCTCAATATTCAAGGCATCCAACCCCATTCGCATAGCTTCCACATTATCATTAGGCTGGCAATCGGTAGTAGCACTCTCAGCAGCATGAATAACACCAGCAGCACCACCTACGGCATCTGTAATGATTTGCTTATATGCGTTCTCTTGGCCCTTAACCTTGACATCTGGATCGATGGTCATTGTGCAAAGCCAATAGTTAGAGTCATACTCGCCTGTTTCAGGCTGACTATGAACGGTTACACCCTTCACATCCTTGAGCAACTCTTCATACATCTTCTGTACTTTCTTGTGATGGGCAATATGCTCATCAACAATGGTCATCTGGCCACGGCCAATACCTGCACATATATTGCTCATGCGGTAGTTATAACCAATCTTCTCGTGCTGATAGTACGGATAGCTCTCACGATACTGAGTAGCGTACATCATAATCTCGCGCCACTCATCCTTATTCTCAGTAATCAAAGCGCCACCACCAGAAGTTGTAATCATCTTGTTGCCGTTGAAGCTCAGCACGCCATACTTGCCAAACGTACCCAACACCTGACCATTGAACTTAGAACCGAAGCCCTCAGCGGCATCTTCCACTACAGGTATGCCATACTTGTTGGCAATAGCCATAATCTGATCAATCTTGTAAGGCATACCGTAGAGTGCTACCGGCACGATAGCCTTGGGATACTTGCCTGTCTTCTCCTTACGGTCGATGATAGCCTTCTCCAGCAGCTCTGGATCCATGTTCCATGTCTCGCGCTCAGAGTCAATAAATACAGGTGTTGCACCAAGATAAGTAATAGGATGGCTCGATGCACAGAATGTAAAGCTCTGAACACATACTTCATCACCAGGGCCAACTCCACAGTTAAGTAAAGCCAAATGCACAGCAGCAGTTCCAGCAGAAAGGGCTACCACCCTTTTGTTTTGACCCACGAACTCTTCAAGGTCCTTTTCAAAACCATTCACATTTGGGCCAAGGGGTACTACCCAGTTGGTATCAAATGCCTCATTTACAAATTTATGCTCATTGCCGCTCAAATGGCAAAGGCAGAGAAGAATTCTTTCTTTTCTTCTTTCCATAAAACTAAATATATTATATTTTTATTATCAACTATATGATTAATCTTGCAGAACCCTATATAAAAGAGCACCAAGTGAAATAGTTATATGTGCACCTCGAACCCACAATTTCGTTGTAGTACCAATCTTTGAATCCTGCACCATTGCAATATTTGGCTCTACATAAACTATATCCCTTTGCTGAAGGTAATAGTATGGAGAGTTCAGTGTATTAGCATCGCGCATATCCAATTCGTGAACCTCGTATGTACCGTCAGTCTTCTCGCGTAATACCTTCACATTGTCTCGTTTCCCATAAATTGTCATATCGCCTGCCATTGCAAGCGCCTCTAACACTGAGACTTTTGGGCGAGTAAGTTTGAAGGTGTTTGGATATTGAACTTCACCCATCACTGTAACATTGTAATTTACAATATGTGCGTTAACATTACAATCTATTCCTGCCTGTAGATATGGTGATATGAGCTTTTTGATATAACAATTTGCAGAGTCTAATGTCAAACCCTCTACATGAACTTTTCCAAGAACAGGAAAGTCAATATTACCCTCGTTATCTACAAGGTAGTAATGAATCAGCGCTCTACCGCGTACGCCTACTGTCTGCGCCCTATAGTCGATTTCAGTTGGATCGAACATATTGAAAGCAGATACCGCGGCTTGATCTTTTCCAGATGTAACAAATATACTCAACTGGTCTTTGGGTTTAATAGTCATGTCATAAAGGGATACCCCTTTACTGCCATCGAACTGCGCTGCATTCTGGAAATAAGGTATATCCTTGTAATTTGCACAGGAGCATAGCCATAGCAGCCCTATTACCATTATACAACACTTAATACTCAACCTCATAATCTTCCTCACAAGTTATTTTTTTTCTAAATTATTATGATTTTTGTTATTTTCAAAACGGGCGGGCCCGCTGTTATTGAACCTTGTTTTTTATGAGAGAATCCTTCGGGATGTAAGATGGAAAAAGGAAGATGTAAGATGTAAACTTCGCTACCCATAATTCCCTTAGTATTTCTCAAAAAGGGAGGCTGCCTGCCGATATTGAACCTTTATTTTTATGAGAGACGGCAGGTTTAATGCCTCCATTTTTATTCCTGCATTCCCTTTTTATTCGTTTATCTTCTTTAATCTGTGTACTAACACCTTGACTAGCTCCTCACAATCAGCATAGATGGATTGATATTGGGTATCAGTAAGGTAGTTATTTCTATGTAGTAAGTCAAGCCAATAGAGACTTTCCCTTGCTTCTTTAAGAGCAATAAAGCTTTTGGACTTGAAATCAGCTTTGCTGATAGCATTACACGCTTCCGCATTGTTTGCACCAATGCTCGTGCCTGCACGGAGCAATTGGTTGCATAAGTTGCTTACAGCCTGTAAATATACTGGTACTGCTTTATTGTATACTCGCTTTCCATTTACCATCTTGTAGCCAGGCTTCTTATTAGCAGCCTGCTCTAACAAGTAATCGTTGAGCTTTATGATTCTGTCGCCAAAGGCGAGACATTTCGCTTGTATAGCGTCTGAGATTATTGACATAATCTATGGAAGATGGCTGATGGAAGAAGGAAGATGTGACTGGAGCCAAGCTCCTGACATCTGTTCAACTATTGTGACGAAAAACGCTGGAAATAATGACTTCCAATATTATTCTCCATCGCTTTTGAATAATTAAACTTATCAAACAATATCATGTAACAATGGTGCAAACTAAGGACTGCATCTTGAAGAGCCTGATTACTCTCCAAATCGGTTATATTCAGCCCTAATGCTTTGCAATCATCACGTGAGATTCTCCTACTATGAGTAAACGTATTCTGATGGTTTAGGAACACATTCAAGAATTGCTGCATATTTATATTGGGATGCATATTCGGCACCCATGTATTTGCTAATTGCTCTGCCCAATGAATAGCATTTTTACATTCAGTAATAAATGTGGGATTAAGTTTCCCAAAAATAACTTGCCATAAATCACGAGAAGACGGGTTGTTGTTGATATCTGCGATAGCATTGGAAAACTCTTCTATTACAGTTTGACAAGCCAAACCACCATATTGAGGATCAATAGGTCCTAATGCCGATTGCTTCCCCATAACAATCTCCTTACATGATATTGCAATCATTGATCCAGCTGACATACATATCTGCGGTATAAAAGCCCTAATATCCGTCCCAAATATGCTTCTTAAATAGTTTACAATACCCTCCATAGCAGCAATATCACCTCCCGGAGTATGAAGAATGATGTCTAATCCTGCCCCTTGGTTCAAATGATATATGCACGACATAAAAGCATTTTTATCCTGCTCATTTATCTCAATGTTTGGTGCACTAGGCGATTTTAGCCAACCAGAATAATACGTAATTACATTTCTGCCAGTTATAGTAGCAATGTCTGTAATATACTTATCCCTCAATTTATTGAGTTCTGTTATATTATCAGAATACTGCTCTACCTGATTTAATAGTTCGCTCCAATTAGGCATAGTTATTTCATTTTAGATAGCGTTTCTGTTTTATAATGAGAATGGTCTACAGCAGAAAAGTGCTTAAAGTCGCATTTACGAAACTCCACCTTTGACACATCAGTTGTTTTTCCTGTGGGATTTCCCACAACAAACTGAAAATTCTCCTTAACTTTCCAATCAGCTTCTTTATTGTCGTTCATATTTAAGTTCTAAGAAAACTATTTTAACCCCAGTACATCTGCATAGTTATTCTCATCTATAACTGTTGCATTATTTAGTGATTCAAGATAGTTTAGATAATTATCATGCCTTATCTGCCGAAGTATGTAAGAATACTCAAGTTTCTTCATACCCTTATCAGTAATATCCACTATTAACTCTCGCATAAAGGTATCATAGAATGAATGTATATTCTCCAACAATAAGTCCAAATATCGTGGTCTCGTACCTGCATGAACAATTAGGTTTCGTGTGCGGTAAAGACGCGTAACATGCCATTTCATTCTTTCTTGAAACTTTTTATATGTAGACTTTACATTCTTTATAGATCCCATTCGATTGCTTAGTTTGTACAATCTGTACCGCAACAAAATATGATTGTCAGCCGTTGCAGCATTAAAAATTTGGTCTCTAAGTGGCTGATATTTTGCTAGTGAAATTAATGCGCACATTTTCTCATCCTCAGTCGTTCCTTCTGATATTTGGGCTACAATGGAATTATAAAGTTTCATCTTCCATAAGCGAAAATCTTGCCCAAAAGAACTTGCAAGTTTCAGGAAATGAGAATGGCACAAGTATGGCAACAATACTTCCGAAATCTGCAAAATACGATCTTTACCTGAGTTAGCGGCTTTAGGAATAAGTACCTCAAAAGCTGTGAACAAATTCAAGAATTGATTCTCTTCATGATCACTCCGCAATGCTGAATCATGCAATCGAATAGACTTAACAAAGCGGAAGTAAGAATCCGTCTCCATGCTTATTTTAGAAATATTAGCATTATAAAGAAGGGCTG